>VOFI01000258.1_pt1 | contig 84120 bp, 82 predicted proteins | sample 5384131 | NCBI WGS metagenome assembly VOFI01 (sample SAMN12384728, study PRJNA508395) | human gut metagenome | isolation source: healthy gut H | host: Homo sapiens
TTTATCCAAACGAGCAAAGAAAAAGGAGGAACACACCGAATGAATTTTGAATTTATGACGATAGACACACCATTGCCGCCATGTATGCCCTTTCCCAGAGCGTTAACAGGATTTCCAGTCAGCAGCACCGCAAAGGTTATGTACTGCCGGATGTTGGACGCTATGCTCTCCAAAGGGCAGGAGGACGAAAACGGAATCCTGTTTGTCTGCTTCCCTGTCACAGCCATTGCCGCAGTCCTGTCCCGCAGCTCTATGACGGTCAAGCGTTCTTTGAATGAACTGGAAAACGCCGGACTTATCATGCGGGTGCGTCAGGGCATTGGAGAACCAAACAGGATTTATGTGCTGATACCGGGAAAGGAGGACGCTGCCCTTGCCTGATACTTCAAAGCTGGAAAAACTCAATTGGGAGCTGGAGAAAAGCGAAAAGAAACTGCGGAAAGCTATCAATGATGAAAAGGCATTGCAACACCAGTTAAAGCAGCTTACCCGAAAGGAACGGACGCACCGGCTCTGTACCCGTGGCGGTATGCTGGAAAGTTTTCTGCAAGAGCCGGAACGCCTGACAGATGATGATGTCATGCTGTTGTTGAAACTCATTTTTCACAGGCAGGACACGCAGGAACTATTGAAAAAACTGCTGGAACGGGAGAAGCCGGAAACCCCTTAGTTTACTAAGGGCGCAATTATACACCACCCAGAGGTTGGTGCATTGCGTTCTCCGAAGGCTCCTCGCCGGAGGGCTGTGATTTTCCGCAGTCAAGGTCTGCTCCAAATCATACAGGGGACGCTACGCTTCCCCTGCGCTGGCTGCAGCCAGCTACCCTTTTGTGGACTTGCCATCTGGGGACACCTTGCGTTGCAAGTTGTTCCCAGCCGACAAGTTTACAAAATCTCTCTATACTTTGACGGTCGCAATGAAAAGTATAATGAAGATGACAACAAATCGGAAATTTAAAGGAAAGGACTTATGAAAAAATTGGGAAGGATGGGAATTCTGTTTAGGCATAAAGAAGGTTTTTGAAGGTGAATGCATTATGGGATCTGTTTATTTTCCGCAGACACCGTTACAGGATTTTTGAAGCGTGATTGATCGAAAATTCGGAAAAGAAAACTGTTAAGTCTTCTGCAAAAGGATAAGGAGCTTTATCTGAACACGCAACGAGAAGAAGAATTTATCATATGTTGGTTAATGGATTGATCACTATAATGGTATAGGTCAAAATGGTAACGGTATCAAAAATGTCCGAAATAGAAATTTCCAGCGGCACAACAAGCAGGAAATCTGAAAAAAGGTCTCCTGCTTTGAAAAAGGTCTCCTGCTTTGAAATGAGGTGGTAAAACGCCACCCCGTCCACCAATTAGCGAAAGGAGTGACACGAAATGCCCTGTCCACATAACGAAATCACGATTGTTCAGCGCAGCCAGCGGCAGTCTGCGGTTGCCGCCGCTGCTTACCAGAGTGGCGAAAAACTGTTCTGTGAATATGACCAGCAAGTAAAGCACTACCCGGAAAAGCGTGGTATCGTCCACAATGAAATCCTGCTCCCACCTAATGCCCCACAGGAATATGCAGACCGCAATACCTTGTGGAACGCCGCCGAAGCGGTGGAAAAGCAATGGAACTCCCAGCTTGCAAGGCGGTGGGTGCTTACCATCCCAAGAGAGATACCACCCGACCAGTACGCTGTCCTTGTCCGGGAGTTTTGTGAGCAGCAGTTTGTTTCCAAAGGCATGATTGCTGACTTTGCCATCCATGACCCCCACCCGCCGGGACACAATCCTCACGCCCATGTCCTGCTCACTATGAGGGCAATGGACGAACATGGGAAATGGCTTTCCAAGAGCCGCAAGGTTTATGACCTTGACGAGAATGGGGAACGGATCAAGCTGCCATCCGGCAGGTGGAAAAGCCACAAGGAGGATACGGTGGACTGGAACGACCAGAAGTATTGTGAAATCTGGCGGCATGAATGGGAGGTCATCCAGAACCGCTATCTGGAAGCCAATGATCGCCCGGAGCGTGTGGACTTGCGTTCCTATGCCAGACAGGGGCTTGATATATCCCCACTGTCCATGAGGGAGCTGCTGTCCGGCAGATGGAAAAGCGGGGTATCCAGACGAATATCGGAAACCTGAACCGGGAAATCAGAGCCGCCAACCGCCTGATGAAGTCCATCCGGCAGCTTATCCAAAACCTCAAAGGCTGGATTACCGAGCTGGGAGAAAAACGGAAAGAGCTGCTTGCACAAAAGGCGGCGGAGGAAGCGACACTTCTTCCCAATCTACTGATGAAATATATGGAGATACGAAAGGAAGAACGGAAGGACTGGACGAGGGCTGGACAAAATCGGGGGACTTCACAGGACTTAAAGGCAGTCAGCGAAGCCCTGTCCTATCTCCGGCAAAAGGGGCTTTCTACTGTGGAGGACTTAGAAGCATTTCTGGAATCTTCCGGGAAATCAGCCGCAGATTACCGCAATCAGATGAAGCCAAAGGAAGCCCGCAGCAAAGTGATTGACGGGATTCTTGCCAGCCGGACAGACTGCAAGGAAGGTAAGCCTGTCTATGAGAAGTACCAGAAGATATTTTTTAAGAAAACAAAGGAGAAATTCAAACAGGAACACCCGGAGGTTGCCCGGTATGAGAAAGCCGCAGCCTACCTTGCCAAGCACCCGGACGATAAGGACAGCACCCAAAAGGAGCTGCAAGAGGAGCAGGAAACGCTTCTTAGAAGAAATTGCAGCCCTGAAAACACCGCTGACCGAGGTACAGGAGGATTTGAAGAAGCTGCGGGACATTCGCTACTGGGTACGGAAAGCCACACCCGGCACAGAAGAAAGCAAAGAGCCGCCCAAGAAACAGCCTATCAAAGAAGTCTTGCAGGATAAGGCTGACGAGAAAAAAGCACAAAGAACTGTCCCGGCACAGGCGAAACACAAACAACAGGATATGGAACTTTAACAGGCACTTGCCATTTTCAATCAGAGAATGTCAGGTGCTTTTCTTATTTTCAAGGAGGGATAGATTTGAATGTATTTGAAGCTGTGAAGCAGTCCGTCACAACCAGACAGGCTGCGGAGCATTATGGAATCCATGTAGGGCGGAACGGGATGGCTTGCTGCCCGTTCCATCACGATAAAACCCCAAGCATGAAGCTGGATCGGCGTTACCACTGCTTCGGCTGCGGTGCGGATGGGGATGTGATTGATTTTGCCGCCGCCCTGTATGGGCTGGGAAAGAAAGAAGCCGCCGTACAACTGGCACAGGACTTCGGGCTTTCCTATGAGGACTGGAAGCCGCCGGGAAAGGCAAAAAAGCCCAAGCCCCGGCAGAAATCCCCGGAGGAACAGTTTCAGGAAGCAAAGAACCGCTGCTTCCGTATTCTTGCCGATTATCTCCACTTGCTTATGGCATGGAGAACGGACTACGCCCCGCACTCCCCAGAGGAAGCCTTTCATCCCCGGTTTGTGGAAGCCTTACAGAAGCAAGCCCAAGTGGAATATCTGCTGGATGTGCTGCTGTTCGGGGAAACAGAGGAAAAAGCGGCTTTGATTACGGACTACGGAAAGGATGTGATACAGCTTGAACAGCGAATGGCAGAGCTTGCAGCCGCAGACGCAGCGAGAACTAAAAAACACCATGAACGCCATGCAACCGCCCCAGAGCATTGAGGAAATCAAGGCGGGACTGGAAACTACCGAGAAAGGCGGTGTCCGTCAGAGCATACGGAACTGCCTGACCGTATTCCAGCGTGACCCGCTGCTTTCCGGGGCTATCGCATACAACATCCTGACTGACCGCAAGGACATCATAAAGCCCATCGGCTTCCACAGGGAAAGCACCGCCTTAAACGATACGGACATGAAGTATCTGCTTCTCTATCTGGAAGAAACCTACGGGCTTACCAATGAGAAAAAGATTGATAACGCCATCGGGATTGTGGCGAATGAAAACAAGTACCATCCCATCCGGGACTATTTAAGTACCCTTGTGTGGGACGGGACAGAACGAATCCGTTTCTGCCTGCGGCACTTTCTGGGGGCTGACGCAGATGATTACACCTATGAAGCGTTGAAGCTGTTCCTGCTGGGTGCAATCTCACGAGCCTTTCAGCCGGGGTGCAAGTTTGAAATCATGCTCTGTCTGGTCGGCGGTCAGGGGGCTGGCAAGTCCACCTTCTTCCGTCTGCTGGCAGTCCGGGACGAGTGGTTCTCCGATGATTTGCGGAAGCTGGACGATGACAATGTGTACCGCAAGCTGCAAGGTCACTGGATTATCGAAATGTCGGAAATGATGGCAACCGCCAACGCCAAGAGCATTGAGGAAATCAAGTCATTTTTAAGCCGGCAGAAAGAGGTTTACAAGATACCCTATGAAACCCATCCGGCAGACCGCCCCCGTCAGTGCGTATTTGGCGGCACTTCCAATGCCCTTGACTTCCTGCCCCTTGACCGTTCCGGCAACCGCCGCTTTATCCCCGTCATGGTGTACCCGGAGCAAGCCGAGGTTCACATTTTGGAGGAGGAATCTGCTTCCAGAGCCTATATCGAGCAGATGTGGGCAGAAGCGATGGAAATTTACAGAAGCGGCAGGTTCAAGCTGGCTTTCAGCCCTGCCATGCAGCGGTATCTCAAAGAACACCAGCGGGATTTTATGCCGGAGGACACCAAAGCCGGAATGATACAGGCGTATCTTGATAGGTACACCGGGAGCATGGTCTGCTCCAAGCAGCTCTACAAGGAAGCTTTGAACCATGCCTTTGACGAGCCGAAGCAATGGGAAATACGGGAAATCAACGAGATTATGAACCAGTGCATTACCGGCTGGCGGTACTTCCCGAACCCAAGAATGTTTTCCGAATATGGCAGACAAAAGGGCTGGGAGCGTGAAAACCCGGCAACGGACTCCGGCAACCCGTCTGAAAAAACGATGGACGGTTTTGTGGAGGTCACAGAACAGATGGAGCTTCCGTTCTGAAAATGGCAGCCCGTTGCACCCCCTGTTGCTATCCCGTTGCCGAGCCGGTTGCCGGGGAAAACCCCTTATTTCCGGGCTTTTCTCCCTTATGACAACCAAAACAACAGAAAAATAAAAGAAAAGTATAAATAGTAATCATCGCCAGATTGAGATTGTTTGCAAGGTCTTTTGAAGCCCGTTGCCGGACTTCGTTGCCGACACCCTCTGTCTGGCTATTTTCATGTATGGAGGATAACTGCCTATGGCAAAAAACAAAACAGAGATTCATGTTACTACGGTATTTGACGGGGAGCTTGACGCAACGATGTGTTCGTCAGCCTGATTTCCCAGAAATATGGAAAGACAAATACAAAAGAATATCTTGCTAAAAAGAAAGATATAAGTATAATGAAGATGAGGTTCAAAAGAGCCAGATACCGTCTGGATTGTGTGGGTAAATGGCTATGATGAACGAAATGGAATACAGAACAATCGGAAAGGCACTTGCCGGGGGCTATCGTGCAGCGGTCTATTGCAGACTGTCAAAGGACGATGACCTGCAAGGCGAAAGTGCCAGTATCGCAAACCAGCGTGATATGCTGGAAAAATACTGCGAAAAGCAGGGATGGGAGGTTGTGGCAGTCTATCAGGACGATGGCTTCACAGGTCTTAATATGGAGCGTCCTGATTTACAGAGGATGTTGAGAGCCATTGAGCGCAGGCAAATCAACCTTGTCATCACGAAAGACCTCAGCCGACTGGGGCGGAACTATCTGCAAACCGGGCATTTGATTGAGGACTTTTTCCCAAGAAACGGTGTCCGCTATATCGCCATGAATGACGGTATCGACACCCTGCGGGATAACAACGATATTGCCCCGTTCAAGAATATCCTGAACGAGATGTACAGCAAGGATATTTCCAAGAAAGTCCATTCCTCTTATCTTCTGAAAGCGCAGAAAGGACAGTTTACCGGGTGTCTTGCCCCCTTTGGGTATCGGAAAGACCCGGAGGACAAAAACCATCTGCTCATTGACGAGGAAACCGCCCCGATTGTGCGGCTGATTTTCGGATATGCCCTGAACGGTCATGGTCCGAACTATATCCGCAGACGGCTGGAGGAAGAAAAAATCCCCTGCCCTACATGGTGGAACCGGGAACGGGGGCTTCGCAATACCCGCACCAAATGGGAAAAGAAAGACCCGGAAAACGGGCGGTATATGTGGGACTTCTCCGTTATCAAAGACCTTTTGATGAATCCCGTCTACACCGGGGCGATTGCTTCCCAGAAAAAAGGACTACCGCTTCAAAATCGGCACGATTGGGGAAAAGAAGCCGGAGGACTGGATTGTGGTGGAGGGACAGCATGAACCGCTGATTGACCGCATGAGCTTTGATATTGTGCAGAACAAGCTGAAATCCCGCCAGCGTCCGGGGCAGACAAATGAAATCAGCCTGTTTGCCGGACTGTTAAAATGCGGCGAGTGTGGGAAGTCGCTGACGATACGCTACACAAACGCAAAACATCCCCAGCAGATTTACTCCTGCAAGACCTACAATGCCTTTGGAAAGAACCACTGCACCCAGCACCGGATTGACTATGACACCCTTTACAGCCATGTGCTGCGGAAAATCCGGGAATGTGCCAGAGCTGCCCTGATGGACGGGGAAGCGGTTGCCGACCGCCTGACCAATACCTGTGAAGCAGAGCAGCGGGAACAGCGGGAAGCAATGGAACGCTCCCTTACAAGGGACGAGGAACGGATTGAGGTTCTGGACAAAATGGTCATGCGGCTTTATGAGGATATGATTGCAGGGCGTATCAGTGAGCAGAATTTCAACACCATGCTGGAAAAGACACAGACCGAGCAGACGGAGCTTAAAACAAAAGTGTCCGAGGGCAGAAAGCGGCTGTCCGATGAAGTCCAGCTTGCCAATGACGCAAAACAATGGGTGGAAGCCATTCAGGAATATGCCAACATCACAGAGCTGGACGCAGCCACCCTTAACCGCTTAATCAAAGAAATCGTCGTGCATGAGCGCATTGACGAAGATAAAACAAGACACATTTCTATCGAAATTCATTTTAATCTCAAACCCAATCCCACCGTCTCCGCCAGAATGGGGGCAAGGATGGAAGCATCCTTGCCCCCTGCTTTTTGCAGAACATCCGACAGAATAGGGGGCCCATCCATGACGATTCGAAGCATCGAACCCTCCAGCGCGGGGGCGGTGGCGAAGCTGATGTCCACCATCAAACCCGACTGGTGGGATTTTGAGGGGGCGAACCAGCAGCTGCAGGACGTGGGCCTGTTGGCAAAGCTGGTGGGCTGGTACCTGGAGGAGGACGGCGCGCCCAGAGGCTGGCTGCTTTGCGCCGAGTACGAGGGATACTCCTGCCTGACCATCGAGAACCTGGGCTACGACGAGGACGGCGCTTTCGTGATGGAAAAGCCGCTGGAGCCGCTGCTGCGCCTGGCCGAGGAGTACGCCCGGCAGAAGGGCCTGCGCAATATGCGGTACATCATTGGCTCCACTGATATGTCCTGCCATGGGCACCCCATCACCGATTTTGCCGAGGAACTGCGCACCCTGCGCTCTTTGGGGCGGGCGCATTTTGACTATTTCCGCTCCATCGGTTTTGTGCCCACCGGGTTTATCCCCAACTGCTACGGGGTGAATTACCACGGCATCATCATGATCAAATCGCTGCTGTGAGCCTCCGGGGGCAGGCCGTTCAGTCGGAGAAATAAGCGCCGCCGCGCGGGGCCGGGGTTTCCGGCTCCGCGCTTTTGCTTTTCACCACCGGCTTTCCGGCAGTTCCTCGGGCAGCGCCAGGGCCTTTTCCATCGTGGCAGCGCTCAGCTGTTTCGACTGGGAATCCAGATGGGCGTAGATGTTCGCCGTGGTGGAGATATCGCTGTGGCCCAACCATTCCTGAATTTGTTTCATGGGCACGCCTTGTTTCAGCAGCAGGCTGGCGCAGGAGTGCCGCAGATCGTGGAAGCGAATCTTCCGCAGGCCGTGCTCCTTCAGCAGCTGGGCGAAATTGTCGGTCACAGTATTGGGGAGGATGAGGTTGCCCATCTCGTCCACGAACAGATAGCCCTTGAATTTCTGGTTGTAGCAGTTGCCGCAGAGTTTCTCGTTGTACTTCTGCTGCTCCTTCAGCGCCCGCAGCCGCTGGGCGAAGCCTTCCACCAGTGGCAAAGTACGCAGGCTGGAACTGGTCTTGGCCCGGTCAGCCTGGATGAGAATGTGCTTGCCTTCAATATTCGCACTGGTAACAATGTGCCGGATGGTCAGCGTTCCAGCCTCAAAGTCGATGGCGTCCCACCGCAGGCCCAGCACTTCGCTGCGGCGCAGTCCATAAAATGCCGCAAATAGGATGATCAGTTCCAGACGACTGCCTCGGGCCGCCTGAAATAACTCCTCCATCTCCTGGGCGGTATAGTAAGATGCCATATACTTCTGCAACTTTGGCCGCTCTACTTTGTCCACCGGGTTGCCGGGGATGAGGTCCAGCTTTACCGCATACTTCAAAGCCTTGTGCATGTTAGCATGCTGCTTGATCACGCTTGTGGCTTTGAGGGTCTCCAGCTCATGAAGGTAGAAGCTCTGGATATGGCTGGCTTTCAATCCTCCCAGCGTGATGCCGGTGGGTTCGAAGTACGGCACGATATGGTCCTTCACGTTGAAACAGTAGCTGGACCAAGTGGTTGGTTCCACAGAAGTTCGGATGATTTTCAGCCAGTAAAGCATATAATCGCTGAACAACATGTCCGGACTTAGGTCGGTGGAACGATCGGGTGCAGGCGGGGTAAAGCTATGGCGGGCCTGCCGCAGCAGATCCTCGGCCTTTTTCTTGTTGCCTTTCACCGGCAGTCCGGTACCCTGCCATTTCTGCACCCGCTTGCCGTCAGGGCCTTTGTAGCTGAGCACAATGTAAAAATACCCGTTCTTTTCGGTGAGTCGACCAGATACCATGGACATTCCTCCTTTGTTTGGTTGATGGTATTCTCCGGGTCCGACACAAGAATACCCGGAAGTTGTCTCGAAAGCTATTCACAAAACTGCACAAGGTCACGCGCCTGGAATGGGTACACATCCACCAGATTACCCGCGCCGATTCGTCCGGCGCGGGTGTTTTGGCTTTAGCGGATTCGGTCTTTGTTCCGGTGTTTCTGGCGTGACTTGTCCCGCTCCTGCTGGCGGCGGTATTCCTCCCGGCAGGCGGCGGTCTTTTCCACCTTCTCGATGATACGTTTGGCGGCTGCATCCTCTTTGCGCAGGGCGGCGATTTGACGGTTCAGTTCCGCCCGCCTCTGGGCTGCCCCGGGCGGTGGCTCCTTCCACCGCAGCTGCCGGGCGCAGTCCGCCCGTTCTTGGCAAAGGGCGGTGATTTGTCCCGCCAATGTTTCCTGGTGGGCTTTTACCTCCGCCACCGTGGAAAAGCCCCGCTTGCTGGTCAGGTGCAGTTCCTCCAGCGTCTTGTCGACGTCCCGCCACAGAGCATTGATCTCCGGCCAGTTCACCCGGGGCGCGGGCCGTTTCGGGTAGATGCCCAGCTGGTAGCAGTAGTAGAGATACAGCCGGAACAGGCTGCTCTTTTGATGGGTGAACAGCCCTCGGCACCGATATCGCCGTGCGGGCGGATGATATGCTGGCCGGGGCCGCAGGCTGTACTTCGGGTTGAAATTCAGATTATAGAAGTGGGGACCGTACCGGGCAAAGTTTTTGGCCAGCGCCCGCTCCAGGGCGGGCCAGTCGTATTCCGCCCCCAGCCGGTACACCCGCACCGCCCGGCCGCCGTCCAGCGAACGGAGGGTGGCGTATTTGCGCCCCTCCTCCCGCCGCCAGAGATACCCCTGCTGCCGCAGCACCCGGGCGAAGTCCCGCTCGGTGCTGGTCTGGGTCAGGGCCTTGCGGATGGCCTGACGCATCGCCTCATACCGGGTCTGGCCCGTGCCCTCGTAGAGAGGCCGGGGCTTTTTGCCGCCGGGCTGCCGGACAACCGACAGGGCGTGCTCCCGGCAAAGCTGATCGGACACCCGGCGCATCTCCCGGTATTGATCTCGGCGCTGCTCGTACTTCTTGCCGTCCACATAGGACACCGCATTGATGACGAAGTGGTTGTGCAGGCAGCCAGTGTTCAGATGGGTGGCCACCAGCACCTGAAATCGCCCGCCCCACACCCGGCGGGCCAGCTCTACCCCGATGGAGTGGCACTGCTCCGGAGTCACCTCTCCAGGCTTGAAACTCTGGTAGGCGTGCATTGCCACCACTCCTTCGGTCTTGCCGAACTGCTCCTGCACCGCCCGCATCTCCGCCCAGGCGGTCCCCGGACGGCAGTGGACGCCGCTCACCAGCTGGGCCGTTTCCCGCAGGGTGGTTTTGGCGTCGTTCTCCGCGTAGTGCAGCGCCTGGGCCAGACCGCTGTACTCGGTCTTGTCCGGGTTGGCGGCGTAGTCCACCACCCGGCGCAGGCTGTCCCGCACCGGCCAGATTTTAGTGGTCGCCAGAGGCATCCTCCTTCCGCAAGAGGCTGTCCAGCAGCCCTTCCCGGCAGCGGCGGAACTCATTGGCAAATGCCGGGTCGTATTGCGCCAGCTGATCGGTGAGGTGCTCCAGCCGATCCAGACTGTCAAAGAAGGCTTGGGGCGGATGAAAACGGGGCGTATATCCCAGCGCCCGCTGGCGCAGATATTCCGACAGGGTCAGCCCGCACCGGCCGGCCGCTGTTTGGATTCGATATTTCTCGGCGGGGCTCACCCGCACATTGAGGCCCACGTTTCTTGTTCTCACAGGGCCACCTCCGGGAGCGCGGGGCTTGGGGCTGGCCCCATGTTGGCGAAGTGTTGCCCGGTGGCAACACAAAGCCCATGCTTGTTACCCCGAAGCGCCTCCTGTGACGATGATGACGGTGCTGACGGTGTTTCCGGGATACCCCTGCCGTCCGGGGATATGCCGGTATTATCGTCATTCGCGTCATCACCGTCATACCAAAGCTGAAGCTGCCGGGCGCTGGCGGTGCGGTGGCTCTCGCAGCGGATGCCCAGAGGCGCCAGATCGGTGGGGTAAAATTCAACCAGCTTGCGGGTCAGCTGGTTGGGCTGCACATCGACGATGCCGGCGGCGGCCAGCAGTTCGGTGGCGGTGCCCTGCCAGCATTTCTGCCGCTTCACAAAGTCGGCCACCGCCCACACACAGGCGGGCACGGCTCGCTGGGCCATCTGCTCGGCACTTTCTTCCTCAATCAACTCCCAGACGCATCCCTCGCTTTGCAGGTGCAAGGTGTGACTGTCCATGTCCCGACCGGTCACCAGCAGACGGGCAGCGTTGCTCATCCGCTGGCGCTGCAGCAGCCAGATGGTATCGGCGGCGCCCATCAGGCCGTTGGAGCCGGAAATCTGCTGGAACGGGTCGGCGGCACTCTGTTTGCGCAGATGATGCACCAGCAGCAGGGCAATGTTGTGGCGGTCAGCCAGGGCTTTCAGCACGCTCATGTCCTGGTAGTCACTGGCGTAGATGCCGGTGGTTGAATCGGCCTCCCGGACCTTTTGCAGTGTGTCGATGATGACCAGCCCCGTTTCGGGGTATCATGGGTATCTCAAAGCCTGCTGGCCTGAAATCACATGAGGAGGTGAGAATTATGAATCCACTATTCGTTGGCATTGATGTGAGCAGCAGGAATAATGTCGCCTACCTGATGAATCCTGACGGCAGCAAGCATTCCAGTTTTTCTGTGCAGAATAATCTTGGCGGCGCCAAACTGTTGTCAGAAAGGATCGTATCGGCACTCAGCTCCATGCAGCTTGAGCATGTGGTGATCGGTCTGGAAGCCACCTCCATCTACGGGGACAGCCTAGTCTATGCTCTTCGTGAGGATGGCAGCCTGGGGCGGTTTCAGAGGAAAATCCATGTTCTAAATCCCAAGCAGGTGCGGAAGTTCAAAGAAGCCTATCCAGACCTGCCCAAGAACGACTTTGTAGACGCCTTTGTGATTGCCGACCATCTCCGTTTTGGCAGAATCGCCAAGGAGGTCTACATGGACGATTACCGCTACAAAGCCCTGCAAACCCTTACCCGAGCCAGATTCGACGTCATTCAGAATCTGACCTGGGAGAAGCAGCGGTTTGCCAATTACTTATTTCTGAAATGCTCCGGCATGGCACAAGACAAGGACATTCAGAACACCAGCGCTACTACTATTGCCCTTATGGAACGTTTTGAAACCGTGGACGACCTGGCAAATGCCAATCTGGATGAGCTGACTGCTTTTCTGGAAGAAAAGGGCAGGAACTTCGCTGACCCAGCAGCAAAAGCTAAGGCTATTCGCAGTGCAGCCAGAGATTCTTACCGTCTGCCAGTTACCGTGAACAACTCTGTAAACCAGGCCATGGCCGTATCGATTGCTTCCATGCGGGCTTTGGAAAAGCAGGTCAAGATTCTGGACAAGGCCATTGAACAGCAGTTTGAAATTATCCCAAATACACTGACCTCCATTCCTGGCATTGGCAAGGTCTACTCTGCCGGCATTATCGCTGAAATTGGCGATATCCACCGGTTCGAATCCCAGGCCTCTGTCGCCAAATATGCCGGCCTTGTCTGGAACAGAAATCAGTCTGGTGACTTCGAGGCGGAGCACTCCAGAATGATTAAATCCGGCAACCGCTATCTCCGCTACTACCTGCTGGAAGCCGCCAACTCTGTGAGAAGATCCTCAAATTAAAAGAGGTCAACAAGTACATGAACAGCGCAGTGCCGGCCAAAAGAACAGCGCCTGCAGCCCGCAAACCTCGCAAGACAGCCATTCCAGCCGTATATCCACCGTCCCAAAGCCTGCGAAAGATACAGTTTGTGATACACCCGGCATACAGAGCAAAAATGCAGCCAGGCCATTGCCGCTCATGAGTACCTAGAGCCTTGTTCGTTCCAGCGGGTAATAGACCCTCCTCTCCGTGACCGGGAGAAGGACTGCCGAAAATCATGTGAGCAGGGCAACAAAAAAGAGCCGCATGAACAAAGGCTTCAGGGAAAACCCGAACACCTGCTCATACGGCCTTGGTAGTCTTGGCTTCGGAAAGCCAGCTCCTGATCACTCGTTGTTTGCTATTCAGTTGTGGATCGTCAGTTGGCTATGACCTCCAATTTCTTGAATCAAAAATGTCAAGCAATATATTTAATCACTCATATTTTTCAATGAGAATCGAGAGAATCGCGTCAATGCAGGCGTCAGTGTCTTTGAGTGCCTCCTTTTCCCAAATATGCAAAGGAATCCATCCTTTTGCGCGGAGTTCCTGGTCGACACGTGCATCGCGAGCCATGTTTTCTTCGATTTTCTGAATCCAGTATTCTCTATTTCTTTTCAAACGGGACTTCCGATGCTCCCAATCTTTCCCATGCCAAAATTCTCCGTCAACAAAAATTGCGACCTGATACTTAGTTATGGCAATATCGGGCGAACCTGGTAATCGTTTGTCGTTCTTACGATAGCGATAACCGAGATGCCAAAGCCTTTTTGCTACCACCTGTTCAGCAATACCATTTTTTAGTTTGACCTTTGACATGCGCTTGCGAGTCTCAGGAGTATTACCAGGCCGCGGAATGGATGAAGGACTCGGAGAAAAACGCCGCCGGCTGCGCCACCTGGTACTACCGCTATTCCGTGGCGCTGATGTACTGCGGCCGGCTGGAGCAAGCGCGGGAATACGCCGAGCAGGGCGCCCGGGAGGAGCCGGACTACCCCTGGATCTGGTTGCAGGTGGGCAAGCTGCGGGCGCATTTTGGCGATAAATCCGGCGCGCTGGACGCCGTGGCGCAGGGCCTGGCCCTGGAACCGGGCGACTATGAGTTCCTGACCTTGCAAAAAGAGGTAAAGGCCGGCGCCACTTTGGAACAGATGGAGTACCACTGGATCGACCCGGATGCCGACCAGGCGCTCCAGCAGGGGCTGGGCCAGGATGTGGACGACAAGCAGCGCGCCCTGGCCTGTATCCGGGTGGACGAAGCGGGCCTTGCCGCATTTTACGGGTTGTTCAGCCCGGAGCGGTGGGGCTATGAGAAGAATGCTCCCTGCTGTGAATTCCAATACCCGGTGAAGGAACATCTTGTGGAGCTCTCCTTCCGCATGAACGAAGCCGGCCTCTCCAAGCTGGGGACCGACTGGCTGCAGCAGCTCAAGGAACGGCTGGACAGCGGGGAATGGCTGACCCATACCCCGGACGGCGAGCCGGAGGGGACCCTGGCTGCGGTGTTTGTGGAGCAGGACCGCCGCATCGGGCTTGTCTACCGGCAGCCGGGAGAGGATCAATATTTCCAGATCTTTCTGAACCCGGACGGCACAAAGGCGGATGCCTTCTGGTCCTCAAGGAAAAACAGCGCGCCGGAGGTGTATACAGAGGAGGAGATGTCGGCGATCGAGCGGCACATTCAAAACACCTTCGGCGCCTTTGAGAATGTGTTCCATGAGCTGGTTTCCCCCGACATCCATGTGGACATCTGCGTGGTCCCTCCCACGGAGGAGCGGAATTATTACACACTGGTGACGATGGGCATGGGTGCCCACCGGATGAATGTGCCCAAGGAACTGGCGGAATACAAGCTGGAGCGGGCGGAACTGGCCATCGCTTTGCCGCCGGACTGGAAACTGGATGCGGAATCCCTGAAAGAGGAGCGGTGGTACTGGCCCATCGGCCTCTTGAAGGTGCTGGCCCGTCTGCCCATTGCCAGCGATACCTGGCTGGGCTTTGGCCATACGATGGACAAGCAATCGCCGTTTGCGGAGAACACGGCTCTCTGCGGCGCAGTTCTGGTGGGCCCGCAGGATGTTGTATGGGAAGGCGGCGAGGTCTGCCCTTTGCCCGGCGGCGAGGAGGTCAACTTCTATCAGGTAATTCCTCTCTATCGGAACGAATTGCAGTATAAACTGGAGCATGACGCGGACGCTCTGCTGGAAAAGATGGCAGGCATCAGCTTTGTGGTCGATCCCGCCCGCCGGAATGCCATCACCTGAGGAACGCTTGCGGAGACTTTTTTGTTTTACTACCGGCTCTCCGGCAGTTCCTCCGGCAGCGCCAGGGCCTTTTCCATCGTGGCGGCGCTGAGCTGCTTTGACCGGGAATCCAGGTGGGCGTAGATGTTCGCTGTGGTGGAGATGTCGCTATGGCCCAGCCACTCCTGAATTTGCTTCATGGGAACGCCCTGCTTCAGCAGCAGGCTGGCGCAGGAGTGCCGCAGGTCGTGGAACTCTGCATGACCGCCGACACCTACCGGGCGGCCTTCGGGGAGGACCCCCAGCCCAACCTGCTCTACTGCCGCCTGGCGGAGGGCGTGGACACCGCCGAGTCGGAGGGCCGGCTGGCCACCGACCTGCTCAAATGCCGGGACGTAGCGGGCGCCCAGTTCACCCACGAGATCACCGCCAGTTTCACCCAGAGCATCGACAGCATCAACTACATCGTGGTGGTGCTCATCGTCGCGGCGGGGGCGCTGGCCTTCGTGGTGCTCTACAACCTCACCAACATCAACATCACCGAGCGCGCCAAGGAGCTGGCCACCATCAAGGTGCTGGGCTTCTTCGACGGGGAGGTGGCGGCCTACATCTACCGGGAAACGGCCATCCTCACCCTCATCGGCACCGGGTGCAGCCTTTTGTTCGGCATCGCGCTGCACAGCTTCGTCATCCGCACCGCCGAGGTGGACATGGTGATGTTCGGCCGCTCCATCTTCCCGATGAGCTTTGTCTGGTCCGCCCTGCTCACCATCCTGTTCAGCCTCCTGGTGAACGCGGTGATGTACCGCAAACTCAAGGCCATCAGCATGGTGGAAAGCCTGAAAGCCCCCGAATGACCAAAACAACGGCGTGGCCCCGGCCGGGGGTCACGCCGTTTTCTGTGCCGTTTTGGCCCGGGCGGGCCCTTTGCCGCCCCGGCCCAGGTCCTGCACCCGGTCGATGAGGAAGGAGGACAGGGTGACGGTGAGGAAGGAGAAGAGGATTCGCTTCGCGGGGATATAGCTCAGCGACAGCCCCAGCACTGTCAGGTCGGTGAAGAGGTAGGCGGCGCTCAGCCGCCATCCGGTGACGCGGGAGATGGTGAGGGCCAGGGCGTCGTCGCCGCTGCCCGACCCGCCCTGGCGGATGATGAGCCCCACGCCCACGCCCACAAACAGCGCGCCGCAGAGGGCGGCGGCCAGCGGATGGGCTGTCAGGTCCGGCAGCATGGGGGGAAACTGTTCCCACACCTTGTAAAACCCGGACACCGCCAGCGTGGCCAGGATGGAGTCCCGGATGAACCGCCCGCCCAGCACCCGAAAGGCCAGCAGGTAGCACAGGAAGTCCAGCACCGGCGTGATGTAGGCCGGCGAGATGGAAAACCAGTGCTGGATGAGCAGCATCAGCCCGATGATGCCCCCCTCGGTGATGGCGGTGCACTGGTGGATGTTGTGGATTCCGAAGGTGTACACAGCCGCGCCCAGCGCGATGAACAACACCTTTACGGCCATTTTCACGGCCTATTCTTTGCTTTTCGTCTTCATCTTCTCCCGCTTCTCTTTTTAGTAGGTGGCGTCTTCTATCATAAAGGACACCCTCCCCCTGTTGTCAAGGGGGGGAAGGCGCGGCTTTTTGAACATTTGCCTTCCTGCCTCGATCGGCTGGCCCGGCAAAGTGGACACGGGGCACCTTCCATCTCCGCGCAGGTGTTCTCGTCCCGCCTGGCACAAGGGTACTGCCTGGTGATTTTTCGCCCATATACCCATATACATGAAGTCGAATCCGATCTTGGCTAGTGTTCTGCCCAAAAACAAAAAGCGGCAAAACGCTCCCTTGGGGACGTCTTGCCGTTCTTTTTGTGTGGACTTGTTCCCAATGGGCCTTTCTCCCGTCACAGCGGACGACCGGCGCCCTCGCCCGCGCTGCCATTGTTTACCAGTTCAGTCCGCTCTCCCGCAAAAAGCGGAGGATCTCTTGCAGATCTCCCAGATATTGCGCGCCGATCTCCTGGCAGCAGTAGCTGCCACATGCGTTGGAAAATTCGCCCATGCGTTTCAGAGGCCATTTCTGGAGCAGCCCGTATCCCAGTCCTCCCATAAAGGCATCCCCCGCGCCGGTACTGTCTACCGTTTTGACCGGGATCGCCGGCACCCGGACCTTTTCCTCTGTAGTGGCCAGATAACTGCCCGCTTCGCCAAGGGTAATGGCCACCATCCGCGGTCCCCGGCGCAGGATCTGCGCGGCCGCTTGTTCCGGCTCATCCATCCCTGTAAGGCTGCGGGTGATGCTCCACCCGGATTTGTATACATCAGTGAGAGTCAAAAGCTCCTCCAGTTCCCGCTGTGTACCGAGGTTGTTTTTGTGAATATAGGTTTCCACATCCACATCGTAGTCCACAGAAACGGGCACCTTGTGTTCTTTGGCGATTCTGGCTCCTTCCAATACCGCGGCCAGCGGTAGCTGGCACAACTCCGAGTGAAACAGCCGTGCGCCCGCGATCACATCTTCATAACGTTGTCGCACCAGCTCCGGCGTGATGGTACAGGTAATGTTGGAGCACATATAGATGCAGCGCTGTCCCTCCTGATCCACGGCGATCCAGGTCTGGGAAGACATAGCCCCCGGAACGATCTCAATGAACTGCGTATCCATCCCTTCTTTTTCAAAGGCATCCAGGATGTACTGCCCATTGCTGTCGTCGCCGATACGCCCGATCCAAACGGTGCTCAGCCCCAGGCGGGCGGCCTGTACCAGGGTTGTTGGTGGTAGGTCCGCCAAATCCGGTGATCACCGCCTGCACATTTATTTTTTCTTCCGGGCCGATGATGCGGGGGACTTTGGCAATGTGATCCACAAGACAGCTGCCCAGCCCGACGATATCATATCGCTTCATCTTGCTTACCTCCCGAGACCTCCATGCACGCCACCAAATGGCCGCCGCCAATGTCCTGGAACGCCTGGACCGTGTTTTTGCACTTCTCCGTCGCCCGGGGACAGCGGGTATGCAGAGGGCAACCTGCCGGCGTATCGATGGGGCTGGGGATCTCACCGGACAGCTGCAGGGGCTGATGCCGCTTTTGGGGATCGGGATAAAGCACGGATTGCAGCAATGCTTTGCTGTAGGGGTGAGCCGGGTGCCCGAAAACCTGTTCCACCGTACCGGTCTCCACGATTCGTCCCAGATACATCACCGCCACGTGATGGCAGAAGTCCTGCACAGTACTCAGGTCGTGGGAGATAAACAGGTAGGTCAGGCCTTCCTTTTCCTGTATCTCATACAGGATGCGCATGATCTCCGCCCGCACTGAGATGTCCAGCAGCGAGATGGGCTCATCCAAGACCAGAAAGGCCGGTGAAGTGGCAATGGCTCTGGCGATACCTACCCGCTGCTGTTGCCCGGGAGTAAGCTGATGGCGGTAGGCTGTGGCCACCTCCGGATCCAACTTCACCTTCCGAAGCAATTCCTCCACCACTTTGTCCGGATCTCTGCCGTTCAGCGTTCCTGCGTGACGGATGGGCTCCAACAACAGGGAACGGATATTCATCCTGGGATTCAGCGAATCAAAGGGATCCTGGAACACCATCTGCATACGGGGGCGCCATTGCTTACGGAATTCTTTCTCCTTCAACCGGGCCAGATCTTTGCCTTCGCACAGAATCTTTCCCCTGGGTGGGTTCCGTAAGCCGCAGGATGCACCTGCCAATGGTGGATTTCCCCGACCCGCTCTCGCCGATCAGCCCCAGGGTCTTCCCCTTGGGAAAACGCAGCGATACGTCGTTCACTGCAATAAGGACCTGTTTTTTGGTACGTGTGGCAAAATGTTTGGAAAGGTGCTGTATCTCCAGATAATTTTCATCATTCATCTCTCATTTCACCTCCCCTGCTGCGCAGCAATCCACCCAGTGGCCGGGAGCCACCTCCGTCTTTCCTGGCTGGCTCCGCAGACATTCCTGCCGGCAGTTCCTGCAGCGGTGCTGCAGGATACATCCCTCGGCGGGAATCGCCATGTGCGCTGCTTTTGGAGGATCCACCCGCGGTTCATATTTTCTTGGAACACCCGGAGTGGCAGAGAGCAGCGTTCGGGTATAGGGATGGGCCGCATTGTGCAGCAACTCCTCCACCGAATCGCTGGCTTCCACGATTTTCCCCATACACAAAATGGCCACCTTTTTGCAGTACTGGGCAACGATGCCCAGATCATGGGTCACCATTACCGCGGCGCTTCCGGTGCGCTGCACCTGTGCTTCAATCAGATCGAGGATCTGCGACTGCACTGTTACATCCAATCCGGTGGTGGCGTCGTCGGCGATCACCAGATTCGGCTCATTGATCAATGCCATGGCGATCAACACGCGCTGCGCCATGCCACCGCTCAACTCGCCAGGGAGAACGGCAAGCCGTTTCACGGGATCGGGAATCTGCACCATTTCCAAAGCCTGGATCGCCCGTGCGCGCGCCTGTTCTTTTTTTGCCGTGGGGTGGGCCGACCGGTAACGGTTTTCCAGCTGGGTGCCGATGGGAACAATGGGATGCAGCATCCCCTTTGGATTGTTCGGAATCACACCGATCTCGCGGCACCGAAGGTCCCTCAGCTGCTCTTCGTTCAACGCCAGCACGTTTTGGCCTTTGAACAGGATCTCGCCGCTGTCGATTTTGCCTGTTTTCCCCAAAAGGGCGATCATCGCCGAGATCGCCACGGATTTCCCGGATCCGCTTTCCCCCACCAGCCCGATGATGTCGCCCGGCTGCACCGAAAAGGAGAACCCGTTCAGTACCCGAACGGTCTCTTTCGCGGTGTAAAAGCTCACATAAACATCTTGTGCTCGCAGTAAATCGCTCATAGTCAGTTCCTCTTGGTCGGGTCGAAAAACACCTGTAAACCGTCACCCACCAGCGCAAATCCCAGCGCTGCGATGACGATGGCAAGGCCCGGAAACACGCTGCTCCACCATTCACCCATAATGATGGTAGACGCACCCACCGCGATCATAGCGCCCCATTCCGGGGTAGGCACCGCAACGCCCGCGCCGATGAAGCTCAGGCCTGAGGTCATCAGGATAGCCCATCCTATGCTAACGGATGCCTGTGTAAGGGCTGAGCCGATCACATTGGGCAGAACATGGCGAAACAGCACCCAGGCTCTTGACCCACCCACACAGACAGCCGCTTCCACATATGTTCGGTTCTTCACTGAGATCACATCCCCCCGAACCAGTCGAAGATAGATCGGGATGTTCAGGAACGCGATCACGTAGATGACATTTTGAATTTTCTGGCCGGTGACCGCCACCAGCGCCATTGCCAGAACAAACGGCGGGAAAGCTTGCAGAAGATCCGCCACGCGCTCCACCAGGGTGGACAGCCAGTTGTTCCAGAAACCGGTATAACCGCCCAGCACCACGCCCACGATAAGTGAGATAGCGGTACCTGCCAGCGCGATGGTCAAATCGATACGCGGCGCGTAGATCACACGGGAAAAGATGTCCATTCCATTGGTGTCGGTGCCAAAAATGTGCTGGGCACTGGGTGGCAGCCGTACGCTGGAGGGATCCGCCTCGAACGGATCGTAAGGGGCCAGCATTGGCCCGAAAAGCATCATCAGGAGGTTCGCCACCACGATCACAAGACCCACTGTGAAGCCAGGATGGCTTCGCATGAAAAGCAGGAAGCGCTTTCCCTCGGATATGGAAGACTCCTCCCGCGGCAAGTGCACTGTGCTTTTTTTCAAAGCGTTACCCTCCTTTCACGGCCGCTGCCTGGGATCAACGATCATATAGATAATATCCACCACCAGATAGATGATGAGCGAAAACATTGCGGCCAGCATCAAAAATCCCTGGATGGCGAAATAGTCTTTGTTGATGACCGACTGCACCGCGTACTGGCCGAAACCGCCCCACCCGAACACCTTTTCCACCAGTACTGCGCCGCCCAGCATAAAGCCATAGTATACCGCAATGATGGTCACGATGGGCGGCAGCGCCGTGCGGAAAGAATACCCTACGATATGCTTTTGCTTCATGCCACACATGCGCGCGTAATAGATGTAATCCGAGTCCAGGGCGTTGCGCATGGAGGTGCGGGACATTTTCAGAATCGGCCCCACCAGGGTGATGGAGAGCGTGAGCACCGGCAGAATCAGGTGTGATACCGCCGACTGGAACATGGCCATGTTTCCGGTGAGCAGCGTATCGATCAGAATCATCCCCGTTACCTGCGGCGGCGAAGAGAACTGAAGGTCCAGGCGGCCAATGGGAGCCGCGGCAATGCCCAGCCGCACATAGAACACATAGATAAAGATCAGGCCGATCCAGAATTCCGGCATCGCTCCGGCAAAAGTGGCAAAGCCGCTGGTGACCCGGTCTACCAGCCCTTTGGGCTTGATAGCGGCAATGCTGCCGCCCACCACGCCGACCAGGATGGCAAAAAACATGCTGAGAGTGATCAATTCCAGCGTTGCCGGGAAACGCACCGCCAGATCGTTTGCCACCGGATTGCTGGTGTACCAGGAGGTTCCCAGATCGCCCGCGAGCACATTTTTCACATACATGTAAAACTGGATGTAAAGCGGCTGATCGAGCCCCAACCTTGCCTCAATGGCGGCGACTGTTTCCGGTGTGGCCAGCGACCCGGCCATGGCCGTCGCGGGGTTTCCGGGCAGAAGCCGCACGAGCAGAAAGGAAACCAGCGTTATCCCCAGCATCTGGGGGATCATGATCAGCACCCGTTTACCCAGATATTTTAGAAACCTCGTCACTGCACTGTCCCCTCCGAGAGCTTTTCTTATGGGGGCGACCGCCATAGCCACGCTTCAGCAGTCGCCTCGTGATCATAAGGATTCAGTTTTTGGAGATCTTATCCCAACGGATGTCCTGCAGTGTATACCAGGTGATCCCCTCCACATTTTCCCGGGCGGTGTAGTGCCAGCCCGTTTCGGCAATGTAGATCCACGGCGCTTCTTCCAGAAGAACGTCCTGAATACCACGGTTGGCTTCGGTGCGCTTGGCGGCATCCAGCGTGGATACGTTCTCCACGTACAGCTCGTTGATGCGCGGATCATCAATATTGCTGTGGTTCACAGTGCTGGAGCCCACCGCCCACAATGCATAGCCGAACACGCCGTCGGGCAGTCCGGGCATATCCTGCCAGATGGACATGGGGAATTTGTTCTCCAGGATCTGGGTGTAGAAGTCACCGGTGGGAAGCTGCACGATGTTCATGGTCACGCCCAACTGAGCCAGGTTTGTCTGGAACATCACCAGCATTTGGATGTGCTCGTCCACACCAGCGTCCACATAGCAGTCAAAGGTGAAGCCATCGCCATACCCTGCCTGCTCCAGCAACTCTCGCGCCTTGTCCAGGTCGGTGGTATAATTCCAGGTCTCATCGCCGAAGAAGTCCGGATAAGTGGAGGGATTCATGCTCTTGGCCTGTTTCGCCATGCCGAACAGCACGGACTCCAGCACTTCGTTGTAGGGGAACGCGTAATTCATGGCCTGACGCACCAGCACATCGCCGAAGATCTCGTCTTCCACATTCATCTCGATATGACACACCACATTGCTGTCGTAGCTGTGGACTTTTACGCCTGCCGCATGCCGCGCCTCGATCAGCTGGCGGGTGGGGAGCTGTTCCACCAGATCCACCGCGCCCGACTGGATCAGCGCCAACCGGTTGGCAGCGTCCGGCACCTCTTTATATACGATCTTTTTGATCTGGGGAACGCCTTTCCAATAGTTGGGATTCGTTGTGAAAACCACTTCCTGGCCGGCGTTCCAGGTGTCGATCACATAGGGGCCATAGGCACAGGCATGGTTCGCCAGCCACTCGGTGGCCCAGGGATCGTCCGCCGTGGTGTGCTTTTTGGCTTCGGTGGAGTCAAAGATGCCATTGAAAGCATGGCAGGCCCAGGTCTCCAGCATGGGGTTGGGCTCTTCGGTGGTGATGCTCACCGTGTACTCGTCGATCACCTGTACCTGCTCAATGTCGTAGATCTGGGCAACAGTGGTAGCAAAGAAGGACATCACCGCATTCAGCTCCAGGCCGCGCTCGATGGTCCAGCGCACATCCTCAGCGCAGAGTTCGTTGCCATACTGATTGGTCACGCCTTTCCGAAGATAGAACGTAACGGTGCGGCCGTCTTCCGAGCGCTCCCAGTCTTCTGCAAGGGCTCCTTCCAGGGTGCTGAAGTCCTGGGTCCATTCACCATTCTCATCCTTCATGGTGCCGAACACCAGCAGGGTGTCCATACAGTTTCGGAAAGCCTGCATCGATTCGATGGAATTGTGGAAACTGGTGTCAATGCCCTGAGGAGTGGCTTTCGCAGCGATGGTCAACGTTTCTTCCGGCAGATACTCCGCCGCATTGCCGGTGATCGTGGCGGCAGATCCGGATTGTGGAGCTGAGCCGGAGGTACTGCCGCAGCCCGCAAACGACGTAAGGCCAACACAAAGCGCAAGAATCAAGGGCAAAAAGCGTTTTTTCATCTTTGTTTCTCCTCTCCATTGGTGTATCTTTCACTTTTCCTGAACAGCAGGGCCCTACTGCCCACAAATCATGCGTCGACGGATCTGTCAGGCGATGGGGTGGGGTTTGCGAATCTGCAGTTTCATCGCCTGGCTTCGAACGATGTATTCTGCCATGCCTTTGGCCATCGCATTGTGCAGCGCTTCGCCCCTGCTCACGGTAGCCCAGGTCACGTCGCCCCGCACGCCTTCCTCGCCCCGATACTGCCGGAATTCCTCCGGTGTATCGTAATAGATAGCATGGTCTTTATCCAGCACGAAATGGTCTGTACCGGGCATCAGCTCCGGCGGGGAATTTTCAAATCGGGTTTCGTCCACCAGATCGCGGTGGATGTACATCATATGCGCTGTTTCTGTTTTTGTCTTTCATCACATACTGATCCACATTCAGCTGCCCCTCTTCCGGGGTGTCGGCAAACAGTTCCGAATGCACCAGATCCGGCACCACATACAACATATTCGCCGTTTCAAATCCGGCTGCATGGGAGAGCAGATTTGCATTTCCATCCCGCAGCTCAAGCTGCTCCTTCATGCCGAAATAAGAAGGGTCCAGAATGGCGATCCACGCACCGGTCTCATAGCGGGCACGGGTGCAGGCGATCTCCATAGGAGGGAGGTTTTCCCTGCGGTGTCCGTTCAACACGTATATGTTTTTAAAGCCCTGGCAAGCCAACACCTGCAGACAGTCAAACAAAACCATCTCCAGTGTTTCCGCCCGCAGCGTCACGCTGCCGGCAAATGCCTGCATCCGGGGCGCCCAGCCAAACCAGAGCGGCGGAGCGATCAGCGCATCCACCTCTTCGGCCAGGTCGGCCGCCATGGCCATGGCCGCGTAGGTATCGGTCCCCATGGGAAGATGCGGCCCATGCTGTTCGGTCTGCCCGCAAGGAAGGATGACCGTGGCGCCGCCTTTTTTCAGGTAGCGTTCCACTTCCTTCCACTTCATATTTTGCAGCCAGCGCGGACCAGTGAAGTCAAAGCAACACCGCATAAGCCACTCCTCCTGTTTTTTAGATTTTCATCCTTTTTTATCCACCAGCACCGTTTTGTATGCGTAACGGATCAGGGTTTTTTCCGACAGGATCGGCCGATCATTTTCGTCGAAAGCAAGCCGTTTGCGGTTGATGACCGGAGCCCCCGCCGTGGTGTTCAGCAAAACAGCCTCTTCTTTGCTCAGGAGCACGGCAGTCACCGTTTCTACCGCGCGTACCAACTTGATTCCATATACATCCCGCAGGATATAATACAGAGATTGTTCCTTGCCTTCCTGCGCAAAGTTTTCCCGTTTCAGTTCAGGTACAAGATCCGCTGAGATATAATCATAGTTGATGGACATCGGCTCATCGTTCAGATAGCGAATACGGTAGATGTAATGGGTCATTCCCCCAGGCGCGATGTGCAACTCTTCTGCCGTGTGTCCATAGCAGGGTATCGTATCGAAACGCATGATCTTGCTGCGAGGCACATATCCGCTCTGCTGGAATTCCTCGGTAAAGCTTGTCAGAAAGCCATTGGAATACTCCTCGATCTTTGGCTGACACACAAACACCCCTTTGGGACGGTGAGCTTCAACCACCTCTTCATGAATCAGTTCCGAGATGGCTTTGCGAATCGTGGTTTGGCTCAGGCCGTACATCTGCCGGAATTCCTGTTCTGTGGGCAGTGCATCCCCCGGTTTCAGCTCCCCGCTTTTGACCTTTTCATGAATCATGTTGATCAACTGATAGTACAACGGAACGGGGCTGGTTTTGTCGATGGTCGTTTTGCTGGTATCCCATGTATTTGCCACTGTTATTTCTCCTTTAGCATAGAATTTTGTTTCCATTATTTTACAATAACTGCAAACAAATTACCATACCAACAAGACAATATAGCATCGATTTATTGTTGTATTATAACAATAATATAATATTGTTTTGTTGTGCTGTCAAGGGCGATTGCGGATATCTGTTCATTCGTCCAGTTTTTTTTGGTGAAATCGTCAGTCGCCCGCTCCTTACCCGGGCAAAAAGGAACCCCGGCGGCGCTTTCAGCGCATCGCCGGGGTTCTTCTTCGTACCGGAGCATTTTATCTGCCAAACAGGTCTTGGCAGTCCTTCTTCGCCATATGGCCCGATCCTGCCCTGCATCTCTTATCGCGTTTTTCCAAAAGCATGCCGCGGGATCACGAGTTCGAATCCATCCCGTTTACCATCCCGCACGACAGCAGTCGCCTTACCCTGGCCCGCACCTCCTCTTCGATTCTCTTCAAGCGGGCGGCGGGCAAATTGTAGCGGGTCGCTTTTCGATCGAACCGGAAGTCCAACAACTTGCGCAACATTGCGCGATGGCGTGGCTTCATCACAGCTGCCGCTTCCTCCCAGAAACTGTCGTAGGTCACTGGCACAAGCGAGTCCGCGTATTTTCTGAAAGCGGCTTCATCCTTCCAAATATCAGACCCGCCCAGGCTGAAAAGCGAATTCCCATGGTCAAACAATGGAGCCGGCTTTTCGATCTGATTGGTCTGGTTGTTGATCAACACCCCGAAATTGCCGTAGTGGCGATCCGTGTTGCAGATGACGGCGTCAAAGACGATCATATCCTCCAATGCGTCCACAAACGTTTCTCCCAGGGAATCATAATACGTTTTGACCGCTGGCATCCCGCCCTTTTTCACAAGTTGCCCAACAGGCATATATCCCCGACCATTCAAAGCGATTTGGTTGAATTAAGTATTCGAGAATTCCTGAAATATTGTGATTTTGATGTAGAGGACTATTCTCGATTTGTTAGGCATTCGAAAGTGCCCGTCTGATTTTGACCACAAAGCAAAAAAGGAAAAGCGCATGGTACTGTTATGACAGGTACCATGCGCTTTTGTCCTTGTAATCGGCCCAAAGTCCGCCGGCAGGCGACACTTGGAATCAGGCGGGAAAGAAGCAGCTCCAAAAGGTACAAATCATAGTTTTTTCCTTGGCTTTCTCGGTTTCGGTGCCACCGCGGCGATCATGGCGTAGTGCTCCTTGCTCTTTCTCGTGATGCTGTTGTAGTCTTCCGATGTGAGAAACTCCAGCAGCCACTCTTTGGGCACCTTATAGGCGTGCTGGTGGGAGAAGGCTCTGAGCCGGCCCTCGGCGCACCAGTGGCTGACGGTGCGGGCGCCGTAGCCGGTGATGCGGGCGATCTGGCGGGCGTTCAGCACGTCGGGCTGGCGGGCCAGCAGCCGCTCGTACCAGCGGCGCACCCGCTTGCGGGTGGCGTTGGTGAGCAGGAGCGCATCGTTTAGGCTGAAGGCCGGGGGCTTGTGGTTCGGGTAGTTCTTGTACCAGCCGCTGGGCGGGGTGTAGTAGGCCGGCTCGGCCAGGCGGCGGCGCAGGTAGGCGGCAACGTCCGCCTTGGCGATCTTGTAGCAGCGGGTCTGCTTGCCGGTGTTTTCGCAGGGCACCAAGCCGCTCTGCAGCAGGTAAATGGAGGTGCGGGTGCCGATGCGGCAGGCTTTGCGGAAGTCGGTGCGGCCCATGGGGTCGGGATAAGGGGCCAGCAGGTCCTGAATCTCCTGCTCCAGAGCGTCTTGAAAGAGGTTGCTTTTCTTCATTTTTGGGGTTCTCCTTTGTTTTGAATTTGGACCCGGAGAACCACCATGTTTTCCACCAAAACTATACAAATTGTTGAAACTTGGAAAAATACTACACAAAATCGCCCCAAAATCTTGCATTTGGCAAATTTCGTTTTCCGGCAGTGAGACGCGAATCCAGTGTTCATCCGGAATATCGGCCCCCAATTATCTTGCATGAAATCTTGCATTTTTCCAAAAAATCTTGCCAAACGGGGCCAAAACAGGGGATGCCGGTTTGATTCGTACCATAGCCATTTTTCGGTGCTCGGTCTCTTGAAAACCGTTTAACACCGCCGAAAAATCGGGGACAAACTGACCAGCTTTGACCTGCCCTTTTCCGCAAGAGCCTTTTCGGCGCAGGACTCGAAATGCAGTTGTCCGCAAGGGCACGTGGGTTCGAATCCCACCGCTTCCGCCATCAAAGCCTTGAAAACTCTATGTTTTCGAGGCTTTTTCTTTTGTTCGGGCAGCATCTATTTTGGGGAAAACAATTCAAATGGTGCCCTTGGTGCCCCGCTTTGTGGTGCCCAGCTCATTCTACATCATACACACTATACAAGAAAGATGTATACTGTGGTGCCCCAATGGTGCCCGGAACTGCTAAAAAGCTATGAAAAGCAGCGCGGAGCTATAAAAAGATATTGCCGTTATAGCTCCATTTCGCTGCTTTTCTTTTTCGCTTTCTTTGATGTTTCTTGCCCTGCTTCTTTTCCTGTAACGGTTGTTTTCGGTTGCAGTGCTTTATGATAGGTTTGCAGTACGCTTTGTTTTCTTTCAAGCCGCACATCAACATACTGTGCCGTTACCGCTTCAAGGTTTGTGGAAATACCAAGGGATATGCCAATGCCCTTTAATGTATGCCCCAAAATCTCGCCAACGGTGTAGAAGTCGCCTGTCAGTTGGTGCATATTGGTAGCTGCCGTATGACGTAAATCGTGAAAGCGGATATGCGGCATTTCAAGGTGTCGGATAAGCTGTCCGAAGTTTGCCGACATTCTATCTCTGCGCTGCGGCGAACCGTCAGGCTTTGCAATAAAGAGCTTATTATCATAGTACACCCCACCGCCCGCCTCAGTCAAAGCCTTTTGCCGCGCAATCAGATCAAATTGTCGTAGGAAGTACGGCAATGCTTCTTCGGTAATCGGCAAAATACGATCATTGGATTTTGTCTGTGCCATTTCCGTAATGGTCTTTGTTCCCGGCGGCACTTTGAAGGGCATTTGCTCTACAACGCCAAACTGCATTTTTTCAAGGTCAATGTTTGTTGTCCTCAATCCGATAATCTCACTCATACGAAGCCCATACATTCCAGCAAGCACAACAGGCATTTCCCATTCCGTACCTATCACATTGCTCATAAAGGTCTGCATTTGCTCAATGGTGTACGGATCAGGCGTTTTCGCTTGCTTGCCGAACTTTGTTATAATGTCGCGGGCGGGGTTAATGCGCTGGCAATCCCGAACAGGGCAGATACAAACAGATGCAATTTATACTTCCCGGCCAACTGCATTAAATAAGCAGTGCCGGATTTTCTTTTCTTTTCCATAGCGCCTCCTGTTATTTCCGCATGGCGGCCATGAGCCGCCATGCGTCATCAATTTGAAAGTCATCTGCCAAAGTGCCGTCCCGGATCACAAGCGCACGGCTACAAGTGGCAAGGGCACATTCCAAGTCGTGGGTAATCATCAGGATGATATGGCCCTTTTGGGCAAGTGTGTGAAGCTGCTTGCTGACAGAGCGCATATTACGGCCATCTAAGCCACTGGTATCGCCGCCTGTCGTCACCCAGACCATTTCTGCGAACGGCTGCGTGATTGCTCCGGCGACAAGGTTGATTTTGTCCTTGCTGATTTCGCCGGACGGCTTGAGGATGCTCTTTTTCAAAAGAACGCTGGCGGTTGATTGCATTCTACTTCCTCCTTTTTAGTGAAAATGGTATAAAAATAGCAGCCATTATTTTGATGGCTGCTATTGCTGTAACAAGTTATAGTTGTGTATAGGAATACGAAATAGACTTCACATCGTACACGTTTGTGCCAATGCATTTGAAAAGAGTTGGGTCGAACACCGCTAAATTAGCGCCATTTTTTGACATTGTACTTATGTACTCTATGCCGTCGTAACCTCTGCTGCGGATATAGTCGCTAATATACTGTGTTGGCAGATAATCGAGCGCGTTATCATTTCGGAGCGGCCTTGCAATTTCTTGAGAGATCATCTTTAGATGTTCAATATTCATGGCATATTGCGTAAAATCAAAGTCTCGTTGAACACCAGTAAACGGGCTGATACGGTCAATATCTGCAAGGTTAATAACTTCTATATCCTTCAAGAGTTTGAAACTGCCAACTGTGACAAAATCATATACACCGGCACGAATTTCGTATAAGGTCGTTTCTTTCGAATCGGACAAATAAAGAATACTAATACCTGTTGGATTTACGCGACCACCTTTTGCTCTGTTATCGGGAGGCGGTCCCATTTCTATATTCTTAAAGCCTTTTTCATCAGGGCATATTCGTGAGCGATACATCACTTCACCTTTTCGGTGAGATTTTACAGCGCACCGTAAAAATGTGAATAGCATATCAGTATTGATATAGTTGCTGTGAAAACGATTTTTACGCTTGATTCCTTCTACAAAGTCATTCCAACAGTTATTTTTTAGGATCGAATTTTCCTCTAAATAATCACGATCTTGCCATTGTTTGATGCCTACTGGACTATCAAACAATTCCGGCTGGTCTTTATATCTGTCAGCGCATATTGCTGTAATAAGCCGATAAGCCCCGTCGGGTTTTAAGTTAAATATACGCCAATTACTGCAAAGGATATTTTTTATTAGGTCTGTCTGCTCACGAGGGAAATCAGCGGGCAAATTTGATATGGGAGTATAAATATCTAATAAGCCATCAAATAGTTCTGTTATTGTCTGATCTTTTCCAATGTCATATACATGAGCATCATGGCTACCGCAGAAATCGCAATTCCCGGTCGTTTTGTTCCCGTCAATGATTGCTTTAATCTCAGCATCAGCGAAACAATTACTGCAACAAAACATATGTATTATACCCCACTAAGATATTTACCCATCAATTCGAGGTGGTGCATAAGTGATAACTTTTTAACCGTACCGAGCCCTGGATAAGACTGTTGTTCGTAATGTTGCAGAAAAGTTTGGAGACCCAAAGTCATTTCAACAGGATGGGGATCCGCATTATACCATGCAGCCAGCTTTGATACTGCTTCATAAAACTTCATGGCAGGGTTAGTAATGTCCTCGTTTGAGTCTGAAACAAAGTGTCTTACACGCAGAGTCTTGTCCTCTGCAAAATATACAATATGAATAGCTACCGCATATGGAGCAAAGCCTGCCTCAAGGTATTCATTGCCAACTACCGAATAGTCAGAAAAGCCGATAAATCCATCTTCAGTATAATACAAATGATCGTCAGAAAAGAACTCATCTTCGGTTTCTTGATAATCTGCGTTCCTATCCTGCTTTTCAAACTTGTCATCAAGTAATACTTTATGGTGACGCACTTTGCGCCTAAATACACTCTCATCTGGCATCAAAGCGTAGCGGGGAACTGTTGTCCCAAACGCATTTTCGTATAGGTCTAAATAATCTCGATCAGTATTGATGACAAGCAAATCGGCTTTATTTACACCGTGCTTATCCCAGAACTCAAGCAAAGACTTTGCATTTCTTTGCATTATGAGCGATTTAATTATGGTCGAATCCTCATATTGGGCTGAAAAACGCTGCTTATACCCTGCTTCTTTAGATTGCTCCTGAACATCCTGCCAATCAGACATGAATGTCCCTACTGCGGGATTTCTGATAATTGATATAGGATGCTTGACCTTAATAAACTCCGCCATCACATTTACAAGGGTAGGTGAGAGCTTAACAGGCTCAATAATCGGGGTAACATAATCCCCCAAGAGGTTGTTAGTTGCCAATTCACGCAGCGCAAGTAATTCGTATTGACGACCGCGAACATATGGGAAGTACATAGCTTCATCCTCCATATTTTTGATTTAGAAAAACGTTGATAGCGTGCCAGTCTGATGTTGACGGGCGAGAAAAATATATAAGGGACTTCAACTCATAAGGTATTTTCTCGAACTCACTTATTTCAATCCTATTTCGCTTTTTTAACTGCTTTAGAGCCATTGTGTAGGCTTCAAGAATTGGGATTTGAGAAAAGTGTTTTAGGCATTCGCCGTAATAAAACGCCTGTGAAGCAACAGGCAACTCACCAAAGTATTGCAGCAATATGTTTTCGTATTCTTTTTTGTGTAGCACTTTGAAAATTGCGGTGTAGTCAAGGCGCGAATTATCTTCCTGCGGCTCTTTTCGCAGTTTAGAACTTATTGTATTCTGCGGAGTAAGCGCATAAATACCAACAGGAGTATTTTGAAGAAGGCTTGCTGCACGATCATACTGGCTATCTGATGTTACTACGCATACATGATTAAAAGCCTTAAAATAATCTCGTAGCTGAGTATCAAGGCGCTCAAACGTGTCTAGTTCGGTCTTTATCTCGTATACAACAGCTTTTCCGTTAATAAGAATAAAGTCAGCTTTTGACTTACTGATAGGAATCTGGGTTAATGCTGTTGTGGTGTTTATACTGTGCTTTCCGAGCAACAGTTTATTAAGCAAAGTATTTTGATAAAAGTATTCATTGCGGTATGACTTTGACATAAACCTATACACTTCGCTTATTAAAGCTCCGTTGTCTTTGTTCTCATAGTCATTCACGAATCGTTGAATTACTGCTCCGTATGTGGTATTATCATTAGTATCTATCATGTCAAAAAAGACATTCTGGGTAAAGAGCCGATTTAGGATAAGATTATTTTCTGTCAAATCATGCCCCTCCCTTCGATTTCAGATCATACTTACTCACTTTTATTATATCATGTTGAGCGATCTTTTGGTAGCCCTTTCGCATATTTTTTATCATTTTTATGCTCAAATGATGCCCAATGTCTTTTCTAAACATATGAGAACCCATGACCCACATAATATAATATCACTCCTTCTGTTGCTGGTCGCATGGTGCCCAAATGGTGCCCGGACGTGAAAAACAAGGTTGCAAAAAGAAAAACCGCCACAATCACAAGATACAAGAAAAGCCTTTGTTTACAAGGCTTTTCGCAGATAACCTATAAGAAGATATGCGGAAATACAAGGCGGTTTTGGCTGTTTCACGACCCTCGAAATCAGTTTGCGAGCAATCGCACGAGGGTTCGAATCCCTCCCGCTGCGCCAGAACAGCCGGCCGGATCTTCCGGCCGGCTGCTTTTTTATAGCTTTGCACAGCAAGCTATAAAAAGCGGCCATGTGGGCCCTCCGTCCCACGGCCTTAAGATCTCAGGCGCCCGGGCACAAAGTGCCCGGATGCGCGTAAAAAATAGTAGCTGCGCCGACTGTTTTTATCCTTTTTTGCTTGAGAGCCTTGACTTAAGTATGAAATCGGACTATAATAAACGCATTGAGTCCGAAATCGGATATGGAGGCATGCATATGGGACAGGGCCCCGGAATACGGGAATTCAACCGGCTTTACAAAGAGCTGGACGATCTTTACCACAATCTTGCACTGCGGCAGGGGCTTTCCGACAGCGCCTCCATCATTCTGTATGCGCTTTATCTTCTGGGCGACGGCTGCCTGCAGCGGGATATCTGCGATCTGTCCTACATCAGCAAGCAGACCATCAATTCCTCCATCCGCAGGCTGGAACAGGATGGCTATCTGTATCTTCAGCCCGGACGGGGCAGAGACATGCACATCTGCCTGACGCCGGAGGGCCGCAGGCTGGTGGAAGAAAAGGCCGCCCCTGTGGCCGCCATGGAGGAACGCGCGTTTTCCGGCATGCCGCAGGAGGACCAGCAGGCCCTTCTGCGTCTGACGCACGCCTATCTTGCCCGCCTGCGGGCAGAGGCCGGACGCATCCTGTAAATTTCCATATCCCATCGGAGGGCGTATGGCCGCAGCCATACAGCCGGAGAAGATGACGAGTGCGCTCGGTTTTGGAAATCCGGGCGCAATTTTTCTGCCGCGCGGACATGCGCGCGGCACATTTATCCCAACCGTTTCAAGGAGTAGCATACTATGAAGATCCAATTATCCGACCACTTCACCACGGGAAAGCTGCTGCGCTTTGTGGCGCCGTCCATCGTCATGATGATCTTTACCTCCGTTTACGGCGTTGTGGACGGCCTGTTTGTGAGCAATTTTGTGGGCAAAACGGCTTTTGCGGCCGTGAACCTGATTTTCCCTCTGCTGATGATCCTGGGCGCGCTTGGCTTCATGATCGGCACCGGCGGCAGCGCTCTTGTGGCCCGTACCCTTGGTGAAGGGGACAGCGGCCGGGCCCAGCGTTACTTTTCCATGCTTGTCTATGTGACCATCGGTGGAGGCATCGTTTTTTCCGTGCTGGGGCTGCTGTTCCTGCGCCCCATCGCCGTGCTTTTGGGCGCACAGGGTGCCATGCTGGAGGACTGCGTCGTTTACGGCGGAATCCTGCTGGCGGGCCAGACGATGTTCATGCTGCAAAATGTGTTCCAGAGCTTTCTCATCACAGCAGAAAAGCCCCATTTTGGCCTGGGCGTTACCGTGGCCGCGGGGCTTACCAATATCATACTGGACTTTTTGTTCATCGCCGTGTTCCGCTGGGGCGTGGCGGGCGCTGCCATTGCCACGGCCGCCAGCCAGTTTGTGGGCGGCGGCGTACCGCTGCTGTATTTTGCCCGGCCCAACCGCAGCCTTTTGCGGCTTGGAAAAACGAAGCTGGACAGCCGTGCATTGCTGAAAGCCTGCACCAATGGCTCGTCGGAGCTGATGACCAACCTCTCTTCTTCACTGGTGACAGTGCTGTACAATTTTCAGCTCATGCAGCTGGCGGGGGAGGACGGCATTGCCGCCTATGGCGTCATCATGTACGTCAACTTTATTTTCATTGCCATTTTCATCGGTTATTCCATCGGCAGCGCGCCCGTGGTGGGATACCATCATGGAGCGGGGAACAGCACGGAGCTGAAAAGCCTGTTCCGCAAAAGCCTGCTGCTGGTGGGCGCGGCCGGAGTGGCACTGACTGTAGCCGCCGAGGCACTGGCTCTTCCGCTGACAAAGATATTCGTGGGCTATGATGCGGCGCTGCTGGCGATGACCTGCCGCGGCTTTCGTTTGTATTCGCTTTCGTTCCTGCTCACAGGCTTCAACATTTTCAGCTCCGGCTTCTTTACAGCGCTGAACGACGGCTTTGTTTCCGCCGTTATCTCGTTCCTGCGCACGCTGGTGTTCCAGACAGCCGTGGTTCTGGTGCTGCCCGCTCTCATGGGGACGGACGGCATCTGGCTCGCCATCGTTGTGGCCGAACTTCTGGCTCTGGCGGTGAGCGCCTGGTTTCTGTGGCGAAAAAGGGGAAAATACCGCTATGCCTGAACGGAGCCGGGTCAAATCACATAATGGTCGGCGGACTGGGCCTCGGCTGTCAAATCTGCCAGCGTGACGCCGTCCAGATAATCCTGCACCAGCGCGTTCAGCTTCCGCCACATGGGCAGCGTGCGGCATTCGGCCCTGCGCGGACATTCCACCGGCTCCTGTTCCAGGCAGGCCACGGGGGCCAGGCTGCCCTCCGTAAGCCGCAGAATGCTTCCCACGGTATACTGCTCGGGCGGCCTTGTCAGCCGGTAGCCCCCGCCCTTTCCGCGCACGCCTGTCAGAAACTGGCTCTGCACCAGACTTTTGAGAATGCTCTCCAGATATTTTTCCGAGATATCCTGACGCCGGGCAATAGCTTTGAGAGGGATATATCCCTCTGCCTGGTGCTCGGCCAGGTCAATCATAACACGCAGCGCATAGCGCCCCTTGGTGGACACCATCATACAGCCGTTCCTCCGTTTCTTTTTGTTTCCTCTGCCGCGGGCCCTTTCCCACGGCCTTTTTATTGCTCCGCAATAAAAAGCTTATCTTACTGACCGCGGGCCGGGGACGTCCCGCAAAGCCTAAAAACAGCCTGCGGCTATTTTTTATGGATTGTATAGACGGAAATTGTCTTATAACATCTTGCGAGTTTTATTGAGGTGCGGAAACTGCCTGCATTTTCAACCGTTTTCCCATTTCCGCTTGTACCTTCTCACATCGCCGTATAGGTTGGTTTTGTAGAGTTGGATACCATTTTAACACTACAGCTAAGATGATACAGAACAGGCACAGGGATGCAATCACGCCTGCAAAGGCAATTTAGGATAACTTTGTACACCATTATGGTTACGCATTCGAAGTTCAAAAACCTTGCCATAAAAACAGTACCGGCAATAAAACCGATGGGGTAAAATGCTTATACATGTCCCCCTGAAAACGCCATTTAGCTGCGCAATATATCAAAGAAAAGACCCTGCCTTGAGATTATCATTTCCTTTCTGTTCCTTTGCGAAAAATCCCGTAGCAAGCAGTGGAAAGGGGCACCCTTCCCGTAAAAATCACTCGTTTTCATCTATGACAGTATACAAATACAAATTTATTAAATTTCTCTTATCGGAAAATACATATAACCCTTTCCCGTTGCTGGATCGGTATAGTCGTGAACTGCTCCGACCAGCGACATACCATCCTCATTCATTTGTTTAATGGTATCTTCAAACGCTCCATTATGGTTTTCAACAACTATATACTCATAACTTGGTATTGTCCATTTTATCCATCCATCAGGTGCTTCTGCATTATCAACACATTCCACTCCCGCCAGATACAAGCCTCTGCTAAAGCCATCTTCCCAGGCATTAAATGCGTGAGAACTATCGGACATGGCTCCCCATATTCCCACAATATTTCCGTTTGTATCTTTCTTCGCCAGATGTGCTACTTCACTGAAGTGACCGTTTGCATCATCCCACAATTTCTGAATAAAGCCCGCGCCGTCTAGCGTTGAACCCTCTTTCCCAATGACAACAAACGCTTTTTTTATTACTTTAATCATTGTTCGCCTCCTCGATAAATTTAAAGTTGGTGCCTTTTATTGCCCTAAGAAATTCGGGCAACTCCGGGGACGCCAAAGTGCCAAAGTCATTGTAATTTTAAGTGTCTTGATACACAAAAACCAGTATTTGCAAGGGTATTTATGTTTTAAAGCTTTTCGATAGCAAAAGTTCAAACCCTGTTTTTTTTATTTCTCTGCAATAAAAAACTTATCTCAATGGCCGAGGACTGCCCATATAGTCCAAGACCCACCAAAAGCTATTTTTTAGATTTCCACATATAAACCTATTATACTGTTGGGTTAATAGGAATTCAACTGCAGACCTCGGCAAAAACTTTCTGCTTTCTCCTTGACAAGCGGACCGGTTCGGGTTATAATCCCTATAAACCTATCTGAAAGGTTGGTATTTATGAAGCCTCACACCTCAGATCCTTTCCGCACACAGCCGCCAGGGCGGCTGTGCCTGTGCTGGCGCTGTTGCTGACAGCCCTTTCCGCCCGGCTTTGCCGGAACATACAAGCACATCATTCAGGGAGGAAATTTTTATGAGCCGTATCTATACATCCGCTGACCAGCTGATCGGGGCAACACCGCTGTTGGAGCTGTCCCACATTGAACGGGAACACAGGCTGAAGGCCCGCATCCTTGCCAAGCTGGAATATTTTAACCCGGCCGGTTCCGTGAAGGACCGCATCGCCAAAGCCATGATCGACGACGGGGAAGCCCGCGGCCTGCTGAAGCCCAGTTCCGTCATTATCGAACCCACCTCCGGCAACACCGGCATCGGCCTTGCCTCTGTGGCAGCCGCGCGGGGTTACCGAATCATCATCGTCATGCCTGACACCATGAGCGTTGAGCGCCGCCAGCTGATGAAGGCTTACGGTGCAGAGCTGGTGCTCACCGAGGGTGCGTTGGGCATGAAAGGTGCCATCGCCAAGGCGGAAGAGCTGGCCAAAGAGATTCCGGACAGTTTTATCCCCGGGCAGTTCGTCAACCCGGCCAACCCCGCTGTACACAAAGCCACCACGGGGCCGGAAATTTGGGCCGATACCGACGGCAAGGTCGATATCTTTATCGCAGGCGTGGGCACGGGCGGCACCGTCACCGGCGTGGGCGCTTATCTCAAGGCGCAGAACCCTGCCATCCGCGTAATAGCCGTGGAGCCTGCGGCCTCTCCGGTGCTGAGCAAGGGCACAGCCGGGCCGCACAAGATCCAGGGCATCGGCGCAGGTTTTGTGCCCGAAGTTCTGGACACTCATATTTATGACGAGGTCATACCCGTGGAGAATGAGGACGCCTTTTCCGCAGGCCGTCTGGTGGGCCGTCTGGAGGGCGTGCTGGTGGGCATCTCCTCGGGCGCGGCTGTCTGGACCGCCATTCAGCTGGCCAAACGGCCGGAAAACGCGGGCAAGACCATCGTGGCACTGCTGCCCGACACCGGCGACCGCTATCTTTCCACGCCGCTGTTCGCCGACTGAACGCTGCCGGAAAGGATGAGCATATATGGCTATGACGTTTGAGGAAGCGGAAGCTCTGCTCACCCCGGCCCAGCAGGATGCGCTGGCGCGCTGTGCATTGGAGGACGCGCCGCTGCCAAGCCCGTTGTCGGAAGCACAGCGTGTATTCTGCTTCGGCCTTTCTGTGCTGTGTGAATACGAGCAGCGGGATGAAATTTTTCGCTATCTGCTCTGATCGTACATCCCGCCACGGTCATCGAGGTCGTTTTTTCAGGCCTTGCATGCCGTCCCGCGTCCAACCGGGTAAGCATTACGGAACAATCAAAAAACCGCCGCCCGCGGATTCCCTCTTATGAGGGCTGCGCGGGCGGCGGTTTTTACAGTTGCCGCTCTCCTTTATCTCGGGACGGGCGCGTATCAAACCCGTCTGTGCTCAAAACGCGGCGCGCCGTTTTCCACCATGACCACACCATAGCTGCCGCGCCCCTGCACCCGGGAAAGCGCGCCGGGGTTGAAAAGCACCACACCGCTCCGCTCCTCGCAGCCAGCACAGTGGGTATGTCCATAAAGCGCTGCGTCCGCACCGCGTGCACGTGCCGCATCAGCAAGTGTATCCAGTTCGTTTTTTACATTATATAAATTACCATGTGTATAATAAAATAACACACCGCCGAAAGCGGCCAGCCCGTCCGGCGGGGCAAAGGAGGCATAATCGCAGTTGCCCCGCACGCTGTAAATCTTCAGCTCCGGGCGCATATCCTGCAGGTTCTCCGCTTCCCGCAGACCGTCTCCCAAAAAAATAACGGCGTCTGTATCCGCTTCGGCATCCACCGCGCGTTCCAGCGCGTCCAAATCTCCGTGGACGTCGGAAACGACCAGCAGCTTCATATGCTTTCCGCCTTTCAGGCCGCGCCTTACTCCAGGCAGCGGCGGTAAATTTCGCTCTTGGAAAATGCACTGTGCGCAGCGGCATATTTTGCCGCCGACGTGGCGCTCTGGCCCGCGGCCATCTGTTTTCGCGCCAGGCCGACGGCGTCGTCCAGCGTCAGTTCCTGCGCAGGGCATGGCTGTGCGCCGGCCATCACCAGCACAAACTCGCCCCTGGGCGGGTTTTCTTTATAGTAAGCGCTGGCATCCCCCACGGTGGTGACACGGATCTCCTCGTGCAGCTTTGTCAGCTCCCGGCAGATGGTCAGGCTCCGCTCCGGTCCGAACGCCTGCTCCAAGTCTTGTAAAGTCGTGGGCAGTTTATGCGGTGCCTCGTAAAAAATCACGGTGCGCTCCTCGTTTTGCAGTGCGGCCAGCCGCTCCTTTTTCTGACGGCGGTTGGTAGGCAGAAAACCTTCGAACACAAACCGACCCGTCGGCTGCCCGGAAACGCACAGCGCCGTGACAGCGGCGCTGGCCGCGGGCACGGGCACCACGGGAATGCCCCGGGCGTGTGCGTCCCGCACGATGACCTCCCCGGGGTCGGAAACGGCGGGCATACCCGCGTCGCTGCACAGCGCGCAGGATTCCCCGGCCTCGATGCGGTCCAGAATATAGCCGCCCCGCTCTTTCAGATTGTACTCATAATAGCTCACCATCGGCTTTTTCAGGCCCAGGTGGTTCAGCAGCTTCAGCGTCACACGGGTGTCTTCGGCGGCAATAAAATCCGCTTTTGCAAAGGTTTCCGCCGCGCGTGGGGTAAGGTCGCCCAAATTGCCGATGGGCGTTGCCACGATATACAAAGTGCCGCTCATGGGGCCTCCTTTTTCGGTTCTGTTCCGTAAATTTCCAGCATGGCCGCGCTGGGGCGGCCGTCTGCCCGCGCGGTAACGAGCGGGGCCGGCACGCGCAGGCCCGGCGCGCGGTTTTTCTGGCCTTCCACCAGCACCAGCCAGGGCGCTTTTTCAGGCCGGGCCATAACAAATTGCAGACGCTTGGGTTCAATGCGCGCGCCGCGCATTGCGCACAGCACGTCCGCCAGGCGTTCCGGACGCTGGCACACACACAGCCTGCCGCCGTCTTTCAGCAGCAGACCCGCAGCCGCGCATACATCGGGCATCGTGCAGGAAAGCTCATGGCGCGCACCCGCCCGCGCCGCGTCCGGACTGACGCGCCCACCTGTAAAATAGGGCGGGTTGCAGGCCACGACATCGCGGCTCTGGGCATATGGGTGCAGGCCTGCAAGGTCCCGCAGATCTGCTGTGACCGGCGTGATATGCCAGGCCTCCGCAGCCTGCACCGCCGCGTGCAGCTGCGCTACGGCGCCGGGCGCGATATCCAGCGCAAGGCATGGGCCGCGGTGCCCTCTGTCGTGCCAGCGCAGGGGAATGACCCCGCAGCCGGTGCCCAGATCGCACACAGCCTCGGCGCGGCGCACGCGGCAAAAGTGAGCCAGCAGCAGTGCATCCTGGCCAAAACGGTGGCTTTGCGTGATGAAAACGGGTGTGCCGTTGGCAAGGTGTTCCTGCTGCAAAGGCGGAGGCTCCTTTCGAATCGGTTTCAGCGGCACGCCCAAGTAGAGGAGGCCGCTCAAATCAAAAATTCAGGCCCCTCGCGGATGCAGAGGCCGAAATCGCCTGAATAAGGAAAAAGCAAGGCGGGCACGCACGGTGCCCGCCTCTTTGTTGCTTTGCTCTGCTTTTCCCGGGAAATCAACCCTCGGAAATAGCGGAAACCGGGCATTCGCCGGCGCAGGTGCCGCAATCCAGGCAGGCGTCCGCGTCGATGACATACTTGCCGTCGCCCTCGGAAATCGCAGAAACCGGGCACACGCCAGCGCAGGTGCCGCAAGCGATGCAGTCGTCAGAAATTTTGTAAGCCATAAGTATCCATCCTCTTCTCCGCGCGATCGAATTTTTTACGGCAGCGTGCGCGAGCGGCGCGGGTCAGCGCATGCAGCCGCCAGAGGCTGTGCCTCCATGTGTTCTCATTTTAACATAAAATGCGGATTTTTCAAGGGGCGCAGGGCCACTTTCACGCACTTTTTACACGCCGGGAAACAGCTTTTCCCCGCACGGCCCGGCAGACGCAAACCTACGCGGGGCAAAAGCGTTCATTCGGTGATCTCTTCCGGCTCCGGGTCCGGCGCGATGGGTGCGCGCTTGCCGCCGCGCAGATACTGGCATTCGTCCTTGTGGAACGTTTTGAAGCCGGTGGCTGGGGGGTCCATCCGCACGCGCAGGGTACCGGAGATGACATTGGTCTCCACCACGGCGCCCACTCCCTCAGGCGTTTTGACAATGCTCCCCACGCCCGGAGTGATCCTGTTCAGATACTCATATGCCGGCTGCTCGTAGGCAAGACAGCACATCAGGCGGCCGCAGCTGCCGCTGATCTTGGCCGGATTGAGCGAGAGTCCCTGTTCCTTGGCCATTTTGATGGACACCGGCTGGAAATCCCGCAGAAAACGGCTGCAGCAGAACGGCTGGCCGCAAATACCCAAGCCGCCCAGCATTTTGCTCTCGTCCCGTACGCCGATCTGCCGCAGCTCGATGCGCGTGCGAAACACACCGGCAAGGTCCTTGACAAGGTCACGGAAGTCGATGCGTCCGTCGGCCGTAAAGTAGAACAGGATCTTGTTGCGGTCCAGCGTATACTCCACATCCACCAGCTTCATGTCCAGCTTGTGCTTGGCAATGCGCTCCTCGCACACCGAAAAGGCGCGTTTTTCGTCCGCGCGGTTCTGCTGCATGCGGCGCACATCCACGGCGTCCGCCATGCGCGTGACCGTCTTGAGCGGCTTGACGATGCTGGAATCCGGCACGTCATGAGGGCCTTTTGCTACCTCGCCGCACTCTGTTCCCCGGGCCGTTTCCACGATAACGTGGTCCCCCTGTTGGAGCTCCAGGTCGCCGGGGCTGAAATAGTAGGATTTGCCGTTCGCTTTGAAGCGGACGCCGATCACTTTTGTCATAGCTTCTTTCCTTTCGCCGCCGCTGCAATGGGTGTCAGTTCCGCCGCCCGCGGCATTTGAAGCGGCGTTTTATCAAGAGAGTGGGGGCGCGGGGAAGAAATATCCGCGCAAAGTCTCCGCCCGCCGGCAAAGCCCTCCCGCCCAAAGCGCAGGCTCATGCCGTCAGGCGCGCGGCAAGGCAGGTGAGCGCCAGCTTACCGCTGACATTGTCTGCCAGCAGCCGGGCCGTTTTTCCGGCTTCCCCTGCGCAGCGCGCGGCGCGGGCCGGGCTTACAGGGCTTTGGGCCGCCTCGCTGCCCCGCAGTGAAGCACTGCACACGTTCAGCAGCAGGCCAAGAAGCGCCTGTGTGCCCGCGCGGTCTTTTTCATATTTGGAAAGCAGCGCCAATGCGCCGTAAACGTCCTGTTTTTCGGCCAGGCCCGCCAGCTTCAGCGCGTCCAGCAAAAGCGTCCGCCCGGCCGCGTCCTCCAGGCAGCGCTTCGCACTGCCGATCTTCCCACCGAACAGCGCCGCATACCGAGCGGCCTCAGGCTCCTTTGGAAAGTGCTTCTTCAGATACGCCGCGCACACCTCCTCGGCCACGGGGGCCAGGGAATAGGCGCAGCAGCGGCTGCGGATGGTGGCCATCACGTTCGCCTCGCTGGGCGCCGTCAGGATAAACAGCACACCCTCAGGCGGCTCCTCCAGCACCTTCAGCAAGGCGTTGGCACTGGCGCCGTTCAGCTTGTCCGCGCCTTTGATGTGCACGGCGCGTCCCCCAGCGGAGAGCGCGGTGTTGAATATCTCCCGCCGCACCTCGCGCACACGGTCCACGCGGATATCCCCGGAAACGCCTTCGCCCGCCAGCAGCAGGTATTCCGGGCTTTGACCCGCCAAAACCTGAGCGGCGGAGGCGCCGCCGTTTGGGTAAAGGTAATCCGCGGCCAGGCAGCGCGCGGCAAAGCCCGCGCCTGTGCCTGCCTCGCCACAAAGCAGGATACTATGAGAAAGCCGCCCGGCCGCAAGCGCGGCCGAGAGGCTTTCCTTGAGTGTTTCATTTCCGAGCAGGGAATCCAGCGCAGCCATTACAGCTTTTCAAAGCGTTCCACGTTGGTGACGAACACCGTCGCGCCGCCCACAGTCACTTCCAGCGGATAGGCCGTCGTGACACCGATGCCGTAGCTGGCGGTGCTGGGCACCACCTCTTTGCGCTGCCTGGAGCAGGAGGCGATCAGCTCAATGCACTTATCCACCTTTTCATCGTCGGTGCCGATGAGCAGCGTCATGTTGCCCGCCATCAGGAAACCGCCCGTAGTGGACAGCTTTGTTACCGAAAAGCCGCCCTTCGTCAGTGCGTTACAAACAGCATTTGCGTCTTCCTTGTTGACGATCGCGGTAATCATTTTCATAACAATACCCCCTAAACATTACAGGGCGCGGGGTGCGCCTTCTGCTTGCTTTCATTTTAGCACAGATCGCACGAAAAATCCACTGCCGCGCGGGTGCAGGCACAAATTCCCCGTGTCAGCGCCAGTTACTGCGGTTCTGGTTCTGCCAGGTACGGCGCGTCTTATGGTATTTGATCTCCTGCTTGACCGTGCGGAAGAAATCCCCGCCGAAAAACAGAAGAAAGTTTGCCAGCGAGAGCAGCACCGCCGCCCGGGTGCTCCAGCCTCCCATCAGCAGGTCGATGAGACACAGCGCGCCCGAGAATAGGGCCATATACTTCATCTTAATGGGGATGATGAAGAACAGCAGCACCTGAAAATCAGGGTAGAGCATGGCAAAAGCAAAAAACAGCGACAGGTTGATGTAGTAGCTGGTGCCGTAACCTGTGAGCGCAGCCGCCAAGATGGCCCCGAGCATGCCGCACAAGTAGTAGACGTTGAACTGGAAATCGCCCCAGGTATTTTCCAGTGTGTTGCCGATGAGATAGTAGAAATAAAGCGTCAGCACAAGGCCCAGCGGGCTGGTGCTCTGGGGAATGAACACAAAGGTGAACAGCCGCCACACCTCGCCGTGCATCACGGCGGCCCAGTTCAGCGAAAAACGGCTGAGCAGCAGGATGTCTGGGTTGAGCAGATTGGCCAGATAAACCATGGCCTGCCCCGCGATGATGACCAGCATCAGATGGGGAATGCAGATGCGGCCGAATTTCCGTTCGAGCTTATAGACCCATTTCATGAAACGTTTGGTTCCTTTCTCCACCGCCCGCGCCGCGGGCGGATATTGCTTTTTGTTGAATCCGCCGCGGGCGGAAAAACCGGCGGCGATATAAAGATATTGTATCAAAACCTCTTTCAGTATTCAACAATTAGTTATGTACAAACTGTAACATTCGCGGAATATTGTGGAAAACCGGGGCCTATTTTACGCCCTTTTCAACGCTTTCCACAGGGTTTTCAACAAAAGCTGTGGAAAACCCGCTATACTCGGTGTAAAACTCGGTTGAAATGTTGAAAGTTTTCCTTGTCCGTGTTGAAAAACGCTCCGCGCCGGATCCCGGCGCGAAGCGAAGCATGGCATGTACTTTTGTTTTGAAGTATGCAGTTTGGGCGCATATATATTTGAAGCTGCCGCATGAAAATATATATTTTCTAGAGATGGGGCTTCAAATCTTTTTCTCACGGGCTTACCCACAAAATATTGGGGGTGTGTTTGCCGCCTTATGCCGACGCATCTTTATCCGCATTTGGAGAAACCGCAGTTGCGGCAGATGACACAGCCTCCCTCATGCTCCACGGGGCCGCCGCATTCGGGGCAGATATGTATCTCCGACGCCGCGGCAGGCACATGGCTGCCGCGGGGTCCGGCCGTGGCCGGGCCGCCGGCCGCCGCGCGGCGCTGCCCGGGCGTTGGCTCTGCCTCAGGATGCTGGACAGCGTTGTTGTTTTCACGGATGAAACGGTCCACTTTGGCCAAAACCTTAGCGATGGCGTCCGGGCAGGAGGTGCAGCTCATGCCCTGCTGGCGGATTGTGGACGGACAGCGGATGCCCTTGAGCTGGTCATACACTTCCTCCACGCTGATGCCACTGCGCAGCGCCACGCTGGCAAGGCGGGCCGTTGCTTCGCTCTGGCTGGGGCAACCGCCGGCCTTGCCTGTACTGGTAAACACCTCGCAGATGCCGTTTTCATCGTAGTTCACCGTGACGTACAGATTGCCGCAGCCAAACTTCATACGCTCGGTAAAGCCCATAGTGATGGCCGGGCGCGGGCGGGGCACGATGCGCCCAAAGGGATGCTGCGCGGCGGCTCCTCCTTCTTTTTTGACGCTGCCGATGTTCAGCACCTGGCTGTCCCGGCTGCCGTCCCGGTAGATGGTGACGCCCTTGCAGCCCATTTTATAGGCCAGCATATACACTTCAGCCACTTCCTCGCGGGTGGCGGAGTGGGGAAAATTCACGGTCTTGGACACCGCGTTGTCCGTGTGCCGCTGGAAAGCGGCCTGCATCCTGGTATGATATACCGGGCTTACGTCGTGGGCACAAACAAACACACGGCGGATGTCCTCGGGAATCTCCGCGATATGGGCGATGGTACCTTCTTTGGCGATTTTGCGCATCAAAGCGTCGGAGTACAGTCCGCGCTCCTGCAGCTTTTCCCGCAGCACCGGGTTTACCTCCAGCATCTCCGTACCGTCCATGATGTTGCGGATATACACATAGGCAAACACAGGCTCCACGCCGGAGGAGCAGCCGCCGATCATGGACAGCGTACCCGTGGGCGCGATGGTGGTGACGGTGCCGTTGCGCAGGGGATCGCCATCCTTGTAGATGCTCTCGGCAAACAAGGGGAACGCACCGCGCTGGGCCGCCAGCGCAGTACTGGCCGCGTGCCCCTCGTCGTTGATAAAGGCCATCAGCTTCTCCGCCAACGCAACACCCTCGTCGGAATTGTAGGGCACCCCCAGATACAGCAGCATATCGGCAAAGCCCATCACGCCCAGGCCGATTTTGCGTGTGGCCCGTGTCACCGCGCCAATCTGCTCCAGCGGATAGTTATTCACGTCAATAACGTTGTCCAAAAAATGTATGGCCTGGCGCACGGTGTCCCGCAGCAGGCCGTAATCCACGGCATAGCCTTCCGGCGTTTTTGCAAGCATTTTCACCAGATTGATGCTGCCCAGGTTGCAGCTTTCGTAGGGCAGCAGCGGCTGCTCACCGCAGGGATTGGTGGATTCGATCTCCCCCTGGGATGGAACCACATTGTCCCGGTTCAGGCGGTCCAGGAAGATGATGCCCGGCTCGCCGTTGCGCCATGCCGCGTCCACGATCTTTTCAAACAGCTCCCGGGCGCTGCGTTTGCCCACCGGGCGCCGGGTCTGCGGGTCGATGAGGTCGTAGTCCCGGTTTTCCTCCACGGCCTGCATGAACGCCTCGGTGATGCCCACCGAAATATTGAAATTGGTGATGTCCCCGTTCACCTTTTTGCAGTCGATGAATTCCAGGATATCGGGATGGTCCACCCGCAGGATGCCCATGTTCGCCCCGCGCCGGGTGCCGCCCTGCTTCACGGCCTCGGTAGCCATATTGAACACGCGCATAAAGCTGACGGGGCCGGAGGCCACGCCGCCTGTGGAATTGACGGGCGCGCCGTTCTGCCGCAGACGGGAGAACGAAAAGCCCGTGCCGCCGCCGGATTTGTGGATGAGCGCGGCGTTTTTCACCGTCTCGAAAATCGCCTCCATGCTGTCCTCCACAGGCAGCACAAAGCAGGCCGAAAGCTGCCCCAACGGGCGGCCCGCATTCATCAGCGTGGGAGAGTTTGGCAAAAAACGCAGGCTGGTCATCAGCTCGTAAAAGCTGTCCGCCAGCGCAGCAGTATCCGCGTTTTCATCATAATTCCGGTCTGCCGCCGCCACGGCCGCGGCAACACGGCGGAACAGGCCCGCCACATCCTCCGTGTGGTTGCCCTCCGCGTCCTTGGCCAGATACCGCTTTTCCAGCACCTGCAGCGCATTTTTCCCAATGTCTTCGATCGCCATTTCTTTTCCTCACCTTTCTTCAATTCTCCAATTATCATACGCTTTTCATTCTAACACCATATATTGTGTCTATCAAGAGAATTCCGGCTCATCCGCACATAAATCTTGTAGAACTATTTCTGCACTTTTTGTGCGGGGTAACCAAAGCCGGCGGCATACCGCCCGCCGGGACTCTCCCGTGCCGCACAAAAAAGGCCGCACCCCGCCGAAAACACGGAGCGCAGCCAAAATATGCTTTTCTGCCGGGCTATTGGTCCAGCTCCGGCGGGGTGAAGCCCTCGCCGAACACCTCGCTGGCCTCGGTGATCATCACAAAGGCGTTGGGGTCCACTGCATGGGCCGCGTTGCGCACCTTGAATATCTCCGCCTTGCCGCAGGCACACAGAATAAGATGCCGCTCAATGCCCGAATACGTACCGATGGCCTTGATAAGCGTTGCACCCCGGCCCGTTTCCTCATCGATCTTCTTCGCAGTGGCATAGCCGTCGGTGGTGATGATGATGGCCAGCTTGCCGCTGCCCGCGCCGTAGATGATCTTATCAATGATCACCGACGCCGCATAGGTGGAGATAACGCCGTACAGCACTGCGTCGATGTTGCCGAACACAAAACCGCCCAGCACGATGACAACAAGGTCCGTCATCAGCGTCACTTGGCCCATGGAGAAATGCGGCTTAAGCTTTTTGATGGTGACGATGAGGAAATCCGTGCCGCCGGTGGACGAGCCGCGCATATAGATCAGCGCCAGACCTGCGCCCATAAACACACCGGAAAAAATGGCCGCCAGGAAACTGTTGCCCGTGTACAGCGGCGTCAGCGGGAACACAAGGTCCAAAAACAACGTGGAAATGACCATCGTCTTGAAACTCTTGAGCAGAAACTTGCGCCCCACCACCTTATAGCTGATGATGATGATGGGAATGTTGATGATAAGGGTCATCGTGCCGATGGGCAGATCCCACAAATAATTGCAGATCAGCGCCAGGCCCGACACGCCGCCGGGCGCAAAATCCGCTGATTTGGCAAACGTATAAACGCCGATAGCAAACAGGATACTGCCCACAACATCGTATACCGTATCCACGGCAAAGGTCTTGAGCGCCTGTACGCGCTGGGCCTTCGTGCGCTTCGGCCTCTTTTGCTGCTTTTCTTTTTTCATAAAACAGACGCCTCCCTTTCCACACACCGCCCGCACTGTCTGCGCGGGTGCCGCGCGTTGCTCCGGCACCCAAACGCCGCCGCGCACTTTTTATTATACACGATTCGGGCCGCAAAACAAAGGGGATTCTTTGGCGGCAAATTGCGGAAAAGGGATTGACAGGCGGAAAGAAAGGGAATAAAATGAACATTGTTCAGTTTGGAGGTCGAACTCGATGAATAAAACTGCGACGTCCCGGCAGGCGCTTCTGGAAGCCGCGCGGGAGATCGCGCGGCGGGACGGGCTGGGACACATCAGCATCCGCCGCACGGCCGCCATGTGCGGCGTGTCTGTCGGCACTGTATACAATTATTATCCCGCCAAGGCGGACCTTGTGCTGGCTGTGATTGAAGATTTTTGGAAACGCGTGTTCCACGGCGGCCTCTCCTGTGATTTTACCCATGGCTCGGATTTCAGCGCCGTATGCGGGCAGATCTATACCGCGCTGCGCACGCATCTGGCCCAGTTTGAGCACACCTTCCTGCGGGAGCTGGCAAGCCTGAACGAGGCCGAGCGCCAGCAGGGAAAAGCGCTGGAAATGCAGTATTGGGAGCACATTCGAGCGGGCATGCTGGCTGTACTTGCCAGGGATGCCCGTGTGCGGCCCGGCGCATTTACGGAGGCTTTCACCCGTGAGCAATTCGTATCCTTCGTATTCGGCACGATGATGTCGATGCTGCGGGCGGACAGAGAGGACGCCTCGTTTTTGCAGGAAGTCGTCTGCCGCCTGATTTATTGATGCAGGCAGTGCGGGCCTTGCACTGAAAAAGGAAAATTCCCCGTGCCCGGGCAGCCGGGTGCGGGGAAATACACTCATTAAAATGAACATCGTTCAGATTGGAGAGAAGCATATGCAGGCAATTATGGAAACTCTGTTCGACGCCGCCTATCTTGTCACGGTGGTGACGCTGGGGTGTATCATGGTAAAAAGTGCGCAGGACCGGGAAACGAAATTATTCGGCTGGATGGCCGTCATTCTGGGCTGCGGCGATGCATTTCATCTGGTGCCCCGGGCCTGGGCGCTGTGTACCGACGGCCTGGCGGCCCACGCGGCAGCACTGGGAGCGGGCAAATTCATCACGTCCATTACAATGACAATATTTTACGTTATTCTTTACCATATTGGAAAACGGCGCTATGGCCTGCACATCCGGGCGCTGACGGGCGCCGTATACGCGCTGGCCGCGGCACGCATCGGATTGTGCCTGTTCCCGCAGAATGCGTGGCTTTCGGCGAACCCGCCGCTGTCCTGGGGCATCTGGCGCAACGTTCCGTTCGCACTGCTGGGCGCGCTGGTCATCGTGGTATTCCTGCGCGGCGCGCGGCAGACGGGGGACAGGGCCTTCCGCTGGATGTGGCTGGCCATCGTGCTCAGCTTCGCGTTCTATATCCCGGTGGTGCTGTGGGCCGACGTCGTTCCGCTCGTGGGCATGCTCATGATCCCCAAGACCTGCGCTTATGTGTGGGTGGTCTGGATGGGCTTTTCGGATATGCATCGTAAAAGGAAGGAGACTGTCAAATGAAAAAATTGCTGAACACCGCATTCATTTACGCTCTGGCCGCGATGGCCGGCGGCGTATTCTACCGTGAATTCACAAAATTCAACGGGTTTTCCGGGCGCACGGCGCTGGGCCTGGTACACACGCACCTGTTCCTGCTGGGAACGGTGTTTTTCCTGCTTGCCGCGCTGTTTTCCAAAGAGCTTGACTGGGCCCGGGAAAGAAACTTCCGGCTGTTCTACGGGCTGTACAATACCGGGCTTTGCGTGACGGCGGTAATGCTGGCCGTGCGCGGCGCGGCGCAGGTACTGGCGCTTCCGCTTTCCCGCGGGATGGACGTGGCAATCTCCGGCGTCGCGGGGCTGGGACATATCTGCCTGGGCGCAGGGCTTGTGGTGTTTTTCCTCTCCCTGAAAAAAACGGCGTGCACGGCCAATGTGCAATAATTAGCTTTAAAAAACAAAAGCCAGCGTTTTTCTCTTCGAAGAACGTTGGCTTTTTTATTTTCCTTTTTCATCGGAACGCCCCGCAAGATAATCCAAGGATACCCCGTAAAAATCGGCCAGCGTCATCAACGCGTCGATGGGAATCGCGACACGGCCCAATTCATACTTTGAATATGTGGTCTGCTTAATGCATAACAAGTCCGCTATTTCCTGCTGAGTCTTATCGTTATCCTCTCGCAGCGCGCGGATGCGCGTCAAATCCATTGCCTTTACCCATCTTTACTATACCCTAGTCTTATTGTGACTATTAAAATTTAGTCGCAATTGGACTATTATAGTAAAGAAAGGAGGAAATAGAATGGACAGCAAACATTTAGAAGAATTGACTAAAACAATTGCTGAGAGAAATGGGACCACGCCAGAAGCAGTACGCCGGGAAATGGAAGCCGCACGAAACAGCGCATGGGACACCGACGATTCCAGCGCTCGCGGTCGTCAAAAAGTATTGTTTCCCGCTGGAAAGCCGCAGCTTTCGGAATTTCTGGAGGTTATCGCAAAAGAAATCAAAAAAGCATAATGTCTCTTTTTTGATTAAAAGAGCGCCCCGCACCTTTCGGTGCGGGGCGCTCTCTGCTTTACTTCGCTTGTGCCGATTATTCGTACAGCTTGGCAAGCTTGCCCAGGTACTCGTAGCGGTCCTTCGCGGCGTCGGCTGCCTTGTCGAACAGCACCTGCGCACGCTCGGGGAAGGCGCGCTGCAGGCGGCTGTAACGCGTCTCGCTCTCAATGAATTCCTTGTAGTCCGCCGTCGGCGCTTTGCTGTCGATGGTGAACGGGTTCTTGCCCTCGGCCTTTTTGCGCGGATCAAAGCGGAACATGTTCCAGTAGCCAGCCTCAACGGCGCGCTTCATCTCATTCTGGCAGTTGGTCATACCGCCCTTGACGCCGTGCATCTCGCAGGGGGCATAGCCAATGATGAGGGACGGGCCGTGATAGCTCTCGGCCTCCGTGATGGCCTTGATGGTCTGGTTCTTGTCCGCGCCCATGGCGATCTGCGCCACATACACGTAGCCGTAGCTCATGGCGATCTCGGCCAGATTCTTTTTGCCGATGGCCTTGCCCGCCGCGGCGAACTGAGCCACCTGACCGATCTGGCTGGCCTTGGAGGCCTGGCCGCCGGTGTTGGAGTAAACCTCGGTGTCAAAGACCATGACATTCACGTCTTCGCCGGAAGCGAGCACGTGGTCCAGACCGCCGAAACCGATATCATAGGCCCAGCCGTCGCCGCCGAAGATCCAGACGGACTTCTTGGCCAGGTACTGCTTCTGCTCCAGAATTTCAGCCGCAAGCGTGCAGGCCTCGCAGTCGCAGGTGGCCTTGCCGGCAGCCTTCAGGCTCTTCATATGCTCCAGCATGGACGCGGCGTTGTCGCCGAACTTCGCCTTGCCCTCGGCGCTCTCCAGGAACGTGATGCCTTCCTCTACGGTCAGCACGCCGTTCTCCAGCGCGGCAATATACTTATCGGCGGCGGCAGGGTTCAGCTTGCCGTCCTCCATAGTGTCCAGCCATTCCTGCGCAGCGGCCTTCAGGTCGGGCAGCGCGTACTCAACAGCGATCAGCGCACGGGTCTTGTCGGCCAGGCTCTCGCGGATGGTCTTCTGGCCCAGATACATGCCGAAGCCGTGCTCTGCGTTGTCCTCGAACAGGCTGTTTGCCCAGGCCGGGCCCTTGCCGGACAGACGGTTGCGGGTGTACGGGGACGTTGCGGCCGGGCCGCCCCAGATGGACGAACAGCCGGTGGCGTTGGAAATATACATACGCTCGCCGTACAACTGGGTAATCAGGCGGGCGTAGCTGGTCTCGGCGCAGCCCGCGCAGCTGCCGGAGAACTCAAGCAGCGGCTGGTTGAACTGAGAACCCTTGACGGTCGTCTCGGCCATCATGCCCTCTTTCTTGCCCACGTTGGCTACAGCATAGTCGAACACTTCCTGCTGGGCCAGCTGGCTCTCCTGAGGCATCATCTTCAGCGCCTTGCCGGGGGCCGGGCAGACGTCGACGCAGACGCCGCAGCCCATGCAGTCCAGCGGAGAGACCGTCATGCCGAACTGGTAGTTCTCGCAGCCTTTGCCGGTCATCGGCTTCACCTTCAGCGCGGCGGGGGCGGCGGCAACTTCCTCGGCGGAGAAAGCAAACGGACGGATGGTGGCATGCGGGCAGACATAGGCACACTGGTTGCACTGAATGCACTTTGTAACATCCCACTCGGGCACGCTCACGGCAACGCCGCGCTTCTCATATGCGGAAGCACCCTGCTCGAACTGGCCGTCCACATGGTCCACGAAAGCGGAAACCGGCAGGCTGTCGCCGTCCATCTTGTCGACCGGGAACAGGATCTCCTTGACCATCTTGACGGTGGCGGGGTTGCCGGCCAGCTCGTGGTCGCCCTCGGCGTCGTTCGCGTCGGCCCAGGAAGCCGGCACGTCGATCTTGACGAAAGCGTCAAAGCCCGCGTCAATGGCCTTGTAGTTCATCTCGACGATGGCGTCGCCCTTCTTGGCAAAGGACTTGTAGGCCGCTTCCTTCATGAACTTCAGCGCGTCTTCCTTCGGCAGCACGCCTGCCAAAGCAAAGAAGGCGGACTGAAGGATGGTGTTGGTGCGCTTGCCCAGGCCAATTTCGATGGCCTTGTCGATGGCGTTGATGGTATACAGCTGGATATTGTTCTTGGCGATATAGCGCTTCGCCTCGGCGGGCATGTGGTGATCCAGCTCTTCCGGCGTCCACTGGCAGTTGATCATGAACACGCCGCCCGGCTTTACGTCGTTGACCATCTTGTAGCCCTTGATGACGTAGGACGGGTTGTGGCATGCCACGAAATCGGCCTTGTTGATATAGTACGGCGCGCGGATGGGCTTGTCGCCGAAGCGCAGGTGGCTGATCGTCACGCCGCCGGTCTTCTTCGAGTCATACTGGAAGTAGGCCTGGATATATTTGTCGGTATGGTCGCCGATGATCTTGGTGGAGTTCTTGTTGGCGCCGACCGTGCCGTCGCCGCCCAGGCCCCAGAACTTGCACTCGACGGTGCCTTCGGCAGCCGTGTTGGGCGCGGGCTTCTCCTCCAGAGAGAGGTAGGTGACGTCGTCGTTGATGCCCAGTGTGAAGCGCTCCTTCGGAGCGTCCTTCGCCAGTTCTTCATATACGGCAAACACGCTGGACGGCGGGGTATCCTTGCTGCCCAGGCCATAGCGGCCGCCGATGATGGTGCCCTCGCGGCCCGCTTCGCGGAACGCGGCCATAACGTCCAGATGGAGCGGCTCGGCCAGAGCGCCCGGCTCCTTGGTGCGGTCCAGCACCGCGATCTTCTTCGCGGTGGCCGGAATGGCGGCCAGCAGCTTGTCGGCCGCGAACGGACGGTACAGGCGGACCTTCACCAGACCGACCTTCTCGCCCTTGGCGGTGAGGTAATCAATGACTTCCTCGGCCACGTCGCAGATGGAGCCCATGGCGATGATGACGCGGTCTGCGTCGGGAGCACCGTAGTACTCGAACAGCTGGTAGTTGGTACCCAGCTTCGCGTTCACCTTGCCCATGTATTTTTCCACAATGCCGGGCACGGCCTCGTAGAACTTATTGCAGGCCTCACGGTGCTGGAAGAAGATATCGCCGTTCTCGTGGGAGCCGCGCATAGCGGGGTTCTCGGGGTTCAGCGCATGGGCGCGGAACGCCTTCACCGCTTCCATGTCCGTCATTTCCTTCAGGTCGTCGTAATCCCAGACCTCGATCTTCTGGATCTCGTGGCTGGTACGGAAGCCGTCGAAGAAGTTGATGAACGGCACACGGCTCTCCAGCGTGGCCAGGTGCGCCACAGCAGCCAGGTCCATGACCTCCTGCGGGTTGGACTCGGCCAGCATGGCAAAGCCCGTCTGGCGGCAGGCATATACGTCGGAATGATCGCCGAAGATGTTCAGCGCATGGCTGGCCACGGTACGGGCGGAAACATGGAACACGGCGGGCAGCAGCTCACCGGCGATCTTATACATGTTGGGGATCATCAGCAGCAGGCCCTGGGACGCGGTGAACGTGGTGGTCAGCGCGCCGGCAGCCAGGGCGCCGTGCACGGTGCCGGCCGCGCCCGCCTCGGACTGCATCTCAACAACTTTCACTTCGGTGCCGAAGATGTTCTTCTGGTGCAGGGCAGACCACTGGTCCACCTGGTCGGCCATGGGGCTCGACGGGGTGATGGGGTAGATGCCGGCAACTTCGGTAAACGCATAGGCTACATGAGCCGCAGCGGTGTTGCCGTCCATAGATTTCTTGGATCTTGGCATTTTTCTTCCTCCGGTTCTTTCTTTATTCCCCCGCGGCGGCAGATGATTCCGGGCGGGGGGTGGTGTGAGCAGAAACAGGCGTTTTGCGGGGGCATCGTTTCTGCATTACGCTCGTCATTATTGTAGCAAAGTTTTGCGGGAAAGTAAACAAGGGGCAGGGGATTTTTATGGGGAACCGCGGCCATTTTTACAAAAAAAATCCCACCTTCACACCTCCATGCGCCTCCTTTTACACGGATTTTACGCCCCGCATTTGACACGCCGCTTTCAATCCAGTATATTATAAGGTAAATATCCGGGCTTATGCGCCCGCATTCTATGGCCCGCGCTCCGGCGGCGGGCGGAAAGAAGGAGTTTTTTTCAGATGGACCCTGATGGTCTTAGTATCCTCATCGCAACAGCTTCCACGTTTGGCGCGCTTGCGGCGGCTTACCGCGCGGGCGCAGTGTCCGCAAGCGAACCGGAGCGGCAGCAGAGCGGCATCCTTGGTTTTTCCGACAGGATGGCCGGGCTTTGCGCGGCATTTGTGTTTGCGTGCGGATTTTTTGTTTACGGCTTTCTTCGCATTTTTGCACAGGCTCCCTGGTGGACGCTTCTGTGCCTGGCGGCGCTGGCCGCGCTGGCCGTGCTGCTGTACAGCCTTGGCCGGGCGAAGGGCCGCATAAAGGAGAAAAGCGGCTTCACGGCCGCCTGTATGCTGGGTGCGCCGCTGGCCGCTCCCGCGAAGCTGGTGTTCAAGGCGCTGGGGCTCTCGGCCCAGTCCGACGTAACAGAGGAGGATGTGCTCTCTTTCGTGGACGACGTGGAGGAGCACGATCTGATAGACGAAAGCCAGAAGAAGATGATCACCAACATCTTCGAGCTGGACGACGTGACGGCAGGCGACGTGATGACCCACCGTACCGAGATCGTAAGCGTGGAGGAAAACACGCCCGCCGCCGACGCGGTACGCCTTTCTCTGGAGCACGGATTTTCGCGCCTCCCGGTATACCGCAAGTCACTGGACGACATTGTCGGCATTTTGTATGTGAAGGACCTGTTCGCGCTTTGGGACACGCCGGAAAAGGCGCAGGCCCCGGTGAGCCGGTTCATGCGCGGCGCGATGTTCGTGCCGGAAGCCTGCCGCGCCCAGGAACTGCTGGTGGATTTTAAGGTAAAGCACACGCAGATCGCCGTGGTGGTGGACGAATACGGCGGCACCAGCGGACTTGCCACGATGGAGGACGTCCTGGAGGAGATCGTGGGCAACATCCAGGACGAATTTGACAACGAGGACGAGGACCTTGTGGCCACCGAGGACGGGTTTGTTGCCGCAGGCAGCGCGGACCTGGAGGAAGTGTTCGAGGCCTTCGGCCTGGAACCGCCCGATGAGGACGAGGACGGCGAGGCCGATTTCGATACCGTGGGCGGCCTGATCATCGACCGCTTGGGCCGTATCCCCGCAGCGGGGGAAGATGTGACGCTGGAATACGGCGGGCTGGAATTCACAGTGCTGGAAGTGGAGGACCGGAGAGTGGGCAAGGTAAAATGCACCCGCGCTGATGCATGATGGCACATTTTGAAAAACGGCTTTCGAGCGAGACAAAATTCGAGGGACGCGTCATCACCGTGACGCTGGACAGGGTGGAACTGGAAAACGGCGGCACCAGCACCCGGGAGGTGGTACGCCATCACGGCGGTGCGGGCGTTGCAGCGCTCAACGACGAGGGTGAGATCTATCTGGTGCGCCAGTACCGCTACGCGCTGGACCGGGAATTGATCGAGATTCCTGCCGGCAAGTTGGAAAAGTAGGCGCGATACTGCCAGAAGTGATATAATAAGGCCATGGATAAACAGATGACAATGTCTGCGCTTAGTGATGAGTTGGCGCAGGTACGGACAAAGAAGAAAGAATTTCTAGCCCAGATCGAGCGGATCGTCCCGTGGAAGGAATGGCTTACGCTGATCCAGCCGTGCTATTACAAAGGAGAGCGCGGCAATAAACCCTATCCACTGGAGACCATGCTGCGGTTGTATCTGCTGCAAAATCTATGACCTGAGTGATGAAGCAACAGCGGCGGAGGCAATCGACAGCCGGGCATTTTCAGATTTCTGCGGCGTTGATTCCAGCAATCAGGTGCCGAACGGAGATACCATTGGCCGCTTTCGGAACCTGCTGGTGAAGAATGGACTGCAGGAGAAACTGTTTGCACAAGTTGTTACCGCGCTCACTGAACAGGGCCTTATCCTGAAAAAAAGGGAACGATCGTAGATTCCACCATTATTTCCGCGCCGTCTTCCACCAAGAACAAGGAGAAAAAGCGGGATCCGGATGCACATCAGGTCAAGAAGGGCAACACATGGCACTTTGGCTATAAAGCCCATGTTGGGGTGGATAAGGACAGCGGACTGGTACACACAGTGGAGGCGACACCAGCCAATGTCCATGATGTGACGCAGACTTCATCCCTGCTGACCGGTGAGGAAGATGTCGTTTACGGCGACAGTGGCTATCTTGGAGCCGGGAACCGTGAGGACGCGATCGTTCGGAACAAATCCGGACGCAAGATCAAATACAAAATTAACCGACGTCCATCTCAATTAAAAAAGCTGAGCAAGAGCGGCCAGTATGCCGCAAAGAAAGTAGAACACGCAAAGTCTTCTGTTCGGGCAAAAGTAGAGCACGTATTCGGTGTCGTCAAGAAACAGCTGCAATTTCGAAAAACGCGATACCGAGGGCTCGAAAAGCAGCGAGCCAAATTCAATATCATGTTCGCATTGGCGAATCTGCTTCTGGCTGACAGGCCCTGCCTGGCGGCTTGAAGTTGTGCGCTCTCGCGAAGAAATGCGCCGGGAAGCCTATGGTTTCCTGCCTGATGGGTGATTCGACAGCGCTTGCCTCAGCAATTGTGCGGTGCCTTATTTCTGCATCACGGCGCCTTCGTTTGCGCCCGACACCAGCTTTGCATAGCGCGCCAGCCAGCCTGTGGTCTCCTTAGGTGCAGGAGCCGTCCATGCCGCGCGGCGGCGCGCCAGCGTATCGTCGTCCACGCGCACGCCGATACGCCCGCCCGGGATGTCGATATCGATGACGTCGCCCTCCTCGATGAGCGCGATATTTCCGCCCACGGCGGCCTCAGGCGCCACATGTCCGATGGACGCGCCGCGGGACGCGCCCGAGAAGCGTCCGTCGGTGATGAGCGCCACGGATTTGTCCAGCTTCATGCCCGCCAGCGCGCTGGTGGGATTGAGCATCTCGCGCATACCGGGGCCGCCCACCGGGCCTTCGTATCGGATGACCACCACATCTCCCGGGTGGATGCGGCCGTTGTAAATGGCGTCGATGGCGCTTTCCTCACCGTCAAACACCCGCGCGGGACCGCTGTGCACCAGCATCTCGGGCGCGACCGCGCTGCGCTTCACCACGCAGCCGTTCTGCGCAATGTTGCCCCACATCACGGCGATGCCTCCCGTCTTGCTGTACGGGTAGTCCGCGGGACGGATGGCGTTTGTATCGCGGTTCTGCGCGCCTGCAATGTTCTCGCCCACGGTTTTGCCCGTCACAGTGGGCAGGCTGGTATCCAGCAGGCCCAGCCCGGCCAGCTGCGCCATGACAGCGGGCACGCCGCCCGCGGCGTACAGGTCCTCAATATGGGTGGGGCCGGCCGGGGCAAGGTGGCAGAAGTTGGGCACCTTCGCGCTCATTTCATTGAAAGTCTCCAGGCTCATAGGCACATCGGCCTCGTTGGCAATGGCCAGCAGGTGCAAAACGCTGTTGGAACTGCAGCCCAGCGCCATATCCGTGGCCAGCGCGTTTCTGAATGCCGCCGGCGTCAGAATGTCCCGGGGACGCACCCCGTCCCGCACCAGGCCCATGATGCGCATGCCCGCATGCTTTGCCAGCTGCGTGCGCGCCGCGTATACCGCGGGGATGGTTCCGTTGCCGGGCAGCGCCATGCCAATGGCTTCGCACAGGCAGTTCATGCTGTTGGCCGTATACATGCCCGAGCAGCTGCCGCAGCCGGGACAGGTGTTTTTGGTGTAATCGTCCAGCACGTCTTCGCCGATGATGCCGGCCTTGTAGCTCCCCACCGCCTCGAACATCTGGGAAAGCGAAACATGGCGCGCGCCCTGCCGGCCCGAGAGCATCGGCCCGCCGCTGACGACAATGGACGGGATATTCAGCCGGGCCGCGGCCATCAGCATGCCGGGCACGATCTTGTCGCAGTTCGGCACCAGTACCAAGCCGTCAAACCCGTGGGCGCGCGCCATCGTCTCCACGCTGTCGCAGATCAGCTCACGGCTGGGCAGGGAATACTTCATACCGATATGGCCCATGGCGATTCCGTCGCACACACCGATGGACGGTACTAGGATAGGAGTACCGCCCGCCATGCGCACGCCCGCCTTGACAGCCTCGGCCAGCTTGTCCAAATGAGCATGGCCGGGTACGATCTCGCTGTACGCGCTCACAACGCCGATCAACGGACGGTTGATTTCTTCATCAGTATAACCCAGAGCATAAAAAAGGCTCCGGTTCGGCGCACGTTCAGCGCCTTTCAGTACGGATTCGCTGTTCAATTGCATGGTGTTCCTCTCCTTTTTTTGCTTTTTTCCCCACCGTATCCCATGTACAATAGACGCGGTACTTTTTAACTAGCCGCAATGTACCAAAAACGGCGCACAGCCAAGGCCGCGGACGGGCGCTGAACGCTTTCCCGGGCCCGGCCGGCGCTCCGCGGCCTTTCCGTTCGCGCCTGCGGCATCGGATGAAGCCTTCGGAGCTTTCCGCCGCGCGGCGGAAAACCGCTGTTTTTATACACTGATACTATAGCACAGGCGCGGCAAAACTGCAAAGCATAAATGTGTATCGGTTGCAACCCCGCCGGGGAACGGGTATAATGAGGGCAGAGCGCCGCCGCACGGCCGCGCCATTGTCCGCGCGGCGCGGGCCTCCGGGCTCCGTCCCGGCGGAGACCGAAGGAGACAAGCTATGAATATCCTGATCGTAGGCTGCGGCCGCGTGGGCCGCAGGCTGGTACATGTGCTGGAGCGGCTGGGGCACGATGTTTCCGTGCTGGACGAAGATGCCGCCAATCTGGCTCTGCTCAATGAACTGGAGCCGCCATTTTCCGGCATGGCCGTGGCGGGCGTGCCCATCGACGGCGATGTACTGCGCAGTGCGGGCATTGAGGCCTGCGACGCCGTGGCCGCCGTCACCAAGGATGACAACATCAATCTGATGGTAGCGCAGATCGCGCGCGAGCTGTTCGGTGTGAAGCACGTCATCGCCCGCGTGGCCGAGCCCTCCCGCAAAGAGGTCTACACCGAGCGCTTTGGCCTGCGCATCGTGTGCGGCACCAATCTGACGGCCCAAGGCCTGCTGGCGGGTATTCTGCAGGAGGAGGACGACGAGGACCAGTGCGTGATGTTCGGTTCCTCCACGGCAAATTTTTCAGCTGTACCTGCCGCGAAGCATCAGTGGAACCGTCCGCTTTCGTCCGTACAGCCGCCCCGGGCGGGCATGATGGTATTCGGCGTGCTGCGCGCCAACGGCACGATGGAACTTGCCAACACCCAGCCTACGCTGCATGTGGATGATAAGATCCTGTTTGCGGAACTGGCGGACTGAGGAATACTCCCGCCGCCGCGGATAGCGGCCCATGCGGGGAAACATCATAAGGAGTACAAAAATATGCGTGTTTGTATCGTGGGCGGAGGCAAAGTGGGCTACTATCTTGCCAAGACCCTTCTGGAGCACGGCCACACGCCGGTGCTCATCGAGGACGACCCGGCCATGTGCCGCAAGGTGGCCGACAGCCTGGACCTGACCGTGGTGTGCGGCGACGGCACTTTTGCCGAAGTGCAGGAAAGTGCGGACGTGGCTCACTGCAGCGCCATGGTTGCGGTAACGGGCCGGGACGAAGACAATTTGATCGTATGCCAGCTTGCAAAGCAGGTGTTCAAGGTCAAGCGCACGGTGGCCCGGGTGAACAACCCCAAAAACGCCGCAGTGCTGAAAAAACTGGGCGTGGACATTGCCGTGAGCGCTACCGATAACCTGACGCACCTCATCGAGCGCGAGGTGGAGACGGCGGCCATCCAGCAACTGCTCAGCCTTGCGGGGGGACGGCCTCGCTCACCGAGGTGCTCATTCCACAGGGCTTCGCCCATGCGGGGAAAACGCTGGCTGAGCTTGTCATCCCCAAGGATGCGGTGGTCATTTCCATCACGCGGGACGGTGAGCTGATCGTCCCTCGCGGCAATACGCAGATCCTGGTGAACGATAAAGTCGTGGTGCTGGCCAAAAACACGGCGTTCCACGAGCTGGCACAAAGCTGGAACCTGGCGGACGTAAAATAGCCCCGCACGGGCGGCTCCCGGTTTCGGCGGAAAGGAAGATCTATGGAATTTTCTGTCCCGCGGCACGGCGCCGCCATCGTCAGCGGCTGGTGCGCCGCACTGGGCGCGATGCTGTGCCTGCCGTTCTGGAAAAATTTCTTTACGCCGACGCTGGCGGTATTTCTGCTGTGGCTTGCGGCGTGCTTCGGTGTGCTGGCGCCGCGGCTGGCTTCGTCCTGCGTGCGTGTGGGCGGCAACCATCTGACGCTTCGGCGCGGCCTGCTGTTTCCCGTAACGCGGCGCATCCCGCTGCGGTTCCTTGCGGGCTGCCACATCGTGCAGACGCCGCTGCAGCGCATGACGGGCACCTGCCTGTTCTTCCTGTACTCCAGCGGCTGCACCACGTTGGTGCCCGGTATGCGCAAGGCGGACGCGGAGTGCCTTTCCGCCAAGCTGACGCACGGGGGGAAGCTGCTGTGAACAGGCAACGCCGGTTCCATATCATTTTTGCGGTCCATTATCTGCGGTACGGCCTGCTGCTGTGCTTGGTACCGATGCTTCAGGCGCTGCTTGCGTTCGACCTGGACAGCCTTTGGGCGGCGCTCCGGCAGGACGCCGTTATCCTGCTGGCCTGCGCTGCTGCGGCGCTGGCTCTTTGGCGTGCCACAGCCTTCCGGCTGGAGGACGGCGCCGTAAAGGTGACGCAGGGCGTGTTTTACCGCAGCTATCACACCTTCGGCAGAGCCAGCATCGCGGCGCTGGAGATCGCCCGCCCTTTGTACTGCCGCATGCTGGGCGCAAGCCGTATAACGCTGTATTTCAAAACGAACGCCTCGCCCAAAAGTTATTCCATGTTTCTTCATAAAAAGGACGCGGCTGCGGTGGCGGATGTTCTTCTGCCTGTGCGCAGCGATACGTCCGTATTCGAGCCCACGGGCTTTGAACGTCTGAGCTTCGTGATGCTGAGTGCCAATATCATCACCAGCAGCGCTTTTGCCCTGTGGGGTGTGAAACAGCTGGATGAGGTTCTGGGGCAGAATTTCCAGCAAATCGCGCTGGACACTTTTCATGAGGCCGAGCTGTTTGCGGCGCGGTATCTGCCCACGGGCCTGGCTTTTCTGGTAACGCTGGGCTTTGCCGTGACGGGATTCACCTTTTTGTATGCGCTGCTGCACACGGCAGGCTTTAAGGTATGCCGGAACGGCGGAGTCATCATCAGCAAAGGTGGCTTTGTCACGCTCATCGAGCGGCGTATCCTGGTGGCCTGTGTGTCCGCCTGCGATGTGTGCGTTACGCCGCCGGCGCGCCTTCTGCGGCGCTATCCGGTATACCTTTCCGCAGGCAGCTTCCGCGGAGGCGATCTGCCCGTGCTGGTCTATAAAAAAGGGGAAGAGCGGACAGTGGAGCGCCTGCTGCCCAACTTCTGCCCGCCGGACGGTCCGCTGTGCATGCCTGCACGCAAAAGCCCGGTGCAGTATCTTTGGCAGCCCGGCACGCTGCTCGCTCTTTCTTTGGCGCTGTGCGGCGTGGCCTCTTACGCAATGCCGCAGATTCTGCCCATGCTTTTCGTACCGGTGGTGCTTGCCCTCGCTGGGCTGCTGGTTTCGTTGGAGGGCTTTTTCCGTGAAGGCCTGCACAAAAACGCCAACCGCACGCTGTCCGTATGTTATACCCGTTTTTTTACCCGGCATGAGGTTTGTGTGTTCACGCCGGATCTTTCCTATACGCTGCTGGAAAACCCATTTTCCGTCAGCGGCGGACGGTGCGACGTGCGGGTGCACCTGCCCTGCGGGCTGCAGTACCGCGTGCGCGGCGTACTGCAATATCTGGCGCGGGAAATCCCGTTCACGCTGTGAGCGGCGTCACCGTGCTTTTCCGCCGCTGTGCAGGAACCGCACCGCGTTTTATTCTCATTCTTGAAAGAAGCTGATCCTTTTGTATCGAGCTGTGATATTCGATCTTGACGGCACGCTGCTGAACACCATCGGCGATCTTGCCGCCGCGGCCAATCATACGCTGGCCGAAATGGGCTTTGCGCCCCATACGGAAGAAGAATACAAATACATGGTGGGCAACGGCATTCCCAAGCTGATTGAGCGTTTTCTTCCTCCCGGGCACCGGGACAAAGCTACGCAGGCGCAGGCAGCCCGGTTGTTTTTCCCTTATTACGACGCGCACAAGGAGGACGCTACGGCTCCGTATCCCGGCATCCCCGCCCTGCTTGCCGCGCTGCACGGCGCAGGCGTAAAACTGGGCGTCGTGTCCAATAAGGAGGATGCTCTCACCAAAAGCGTTGTCAGCCATTATTTTCCGGGTCTGTTTGACGCAGTGGCCGGCCATACGCTGGGCACCCCCACGAAGCCCGACCCGCATCTTGTGAACGGCATGCGCGCCGCCTTCGGCCTTTCGGCGCAGCAGGTGCTGTATGTGGGGGACAGCGGCGTGGACATCGAAACGGCCCGCAATGCCGGGCTTGCGGGCTGCGGCGTTCTGTGGGGCTTCCGCACCGGGGACGAGCTGTGCGGCGCGGGCGCGTCCTATCTCGTCCGCAGCCCGGAGGATATCCGTGTGCTGGTGCTGGATGCCTAAGAGCAGCTGCAGCGTCCGGTCCATGTACCTGCAAGAATTGAATTTCATTTTGCTGTTCACGGGGGGAGGGGAGCACAATGTTGATTTTATCGTTCAACGCCCTTACTTCTCCCGCCTTGCTGAAGGCGGTCCGCATTCAGGTACGCCCGTGGATGCAATGGGCCCACTCGTCACTACGGCCTCTTTGGGTTATAAAGAGCAGGACCGGCATGTATTCCAACGTTTAAAGGAACTGGATGCCCTTGGCCTTGCGGCAGAGTATTTCGATTTTGACGACAGTCCGGCACGGTCTTTTGCCGACTATAACGCGGCCGTCTTTTTTGGGCGGTAATCCGTTTTACTTGCTGAAAAGCTGGCGTGCCTGCGGCGCAGAATCAATATTGGAGGAATTTTTAAAGGATGAAAAACGGCTGATCGGCTGCAGCGCCGGCCGCTTTGTAATGCAGTGTTCCATTGCATTCATCGCCCGCTGCACACCGGAAATGATAAATCCGCCGGCTTGTTGGACACCACCGGGCTTTGTCTGACAGACGTGGAAATCTTGCCCCATTATCACAGATTCCTGCCGCGTTTTGAGCATTTTGAGGAAGCGCACACAGGCTTATAAACAGGAGACCGTTATCCCTCTGCTGCGCACCGACGACGGCAGACCGTATTTTTATATTCCGACGGCCCGCGTGTCGAAGGAACGCCTCTTTCGATGTGAGGCGGCTTGCCGGGAACAATGCTCCAAATGCTGAAGCCCCGCCAGATCCTTTTGGGATCTGGCAGGGCTTTTTCTGTCCCGTCCTTTTAAGGTGCCCGTGCGCATGGTCAGAACCGGGTACCGCCGCATACAATGGTTTGACGGCGCTTTGCCGTCTTGCGGCACATCAATATAACGGGAGGCATTGACCATGGAACTGCAACACAGTCAGACGTGGAAAAATCTGCAGACCGCATTTTCGGGCGAGCTGCACGCTTGTGCAAAATATAAGATCTATGCGCTGCGTGCGCGTGAAGACGGCTACGAGCAGATGGGGAACATCTTTGATGAAACATCCCGCAATGAACAGGAACATGCCGAGATCTGGCTTAAGCATCTTTCCGGCGGCGAAGTGCCCGGCACGCTGGAAAACCTGCGGGACGCGGCAGCCGGGGAACACTATGAATGGACCGAGATGTATGCCGAATTTGCCCGTACCGCCCGCTGTGAAGGCTTTGAGGAGCTGGCGGAACTGTTCACCCGCGTGGGGAACATTGAAAAAACGCATGAACAGCGTTACAACAAGCTGGCTGCCAACATTGAGGACTGCCAGGTTTTTTGTAAGGGGCGCCCCACCGTGTGGGTGTGCATGGTATGCGGAAACGTAACGTATGCCGCATGCTCGCCGGAAGTTTGCCCTGTATGCGGGCATTCCCAGAGCTATACCGAAATCAAGGCGGAAAATTATTGAAGTAAAATAGCAGCATGCCCTTTCTTCCTGCCATGCGGGTCTGTTTGGCCGGCACGGAAACGAACAGGGCATAAAAGATGTTCCCATTTCGTTGTCGCAGCATTTTAAATGCATAAAAAACCGCACTGTACAACCGTTTTTGGCTGTACAGTGCGGTTTTCATCTGGTGACCCGACCGGGAATCGAACCCGGGTTACCGCCGTGAAAGGGCGATGTCTTGACCGCTTGACCATCGGGCCATAATACAGGATTTTGCTGAATATTGCCAAAGCCTCACACCCGCCGCGATTGCAGCAAGTACCCCGCAACTTTCAGCAAAACCCTGTAATGTGGTAGCGGTAACTGGATTCGAACCGGTGACACTTCGGGTATGAACCGAATGCTCTAGCCAACTGAGCTATACCGCCACAAACAACCACAGAAAAGTGGTGCATCTGATATTATATAGAAAAGGTTCCCTGTTGTCAAGCATTTTTCACGGAAATTCCCGCAGTATTCCGGCTTTTTCCCCGCTCCGCCTTTCCAGTGTTCCCAGAGGCAAACAAAATAATTCTTTGTCTGAGTCTTTTGCAGGTGAAAAAGCATGGAAATCCAAATATCCCCGGCTCACATTGGAAAAGCCGGGGATATTTTCCATTATTTCCCAATTATGCTTTCTGCAATTCTGCCTTCCCACCCATGTAGGGACGCAGCACCTCGGGAATGCGCACGCTGCCGTCAGCACGCAAATTGTTTTCCAAAAACGCGATGAGCATGCGGGGCGGAGCCACACAGGTATTGTTCAGCGTATGCGGCAGATAGTTTTTCCCGTCCTCGCCTTTGATGCGGATCTTCAGGCGGCGGCTCTGTGCGTCGCCCAGATTTGAGCAGCTGCATACCTCAAAATATTTCTGCTGGCGGGGGCTCCACGCTTCGATGTCGCAGCTCTTCACCTTCAGATCCGCCAGGTCCCCGGAGCAGCATTCCAACTGTCGCACCGGGATATCCAGGCTGCGGAACAGCTCCACACTGTTGCGCCACAGCTTTTCGTACCATGCCATGCTGTCCTCCGGCTTGCAGAGCACGATCATTTCCTGCTTTTCAAACTGGTGGATGCGGTAAATGCCGCGCTCCTCCAAGCCGTGAGCGCCTTTTTCCTTGCGGAAGCAGGGGGAATAGCTGGTGAGCGTCAGCGGAAGCTGGGCCTCAGGGATGAGCTGGTCTACAAAACGGCCGATCATCGTGTGTTCAGACGTGCCGATGAGATACAGATCTTCGCCTTCGATCTTATACATCATGGCGTCCATTTCGGGAAAGCTCATTACACCCTGCACCACGCTGCCATGCATCATGAACGGGGGAATGACATAGGTGAAGCCCTTTTCGATCATAAAATCCCGGGCATATGCCAGAACGGCTTCATGCAGGCGGGCAATATCCCCAAGCAGGTAATAGAACCCATTGCCCGCCACACGGCGGGCGCTGTCCAGGTCGATACCGCCAAAGCGTTCCATGATCTCGGTATGATAGGGGATTTCAAAATCCGGCACAACAGGCTCACCAAAACGCTGTACCTCCACATTCTCGCTGTCGTCGCGGCCGATGGGTACACTGGGGTCCAGCATATTGGGGATGACAAGCATCCGCTGGCGTACTTCCTCCTGAAGCTCCGCCTCACGCATCTCCAACTCTTTCAGGCGGTCCGCCTGCTCGGTGACCTTCTTTTTCACAGCTTCCGCTTCGTCCTTTTTGCCTTGTGCCATCAGCGCACCAATGCTTTTGGACAGCTTATTGCGCTGTGCGCGCAGCCCATCGCCCTCGGTAATGGCTGCGCGGTATTCGGCATCCAGCGCGATCACTTCATCCACCAGCAGCAGCTTGCTGTCCTGAAATTTCTTTTTGATATTTTCCTTTACAAGTTCGGGGTTTTCCCGTACAAATTTGATATCCAGCATTATAGATTTCGCTCCTTTTCATATTTTCCCAAGAGATTCGCAAACGCCCTAAGCTGTTCGTCGGAATAGAAACTCACATTCAGGCTGCCTTTGCCTTCTTTGTACTGCACATGTACTTCAGTACCCAGAGCCTCTTTCAGGCTCAATTCCACCTCGCAGGGCAGGGGAGGGAGGGTGAGTTCCCGCTTGGGACGGGGTTTTTTCGCCATTTTTTTGCAGAGCGCTTCTGCCTGGCGTACATTCAGCCCTTCTTTGACGATGATGTCTGCCGCCTGCTGCTGCGCTTCGCGGCTTTCCAGCGAGAGCACAGCTTTCGCATGCCCGGCAGACAGCTTGCCCGCGCGCAGATATCCCAGCGCTTTTTCCGGCAGGTTCAGAAGGCGAAGACTGTTTGCCACCGCGCTGCGGCTTTTGGAAAGCCGTGCTGCGGCCGCTTCCTGCGTATAGCTGCACCGTTCCATGAGCTGACGGTATCCCAAAGCCTCTTCCACGGGGTCCAGGTCTTCGCGCTGAAGATTTTCAATGAGAGCAATCTCCATGGCCTGTGTGTCCGAGATATCCTTGATCAATGCAGGGATCTCCGTCAGGCCCGCCAGGCGCGCAGCACGCCAGCGGCGTTCGCCCGCTACAATGATATATCCCCCTGCGGGGGACGGACGCACCACGATTGGCTGCAAAACGCCGTGCTCTGTAATACTGGCCGCAAGCTCGGACAATGCCGTATCGTCAAACGCTTTGCGCGGCTGATTTTTGTCCGGCTCTATTTCCGCAAGACGCAGCGTGCTGACGCCTTCATCGCCGCCGCCCGCGCCTGTATCCTGAAACAGGATGTCAAGACCTCTGCCGAGGCCTCCTTTTTTTGCCATGCGTCACGCACCGCCTTTCTTATTGTTTTTGATGAATTCCGCCGCAAGATAAGCGTATGCTTCTGCACCTTTGGACGCGCCGTCGTAGTAATTGATGGGCGCGCCGAAGCTGGGCGCTTCTGAAAGCCGTACATTGCGTGGAATCGTTGTCTTATAAACCTTATTACCAAAGTATTTTTTCACTTCCTGCACGACCTGAAGCGTCAAATTCAGCCTTCCGTCGTACATCGTCAGCAGTACGCCTTCTATCTCGATGTAAGGGTTATACATCTTTTTGACATTTCGGATGGTGTTCATCAGCTCCGACAGCCCTTCCAGCGCAAAAAATTCACACTGAATGGGGACCAATACCGTATCGCAGGCACACAGCCCGTTGAGAGTGAGCAGGTCCAGGGAAGGGGGACAGTCGATAAAAATAAAATCGTATTGATTCAGGACCGGAGTCAAGGCTTCCCGCAGACGGGATTCCCGACGTTCCATATTTACCAATTCCAGGCCTGCACCGGACAATTGGATATTGGAGGCAATCAGGTCCACACGGTATTTTGTGTGCTGAATGCCCGCAGAGGCCGGTGCCTCCCCGGTTAAAAGCTGATACACGCTGGTTTCCACACTGCGCTTTGTCACGCCGAAGCCGCTGGTAGTATTGCCCTGGGGGTCCAGGTCAACGATCAAAACATGCTTGCCCTGCGCCGCAACACTGGACGCCAGATTTACGGCTGTTGTGGTTTTTCCCACCCCGCCTTTTTGATTGGCAACTGCGATCACTTTTCCCAACGGTTTTCCCTCCGGTCTTCTGTATACATTCAACACTATAATTCTAAACGCAGCTTTTCTGCTCACACCGCTGTGTTTTAGTATAGCACAGCTTGGAGGGCTTTAAAAGGCCTTTTCGCAAAATGTTCCACGTGGAACAATCCATATAAAAACGCCGGGCGGATGTTCCACGTGGAACATCCGCCCGACGTTTGGATGGAGAAGAAGGAGAACGCAATTTTAAAGGGCCGTATACAAACTTTACAAAATCCACAGGAGCACGACTGTGAGAGGCTCTTGTACGGTAAGACGGCCGGCTTAATCTTAAAAATATTCAATTGACGGGCCGGTGTGTCGGAATTCGCACCACATACTCTATGTAATCCGCCTGTTCACGCTTTTCAGCCGTTGCCGGAATACCGCTTCCCGTCATCATCTTTACGGCACGGTCTATGGTATTTACAAAAATACGCACATCCCGCACCATAACACTGCGCTTCGGTTTTGATTTGTGAGAAAGGACCCGCTCCACCAACGCCTCGGTCTGCTGTACATTATAACCCCGCTCTGCTGCTGTGCGAAGCGCCTTTGTGCGCAGCTCTGAAGTCGGCAGCCGAAGCACCGCCCGTGCATGGCGTTCCGTCAGGTTTGCTTCGGTACAGATATCCTGCTGTTCCTGCGTCAAAGTCAAGAGGCGCAGCTTATTGGCCAGTGTAGGCTGCGCAATACCCAGCCTGCGTGCACCCGCCTCCTGCGTGCAATTCCAAAGGTTCAACAGGTCACGTAATGCACGTGCTTGTTCAAACGGCCCCAGCTGTTCCCGCTGCAGGTTCTCCAGCAAACTCAGAGCAGCCGTCTTTTCATCCTCAAAATGATAGATAATCGCGGGGATCGTTTCCATACCCGTCAGCTTGCATGCCCGCAGGCGGCGTTCCCCGGCAATCAGCTGATACCGCCCGTCTACTGTAGGGCGGACACTGATGGGCTGCAGCAGTCCGTTTTGCAAAATACTCACCGCCAGTTTTTTGATCTCGCCTTCATCAAATACTGTGCGCGCCTGAAAAGGCGACGGTGTGATTTTTTCAATGGAAAGCAGCCATACTTTCGTCTGTTCCGCTGGTTTCTCTTTCGCCAAATCGGGTTCCTCCTTTGCACGCGGGAAATACGCCGAAAAGGGAAAAGAAAAAAGCGTATCCGCGCCAACATCTTGCAACAAGACAAATTGTAGCACGGATACGCTAATATTTCCAGTTATTTCCATTTACATCATTCGACAACCGGATGTCATTTCAACGGGGCTTTTGCGATTTTGCCGCCGTTTCTTGGGTAAACAGGCGGAGTTTGCGATATTTTTTCATACAAAATAAGCGTCCGGGCCGAACCGTCAGGCAACGTCACATCCTGACGGCCCGCATATTTCCCGCCCAGCTTGGCAACCGCACCCTGCGCGGCATCAATTTCCTCATCCGCGCCGCTGCCTTTCATGGCAATGAACACGCCGCCCCGCCTCAGCAAGGGCAGGCAATACTCGGCCAGCACCGGCAGTGCGGCCACGGCCCGGGCCGTGGCCACGTCAAAGCTCTCGCGCCATTGCTTGCGCGCGGCTTCCTCTGCGCGCTCCTTGGCGAATTCGGCTTCCACGCCCAGCGCACTGCAGGCATATTTCAAAAAATCGACCCGCTTGCCCGTCGGCTCCATCAGCGTCAGATCCAGCTCCGGGCGAAACAGCTTCGCCACAATGCCGGGAAACCCTGCGCCCGTGCCAACATCCACCATACGCCCGCACACCTCCGGGCGCGCGGCCAGCAGCAGGCTGTCGATGAAATGACGGTCCTCAATGCCTTCGGCATCCGTAATGGCGGTAAGGTTTACTTTTTGATTGTATTCCACCAGCAGCGCGGCATATTCGTCCAGCTTCCGTACCACGGGAGCTACGTCGATGCCGTAAGCCGCCGCCTTCCGGATGAGGCGCTCTGTATCAATCATAGCTTTTATTCCTTTCCCTCACTTCTGCGCCGTTTCGCCAGCTCCACCGCAAGGCAGGCAACATCCGCCGGGCCGACGCCCGGAATCCGCGCCGCCTGCCCCACGGAACGGGGACGTATCTTCGCCAGCTTCTCCCGAGCCTCCAGACGCAAGCCCGTTAACGGCGCGTAATCAAAATCCTCGGGAATCGGCGTTTCTTCCTGCCGTTTCACCGCGCCGATCTGGCTCTGCTGGCGTTTGATATAGCCCTCATATTTGATCTCCGTTTCCAGGCAATAGGCGATAAAGGGCGTGACGTCCGGGTTTTCCGGCAGCATCCGTGCAATGTCGGTATAACGCAACGCGGGACGTCGCAGAAGCTCTGCGGCCGAGGCCCCGCTTGTGAGAAGCGGCTCGCCTTTTTCCGCAAGGACCGGGTTCGCATCCGCAGGACGCACAACCACTTTTGTCAGGCGGGCAGCTTCCTCCCGGCGCACGGCCCGGCGATGGTTGAACTCCGCCCAGCGCGCGTCGTCCACCAAACCAATCTCCCGGCCCAGCGGCGTGAGCCGCTCGTCGGCGTTGTCCTGCCGGAGATACAGGCGGTATTCGCTGCGGCTCGTCATCATGCGGTAAGGGTCCAGCACGCCCTTCGTCACAAGGTCGTCCACCAGCGTGCCGATATAGCTTTCCTGCCGTTTAAGCACAATGCCCGGCCTGCCCTGTACCGCGCGCGCCGCGTTGAGGCCCGCCAGCAGGCCCTGAGCCGCCGCTTCCTCGTAGCCGGATGTGCCGTTGAACTGGCCCGCACCGTACAGGCCGCGTATCTCCTTGAACTCCAGCGTGGGTGCAAGCGCCGTAGGGTCAGCACAATCATACTCGATAGCGTAAGCCGGGCGCATGATCTCCAAATGCTCGAAGCCCTCTATGGTACGGTACATTTCATTCTGCACAGCCTCGGGCAGGCTGGAGCTCATACCCTGCAGGTACATTTCCTCGGTGTCCAGCCCGCACGGCTCCACAAATATCTGGTGCCGCGGCTTTTCCGCAAAGCGCACCACCTTGTCCTCAATAGACGGACAATATCGCGGGCCGACGCCCTCGATCTTTCCGCCGTACAACGGGCTGCGGTGCAGGTTCGCATGGATAACACGATGCGTCTCCTCATTGGTGAAGGCTATATAGCAATCCACCTTATTTTTCATCTCGCTCTTTGTCAGAAAGGAAAAAGGCTGGATGCTCTCGTCCCCGGGCTGGCGGGTGAGCTTTGAAAAATCGATGCTGCGCCGGTGTACCCGGGCCGGCGTTCCGGTCTTGAAACGGCGCAGCGGCACGCCCGCGGCGCGCAGGCTCTCTGTCAGCGCGCAGGCGGCATGCTGGCCGTCCGGCCCGCTGGCATAGCTGGCCTCGCCCACAAAAATACGGCCGCCCAGATAAGTTCCTGTCGCAACGATCACGGCGTCAGCCCTGTAATATCCGCCCAGATGCGTGCACACTCCGCACACCGCGCCGTCCCGGATGTCCACAGCCGTGATCTCGGCCTGCTTGACTTCCAGATTCTGCGTCTTTTCCAGCAGCTGCTTCATATAGGCGTGGTATTTGCGCCTGTCCGTTTGCACGCGCAGGGAATGGACGGCCGGCCCTTTTCCCATGTTCAGCATGCGGCTCTGCAAAAAAGTGGCGTCCGCCGCAATCCCCATCACACCGCCCAGCGCGTCGATCTCCCGCACAAGATGTCCCTTGGCCGTGCCTCCGATGGACGGATTGCAGGGCAGATTCCCGATGCCGTCCAGCGTGAGCGTGAACAGCGCCGTCTTCGCACCCAGCTTCGCCGCGGCGCAGGCGGCTTCTATTCCCGCGTGCCCTGCACCGATGACCACAACTTCATAACCGCCTAAAATATCCAATGTCCGTTTGCCCCGTTTCTTTGTCCGGCCTGCCGCTCAGCCCTTTAAGCCGCGCGCCTGCCGGTCCATATCCTCCACCACGATATCGAAAATTTCCCCCAGTCCCGCACAATATTCCAGTACCTGCCAGGGTTCGTTTGTGTGAAAATGTATTTTGATGAGATTTTCATCCCCCACGGCCAGCAGGCAGTCGCCTTTAAAGTGCCGGGTGAAATGGTCGTGCACCGTGTCCTCATCCAGGTTTTCGCCCTCGATCAGGAGCTGTGTGTCATACCGAAATTCCGTCATACTGCAGCTCTCCTGTTTTATTTTTTCGCTTTCTGCCCGCCGGCCCTTTTCTCATACAGCTCTTTCACGGCTGCAAGGCCGTCCAAAACCTCCTGACGGGAAAAATCAGCCGCTTCCAGCGCCGCGTCCGTCCAATGCTGCAAATCGGCATAGAACTGCACAGCCACCTGCAAATATGCCGGGTCGGGATGAGCTTCCACTTCGTCAAACAGCAGATTTTCCGCGCTGTTTGCATCGCCCTCCTCCAGCATGGAACACAGGCGCTTATAAAGCAAACCGCTCTCCAGTACATTGCCCTGTTCGTCGAACAACGGAATCGTCTCTTCGGTTTTGACGAACAGCACTTTCCCCAAAAAACGGGCCATATCCTCGATCTGACGCATCAGATAATCATTCGCCGCCATACCGGTCCTCCCTTTGGATGGGCCTGCCGATGCCCAGCGCGCGCCGCCACTCCGGCGCGGGGCCGTCATCGCCCCAATATTCATCCAGGCGGACGATTTTTCCGTGCCGGAACGTAAAAAATGACGCGGCGTGGAAAGAAGTTCCATCCGGACCGTATACCCGCACGGCTGTTGCCGCCGCATCCGCCAGTGCATGGACACGTTCTATCTCTATCCGCCAGTTCCCGGGATATTCACGGTTGGCCCGCACAAATTCCTCTGCGGTGAAGCACTCGTCGGTGTTATGCCAGAAAATCAGCGCACCAGGCAGGAAATATGCGGCCAGCGCATCCCACCGCTGCGCGCCGATATCCGCCCACAATGCCTGTGCCAACGCAGCAGAATCCATTTTTCCATTCCTTTCCGAAAGGTCGTCTTTCCGTGCGCTTTGTTTTCTTGTAAAGAAACGACCAAAATATAATACAATTTGTAATATTATAATATAATTTCAATTATTGTACTTTATTTACCGACACAAAACCTGGAAAATACTTCGTCGATCACATCATCCCCGGCATTTTCCCCAGTCAATTCGTACAGCGCACGCAGAGCGTCATCCACGCATACGCCCGCTGCGTCCAGCGTGTATCCGCCGTTTACAGCCTCCAGCGCGTCCGCAAGCGCAGCCTGTGCTGTGCGGGCGGCAGCGAGCTGGCGCTCATTTGCCAGAAGCCCTGCGTCGGGGTCCGCTTCCGCCAAATGAAGCGCGTCTGTGACCGCCTGCTCCACCGCCGGAAGAAACGCCGCGTCCTTCGCGCTGATGTTCACCACCGTGCTGAAATAAGGCCGCAAACTTTCTTCATCCGCCTGCTGCGGCAGGTCCGTTTTATTGAGGATCGCCACGGCCGGCCGGCCCGCGCACTTTTCCGCCAGCGAAAGATCGGCGGGGGAGAGAGGCGCGGAGCCGTCGAACACTGCAAGGACCAGGCCGGCGCGTTCCAAGTGGCGGTAGCTGCGGCGGATGCCTTCCGCCTCCACCAGATCGTCGGTGTCCCGGATACCCGCCGTATCCGCCAGAAGCAGACGAACCCCGGCCAGCTGGATCTCCTGCTCCACCACGTCCCGTGTGGTACCCGCCACGGGCGTAACGATGGCACGCTCAAAACCGGAGAGCAGGTTCAGCAGCGTGCTTTTGCCCACGTTTGGGCTGCCGATGATGGCTGTGTCCACGCCGCGGCGCAGCACCGCGCCCGCATCATAGCCCGCAATCAGCTTATCCAGCGCTGCCTTCGCGCACCCGAGGGAAGCTTCCAGCGCCCCCATCGAAAGCTCCGGTACATCTTCCTCCGGATAATCCGTATAGGCAGCGATATGTCCGGCGAGCGACACAAGGTTTTCCTGCACAGATTTTATCTTTGCGTACAGCGCTCCTTCCATGGCGGCAGCGGCGGCAGCGGCGGCCTGCCGGGAGGTAGCGTTGATCAGATCCATTACAGCTTCCGCCTGTGTGAGCGAGATACGCCCGGACAAAAACGCGCGTTTTGTAAATTCGCCCGGCCCGGCCGGAGCTGCGCCAGCCGCACAGCAGGCGCGCAGCAGGCGCGCGCTCACGGCGCTGCCGCCGTGGCAGGAAAGCTCCACCACATCCTCGCCCGTATAGCTGTGAGGCGCGCGGAAGCAAAGCGCTACCACCTCGTCGCACAGCGCCCCGTCCTCCACAAAATGGCCGAACAGCGCTGTATAACCCGACGCGGCACGCAGGCTTTTATTCGGATTTTTGGGCCGGAATACCGCTTCGGCCACGCTGTAAGCCCCGCTGCCGGAAATACGCACGACGGCGATGCCCCCCACGCCCGGCGGCGTAGCAATGGCCGCGATGGTCCCATTCTGCTGCACCAAAGCCCGCATGCCCCTTTCTTTTCAAATTCGTTTAATTGTAGCACAAATGTGAATGGTTCTCAAGATAGAACATATCTTCAGGCAGCTCAAATATTTTAGAACAGCCAATACACAAACCCATCTGAAAATTCCAGACCCAGCTTTTTCTGCAGCTCCATAGAAGCCGTATTGCCCTCAATGACTTGACAATAGGGGATAGCGCCCTCCTTCAGTGCGCGGCGGATGGCTCCCGCCTCCAGGGCGTAGCCAAGGCCGCGCCGCCGATAAGCCGGCAGGACCTCCAGCATACCGATGCTGCCTTCCTCGTGGATGCCAATGAAGCCCGCCAGCACGCCATCCAAAAATGCGCCCGTCATTGCGCCCGCGGCAAGGCGTTCCGCTACATAATCCCGGCCCGGCGCCATGTGATAGTGTTCAAACACAAGGTCTGTATGGCTTTCATCCAGAATGCGCAGTTCCACGCCCGGCACGGGCGCGGGCGGCACAGGCCGCAAATACCGTGCCTGACGGCACTTTTGTCCGCCTGTACAGCCTGTTTCCTCCCGAAGAAGGCGGGCACACAACGCACCATGGGCCACATAAAGCCCGGTGTGGGGCAGATGTTCCAGCGCCGCGCGCGCCTCCCGCTCTGTTTCGGCGCAAAGCACCGCCGCGCCGCTGACACGCTCATGCATGGCCAGCGCGTGCTGTGTGCAGTATAAAACATCCGCCGTGCCCCGGCGCAGCATCTCCAAAAGATCTGCATTGCCCACAGGCTCCGAGGCAAGGTACTCCGCCGCTGTCACGATACGGCCTCCTTTGATCCGAATAAAACAGGGAAAGCCGTCCGGGCGGGAGAGAAGCGCTCCTCTCCGCGCACGGGCGGCCGTATGTCGCTTTTTTGCGCCCTCTTACCGCTTCGTGCCCTTGAAGATTTCCACTTCAGTGGCGGGCAGATCGCTTTTAAAGCTGTGCTCGTCGCGGCGCAGGTTTCCGCAAAGGCAGGTCTCCTCGCCCTTGGCATCCAGAGGCATGTAATAGCCGCACTGCACACAGCGCGCATACAGGCCCGGCTTACGTTTAAACTGCTTTGCCATAAAGCCCGTGGCTTTTGGGCCGTGGCCCACATAAGCAAAATTCATGCTTTTTTTCAGTGCCTCCTGCTGGGCGGCGATCTGTGTTTTGTCTACATTCCAGTTTTTCATATCCATAGGACGCTTCTCCTTTTACTGTTTCTCGCCGCCGTCCAGTTCTTCGGCGCCGATGTTTTCTTCAAAGGCGGAAACCGCCTGTTCCACTTCTTTCCATGGTTTCCTTGTCCAGGCTCATCGCCTCGGCCGCCTCCTGGAGCACTTCCTTCAGATCCGACGGCTCGCCGGGCTTTTTCGGCGCCGTTACGGCAAACCCGACGGCCAGCACCAGCAGCACCACCTTCGCCGCCATGCCGAGATAGCCCGGCGTCAAACCATTCGCCAATTCCTGCTCGAGGGTGGACAGGCCGGAAAGGATCAGATTGACCTCCAGATCATAGTACACCGCAATAAACAGCAGATAGAACAGCGCGCTGCCCGCAAGCACCTTTTTGCCCACGGGAGAAAGCACGCCGTCCCGGCTGAACAGCCACACGCACGCGGCCGCAAAAACGGGTGCGGCCGCGATCTCCGCCAAAACCATAATGGGCACGCCCGTGAGCGCGGCATTGTTCATCATGTACCGCACAATGAACATCTGAAATACGGCCAAAACTCCGAACAGCACCGCTGAGATCTGTTTTCCCTGTTTCAAAAAGCAACCCTTCCATCCTTATTTTTTCCCCGGCCGGGGGACGGTTCCTTGCTGCGGCTGCTTTTCAGCCGGGCTCTTTTCTGCCGGAGCGGAAAGCTTACTCGCCGTCCTCCGGCGCCGCGTCCTCTTCGCCGGCGGCATTCTGCGCTTCCTCAGCCTCCAGAGCCGCCAGCTCTTCGGCGGAAAGCTCCTCCTCGGCGCCGTCGTCCTCGGGCTTTGCGGTCTCCTCCTCGTCGGAATGCTCGGTGCGGGCAACCGTCACCACGCGGTCGCCCTCGCCCAGGCGCATTACGCGCACACCCGAACCATAGCGGCTCTGCACGTTGATATCCTCCACATGCATGCGGATGATGATGCCCTCCAGGCTGATGAGAATGATATCGTCGGTGTCGTCGATGACCTTAAGCCCCGCGACGTGGCCTTTGCTGCCGTAGTTCCGGATTCCCAGGCCGCCGCGGTACTGGGTTCGGTAATCCCGCACGTCCGTGCGCCGCCCCTTGCCTTCTTCCGTAACGGTGAGCACCGTTGCGCCCTCGCGTACAACACCCACGCCCACAACGCTGTCGCCCTCTTTCAGGCGGATGGCGCGGACGCCTGTGGCCGTGCGGCCCAGCGGACGGGCATCGTTCTCACTGATGCGGATGGCCATGCCGTTCCGCGTCGCAACGATCAGCTCGTCTTCGCCGCTGGTGATACGAGTCCACGCAAGGGAGTCTCCCTCGTTCAGGTTGATGGCGATAAGTCCGTTTTTGCGGATGTTGCTGTAATTTGCCAGAGCCGTGCGCTTGATGACGCCCGCTTTTGTGACCATCGTCAAATAGCCTTCGGCGTTGTCGCCGCCGGGCACGCGCAGCATGCTTGTCACCTGTTCGCCGTCCTGCAGAGGCAGCAGGTTCACAATGTTCACGCCGCGGCTGGTACGGCTGCCCTCGTACACCTGGTATCCTTTCAGCCGGTACACGCGGCCCATATCCGTTACAAACAGGATATAGTCATGCGTAGAGGCAAGGAACAGCTCTTCCACAAAATCTTCATCCTTGCGGGACAAGGCTGTGATGCCGCGGCCGCCGCGGCGCTGCGCCTGATACGTATCCGACGGCTGCCGCTTGATGTAGCCTGCGTGCGTCAACGTGAACACGCTTTCCTCCTCGGGGATGAGATCCTCAATATCCACTTCGCCGGAGACATGGGCAATCTCGGTACGGCGGTCATCGCCGTACTTTTCACGCATGGCGTTCAGCTCATCCTCCACCACCTGCAGCACCTTTGCATCGTCGGCCAGAATGCCGCGCCAGTCGTCGATCTTCGTATGCAGGTCGCCCAATTCGTTCTCTATTTTCAAAATCTCAAGGCCCGCCAACTGGCCCAGTTGGAAATTGACGATGGCTGTTGCCTGCGGGTCGTCAAAACCGAATTTTTCCATGATGGCGGCTTTTGCCTCGGGCTTGCCGCCCTTGCACGCGCGAATCGCGGCGATGATCTCATCCACGATGTCCACGGCACGGCGCAGGCCCTCCAGAATATGAGCGCGCTCCTCGGCCTTCTTCAGGTCGAACTGGGTGCGCCTGCGGATGACCTCATCCTGAAACGCCAGATATTTCTGAAGCATCTCTTTGAGCGTCATTACCTTGGGCACGCCCTTGTCCAGCGCCAGCATGATAACGCCAACGGTGTCCTGCAATTGAGTAAAGCGGTACAATTGGTTGAGCACCACCTGGGGGTTCGCCTCGCGCTTGAGTTCCACCACCACGCGCATGCCTTCGCGGTTGGATTCGTCGTTCAGGTCGGAAATGCCGTCGATCCGCTTTTCTTTCACAAGGTCCGCGATGTTTTCGATCATGCGCGCTTTGTTCACCATATAGGGGATCTCGGTGATGATGATCTGAAAACGCCCGTTGGATTTTTCTTCGATGGCAGCACGGCCGCGCAGCGTGATTTTGCCGCGGCCCGTGGCATATGCGGCACGGATGCCGCTGCGGCCCATAATGACGCCGCCGGTGGGGAAGTCCGGCCCCTTGATGTGCTCCATCAGGCCGGCCAGGTCGATGTCCGGGTCATGGATCAGCGCGACGATGCCGTCGATGACCTCCCGCATGTTGTGGGGCGGAATATTGGTGGCCATACCCACGGCAATGCCGCTGGAGCCGTTGATGAGCAGGTTCGGCACGCGGCAGGGCAGCACGCTGGGTTCCTGCTTGGACTCGTCAAAGTTCGGCACGAAATCCACGGTATCCTTTTCGATATCGCGCATGAGGTCCACGCTCATCTTGCTCATGCGGGCCTCAGTGTAACGGTAGGCGGCAGGGGGGTCGCCGTCCACAGAACCGAAGTTTCCCTGTCCCTCCACAAGCGGGTACCGCATGGAGAAATCCTGCGCCAGACGCACCATCGCGTCATATACGGATGCGTCGCCGTGGGGATGGTACGAGCCCAGCACCGCGCCGACCGTATCGGCGGACTTTTTGGTGGGATGAGACGGGTCGTTGCCGCGCTCGTGCATCGTGTACAGAATACGCCGGTGCACGGGCTTCAGGCCGTCGCGCACGTCAGGCAGCGCGCGGGCCGTGATGACGGACATCGAATAGTCGATGAAGGCGGACTCCATTTCCTCCTTGATGTCCCGGACGATGAGCCTCGTCCCTTCAGTTATCGTGTTATCAATCATGTTATCTTCCTATCTTTCAAAGGCACTTGTGCGCCGTGCTGCCCTGCAGCCGTGCGCTTTTTATACGGCATTGTCCGACGGGCCGCGCCGTCAGACATCCAGATTCGCGTACTGGGCGTTCCTTTCAATGAACTCTTTGCGCGGCTCCACCTTGTCGCCCATCAGGATTGTGAACGCCTCGTCGGCGGCCATCGCGTCCTCGATGGTGATCTGCACGATCACACGGTGCTCCGGGTCCATCGTGGTCTCCCAAAGCTGCTCGGGATTCATTTCGCCAAGGCCTTTGTAACGGCTCACCTTGGTGCCCTGGCCCATCTCGGCGGAGATCTGGCTCATTTCAGGCTCGTTGTACGCGTAGCGTACCTGCTTGCCCTTCTGCAGCTTGAACAGCGGCGGCTGTGCGATATACACATAACCTCCTTCAATGAGCGGACGCATATACCGGAAGAAGAACGTGAGCAGCAGCGTGCAGATATGGCTGCCGTCCACGTCGGCATCGGCCATGATGAATACCTTGTGGTAGCGCAGCTTGGAGACGTCGAACTCCTCGCCCAAGCCGCAGCCCAGCGCCGTCACAACAGGAGTAAGCTTATCGTTGCCGTAAATTTTGTCAATGCGCGCCTTTTCCACGTTGAGCATCTTACCCCACAGCGGAAGGATAGCCTGTATTTTGGAATCGCGCCCCATCTTGGCGCTGCCGCCGGCGGAATCGCCCTCCACGATGTAGATTTCTGTTTTCGTGGGGTCCTTCTCACGGCAGTCCGCCAGCTTGCCGGGCATACGGCTGTTTTCCAGCGCAGACTTGCGGCGCACCAGCTCGCGCGCTTTTTTGGCGGCCTCGCGGGCACGGGCGGCCTGCATGGCTTTTTCATAAATGGCCTTTGCCACCGCCGGATTTTCTTCAAAAAATTCCTTCAGCTTGTCGTACACGATGCCGGAGACAAGGCCCCTTATCTCGGTATTGCCCAGCTTCGCCTTTGTCTGTCCTTCGAACTGCGCCTCCGTCAGCTTCACGCTGATGACGGCTGTCAGGCCTTCGCGCACGTCCGAGCCGGAAAGGTTGTCGTCCTTCTCCTTGATATAACCCTTTTCACGGCCGAAATCGTTGAACACACGGGTGAGCGCGGATTTAAAGCCCTCCTCATGGGTACCGCCGTCCGGAGTGTTTACATTGTTTGCAAAGGAAAGGATCAGCTCGTTGTAGCTGTTGTTATACTGAAGCGCCACTTCGGCGATGGAGTCGTTAAGCTGCCCCTTCAGATATATTACGTCCGGGTGCAGCACCTCAAGCTGCCGCTTTTGGTGGATGTGGTCCACAAAGCTGCGGATGCCGCCCTCGTAGCACATGCTCTCCTGCTTTTCCTGCCCGGCGCGCTCGTCCGTCAGCGTGATGCGCACGCCGGCATTCAAAAACGCCTCTTCGCGCAGGCGTGTGTTCAGAGTGTCATAATCGTAGTCCAGCACCTCGAACATCTCAGGGTCCGGCTTGAACGTGACCATCGTTCCGTCCGGTTCGTCCGTGGGGCCCAGATTCTGCAGGTCGGCGTCAGCCACACCGCGCTTAAAACTCTGTTTGTATGCCACGCCGTCCTTGCGCACCACGACATTGAGCCATTCGCTCAGCGCGTTAACGACGCTGGCGCCCACGCCGTGCAGACCGCCGGCGACCTTGTACCCGGAATTGTCACCGCCAAATTTGCCGCCCGCGTGCAGGATGGTGAATACCACGGTAACGGCCGGGATGCCCAATTTCGGCTGGATATCCACAGGGATGCCGCGGCCGTTGTCCGTTACGCGGATGATATTGCCCTCCCGGATATTGACCTCGATATGGTCGCAGAAGCCGGCGAGCGCCTCGTCGATGGCGTTGTCCACGATTTCGTACACCAGATGGTGCAGGCCGCGCGGCCCGGTGGAGCCGATATACATGCCCGGGCGCTTGCGGACGGCCTCGAGGCCCTCCAGCACCTGGATCTGGCTGCCGTCGTATTCATGCTGCGGATGTTGCTGTTCTGACATGACACATTCTCCAAACTTATAATTTTTCCGCCGTCCGCCACAGGGGGCGGGGGGGGAAAGAGGTGGTATTTCAAACGCGGCGCGGGCTTTACACGAAGAAAGCCGCGGCGGCGCGGAACCTGGGAGCCGCTCTATTTTCCGGCGGCTCCCTATTTTTCGATGTTGCTGATGCCGTCCACATACCCGCTGCGCTTTTTCAGCGTGCCCGCGGAGATCTGGCTGATGTATACGGCGGGCGATTCTCCCGTAGTTACGATAAAGCTTTTGGGCAGCTCGCCCGTCACAGTTACCACGCGGCCCGATTTCTCGGCGGCCGCAAGATAATCGCGGGTGTGCCGGGAAAGCGAAGCAGTGTCCAAATCGAATATCCCGAGGATGTCCCGGGTGCGCACAATGCTCTCCTGTCCGAGATGAAGATACATAAAAACCTCCGTTTTTGGGTGATGCTCTTTTACAGCGCTGCAGTATCCGCCCTCCATGCGGTATATGGAACAGATCCGGATCACAGGCGGTCTGCCGCGATGTCCCGCGCCCGGCTTTCCTGCAGCACGGGCGCAAGGCCCTTTTTCCGGCTCGAAAGACGGCTCGTACTGAATGGCCAGCGTTTCGCTGCCGCTGGCGATGTCCCGGTATGTCCCCGTGATCTCCGGCTCGATGAGCGCAAGATATTCCCTGTCTTTTTTGCGCTGACAGCCGCACCGCTCTCGGCCAGCTTTTCGTCGAACACATCCAGCAGACCGTTCGCATCCGGCGTCTGCCAGTAGCTTTTCAAAAGGGCGTTCTTTTGCGTCACCAGCCGGGAATACCGGCGCAGAAGCGTCACATAGCCCGGATAAAGCTGACATAACGCTGCATCCAGAAAACGCCGCCGTCCCTCCGGACTTCCCTTCACGAGGCTCAGGTGGCCGGGGTCGAACACAACGGCCGTGAATGTTCCCGCCGCGTTGGCGCGCGCGCCCGTAATCCACGCCGTTGACGCGCACAGTGCGCGCCTTGCGCGCGCCCGGCTGCCCGCCCACAAAAAACGCGGATGCGGCTCTCTTTGCCAAAGCCCTGCGTTTCGCCCTCCGCTACGGCGTATCCGGCATTTTCGCGAATTAGTTCCGCATCCTTTGCGCCGCGGAAGCTTTTGCCTCCGGTCAGCAGCCACACGGCCTCCAGCAGGTTCGTCTTGCCTTGGCCGTTTTTTCCGCAGATGACGGTCAGCTCCCGGCCCGGCTCAAAACGCGCCGCCGGAATGTTGCGGTAATTTTCGACCTCCAGAGCTTTCAGGATCACGCGCCAGCTACCTCGATTTCACTTCCGCCGAAGGAGACGCGGTCGCCCGGGCGTATTTTTTGCCGCGCATGGTGCAGGAGGAACAAAAAGTCGCCCGTCCCATGGGCAGTACTTTTTTACAGGCGAGAGCGGACCGCTCACCTCAAACACCAGCTTGTCGCAGCAGGAATACCGCAGTGCATCCAGCAGGTAACGGTTGTTGAAGCCGATCTCCACAGGTTCACCCTCAATTTTGCATCCAGTTCGTCGACAACCTTGCCCAGCGTTGTCTGACAGCGCACGGTGATGTTGCCGTCGAAGGTGATGCGCAGCGGGTTTTTCAGACGCTCGGTGATGATGAGGCTTGCGCGCTCGATGGAATTTGAAAAATCACGCACGTCCACGGTAACACGGGTGTGATAGCCCTCGGGGATGACGCGCTTGTAATCGAGAAAATCCCCCTTCGATCAGTCGGCTGATGACCGTGTAGGTGCGGGAAGAAAACACCACAAAACGGCGGTTGGCCGCAATGTGGACCACCTCGTCGTCGTCGGTGAACAGCTTGATGGCTTCCGCCAGCGTTTTGGCCGGGATGATGATGTTGATGTCGGTAGCCGTCCAGCGCGACGACGGTCAGCTTATCCGGTTCTATGGCGAACAGTTCGCCGGGTGGGCGGGTTTTTGTCGTCTTGGGAAACGGCGAACAGCGTGGTCTCCCCACCATTTCGCGGAAAGTGGGTGTTTCCAGGTCCAGCGTATGGTCCGCGCCGGGGCTGGGCAGCTCGGGAAGTCGCCGGGGTTCATACCCATGATATCGAATTCCGTAATGCCGCCCTTGATGGTGGTGGCGTTTGTTTCGGTGGCGGTTATCTCCACTTCGCTGCTGGACAGGCGGCGCACCATGTCGCCCAGCAGTTTGGCTGAAAGCACGACCTCGCCCGGCTCCAGTACGTTTGCCTCGATGCTTGTGGTGATGCCCATTTCCAGGTCGTAGCCGGTAAGCGTCAGGCTGAAGCCCTCGGCTTTCATCAGGATGCCTTCCAGCACCGGAATGGAGCTGCGCTGGGTGACGGCTTTGGACACGCCTGCCACGGCGTTGGCCAGCAGGGTCCGGTCACAGATCATTTCATAAGGAAGTTCTCCTTTGTTTGATTTTGAAAAAATAAGCCTAAAAGAGAAATATGTGAATAGACGTAGGATTAGGGGCTGTGGATTTGTTGAATGTGTTTGATACATGCGCATTCCGCCGCGGTTTTTTCCAGGTTTTTGGGGCGTGAAACCGGTGTTGAATTTTGATGGATTTCAACACGGAGAATTTTAGGGTTTTGAAAGCCGTGGAAAACGATTGTTGAAAGTTGAAAACTATGTTGAAAACTTATCCGACCCGGCAGCTCTGATTTTTACGTCAGGTCCGCACGTTTTTGATGATGTCCTCCACGGTTCCCCTCGCAGGCGGGTATCCGTTTCCAGCTTTTTCTGCATATCGTTGATGGATGGGAACGGGCTGTGTTTCGTTCAGGATATCCTTGATGGCGTTTTGAGCCGCGCCGATGACGGGCTGATGCCTTCCAGCTTACGGTAGGCGTTCAGCTTTTTTCACCGCGCCCTCCAGCTGACGGATGTTGTTTTTTCAATCGGTTGGCGATGTACCGGCCACTTCGTCCGGCATTTCCCAGGCCCAGCAGATCAGCCTTGCGGCGGATGATGGCCACGCGTCTCAAAAATCCGGCGGCTGGATGTCCCCTCCAGCCTTGAGTCCTTTGGGAAAATCTCCATGGTCAAACAATCCCCAAACAATTCAATGCAATATTAATAAGATTATATCACAGTTTCATACAGAACACCACTCTTTTCCTCTGAAGACATTCTATTTTATTACCGTCATAACACCCCTGATAGCGTCTGTTTCGAAAGTGTTCTTAAGTTATACTCTTATGTTGTAAGGTTGTCTCTGCCAGCAGAGACGGCTTTCTAGACAAGAGCAGAGACGGTACTACAAAAAGATGTTGTGGTTCCATCAGGGAGGAGCTTATGAAACGTACATTCAGCCTGCGCGCTACCGCGCCACAAAAGCACGGCTGCCCGGCAGCAAATCTGGCCGCAGTTGTCCTGGCTGCCTGCCGCGCCAAGCGTCGCGCGAAGCCATGTCGGAGAAGGCGGCGCCTTAGCAAAGCGGTTCGCCGGCCCTGCCGGGATGCGGAAAGAA
>VOFI01001424.1_pt1 | contig 84001 bp, 78 predicted proteins | sample 5384131 | NCBI WGS metagenome assembly VOFI01 (sample SAMN12384728, study PRJNA508395) | human gut metagenome | isolation source: healthy gut H | host: Homo sapiens
GTGTTCTCCTACAGCACCCAGGGGACTTTGCTTGTCCGGACTACAAGGGACAGCCAATGGACCAAACTCACCGGCTCCGTTGTCTAATCAATTTCTTGGAGGTTCTTATGGCTATTTCGATTGAATTCAAAGACAAATATGTGTACTTTGGGCCAGAGGCTGGCCTGCATACCCAGGGCGAGGCACGCGCGGAGGTCTACGACGTTACCGGCCCACGCTATCACGACGGGCATGATCTGTCCGCGATGACCTGGCATGTGCGCGCTTCCCATCCGGACTATATGACGATCATTAACAAGCAGTTGAGGGCTTCTGTGGACCCAAGCAATGAGGAACAGGTCGTCATTACCTGGCCTGTGGATGCGGATTTTACCGCGTATGCCGGACAGCTGGATGTGCAGTTTGTGGCCAAGTCCTCCACGAGATTGTCAAACTGCAGTCCAGTTTGCTGCCAGCGTCGAACGGTGAGAACATTGTGGAACAGATCGGGCAGCTGGCGGATGAAGTCCAACGGCTTGCAGTTGGATGCAGGGCGGGCCGAAGATGCCAGCGCTCGAGCGCACAGCAGGCGCAGCAGGCCAGCAGGCGGTGGCTGGAGATGTGGAACAGGCTGCTGTACTGGTGGAGCAGATCGAGGGCGATGCCGAAGCGGCAGCTGCAAGTGCGGCGGCCGCAAAGACTTCCGAAACAAATGCTGCCGCCAGCAAAACTGCGGCCGCGAACAGCGCTTCCGCTGCCGCCACGTGGAAACGAACGCGGCCTCCAGCGAGTCCCGCTGTTGCGGCCAGCGCGTCTGCGGCAAAGACCTCTGAGACCAATGCCGCCGCCAGCAAGACCGCTGCGGCGAACAGCGCTTCAGCGGCGAAAACCTCCGAGACCAATGCCGCCGCCAGCAAAACCGCCGCTGAGGGCAGCGCTTCGTCTGCCGCACAGTCTGAAGCTGCTGCTGAAGCCGCCGCGCAGCGGGCGGAAGATGCAGCCGAAAAAATCGACATGTCTAATTATCTTCTGAAAACCGGGGACGGCAAGGATGTCACTGTCACCTTTTCCCCATCTTCTGATGCGGATTTTTCTGCGCCTGTCTCCGGCTCAAAGCTCTCTGCTGTTATGGTCATGCTGAGCAAATGGCGTAACTTCATTTCCCGTGCCCTCACTCCTACGGGGGCGATTCTCTCTTATGCCGGGAACTCCGCTCCCGTCGGCTTCCTTCTTTGTGATGGACGTGCTGTGTCCCGCACGACATATGCGGCATTGGGACTACTTTTTTCGCAGTCATTGGGACTACGGGTTTTTGGTTCCGGCGACGGTGCAAAAAACTACCTTCAATCTGCCAGACATGCGCGGCCGGGTCGCTATCCAGACGGGGAATATTCAAGCCAGCAATCACAAATAATGGGATCGTGGCGGTGGCGAATAAGCGATGCGGGGCTAGTTCTGTCGGCCATTTTTCATTAAATATAGGCGGGGAGGGGGCAGGCTATGTCACTGATGCAGCCATCGCTACACCTTCACTATATAGTTAAGGTATAGGCTTGGCTGACGATTTTCGTGAGCTGCACCGTTCCCCGAAGGACCTGTGGTAACAGGCCCCGGCAGGCTCTTGGCGCGCTTGGAAATATTGCTGCCTTCTGGAGTACCCATTAAGTTTTTTATAATCAATTAAAGTCGTGTGGTTGTGAGGCCCGTTTTGCGCGGCTGTCAGGCTGACTGTTTGAACACCCGCGATCGTGCCTAAATTAGCATCGGAAGCTTGTGTTCCAAAAATAATACAAAACATGTATTAAATGATACCTCCTAAAAAAAAAAAGGAGGGTATCATTATGCGTAAAAAATTGCAAACATACCAAGGGGTTATTGCTTATAATCGGGCTGGGCCGCGCAGTGGCTGCTTCTGTACAAGCGGCCCTACATCACAGATCCGGCATATAGCACCACATATGAACTGCCAATTTGGCGGCATATCCTTCCAGCACTTGGACACATGCTTCTGGTGGATGTGACGCCAGCGGATATCCTGCGGTTCTATCAACAGGCATCCAGTCTCTCTCCCAGCATGTGCGGGAAGATCCGCATGTGTGTCAATGGGATTTTTCGCAGCGCATGCAGTAATGGGCTATGTACCAGCAACCCCGCCGACGGATGTAAGCTGGAAAGCATGGCTCTGCCTCAGATAAAGGAGGTCTACAATGACAGACAAATCGAGATCGCCTCCCGCTGGTTTTTGAGCCGTATGCCGGAGGTCTGGAAACCGGCATGCGCCGTGGAGAGCTGGTGGGGCTGCATCCCGAGGACATTGACCGACGACGCAGGCTTTACCGAGTGCAGCGCAGTATCGCATGGGTATCGGGCAAGCCGGTGGAGCGCTCTCCCAAGTGCGGAAGCTATCGCGTCTGCCCTCTTTCCGACCGGGCATTGCAAGCCATAGATGCTCTCCAGCGACGCTACGCGGGAAAGTATCTCATTTCCGGTGATACCGCCCTAAGACCCGATACATGGAGCCGAAGGCTCAAGGCGGAAATGGCAAGACTTGCACAAGCGCACCCCGGCATGCCGGAGCTTACCGCACATGAACTACGCCACACCTATGGAACCTACCTGCGCCGGCATGACGCTGACATCTATTCAATAAGTAAAATATTAGGACACAAGGACATCTCCGTCACGGCGCGCATCTACGTCCACAATGAGATTGCAGAGCTGCGTAAGGCTGTACGGTGGTGTAATCGTCGTGACCTGATTCAGGAGGATATAGACCATGAGTTTGATCAGACTGGCAAACGGCCATAAATACGAAATCGAGCAGCCCAACGAGGGCGAAGGCATGTTGCGTAATCGTAAGCGTAGTACCGTACAAATCACATTCCGCGCAGGTGCAGAGCAGTTTGACGCTATCCGGGCAGATATCATACCCGAAAACCTTGAATCTTTCCGCATCTACTATCCGGACAACGAGACGGCTGATGAGCCGGATGAGCAGCTGGCCGGAGTTGCGCATAAGGATTTTTCCGCATACGCCCTTGTGGGCGATTGGGAGGATAAAGAGGTTGAGGTGCAGAAAGAAACCAGCAAAACACCGGCTGTTTATGGCCGTCAGCTTTCTGTCACACTGGGCGAACGGCTGGCCAGCGATATGCCTGATTACAAGGGCAAAACTATTTCCGGACGGGTCATTACAGCCCGCAAAGTGGACAAGTCCACAGGCAATAAAACATGGGAATGGGGCTGGTATGTGTGCGTGGAGCTGGATGCGGGCCAGACGCCAGACGTGGTGAACTACCTGTATTTCTGCCACAATGCGCGGAACCTGGTATCCGTGGGCCAGCGGGTGAAAAGCGGTGATGCGCTGGCGGTGATGGGCAACACGGGCAACGCGGCGCTGGCAAGCCCGCCCTTTGCACACTGCCATTTTGAGGTGCGTGCCACGACCACCGGGGCAGGGCTTGATCCTACGGCATACACCGGGCACCCCAATGCTGTGGGCACATATGGTGCAGCAATCAACGGGACGGAGGATGAGAATATGAAATTTTTTGAAGGTAGTTGCGGAAGAGTGTGAGGTGTTCTCGGCCGCGGATGTGACCGCTGTCGATATGGAATACAACGGTGGCCGCCTAAAGGTGGGCGAATATCACCCGGTGCAGGCCGAGGTGGGCAGCGATGGCACTTATACCTGGGTGCGAATCCAGGCTGGCACAGAAAAGCGTTATGCTGTGGTGCTCCCCGACCGCAGCGAAATCGTGAGCCTTTCCGCTGGGGATGCTATCACGGCATGTATGGCGCAGGCTGGCGGTGGCGATACATCCGGGTTTGAAGCGCAGATTGCGCAGCTTACAAAAAAGAGCGTGACGCGGCCACACAGCGCGCGGATGCTGCGGACAAAAAACTGTCTGATATTAAGGTGTATGTTGCGGGCGTCTAGCGTCAGCTATATCCTGTCATTTCTATGTATGCTTTTTCATTAAGGAGGATGTTTTTATGCAGGCTTTTCTTCTCATTCTATCGCTTGCGGTCATCGTCGAGGCTCTGGTGCAATATGCGAAGACCGTCATTAAAATGCTTGAGAACAAACAGTACAAAACCTTCGGCACGCAGCTGGCTGCTATCTTCATTGCAGTCTTTATTTGCTTCGCCGCTGGGGCTGATATCTTTGCTCTTATGGGTATTTCTTTCTCAGTTCACTGGCTGGGCACGCTGCTCACGGGGATCGTCATTTCCCGTGGTTCCAACTATGCAAGTGACCTCATCAAAAGGTTTCAAAACCCGGATATCGGAGAGACTGTTCTTGAGGATATTCTTGGTGCTGCGGATACTGCAAACAAAGCCGAGACACGCACTAGCGGTGTACCTCCCAACGCATGACAAAAGGGTGCGGTGCAAACGCTGCAAGCCGCTCCATTCGCACCCGTAATCAGGCGATTTTGAATACGTTAAAAGGGCGTTTACAGGGACTTTTCAACCCGCTGTAAACGCCCTTTTCTTTTTGGTTTTTTGTTGCAAAACTGCAACACACTTTTCTCATTCTTTCTGAAAAAATTTCTCATTCTTTTTGAAAAGCAACACTGGAGCTGCACCGCGGAACGCTGACGGGCAAACAGCAGATCAAAAAGAACAACCGCATGGCCGAAACCGCCCTGCACGACCTTGAGCTGGTCACGGTGCTGGCAGCCGTGCACAGCGGCGCGCCCGCGTGCGGCGCCGCCTGCCGGCCGCTGTGGGAGACCCTGCTGGTGAACCAGTTCCATGACATCCTGCCCGGCAGCTGCATTCCGGAGGCGCACGACGAATCCCTGCGCCAGACCACCGCTCTGCTGGAAGAGGCCGGGCGCCGGCTGGATGCAAAGCTTCGGCCGGAGCAGATGGGCGGCGTGCTCAATCCGCTGGGTTTTGCGCGGACGGATACCGTTTATCTGCCCGTAAATACGGCCATGCATGCACCCGGCCTGCGCACGCAGCTCGTGGAGCTGCGCGGCGGCGCGCGTGTTCTGGCCGTAGCCGGCCTGCGCCAGCAGCCGTTCTCGTTCACGCCGCTCTCACTGTGCGCGGGTGCGGATGAAGCATCCTCGCCCTTCCATGCCTGCGGCAACCGGCTGGAAACGCCCTTTGCGCTGGTGCGTTTTTCCCCCGGCGGCGCCATTTCTTCCTTTGTCGACCGGCGCACTGGCCGCGAGCTGTGCGCGGGGCTGCCCCTTAACACGTTCCTTTCCGCCGAGGATGTCCCCGCCGCGTGGGACGGCTGGGACGTCGACGCGGACTGCATGGAAAAGCTGCGGCCCGACGGCGTGCTGCAAAGCCGGATGGTCGCGGCCGACGGGCCTGTGGAATACCGCGTGCGCTGCACCTGGACCGTGTGCGGCGGTTCCGTTGTGCGGCAGGACATCATCTTCCACGCCGACAGTCCCCTTGTGGAATTCGACACCGAGCTGGAATGGCACGGAAAGCACCGCCTTTTGAAAGCCGCGTTCGACACCACCGTACAGGCTCCCGCCGCCCGGCAGGAGATCCAGTTCGGCTGCATCCAGCGCCCCACCACCCGCAACGATTCGCTGGAGCAGGCTAAGTTCGAGGTGTGCTGCCACAAATATGCCGATCTCAGCGAGCCCTCCTACGGCGTCGCGCTTTTGAACGACTGCAAGTATGGCGTCAGCGTCGAGGGCGGCCGGATTGCCCTCTCGCTGGCCAAAGGCGGCATGCGGCCGGACCCGCGCGGCGACGAAGGCGTTTATACCTTTCGGTATGCATTTTTGCCGCACACCGGAGGCTTCTGCGCGCAGAGTGTCGTCCGGCCCGCCTATGCTTTCCAGTACGCGGCGCTGCCCGCCTCAGGCGAGGGCCTGCCTTCGGAGCCGCTTGTCCGTGTAGACGCGGCCAATGTGATGCCCGAGACCGTCAAGCCCTGCGAGGACGGCGGACACGCATTCATCCTGCGCCTGTATGAGTGCGAGGGCTCTTACGCACTCACCCGCCTCTCCCTCGCTCCGGGCTGCTCCGGCGCACAGCTCTGCGACATGTTGGAGCAGCCGTTTGCCCCCTGTCCGGCAGAACTGGAATTCCGCCCCTTTGAGATAAAGACCCTGCGCATCACCTATACAGACAGGGAGGATACCCCATGACCACAAGAGAACGCTTTCGCCGTGTCATGGCCGGCGACGCCGCCGTAGACCGGCTGCCCGCCATAGAATGGGCCTACTGGTGGGATAAGACACTGGAGCTTTGGTACGGCCAGGGACTGCCCCGCGGGCTGGATGAAGCCGCTATGGCAGACTTTGTGGGCATTGACCGCAACACCCAGTTCTGGCTGCCCCACAAAACACCGGACTGCCCTCGGGAAACGTCACACGGCAGGGGTATTGTTGAAAATGAATCGGACTATGAGCGTCTGCGCCCATATCTTTTGCCGGAGAATGCTGTGCAGCAGATGCTGCCTAAGATTCGGCAAACGCTTCCATTCTATGAGAATGGCCAGACCCTTGTCTGGTATACTCTGGACGGCTTTTTCTGGTGGCCGCGCACACTGCTGGGCATTGAAAACCACCTTTATTCTTTTTATGACCAGCCGGAGCTGTATCACCGCATCTGCGAAGATCTGCTGGAATGGCAGATCGCGCAGGTGGACGCGCTGGCCCGTTATATGAAGCCGGATTTTATGACCATTGCCGAGGATATGAGCTATAACCACGGGCCCATGCTTTCCGAAGAACTTTTCAATGAGTTCATCAAGCCATATTACCAGCGCCTGATTCCGGAGATCAAAAAACACGGCACCCGTGTGTTCGTGGATTCTGATGGTGACGTCACACGGGCGGTGCCGTGGTTCCGCGGAGCCGGCGTTGAGGGCATCCTGCCCCTGGAGCGCCAGTCCGGCGTGGACGTGGCCGCCATACGCCGGGAATATCCGGATTTCCTGATGATCGGCGGGTTTGACAAGATGTGCATGTTCGAAGGGCCGGACGCCGTGCGCCGGGAATTCGAGCGTCTTCTGCCCGTCATCCGCAGCGGGCGGTATCTGCCTGCGATGGACCATCAAACACCCCCCGGCACCACGCTGGAAACTTATCGCGCCTATGCCCGGATGCTGCGGGAATACGGCACACAGGCCTGCAAAGACTGCTGATATACTCTGCTTTGCTTCAACAAACAGCTCCCCCCGCACGAAGGCGAACGCCCGGTGCGGGGGGGAGCTGTTTGTGTTGTTTTTCCTTTATGGCTCAATGCGCAGCGCCTGCGCATATTCCCGCGGCGTCATCCCCGTCGCCTTGGAGAACAGGTGGACAAAATACTGAGGATTCGCGCTGTAACCCACCCGCTCGGGAACCTGCTGCGGCGGCACGCCGTTCACCAGAAGCCACTGCGCTTTGCGGATGCGCAGCGCCAGCAGATAATCCACAAAACGGTAGCCCGTCTGCTGCAGGAACTGGCGGCTCACGTAATCCGGGTTCATAAACAGGTAATTGGCCGCCAGGCCTTTGAGTGACAGCGCGGCGTCGCTGTAGTGCTTTTCCAGATAGTCCACGACCTTTTGCACCGTCTCGCTGTATTCAGGGCGCGCCACACCCGCACAGGTCGGCTCCATTTGCTGCAGCTGGCGGCGCGTGTAGATGGACTGTGCCGCCTGCTGTACCGCTTCAATGATCTGCTGTTCGTTGCAAGGCTTAAGCAGATAGTGGTGCACCCGGTGGGAGAGCGCGCGGTGCGCGTACTCAAAATCCGCATAACCCGTCAGCAGGATGAACTCCAGCACCCGGCCCGGCTCCGAGAGCTTTTCCACAAGGTCCAGCCCGGAAAGGCCGGGCATTTTGATATCGGTCAGAATGATATCCGGCTTTGTCCTGCAGGCTTCTTCATAAGCCTCCCGGCCGTTTTTACAGCTTGCCGCCAGCTCGATGCCGATGCTTTTCCAATCGATGAGATAGCATACCGCCTCCCGTAGGATCCGTTCGTCGTCTGCAACCAGCAGTTTCAGCATTTGCTCTCCCCTCCGTCACAATACCGCTTTTTCAGCTCACACGGCAAGGTATCGTAATGCGCGCCGTGGCCATTCCGTCTTCGTTGTAAAGCTCCAGTCCCGCTTCTTTTCCAAAGGCGAATTCCAGCCTTTTTTCAATATTCAAAAGCCCGATCCCATAGCCGTGGGGCGTCACGGTTTTCTGGCGCAGCTTTTCCAGCAAATCGTCCTCATACAGAGAACCGTCGTTCTGCACCAGCAGCACAAGCTGCGCGCCCTGCCGCCGGACGCTCAGCTGCACGCGGCAAATCTGAGTGGATTGTTCCAGACCGTAGCGGATGGCGTTTTCAATGAGCGGCTGAAGCGTCAGCTTTGGAATCAAAACGTCTTTCAGCTCGTCCGCCTCCACCGCCAGCCTGTAATCCAGCGTCTCGTCAAAACGGATGCGCTGTATCACGATATAAGACTGCACCAGAGAGAGTTCCTGCTCCAATGGGATCAACCCGCTGTCGTCGTTCAGCGTAACGCGCAAAAGATTGCTCAGGGCCTCCACCATATCCGATATCTCCTGTGCGCCGCGCATCTTGGCCCGCCAGTTGATCGCGCTGAGCGTATTGTACAGAAAATGCGGATTGATCTGCGCTTCCAGCGCCTTCAGCTGGGCCTCCCGCAGCAGGATGCGGTTGGTGTAGTCCGTCTGGATCAGACCGTCTATTTCCCGCGCCATATGGCTGAAATGACGGCTGAGCATGCCGACCTCGTCGCCCGCCTCCCGTTCTTCCCCGGAGAACTCGTCCACCGGCAGCACCATATCGGGCGTATACTTGGCAAACTGGTCCATTTGGCTGATAAGCTTTGCAAAGCGGCGCGTAATACGGTCCACAAGAAAGTGGCAAACCAGAAAGGTGAGCGCGATGCCCGCGAGGAAAAACAGGATGCAGAAAAGCAGCGCGTCGCGGATGGACGCATATATTTCGTTGTAGGGCACCAGACAGAGATAATCCCACGGATAATCCGCGCTGCCGTCCGCCGTGACAAAATATTTCACGCTGTCCAGCTTGCAGATATCCCATCGGCTTTCGGTGTCCAGCGTGGGCAGCGTTTGAGGCCCGGCTTCGCCCGCGGAAGAATACATCACCGCGCCATCCTGGGGCCGCGTTAAAACAAAGATAACGTTGTCGTACTGGTTGAGCGACACACTGGACTTCACCAGTTTTTCCAGATCCACCTGCACGACCTCGATGCCCAGCGTATCCAAGCGAAGGTTTTCGATGCGGCGGATCGCTTTGACAAAACAGGCCGTAGTCCCCGGGAATAATCCGTGACGCACACCGTTGCGCCATTCGCCCCCAGCGCCGCCTCATATAAATCCTTGTAAACTTCATCCGGCACATACACGTTGGCGGACGTGTTGGAGCGGAGCGTAAAATTCCCCGTATACAGCGTGATGTTGGAAACACAATTGACACGGTTTTTCTTATAGTAATCCTGCACCAGATAATACAGTGCGTTGTATTCGCTGGAAAATGCGCGGGATGCGTCTTTGTTGTGGGACAGGTATGTCTGTATCTGGCTGTCCTGGCCGAGGTCCGTTGTCATCTGCTGAACGTTATCGAGCTTATAGCCGATCTCGGTGACGGAAAGCGACAAAAAATTGGAAAGAGCGCCGTAAAGCTCCCTGTCATACGCACGGGAGATATGGAACATATTATATACCGACAACAGCATGCTGACGACAAGGCACAGCGCAAGGATAAAAAACAGCTTGGTGCGCAGCCTCCAATCCGAAAAGGATTTCCACTTTTTCATTGGTCATCCGCTCCATTTCCCGGTGCCCAGCCGTCCCTTGTTATTAATTACACCATGCCGCCGTGCAGCAGCCTCAACAAAACCGCACCTCCTGCGGTTTTGCATGGTTCAATGTTCTCAAAGCCCTGTGCGCCAGCGCAGGGGCGTGTGCCTTGCACACGCGCAGCCGCGCAAGCGGCGGCTTTGAGGTTATAGCATATTTCTAAGCTCCCACTTCGCGTACCGCGCGTGTTCACTAAGAAACAGGGTATCTATGCCGCTAAACTCATGCTTCGCCTGCGGCTCGCATTCGCTAACCGAACATATTATACCATGACGCGGTATCCGCAGCCATAATAAAATTACAGATTTGCGTAGTAAACACCCGCAGCATTTCGCAAACCGGCACATGGGCGCGGCCGCAAAACGGGAATCTTTTCTGCAAAACGGTCGTTTTCCGAAGCTCTCCTTTGCTTTGGCATTCAGCCTATGTGTGAGAAATTTACATTGTTCCTCTTGCATATCGCCGCTTTGCCTGTTATGATAAAAGCAGGATTTTTACTAAAACGTTTTACCTACGCATTGTAGGAACCGTGCCGCAAAAGGAGCAGGATCATGGAGCACCGTGTGACCATCAAAGAAATCGCCGCCGAGGCGGGCGTTTCTACCGGCACCGTCCACCGGGCGCTGTACGGCAAAAAAGGCCTTTCCGAGCAAACGCGCCAACAGATATTGGATTTGTGCGCACGGCGCGGCTACCGCGCCAATTCCGCCGCGTCCGCGCTCAAGCGCAGCGCGCTGCGCATCGCGGCCGCGTTTCCCGGCCCACAGGAAGAAAACTCCTATTTTTACGGCAGCGTGTGGCACGGGTTTCGCCGCTGCATGGCCGAGCTGGACGACTACAATCTGGAAGTTTTGGAGCTGCCCTATTATCCCGGCACAGAGCGCGGCCAAGCCGAAACGCTGAACGCCTGCTTTGAGCAGTACGGGGGAAAAATAGACGCATTGCTCACCATCGGTCCCACGGAGGACACTGCCCGGCGGGCGGTACAGCGGTACAGCAGCGCAGGGACGCCTGTGTTCTTCGCCTGTGACGACGCGGAAGGCTGCGGCCGCATCGCCTGCGTGCAGGCGGACCACGACATGGCCGGCCGTATCGCCGCCGAGCTTCTGAGCGCGCAGCTTTCACCCGGCGATGCGGTATTGCTGTGCGCGGGGGACGCGCACACGCCCTCCCACTACCGGATGGCGGCCGGATTTGAAGCATACCTGCGGGAGAACAGCGTTCCGCTTACTCTGGTCAGGGCCGACGGCTATCATGACAAGCAGGAGCTGGCGCTGCGCCTGAGACGGACACTTGCGGAAGACGCACGTATTTCCGGCGCATTCAGCGTCAGCGCGCGGTTGAGCGTGCTGCTGGCGGATGCTGTCGCCCAAATGGGCCGGGCCGGACAGGTACGCGTCGTTGCCAGCGACCTGTTCGGCGAGACTGTCCGCAACATGGAGGAGGGCCTTGTGCAGAACATTCTTTATAAGGACCCGGCGCAGCAGGGATATCTGGCTGCCCGGCTCATGGGTGATTTCGTGCTGCGCGGGATACAGCCCCCGGCCGGCGTCCACTACGTGGAAAGCCGTGTGATCTTCAAAAGCAGCCTTGCCTATTACCGTGCATCCGGGGCGGTCTGCCCCTGAATTCATCAAAAAGGAGCGAAGCAAAAATGGAACAACTGTGCTATGAGACACTTGAAAAGGCCGGATATACCGGCTATCTGCTGAAAAACGCGCCCGAGCGCGTGCTGCAGTTCGGCGAGGGAAATTTTCTGCGCGCCTTTGCGGACTACTGGTTCGACATGGCCAACGAAAAGGCGGGCTGGAACGGGAAATGCGTTCTGGTGCAGCCCATCGCCCAGGGGCTGACGCAGCTCATCAACCGGCAGGAGGGCCTGTACACGCTGTACCTGCGCGGACGGCAGAACGGCGAAAAGGTGGATGCAAAGCGCGTCGTCTCCTCGGTGAGCCGCTGCCTGAACCCCTATGAAAAACAGGATTACGACGCCATGATGGATGTAGCCGCCGGCGAAGCGCTGGAATACATCGTCTCCAACACCACCGAGGCGGGCATCGTGTACGACCCCTCGTGCCGCCTTGAGGACTGTCCGCCCGCTTCCTTTCCCGCAAAGCTGACACAGGTTCTGCTGCACCGCTGGAGAGCGGGCAGGCCCGGCGTGGTGGTGCTCTCCTGCGAGCTCATCGACAACAACGGCAAGGAGCTGCTGCGCTGTGTGAACCAATACATAAAGCAGTGGGGGCTGGAGGAAGGCTTTGCCCGCTGGGTGAACGGGGACTGCACCTTCTGCTCCACGCTGGTGGACCGCATCGTACCCGGCCGCATTCGCGACGCCGCCGAGGCCGCTCGGCTGGAGGATGAGAACGGCTACCGGGACGCGCTCATCGACGTGGGCGAGGTGTTCGGCGTGTGGAATATCGAAGGGCCCGAATGGCTGGCGGAAAAGCTGCCATTCCGGGCCGCAGGACTGAACTGCCCCGTGGTGCCCGATGTGACGCCCTACAAAAAACGCAAGGTGCGCATCCTCAACGGCGCGCACACAGGCTTTGTGCCTGGGGCGTATCTGGCCGGGTACGACATTGTACGCGACTGCATGCAGGACGATGTGATCCTGGGCTTCATGAACCGCATGCTTCACGAGGAAGTCATCCCCACGCTGCCGCTGGACAGGCAGGATCTGGAAGCCTTCGCGGCCGCCGTGCAGGACCGCTTCAACAACCCGTTCATCAACCACGAGCTGATGAGCATCACGCTGAACTCCACCTCCAAGTGGCGCGCGCGCAATATGCCCAGCCTGCTGGAATATGCACAAACGGCCGGAAAGCTGCCCCCGTGCCTTGCGATGAGCTTCGCCGCATACATCGCTTTCTATTCCAGCGATATCCAGGCCCTGACGGAACAGGGGCTTGTATGCCGCCGGCCGAAGGGCAACGAATACACCGTCAGCGATGACCGCTGGGTGCTGGAATTCTATTACAGCCGCCGCGGCGTTTCGGACGAAACGCTGGTGCATGACGTGATGACGAACGAAAAAATGTGGGGACAGGACCTGACGCTGGTGCCCGGCTTTGAGCAGGCCGCTGCGGAAAACCTGCGCCGCATCCGTACCGAAGGCGCCCGCGCGGCTTTCGCCGCGTGCCTGGCCCGTCCCGCAGTGTAAAGGAGGAGGCCCGATATGCCGCAATGCATCCGCATCCACCCGGCCGACAACGTAGCCGTCGCGCTGTGCCCCATCCCCGCCGGGACGCGGCTCTCCCTTGAGGGCCGCGCCGTCCAAGTGCGGGAGGACATCCCGCAGGGACACAAGCTGGCGCTCGCCCAGATCGCCGCGGGCGAAAACATCATCAAATACGGATATCCCATCGGGCACGCCGCTTCGGATATCCCGCCCGGCGCATGGGTGCACACCCACAATGTGCGCACGAACCTGTCCGGCGAGGTGGAGTACACCTATGCGCCGGACGTGCGTCCCCTGTCCCCCGTGCCGCCCGAAACATTCCAGGGTTACCGCCGGGCGGACGGGCGCGCAGGCGTCCGCAACGAACTTTGGATCATTCCCACCGTCGGCTGCGTGAACGACTGCGCCAAGGCCTTGGCCGCGGAGAACCAGAGCCTTGTCTCCGGTTCCATCGACGGGCTGTATGCATTTCCCCATCCCTTCGGTTGTTCCCAGACCGGAGCCGACCATGCCCAAACGCGCCGCCTTCTGGCCGCGCTGGCGCGCCATCCCAATGCAGGCGGCGTGCTGGTACTGTCACTGGGGTGCGAAAATCTGACCCATGAACAATTTGCAGAAGAACTCGGCCCCTATGACCCCGCGCGGGTGAAATTTCTCACCTGTCAGGATGTGGAAGACGAGATGGAGGCGGGCGGCGCGCTGCTGGCGGAACTGGCGGCCCACGCCGGACAGGCCCGGCGCGAGGCCGTGCCTGTTTGTGAGCTTGTGGTAGGCATGAAATGCGGCGGCAGCGACGGCCTTTCCGGCATCACCGCAAACCCGGCGGTGGGCCGGTTCAGCGATATGCTGTGTGCACGGGGCGGCAGCACCATCCTCACCGAGGTGCCGGAAATGTTCGGCGCGGAGGGCATGCTGCTGGGCCGCTGCCAAAGCCGGGCCGTCTTCGATAAAGCCGCGTCCATGCTGAATGGATTTAAGGAATATTTTCTGGCCCACGGAGAAACCGTGTACGAAAACCCAAGCCCGGGCAACAAGCAGGGCGGCATCACCACGCTGGAGGACAAATCCTGCGGGTGCGTGCAAAAAGGCGGCAGCGCGCCCATTGTTGATGTGGTCGGTTATGGCGAGCAGGTACACGCCCGGGGACTGAACCTGCTGAACGGTCCGGGCAACGACCTTGTCTCGGCTACGGCGCTCACGGCGGCGGGCGCACAGCTGGTGCTGTTCACCACAGGCCGCGGCACGCCCTTCGGCGCGCCCGCCCCCACGCTGAAAATCGCCACCAACACGCCGCTTGCGGAAAAGAAAAAAGGCTGGATCGACTTCAACGCGGGCACGATAGCAGACGGTTCGCAGAGCATCGGGGAGGCTGGCGCGGCGCTGTACGCGCTGGTGCTGGACGTCGCCTCCGGGAAACAGACCCGCACCGAGCAGAAAGGCTACCGAGAAATATCCATTTTTAAGGATGGCGTGGTGCTGTAAACGGCGTTCATGCGTTTCGCAGGATGGGCAGCACACAGAGTGCTGCAACAGGCTTCCCGTATAAAACCCGCAAAAAAGCTCCGTACAGCAATATTGGTGTAGGCAACGACTTCACCCGCTTCAAAGTGAATTCAAAATTTATTTTTACCCGATAAAGCACGGCAGCCCTTTGGAACATTGCTCCGAGGGGCTGCCGTGCTTTATCTTTATCCTTCTGTGTCCGGTTTTCTGCAGATGCAGAGCAGCTTGTCGAAAAAGCTGCCTGCGGACAGGGCCTTTGGCTCCATTCGCCGCGCACGGCGGCCTTCGGCGGCCGCTTCGCTCTGCACATGCCTCGGCACTGGCCCTGCGGGGGCGTCTGCGCGCTAAGAGCCGCGCTTTCAGCGCGATTGTCCGCAAGGGGGGCACCGCTCCCACACGCGCCTGCGGGTGCGGTCCCCCACCCCTTTTTGGCGGCATTCGCCGCGTGGCCTGCACTTTACTGCGCAAAGATGCAAGGCTTTGCCACCGCCATCTTTTCCCCGGACGCTTCTTTTACTTCTTTACCTTTTTCAACAGTCTGTTCCGCAGATGCGGATTTCAATTGGCTTTCTCTCTCCATCTAAAATTTCTGAACACAACAAGATTCGATTTTTCAATTGGCAGTCTGCCGCCTTTTACTTCATCGTTCTACAGCAATTCACATCACTTTGTCTCACGGGCGACCACCAGAATACGGCCATTGTCCCTCTGGTTGTCGCAGGTGCTTAACGTCAAAAGCTGTTCGCCCCACTGCGCACCGGCGCCGCCGCAATAAAGCGATTCCTGTTCCAGCATTTCAACAAAAGCTTCGAATGCCTCCTGTGTCTGCGGTTGTTTGTAATATTGCTCTACATTCTCCGGCGTCAGTTCTATATGAAGCACCGCCATCAATGCATATCGCCGCACACCGTCCGCAAAGGACAGTTCAAAGGATGAGTGCTCCAGGCCATACTCTTTTTCCAGATAAAAACGCAGCGGTGCGAACATACTCCCGTCTTTCATATTATGTCCGTGGATGATAAGGTTCCTGCTGTCCGCCGGGCTGCTGCGCACATCCAAAAACGGCGTGCCCGCCAAAGAGTACTGTTCTTCAAAATCTCTGCGCAGATAATATTCCGGCTGCTGCGGCGTATACATCACGGGATAATCCAGCCCCGTATCCGCACTGTACAGCCAGGCCAGGCAGTCTCTGTTTTGGGCCTGCAGCGTCTCTACGCCTTTCTGCCACACCTCGCCCCGTTCTTCCTCCGGCTGCGGCGCGGCGGCACGAACGGCCTGCGCCAGCTTTTCAAACGTCTGCTGCGCGGCCCGCATCTGTCCCCAATACGACGTAAGCCACGCGGTACTGCACACCGCCAGGCCCAGCAGCGCCCCAACCAGCAGAATCTCATACCATCTCCAGCGGGCATGCTTTTTCTTTTTCATTGTCATATCTCCTCTGCTCTCCGAGGCATCCGGCGGCACTTACTGTACTGAATGCTTCCAAACGGGCCCTCCATGCATTGTGGTCCCCGATACCGCCACTACAATGATATCTGCTTTTTGTTCAAAGTACAACCTTTCCCTTGCGGGAAAACGAGGCTGCAAATCACTGTTTTCAGAATGTGCGGCATTCCCTGCGAAAGCTGGCATAACGTTTTCCCCTGTCTTTACAGCAAACCGTGCCCCCCAATACTGCTGCGCACAAAAGCAAAGGATCACTTCAAATCCTTTTCTGTTTCCATACCCCACGCCTCAAATTTATCCTAAGGCAATACCGCACAATTCTAAGTGTCGAATCGCGCCGGCAGATTTTTTGGCAGGTTAAACAAAAAGCGCAGCGAATACTTTGTGTATTCGCGAGCATTTTTGTGACAGATGCCGGAAAAGCTGCAAGCGAGACGACCCTTAAGGCATCAGCCGTGAATTGTGCGGTGTTGCCCTAATAAAACGAACGGCCCGCTCCCCGCGGAACCGGCCGTTCTTTGACATACTTATTTATACAGCGGACCGTAGAACTTGCACGCGGCGTAATCCGCGGCCTGTGTGTCCTGTGTGCCAAAGCTTGCCCAGGCATGAGGGCGATACACCTTTTCCTGCGGCACGTTGTGCATGGTCACCGGGATGCGCAGCATGCTGGCCAGCGTGATCAGGTCTGCGCCCACATGACCGTACACCGTCACGCCGTGATTCGCGCCCCAGTTCGCCATCACACTGTACACGTCCTTAAACGCGCCCTCTCCCGTCAGGCGCGGTGCGAACCAGGTCGTGGGCCAGGTGCGGTCTGTACGCACATCAATGGTATCGTGTACCTCGTCCGGCAGATTGGCCGTCCAGCCCTCGGCGATCTGCAGCACCGGGCCAACGCCGTCCACGATGTTGTAGCGCAACATGGTGACAGGCATCTCCGCCTTGCAGCGGAAATGGCTGGAGAAGCCGCCGCCGCGGAAATACTCATAATTCGCGCGGCACCAGTCCGTTGCGTCCGTACAGGCCTTGATGTCCTCGTCTTTCATCTCCCAGAAGGGCTTCATCACATTATCGCCCGCCTCGTTCCGGCACGCGCCGCTGCCGTCCAGGGCTGTCGCGCCCGAGTTGATGAGGTGGATGAATCCGTCCTTTGCCACTCCCTCCGGCCGCCGGCCTGTCACACGCTCGCAGGCCTCGGGGCTCCAATAGGTACGCACGTCATGGAAGCAGGGCGCGGTGTTGGAGACCAGCGTGCCCAGCAGCATGGACACACCGTTGCAGGTGTCGTTCTCCGTTGCAAAGGGCGTGGGCATTTTCGGGCCGTTCCAATCGAAAGTGCCGGCCAGGATGGCCTCGGAAAAATCCGCGTTGGGCAGCCAGTCTGTCCACTGGCGCTGCCCCTGGAAGCCGCCTGCCACCGCGTTGCGGCCCAGCGCTTCCTCGTGCCAGCCCAGCTCGTCCAGCTTCGGGTTGCCGTACAGGATGTCCCGCATCACCATCGTCATCTTGGTGATGAACTCCCAGTCCTTGTCCGCGGGCACGACCTTGGACCTGGTAATGACCTCAGGCAGGTTTTTGCCCGCGTTGCAGTCAAAGCCCTCGCGGCAATTGGCCTTTACCCAGGCCAGCGCCCGTTCGTATTCCTCCGCATCGTAAATTCCCAGCGTGATGCGGCGCACGATCTCCGTCATATCCACCCATTCGGCGCGCATCCCGAAATATTTCTGGAACAGCTCCGCGTCGCAGAAGCTGCCCGCAATGCCCATTGCGACACCGCCCAGGTTCACATAGGCCTTGTTTTTCATCCAGCCCACGGCCACGGCGCAGCGCGCAAAACGCAGGATCTTTTCGGCCACGTCGGCGGGGATCGTCGTATCCGACGCGTCCTGCACGTCGTGCCCGTAAATGGAAAATGCGGGCAGGCCCCGCTGGGCATGGGCTGCCATCACGGCTGCCAGATACACCGCGCCCGGGCGTTCGGTTCCGTTGAAGCCCCACACAGCCTTGATCGTCTTCGGGTCCATGTCGAACGTCTCTGTGCCGTAGCACCAGCAGGGTGTGACGGACAGTGTGGCCACCACGTTCTGCGTGCTGAACTGCTCAGCTACGCGCGCGGCCTCCGCGCCTCCGCCGATGGTGGTGCAGCCAACGACGCACTCCACCGGCTTGCCGTCCGGGTAACGCAGCGTTCCGCTGATGAGCTTCGCAGCATTGTTCGCCATCGTCACGGTCTGGTTCTCCAGGCTTTCGCGCACGCCGCCCCAGCGGCCGTCGATGACCGGGCGGATCCCGATTTTCGGATACAACATCTCATTCTCTCCCTTATCTTTTGTTATTTTTCTGTTTTCCCGCCGCGCCGCAGCAGGTCCTCATACCGTACATGGGCCGCGTCCCATGCGGCCGTGTCTCCGGGCAGATATTCCGTCACACGTTCTGTTTTTGCAATGAGCCGCCGTCCCGCATCAATGGACGGCAGCATGCCCAACGCCACAAGCTGGATGAGGATATTGCCCAAAGCCGTGGCCTCCACCGGGCCGGCTGCTGTGCGCAGGCCCGTAGCGTCCGCTGTCATGCGGCACAAAAGGCCGTCTTTTGCGCCGCCGCCCAGAACGTGCAGCGCCGCAAAGCGCCTGCCCGTTGCCGCCTCCAGCTGGCCCAGCGCAAACCGGTATTTGAGTGCCAAACTTTCGTAGATGCAGCGCATCACCTCTCCCACGGTTTGCGGTACATACTGCCCTGTGGCCGCGCAGTATTCCCGCACGCGGGCCGGGATATCTCCCGGCGGCGTAAACGCCGGATCGTCCGGGTCGATGAAGCAGCGCAGCGGCGCGGCCTCGAGCGCAAGGCTCTCCAGCTCCGCATAGGAATACTCCCGCCCCTGCCGCCGCCACGCCCGGCGGCTCTCCTGGATGAGCCACAGGCCGATGATGTTCTTCAGATAGTTCACGCGGCCATTGGCCCCCAGTTCGTTGGAAAGGCCCAGCCGCATGCTCTCTTCCGTGAGCACCGGCGCGTCCAGCTCGCACCCCAGCAGGCTCCATGTCCCACAGGAAAGGAACGCAGTGTCCCGCGCCTGTGTGGGCAATGCCGCCACCGCGCACTGGGTATCATGGCCCGCCACCGCCACCACCTTCGCGCCGTTCTCAAGCGCACCCACCACGGTGCCGCTGGGTACGGACGGCGCGAACAGCCTTTCCGGAATACGGTACGCGGCCAGCACGTCCCTGTCCCATGCGCCGGTGCGCGCGTCCTGCATCTGGCTTGTGGAGGCAATCGTCCTCTCGCACACCTGCGCCCCGCACAGTGCATGGATGAACAGGTCCGGCATAAACAGCAGCCGCTTCGCCCTGCGCCACACCTCCGGCGCCTGCTCTTTTACGGCCAGCAGCTGGAACAGTGTGTTGATGGCCATGATCTGATTGCCCGTTGCCCCATAGAGCGTCCGGGCGTCCATTGTACGCAACGCCTGCTCCACCATTCCGGCAGTGCGGCCGTCGCGGTAGTGCACCGGGTCTTCCAGCAATGTTCCGTTTTTGCCCAGCAGACCAAAATCCACACCCCAGGTATCGAAGCCGATGCTGTCGACCGCGCCCGCCTTTCCCAGCCCTGTGCGCACCTCATCCATCAGTGCGGAAAAGTCCCAGCGCAGGCGTCCGTCCTTTTCCCGTGGGCAATTCTCAAAACGGTGCACCTCTTCGTAAGAAAGCGCCGCACCGTCGTACACCGCTTTGACGGCTCGGCCGCTGGAAGCTCCGAAATCAAAGGCAAGGACAGTTGTTTTTCCGCTCATTGTACCACGCCCTTTTTCAGCAGGATATTTGCATAGATGGCGGTTTCGCCCGTGGCAACGACGGCATAGGCTTTTTTGGCGCGCTCATAAAAGGCAAAGCGTTCCAGCATCTGAATCCTCTGTGAATCTTCCCCATGCGCGTCCAACAATGCCTTGTATTCGTCCCAGATCACCGGGACACACGGATCGCCCGGCACGGCCTCCATCAGTGCCGCCGGCTGCTCCGCATACTGGTCCAGCGGCACCAGCGCCAAAACTGCGTCCAGAAGCTCCGCCACGCCGTGGCCGTCCGCGCGCACGACAATGGCGCCCTTCCCCATGCTCTCGGCGGGAAAGTTGCCGTCCGCCAGCACGATCTCATCGCCATGGCCCATCTCGCAGAGCACCTTCAAAAGCTGCGGACTGACGATTTTCGGAATATTTTTCAGCATGCTTTTTCCCCTTTCAGGTATCCGTGGGCGCACCTTTTTCACGGCGCGGATATTTTTTGTAGCCCGGATGGCGGCCCGTCACCCGGTAAAAGCCGCGCAGATCGATCAGCTTATCGATGTTTTCCCGGCTGATGTCATAGCTGCCGCCCAGAATGACCGCGTTGATGGTGATCTTGGCCCAAAGCTCCAGGCTTTCCATACGGTAGAACGCCGTCACCACGTCACCGCCCACGGCCAGCGCGCCGTGATTTTCCAGCAGCATCACATCGTGCTCCTCCAGATACGGCTCGATGGCGTCCGGCACCTCGCTTGTGCTGGGCGTGCCGTAGGGTGTCAGCGGCACGCTGCCGATGGCCGCCACGTCCTCGATCATGTTGTACATGTCCATGCTGCGGTGCGCAACGGCAAAGCCCGTGGCCCCGGGCGGGTGCGCGTGGATGACGCTCCACACGTCATCCCGCTTTTCATAGCAGCGCAGATGCATTTTGATCTCGCTGGACGGGCGCAGCCCTTCGGCCGCCTCCAGTACATTGCCCCGTGCGTCGATGCGGATGAGCTTTTCCGGTGTGATGAAGCTCTTGCTCATGCCCGTGGGCGTCGCCAGAAACGTTCCGTCCTCCAGTTTCGCGCTCACGTTGCCGTCGTTGGCCGCTACCCAGCCAAGCTGCCACATCTTGTGGCAGACATCGCAAATCTGCTCCTTGATCGTCCGAATATCCATAAATTACTCCCCACATAATTTCAAATCTCGTACCATTTGATCTCGTTGGCCGCCATATCCAGCGCAAAACTGGAGCCATCGCCCTTGTAGACAACGGTGCTCTGCGGCTCATAGGTGTTGTTCACAACGCAGTACTTACCGTTCTTCACATAGGCGTGTACCTCCACGTTGAAATTACTGCTGAACCATTTGTGCAGGCTTTCTTCGTCGTGGGCGCTCCACAGGATGCTGCGGTATAAAACGCGGCTGTTCTCAAAGCTGTACGGCAGGCCGCTGATGTACACCGCCCGGCCCCTGCCAAACGCGTGCACCGCCATCTGCACCTCTTTTTCACGCTGCACCAAGATCTCTGTACCCGGGAGCGCGTAGATGCTCTTCTTGCCCTCGCCAAAATCCACCGGCTTCGTGCAGTCCTGCAGAATGAAGTGGCCCGGGTGCTCGTCCCAGTTGTATTTGTCGTATCCCAGTGTGAAGCCCGTCTCCTTCTCCACGCCCAGCACGCCAGCCAGCTGCAGATAATGCCCCTCGTACTGATGGCCCGCGGGCTCGCCCACACCGATCAAGCCGCCGCCGTTGTACACAAAGCCGCGCACAGCCGCCGCCACAGCCGGGTCCTCCCACTCGCGGCCGCCTGTGTGGGCGGTGTCGCCGTCACCCACATTGATGAGCACGTCCACGCCGTCCAGCACATGGGCGTCTGCGCGCAGGTCGTCAAAGCTGATGAACCGCACGTCGAACGGCGCGCCCGAGAGCGCCTCGATCACGCCCGCATAGCTGTAGTTCTGCTTTTGATACAGCGCGTGGTGCACCATATGGCAGCCCCAGGCGCGCATTTTGCCCCAGCAGTTCAGAACGGCCACTGTCTTGACACAATAGGGCGTGGTGCCCTTGATGTTGTCGTACAGCTCGCGGAACTCGTTGCACACGCTCTCCACATAGTCGATGAATTCCGGGAACGCGCAGGCCAGCTTCAGATAACCGCCGTAGCCGATGCGGTCGATGGGCTTGCGCAGGATGGCGCGGCGCGCCGTCACCCAGTTTTCCTTCGCCTCGCGCACCGGGTCGCCGCCCTCATGGAAGGTGTCCGGGAAGAAATAGGGCAGAAAGCGTCCCTCGGTATATTTCACGCCCGGAATGTCGCTGATGAGGCGCAGCGTGGCGCCGTTGCCCACGCTGCCCACCACGGCGTCAAGGCCGATGGTCTTGAACTCGTCCATAAAGGGCTCGGTGCCGATCCAGTGGTCGCCCAGGAACATCATGGCCTCTTTGCCCAACTCGTGGGTGATGTCCACCATCTCTTTGGCCAGCTTTGCCACCTCGCGCCGCTGGAAGGCCTGGAAATCCTTGAATTCCCTGGAGGGCACGCGGTACTGGTTGTTGTAGTAGCCCTGGTCGATGATGAATTCGGGCCGGAACTTATAGCCGGCCTCCCGCTCGAACTGCTCGAGGATATACGGGGACACGCTGGCGGAATAACCGTACCAGTCCACATATTTCTCCCGCTGCAGCTCGTCGAACACCAGTGTGAACTGGTGGAAGAACGTGGTGTATCGGATGACGTTCACATATGGGTGCTCGGCAATGAATTTGCGCAGGCGCTGCATGGTGAACTTATGCGTTTTGGGCTGACGCACGTCGAAGGTGATTTGGTGCTCGAAGTTTTTCCAGCCGTTGGTGACGGCGTTGTACATGTGCACCGGGTCCCAGATCAGATAGGCGAGAAAACTTACCGTATATTCATGAAATCGTTCTATAGCATGTACTATTACGTTTCCGCTCTTTTCGTCATAGCTCCAGTCCTGCGGTGGCACCACACGGCTGGCAGTACGGTCCACGACCTCCCACCAGCGCTTGATGTCGTCGCAGGTGTTCACCTTCATTAGCTCATCGGAAACGCCCTGCATCAGCGGGATGGAAAGCGAATCGGCTACAGCTGTATGAAAGCCCGTCATGATGTAGCACTGCTGTACCTCGTCCGGGTTTGCCTTGGCCCAGACATTGTCCTTTCGGGTTGTGTAATAGGTGGAATACACCTTCGCATCCGCGCTTTTCAGCGCTTCGGGGTAATCCGTTCCGTCACAGTCCCGGATGGCGTCCGCGCCCCAGCGCTCCAGGATCTCCAGCGTCTCGGGCACCACATCCACGTCTGTTGGGATCGTCACGCGCCCCCTGTGTTTTGCTTCGTTCATTACTTCTCTCCTATTCTACCACGCCCGAAAGGGCCGTATCTCTGGCGGCCTCTCGCCCGCCTGTACCATCTTGCACTGCAGAAGCTCCGCTAGATGCGCTCGTGTTTCCGCCCAAGCCGAATCCGCCGCCAGGTTGTTTTGCTGGAAGGGATCGTCTTTCAGCACATAGAAAAATTCCTCATAATATACATCACTGGCGAATACGCGGTATCCGTCTCCCTCTGCACGCACGGCGTAAGTATAGTCCGGCGTACGGATGGCCCGGCCCACACGGCTCTCGCTGATCTGCAGGAACGCAACGTCCTCCCAGCCTTCCGTCCTTCCGGCCGCTAGGGGCCGGAGATCTCGGCCGCGCCACCCCTCCGGCCGCTCAATTCCTGCGCATGCCAGCAACGTGGCCGACACATCCAGCAGGCTCACCACATTGCGCACCACGTTGCCCCCGGTGAAACCAGGCCCCGTAATGATGAGCGGAATGTGGATGGAGGCATCGTGGCATGTGCGCTTATACTCCGCCTCACGCCCCCGCGTCAGAAAATGGCTGCCGTGATCCGCCGTGTAGACAAGGATGGTGTTTTCCCACATTCCCTGCTCTTTGAGCGTATCAACCAAACGTCCAACGTTGTAATCCAAGCTGTGACAGCACCCCAGATAATCGGGATAATTTTCCCGCCAATTGCTGATGTCTGTGCCCTGTTCACAGGCTTTTGAGCAGGCCACCAGATCTCCCGGAGCCTGAAAATCCGCAAACTGCGCCCGCGAGCCGTCCGGCCCTTCATACCGCCGACGGTCATTTTGATGATGCGGCTCGATCTGGCTGATGAACAAAAAGAACGGCTCTACCTGTTCCTTTCGGCCATGCAGAAAATCAATGGCGAAATTGTTGATGCAGTCGGCCCGATAGCCCATAAACGGAACACGCTCGTTATCTGCATTGTACACATAACCATTATAGCCGTGGCTGGTGAATTCCAGCACATCAGCGGCCATCCAATAATCCTTATACCCGCCCCGCCGTTCGGCCGGTATGGCGCTCTGTTCATAATCGATGCCCGCCAGCCGGTCTGTGGCAAGGTGCCACTTGCCTACATAACCCGTAGCATAGCCCGCCTCATTGAAACACTGAGCCAGGGTTTTCACGCGGCCGAACGGCAGCGCAAAGCCATTGATCTCGCAGCCAATCTCTGTGGCATAACGGCCTGTCTGCAGGCAGGCACGCGCCGGACCGCACACGGGCTGGCAGGTAAAGGCATTCTCATAACGCGTTCCTCCCGCCGCCAGTGCGTCCAGATTCGGCGTTACATCGAGCCGCTGGCCATAACAGCCCAGAGTGTCCCATCGCTGCTGGTCGGAAAAATAAAAAACAATATTTGGTCGTTGTTGCATCTTTCACCTCTGAAAATAATTTATTATGCGCAGTAGCTGAAAGTCTTGACCTGCCCCGCATTCAATGAGAATGTCTGGTTTAGGTTGCGAAACACCCATTCCCCTGCGTAAATGGCTTGACAACGAACTAAAACATGATTACAGTCGTCTCTCATAACACTGATTTGCAGTCCATTGTCAGTACGAAAATCAAAGCAGGAAAGGCGTTTTCCTTTCCATGAAGCAGGAACTGCAGGAAGGACTTCAAAGGCCATTCCCTCTGTCTGGATAAGCATGTGCTGAATTGCTTCCGCCGCTAAAAAATTTGCTTCGAGCGTAAACGGGCGATATGTATATCGGCTCACCCCTTTTTGCTTAAAATCTCCATTCAAATGAAATCCATTTGGCCCTGTAAATACGTCTTGGAACAAGGTCAAGTAGTATTCGGCTTTGTCACCATTGCGGCATATTGCTTGTAAAAGAGCCATCCATGCATAGGAAAAACCAACCCATTCCTTAGTGCCCAACCGTTCCAAACCATCGACCGTCTGGCGGATGATTCGCATATCTGTTTCCTCGCTTGGTTTGAGCAGCTTCAGAGGGTAAATCGCTATCGTATGGGAGAAATGCCGATGAGATTCACGCAACTCCTCGTCGGGAGAAAGCATCAGCCGCATCTCGCGGTTCACAGCCAGAACCGGTAAGTTTCGCAAGGTCCTTATCCAACGGCTATCAGTAGGAAGCCCCAATTCGTATTCCAGCTTAGGCATCGTTTGGAACAGCCACCGCATAAGCGCGAGGTCATAGTTGGAATTTGGCGTAAGCCATGCCGCCGGGGTATTTTCATGGATTTCCGGAGAGGCCGAGAGAGGCAAATACAGATAATCGCCATGGCGGCACAGTATCCCCCAAATCAGCTCGGCGGCCTGCTGGCACATGGGGTAGGCTATTTCGCGCAGAAAATCAAGATTATTGGTATAAAGAAAATGTCTCCATGCTATTTGGCAAAGCCATATTTGATGTGTGGGGGAAAGGGAATACATAGGCCAGCCACCCAAAGCCGTTCCGTCCAAAGCCATAACGCCCGGATAACAGCCGCCGGGGACATTATAGAAGCGCTGTGCGAATTTACGCGTCTGGGGAAATAGTCTTTCAAGGTGTTCAAGCAGTACCATACCTTCTTCTAAGTGATTGGCGGTCAAATAATGGCAATAGGTGAACTGTAGGTTCAAATCATTGTGGTAATCGCCTTTCCATGGAGGAAGCAATCCGTTATCAGCGGTCCAAACACCTTGCAGCGGGCAGGGAACGCCCCCCCGCCGCGAAGAAGAAGCCAAAAAGTAGGTTGCGGACGCCCATAGCCTCTCCAGCGGAACAGACGGCAATTCAATCTCGCTTCTGCTCCAATAGGCCTTCCACCATTTCCGATGGCCTTGCCACAGCAGTTTTAAATCCAATTCAACGTTTTCTGAAAGGGTGCGTCTTACAGTTTCCAACGCAGTTTCTTCGTCTGCTCCTTGCGCGACAGTAAAGAATAGCACGATTTTTTCTTGAAGCACCTTTTTTGCCATCAATAGTGCAAAAGCGCCGCTGCCTGTGGTCTGCACAAAACCAGTGACCCCATTCTTGCTGATTTGCACCGCAGGAGAATATCCCAACGCAGATAGAGGCTTCCCTGTCACACAATCCGCATCACCATCAGCATCTGCTTTAGAACTGAAATCGGGGGCGTAAAGCTCCATTTTGACATCCGCAAATATTCTGTCCATAACAATAATGCCCACGGGAGATTGCGCATGCATATATGCCTCCAAGAGCCCACGCTCAAAAGTAAGCGCCGCGCGGGCATTTTGCAAGGATAGCCGGGAGCGATAGGTCTGTCCGAGTCCATATAATACGAGCCGGCCAGCCGGCAGCTTTGTCGGCGTAGGGTGGGAATATGGAATGTCAAATATATTCTGTAATTTTTTCCATGACTGCCGGTATACCAGATCAATCAAATTTCGATATGTGAAATCGGGGCTTTCCGTTCCAGGTGCGGATGTTGTGTCCCATAATCCCGCACAGTCGATTGAAAAATTCAATACATTGCCCGGCCCCCATATAAGGCATCCCAATTTTCCGTTCCCCAAAGGGATTCCTTCATCCCAACTGGAGATCGGGCATGTATACCTGAGATCGCATCGGGGTTTTGGCATGGTATTTCCACTCCATCAATAATATTTGGAAAGGCCCAACTGCACACCCTCCAATTTTTTGACACCGGTATTTTTCTTCGTATCAAAAAAAGAATGATAATAGCATTCAGGAGGGAATTCACTTCTGAAAAGGATATAATCGCCTGCGGGTACAGTTTCAAAACGGATACTGTCAGCAACACGTTCAAACTCGCAATAACTGTGCCCTATACGCAGTGCGGCCGTCTCGCCAGGCCATGGGTCAGCCAAACAGCAAACTTCGCCGCGCTCTGAATGTATCGCCACATACCGTATCTCGCCATGCAGCATCTCGCTTGTCACTGTAAAGCCGCCCTCAGCCCATAAGGTAAACATCGCGTCCAGATTATGCGGCATGGCCGGGAATACGCGCAATAACCCTCTATGACTTTGCAGCAGCATCTCGTTGAGACCCGCGGCCAGATTTGCAGCGGCCTCAAAATAACAATGCAAGAACCATTCGGACGGAATCTCTGTCCTGTCACCTATCGTTTTCTCATGAAGTTGTTCCCATTGTGTTGCCATGACATTGGGTGAAAGTACCCGGGGCCTGTCAATCATGCTCCATTGCTGATTTTGGGAAACGTCCGAAAAGTGCATCAATCCATTCGGGAAAATCTGATAGGCAGACGCAAACCGGTGTAATATTTTGGGCATATCCTGTGCCATACCAAGCCGTGCAGCCATTTCTGGAGCCGGCGCGTGACCGGAACACCCCAGTTTTCCCAATTGGTATACATCACGGTCCAGCAGCACGCGTGCTGTGTTGCGCATAATCTCAAATTCTTTAGTGCCGGCATCAGAAAGGCCAATATACTCTGAAGGCCATACCGGGCTCATCAAACTTGCTGGGAATGGTGACCATGGATATTGGCCTTCGCCATAACGCACTGGGGATCCATCCCATTTTTCACCTGCGGAAAAAATCTCCAGTTCGCAGCCACCATGCTCGAGGCGTTCTGTTTTGGCATCATATAAGCTTTGTGACAAGGCTTTGTATGCGGCAAGATCTTCTTCGGGTATATCTGCTTGCGGCCCCAGCTCTTCAATTGCCCTCAACAAAGCTTTCAGTACATACAGGTCCGTGAGAGTGTTCTTTAGCGGCCAATAGCTTTCATAAGCCGTTGCTCCACCGGTGATTTCCAGAGTCCCATCCGTTTCCGTTTTCAAAATACTGCGGTAGAAGTCTGCGCAAGCCTGCATCATGGGCATCGCTCGATTTTTCAAAAACGCGGTGTCGCCCGTGTAAAGATAATAGCGGTAAAAATCCAGAGCGATTTGCGCCCCTACCGAACAGTTGCGGATCGTATCCGGTTCGATTGCGTTGTATCCATTCAAATTGGAAATGTCTGAGAAAAAAGCGCCGTCCGCGTCAAAATGAGTTTTTGCGTCCTGCCGGGCATGTTCCAGCATGGCCCAGCGATACTCAAGATAATTTTTATAAAGCTCCGGATGTCCTGCTGCCAGCACCGGCCAATAGTTTTGCTGATGGTTCCAGTGATAGAAATGCCCCCAATTGCGGCTGTCCTTGAACCAGTTCCACAGGCCGGCAAATGTAATCGGGTACTTTCCGCGGCCGCAGCTGTTCAGCTGATACAAGTAGACGTACCAGAGGTTTTCCAGATAGTCCTCCTGCGCCACATGTAAAAAACTGCGAGCCCAAAAATTTCGCCAATATTCCTGGTGCTGCGTGAATAGTTCTTTTTCATTTAGATGTGTATTAAGCATTACACATGCCGCTGTCACCGGGTCGGCGTCCGTTTTCTCATGTACACAAGTGGAAACAAGCAATGTGAAATGCTGCTCACGTTGTTTTGGAAGCCGGAATATGCCGCCGTGGGCATGTAAAAGCTCCGAAGTAAAACTACTGTTTAATACCCTGCAGACTGTGGCTGTCCTGCAGCGGCCAAGATCCTGTGAAAGAACAATATCTTTCTCCGTCAACTGCGCGCTGATACAGTCGATATTTTTATTGTATAGCGGGGTTATTTGTTCATAATGATGAAAAAAATTCGGGCTGGGCCAGCGATCTGCTTTTATAGACCATGCTGCCTCCTCTGTCTGCCATGCATCGATTTGAAAAACCATCAGCCCGGAGTCCGCCGGTGCAAATACTTTCCACTGGAGGCGTGCAAAGGGCGAGACCGCCCGCCCATGCACACAACCATCTGCCAGACATAACCGTTCTTCATAGTCCTGCAGATATACCCAGTCGAAACACGGCAGCGAACTCTGGATGGAAATAACCGCGCAGGCTACAGGAGCAGTATTGCGCTCCTCTGTTTCCCAGCTCCACGCCTGCATATTTCCATCCGGTGCAAAATCGATCGCGTCGGTATGATTGACCTGTATTGCGATGCCGTTCGGTTCGTGATACAGCAAACCTCCCATTTTTCCGTCGCCCACAGGCAGTCCTTCATAGGGCTTCAGAGCAGGGCGACGGTATACGATATCATGCCGTGCTAGATATTCTGAAACATCAACGAGTGATTTATAGCCGTCGTGATGGATCGCCTTATACATAGCTGCCTCCTGTTTCTGCCGCATCAGCCTTTTATGCCGCCGACATTCATCCCCTGCAGCAACTGCTTCTGCCCAATCAAGAAAAGAATAACCGTGGGGACAAGCGCCAGTACCAGCGCTGCGAACAACGCGCCCCAGTCTGTGGCATATTTTTGAACTTCATACAGGTTTGCCAATCCTAATGGAAGCGTCTGTTTTGTATCATCCGTCAGCATGACCAATGCAACAGGATATTCGTTCCATGCGCTCATCGCAGAGATCATACAGACCGTCACGATACCAGGCTTTGCCATTGGTACAATCACATGCCGCAGTATGCCGACAGGCCCGCAGCCGTCAATCATTGCCGCTTCTTCATAATCACGCGGGATTGAGCGCATAAAGCCTGTCAATAGGAAAATTGCAAACGGAAACTGCATCGTTGCATACAAAACACCGATTGCAGCACGGTTGTTGAGCAAATTAAAGGAATTCATCTGCAGGAACAGCGGAATCATAATATAGGTAGCTTGAATAAAAATTGCCGCCATATATACGGTTAGGATTATCTTGGCACCGAAAAATTTATACCGCACGAGGCAATACGAACAAGGAATTGCACAAACCACTAAAATCACTAATGTTTCCAAAACCACGAACAAGGAGTTCCCGATATTAGCGCCCAAATCGGATTTCTGAATGGCACGCGCAAAGTTATCCCACTCTAAGCCAGAGGGCAAGGAAAAGGGATTGGACAAAAATTCCGTGTTGGTTTTGAATGCGGAATATATATTCCAAATCAGAGGGAAAAGCATGATAATTGCGATAATGATTAGAAGTATACGTGTGCCCCATTTAAAAATCTTCATACGCAGGATGCTTTTCTGGTTGCTAGTCATTTTTTATCCTCCTCCCTGTTCGACAGTCGACGCGAAATCATGGACAGAATGACTGAAATCGTGAGTGAAAATACTGTAATTGCCATCGCATACCCGAAATTGCCGTTCATAAAACCTTGCTCATACATATATTGCAGCAAGACTTTAGAAGCGCCGTTCGGGCCGCCTCCCGTCATCACCTTAGAGAGAGTAAAGCTGAGATTCATCGTACCAGACATGGCCAGAACAAAAGTGATGCCAATGATATCGCTCATGAGCGGGACGGTTATGCTGATAAATTTGCGGAAGCTGGACGCGCCGTCAAGCGTAGCCGCCTCATAAATTTCATTGGAAATACCGTCCATCGCCGCCATATGCATGATCATATAGTAGCCGGTAGCCTGCCAAACAAGCGTAACGGCAATACACCATAATGCGGTCTTTGCATCTCCGACCCACGGACGTGCAAGGGTGTCCAACCCAACAAATTTCAAAAGGGAGTTCACAATGCCCATATTCGGGTGGAATACAAATGACCAAATGATACCCACAACCGTTAAAGAAATAATATTAGGAAAGTAGAACACGGTACGGTAAAGTCCCCGTTCCCGCAATTTTGTCTGCGAAAGCATAAAAGCCAATATAAGCGCAAAAACGATTGTGATGACGGGCACAACAGCCAACAATTTGAAAGTGTTGCCCAATGCCTGCAGGAACTTATCATCCTGGAACATATACAGATAGTTTTCGATTCCGATAAATGTGGAATTCATTCCCAGCGCAGTCGAGTCGAATAATGACATCCAAAGTGCGCGCAGTGTAGGAATTACCGTAAACAGCAGTGTCAGTATCAGTGTGGGCAGTACGCATACGCAAATAAATAATACGGGCATCCGCTGTAATCCCGCCTTTTTTTTGCCGGTCATCCTCAGCATAAGGTCTCCTCTCTTTCTAAAATGCCCCGCCAAGGCCGTTGAAAGCCGACTTGGCGGGGCATTTGTCTTTTTTCAATACTTAGGGCAGGTGTTATTTTGCCATATTGGAAACTTCTGTGAAAGACGCCTCTACTTTTTCAGCCCACTGCTCAGGTGTCATCGCACCATTCATCACATCCGCAACGGACTGGAACACTTCATCGCGCGGCGTAACTTTGCTGCCTTCGGGGAGCGCCGCAAAGCCAAACACCATGCTGTCGCCCATATTGTAGACATCGTTCATGCTGTAGACACCTTCGGTGACGTAATCCTTGCTCCATTCGGTAGCATTCTTTAATGCATAGATACCGCCAGCCTTTTCAGCGAACAGCTTCACGGATTCTTCAGTATACAGGAAGCGGAGGAATTCCTTCGCCAACTCAGGATTCTTAGCGCCTGCGGGGATGCTGAACTGCTCAACGCTGGTCATGACATAACGTTGGTCGCCAGCGTTCAGCGACGGGGCGGTGGTCAGACCGAATTCGAAACCGTCCGCGCGGGGAGCGTCTTTCATTTCGCCCTCCATCCAGTTGCCGTTCGGGATGAACAGCGCCTTATTCATCATCATATCCGTCTGGCTCTGCGTATGGTTCAGCGCCACGGTTCCTTCCATCAGATAGCCATCAGCGGCGATTTTCTGGATATTGGCGAGAACTTCCATGACTTCCGGAGAGGAGAACGAGCCTTCGACGTAGTTGCTGATATCTGTTGTAGTATCGATGCCGGCTGCGGATGCAATCGCCGGCCACAGCAAAGATTCCATGTAGCCCGGATGGATGCCCGCATAAGTAAACAATGCGATGCCCTTTTCCTTGGCCTTATCGCCAAGTGCAAAAAACTCATCCCACGTTTCCGGAAGCTCCCAGCCATTTTCTTCAAAGAGCGTTTTATTGTAAACCAAGCCCATGGGAGAAGCATTGAACGGCGCCAGGTAGACCTTACCATCGCTGTAAGGCGAGCATTTAGCCGTATTCAAGACACCTTCCAACACCTGCTCTTTCAAAGGGGAAGTGTCTTCCAGGCCAGGGCCTTCGAAGACGTCTGTAATATCAAGCAGCGCATTTTCACGGATCATAGACGAAATTAGCCCGGTGGTGTCATTGTCATTCATAGAAATAAAATCGGGCACGTTGCCGGCCACAATCTGCGGGCGGATGATGTCGCCAATGGTCGGGCTGATCTGCATATTCACAGTTACACCGTAAGTTTCCTCAAAACGATCGACGATTTCTTCCCAGTACTCAGGTCCATAACCGCCTTCGAAAATGGCGATATTCAATTCTTTGTTTTCAAACCCACTGGTGCTTGTATCTTCCGACGAGGAAGAAGGCCCGCTGGATACCGTCGAACTGGACGAGGGAGTCCCGCCGCATCCGGCAAACATTGCAAGACATAAGGAAAGTGCAAGTGCCATGCTCACTAACTTTTTCATGTAATTGATAACCTCCTTTTTGGGATTCTTGGTATGCGTAAAGCAAGAAATGTACATTCCTCTTTGCGATTTTCATTATAAGGCGCGTGCAATATTAAAAACATACATAAAATTCAGACCAACCTGTAAAATATTGACTTTTTAAAAAAGACAGTTTACACTTTATCTAAATAAATGCTTCCTTCTTTTGCTGTTTTGCTGAATTTGACAGGGGGAAATACCGATGAAAAGAAAAAATCGCCGCAACTGCGGAAACAAAACACGCTCCTTGATTCGTCACATAAAAATACAGTATCGTCTGCTTGCGGTGTTCCTGCTAATCTCTCTGCTTCCTACGATTTGTATCGGCATGTATGCTTATCGAGTTTATACGAGGTCCATCAACAGTAAGATCAGTGAATCTGCTTTGCAAACCGTTCGTTCCCTTAATACCAACATGACGATTGAACTGGAAAAATTTCAAGATTACTGCGCGACGCTTTCGGTTGCGGACGCCGTTCAAAACAGTTTGCAGCAAACTTCGGCCGGGCAGGATATTTCAAGGGATATGGTGCTCTCCATCCGTGATCTGTCCGTTAATATTCCATTTCAGTCCATTTATTTAAAAAATCTGCGGATCGTAAGCTTAGACGGTACGCCGATTTACGACCGCGGATATGATGGAATTCCATATGAAAAAAGCGAGCAGCTTTTAGCTGTGATAGACAAAACTGCTCCGAAAGACTCTTTGCAGTTTATCCACACATATCGGTCGCAAGACAAGCTGGTTCTGGGCAGAAAGCTTTACAGCGCAACCTTAGGTGGGGAGCCCGTAGGCTATATTATGGTTTACATCAATGAAGCGTTATTTGAGGAAAAAATCTTTGCCGATGTTACATTCGGCCCCGAATCCAATATTATGCTGGTGGACGAGCATGGTAGCATACTTTCTTCGCAGGATCGCAGTCTGCTTGGAAAAAACATTGCCGATACAGAGCTGTTTGGGGAACTTGAAGCTAATATTGCATTGGGCAAACACACATTCAATATAAATGAAAACGGAAAAAGCGATGTGGTAATCGCAATGTATAACAATAACTTTGGCTGTTATCTCGTCGCCAACATCCCGGGCAGCTACATCACCAAAGAGACCGAGAGCATCAACACAGCCCTTTTCTGGATAGCGGCTGCTCTTATTCTGCTTTCGCTGATTCTAACTTTTATCGTTTATGTCAGTATCGTTTCCCCTATACGAAATATCGTTGCCGCATGCAATATTACATCTGATGAAGATTTAAATGTACACATCAATGACCCCAACAAGGACGAATTGGGCTTTTTGTCCAGGACCATCGACCAGATGGTAGATGAGATTCAGTTGTTGATGGATCGCCGTCAGGCCGACCAGGTTCGGCGGCGGGAATTGGAGTTGGAAGCCCTTCAGTACCAAATCAACCCACATTTTCTGTTTAACACACTCAATTCTTTTCAGTGGTTAGCTGTGATCAACGATGTGCCGGTTGTCGCCGAGGGGATTTCTTCACTAAGTGCTCTCCTGCGCAGCACTATTATGAAGACAGATGAATTTGTTCCCCTATCTGAGGAACTGGAAAATCTTTCAAATTATTTTACCGTTCAAAAAATACGTTACGGCAACTCCTTTGATGTCTGCTACGAGATAGATTCAAAAACAAAGTCTCAACTCTTGCCTCGATTCGTACTACAGCCTCTTGCGGAAAATGCAATCATACATGGAACCGAAAATATGCCGGAATCCATTATGATTACGGTCAGCAGTACGTTGGATGGGCATGGGAATATGGTTATAGAGATTCGTGATAACGGCTGTGGATTCTCAGTATTTCCAGGCACTCGCGGAAAAGAACGTTTCTCTGGGATCGGCGTGAACAATGTGGTCGAGCGGCTTCATATCTGTTATGGCACAGATGACAGGCTGCAGATAAGCAGTCAGCCTGGTAAAGGTACCATTTGTCGTATTACCATCCCATTATTAGACCAGAAGGAGAATGAATAATGTTTAAGATTCTGTTAGTAGACGATGAGCCTATAATCAAAATCGGCGTTCGGAAATTACTTGAAGGTACTGATTATATTATTGCGGGAACCGCCAGCAATGGTTCAGAGGCATTGCTGTTCTTGGAAACAAATAGCGTTGATATCATCCTAACAGATTTAAAAATGCCTGTCATGGATGGCATCGAATTGATCCGCCAGCTACAGGCCATAGCGTTCGAAGGCGCTGTTTTAGTTCTTTCAAACTATTCTGAATTCGAACTCGTTCGAGAGGCTCTCACGGAAGGTGCCGCCGACTATATATTAAAAACAGATATGACACGTGCCCACCTGCTTGAGCACATGGAGAAAATTTCACAGAATCTGTGTTTCCAAAATCAAAAACGTACGGAAGCCGCTCAAATAGCTCTAAAACAAGAGCAAAACACACGAAAACTTTTTCTTTCCGAAATTGAACGGGTTTTATTTACCAGCCACCCAATTTCGTGTGATATTCAAAGCCTGTTGATGGCTGATTGTGATTCAAAAAAGCAATTGGGGCTCCTGCTCATTTCCGCTCCTTTTCCAGATACTTCTGTACAAAATCCATTTTTATCCCAACTACAATCACTTCTGCCGGATATCTTTTCCGAAGTCGGCCCTTTAGAAATAATTTGGACACCCCAAAATCAATTTTTGGTTTTGTTTTTAAAAGTCAATAAACAAGAACTCATACAAAGCAAAACCCGACAGCTGTTGCGACGTGCAGAGTTATATTTTAAAAAGTGTCCTAACGTTTCTTTTGGAACGTGCGATAGTCGTATCCAAGCATTGCGCAACTGTTATAAACAGTGTCAAAACGCACTGCGATATATGTTTTATCTTCCAGAAAAGCACTTGTTTCCTGTCGAGCAATTCTCTGATTTTTCCAATGAAAGCAACGCCCTTTATCATTTTTTTTCAAAAGGGATCATTGAAGCTTTTCGCACCAAATCAGTAGAGGCCTTTCTTACGGAGATAAGGGGGTTCTTCTCGTTATGCTCGCAACATTTTTATGACCCTGACTGGGTTCGTTCTTGCTGCTGTCGCTGTTGTGAACATCTTATGCTTTCCCTGCATACTGCACCGAATGACGATGTCATATCATCATTTGTAACTCAATTGACGGAAGCATTTACTGTTCAAACCTTACAAAGTAAAATGGTCGATATTTTGTCACCATTTCTTTTGAATTCACCATCCATCTCAGTCACAGATAATCAAGAAATCATCCGCGCACTTACATTTATTGATGCTCATTATATGGAACCGATTACACTTGAAGAAATTGCCAAACAGGCAAATTTGAATAAAAGCTATTTATGCCGCCTGTTTAAGCAAGAGACCAATATAAGCGTTTTTGCTTATGTCAACCAAGTGCGTATGAGAAAAGCGGCCCAGTTGTTAGCTTCCAAAAATTCGTCCCTTAGCATCGGAGCTGTAGCATCTGAGGTTGGAATTGATGACGCCTTTTATTTCGCCCGCAAATTTAAAGAATTTTTCGGGAAGTCACCGCGTGAGTATCGGAAAGACGTCGCAGCGGGCACATTATAAAACGTACCCGCTGCGACGTCTCTATAAAGATTAATTTGTTGATTCCGGCTTATAGTAAAGTGCAACTTCACGCAAACTGGGATCGGTCTGTCCTTGACTATTAGCAGATGTATCAGGCTGGAGCGATGTGATCACAAGACGAATTTTTTCTGCGGAGCAATCCTCAAAGGTTAATTCACAGGACGTACCAATCGTCCCCTCATAGGAATAAAACGTTGTAAAAGTGTCGCCCTCAGCCTTTTGCAGTTCAATGCCGGCGATCCGCTCGGTGGCCCAGCCTGCCACAATGTTTTCATCCAGCACGAGTGTATTAAATGTCTTTTCTCCCTGCAAGTCAAACTCAAGCCAGATGGGCAAAACCGAATCTTTAGCTGCCCAGCGGGACGAATCCGTGTTCAAACCATCATTAACTAATTCAGCTGGGAAACGTTGATGTACACTACTGGAGGTAACTGGAACATTCAAAAGAAAGTTCTCTGAAGGATCCGGTTCTGGAGGAATTGGCGGATCTAGCGTCTCAGCCGGCGCATAATACAACTCTGCCTCCACAATGCTAGGGTCTGTTTCCCCTTGCCCATGTTCTGTACTATCTGGTGTCAGTCCAGTTATATTGAGTCGTAAATTCGATGTAGTGATTGGGTCAAAAACAATAGTTTTATGGTCGCCTAATTCACCATTGTAAGTATGAACTGTTGTGTAAGCGCCATCTGCAGAAGGTATTTGTAATTCTAATGAGGCGATACGCGGTCCGGCCCATCCGCTTACGATATTTTCCGTCAAAATCAGCTTATTAATTGTAACATCTTCATTCCAGCTAAAATCAATCCAAATGGGCAATTCGGAATTCTGCGCGGCCCAACGGGAATTCTGAGTATAAATACCATCCGCAATGTTGGTCACCGGAAAACTCGGATGAGAATTATTAGTTGTAATTGTGGCTTGCATAGCAAAATTAGTCGGAGTTGTTTGTTCACCTTGCTGATATTCATGTACACCGATATCGGGTGCTGCCCCATAATAGAGCGGTGTGCCGTAAAAGTCTCGGTCGCCCATTTGCGGCACGTAAATTCCAGCGTCAATCAAAGGTGAATCCGCTTGGAGTTTATAGCCATCCCATATGGTAGCACCACTTAAAATCCCCGCTGAATTTTTCTGAGGTGCCTGTCCTGGATTGAGCATCAATGGATTTTCTGTTATCTTGTTGGGGTCATTGGGTTCATAAGGAGAGTGTTGTCCACTTGCTTCATAAAAGCAATTGTTACTGAATTCTACCTGTCCTAAATTTCCGAGATAACGATTGGTATCGTGCCAAACTGTCGTTGTTGTTTCACTCTTATTATAAAACACATTATTGTAAAAGTATGTCATTGATTTAAAAGGATCCCGATGCATAAATTTTGTGCGCGCGCCATCATAGATAATTACATTGTTCAAAAAATAAGTCGGTGTGGTGCAGGCAGTAAGGAAATATTTAATGATGAAGTCACCACCATCGTCACTGATATTATACCGGATGATATCATTATCATTTTTGCCCATATACAGCATCCAGCCGCAAGGGTTATTGTGCGAATAGTTAAATTGATACACTACATTTTTCAACGCAGAATCCATATCATATGGACTTCCATCTGCGTTTGTGGAGGGGCCATTATATACTTCATTAAACTGGAAAACAGCATTTTCTGACTTCCACGGATAGAGCGCCACTGTTGGACGGAACGAAGGATATCTTTTCAGAAAGCCATCCACAACATTATATTCTACAACAGCGTTCATCGCATCGCACAGGTCAATCCCACCTTGTCCAATATCTTCCATGTAGTTGTGTCCAATATAGATGTCCCTCATCCAAAGGTTATTCGGCCCAATCGCCGCTTGATAATTTCCGCGCACCATATCCACATATCCAGTAATGCCCAAAAGATCCACTTTGCGAATGGTATTATTCGCAATCCTCAAATCCCGGAATGAGGTATTAGGGCGAATTGTACTTCCAATCACGTTGAAAATAATGCCGCCTGTAAATGTATCATTCCAATCATTGGGGCCGTCTACATCATGAATATAGCAGTTTTCGATATAAATATGATCCATGATACCGTCAGCATCATCTTCCAACTGGTCCCCGTCTACAATCAATAGGATTCCATTTCGTGTCTTGTCCTTATTGGGATAGGAGTTATCGCCTTGTGGTCTCTGCAATACAATGTCTGTATCAAAATCATCATCGTTGGTAATTTCGAGGTTTCGTATCTCCCAGTATTCTTGATTCCGCAGATGTACGGCGCCAGAATAATTGAATCCCCGGTCCACACCCATTCCATTAATAACAGGGAGAGCCTCGCCCCCATATTTGTCAATTTTAATAGGCGCACCTTCCACCCCAGAGCCTTTTGGCCAGAGCCATTCTCCATTCCAAACACTTCCCGACTTGAGCAGAATTTGGTCGCCCGGTTGGAATGTAGTAGCCGTTACTTTTGTCAAACTCTTCCAGGCCTGTTCTGGTGAAGTACCCGGATTGTTATCATCTCCATCCTCGGCATCTACATAATAGACGATCCCGCTTGTAGCTGCATCTTCTTCGGCAAAAACGATTGAAAACGGTGTGAACAATGTCAATACTATCAGTAGCGAAAGCAGACCAGATAGCGTTCTTTTCATAATACTCCAACTCCCTTTACGTGATTTGAATTTTGTTCCACAAAGGCTCGCAAATCCGGACAGAATATTCTGTGCGCAATGCTTGAAGATACAACTCCAACTTTTCTGTTGCCAAGATGTCTCTAATGCGGTTTTTCACCTCCTCATAAGCCATGACCTGTTCCTTGTCTTTTTCCGTTATTTTCAGCAGATAATACCCTTGTTGCGTTTCAATTATTTCTGATATCTCTCCTATCTCTAATTGTGAACACGCTGCATAAATTGTGCTCAATCCATGAATATCTGCTTTTTGGGACAGCGATGTAAACTGGAACCTTTCTTCTTCACCAGATGTAGCATATCGGGTGCAGGCATTTTCAAAGCTCATCCCCTCTCGAATAGCTCTTTGCGCTTCCTGTATTAACTGATAGGCTGAAGCATGACTGCCTTCTACCAGCAGTCCAGATACATGTGTATTGCCCGAAGTCGTAAACTGATTCAGATTCTCTCCATAAAATTCCTGTGCTGCTTCCTCTATCAGCGGATCCTCATCAATCAAATTTTCTTCCAAAGAATTGCGTAGATTGCTAATGAGGTGGCGATAATAATTTTCAAATGAGTACTCAATCGGACCATACATGACGCTATTCATCGAAACCGATGATTCTCGCTGTTTATTGAACCCTTTCCATTCTTTCTTTAAAGTCCGTAAATCAATGTTCTCAATTAAATCTCTTTCTTGAGCAGCTCGAAGCACTACACAGTTATCAATTAATGTGTCTAGTGCCCGATTCCGTGCGCAGTCCAGCGGTGTCTGACCATCGTATTCTGTACTCCAAAATGCATCGTCAAAAACAGTACAGCCATAATTTTGCGTATAATATACAGTCACAGCACTTTTTTGCTGCTGGAGGAATTCCTGCCATTCATCAGAAAATATTTCTTGTGTGCCGATAACAAGTACTGGAGTTCGGTAAGGCAGTGAAATCTCCCATCCGATGCATAATAAGGCAAGCAGTAATATAATCATTGCAAGAAAGACTTTGTTCTTTTTTATCATCCATTTCATCATTTTCTATCCCCACTGCATAAAACTCAAAAATATCCCCCAAATTTTTCTTCATCAATTTAATATCGACATTTTTTGTACGAAAATGACATGGAAATAATTTACCTTCGCCTGTATTATTTTGACTTTTCCGCAAGACTTTCGTCTTTTGGGACAAAAAAGCAATCTTTATTTTGGCAAAATATATATTTTATGATGTGGCACGTTTTTCCTTGTCAAACATCTTTAAGTCTAATTGTTACGTCTCGTTTTGTTTCTCCGTACCAAAATGGAAAACATTTTGTCGACCAGTTAATACAAAAGTTTTAATATTCATTTACAGCATTGTATAATATTCCATTGCATTTGTTCTCCGCCTGTTTTCCCACACTTCAAAGTGAAGATGATTGCCCGTGGAGTTACCTGTACTGCCCACATACCCGATCACCTCGCCCTGCTGCACCTGCTGGCCTGCTGTGACGGAGATAGCTGAACAGTGCGCATATAACGTTTCCAGTCCTCTGCCATGGTCGATCTTCACATGGTATCCATAGCTGCCGCCCCACGGGTCGGTACCATTGGCAATTGTTACAGTGCCGCTGGCCGCTGCAAGAATGGGCGTGCCCTGCGGGGCCGCAATATCCGTGCCATTGTGATAGGTCAGTTTCCCCGTGAAGGGGTCCTGCCTGTACCCGAAATTTGAAGTAATCGTAAAGCTCTGCGGCAGCGGCCATGCAAAGATTCCGGTTCCTGTCCAATCTGTATCCGGATCAATGATTTGTCCGCCGCCGCTGACATATCCACCCAACAGTTCCATCCAGAGCGCGTCGTACTGCGGGTCAGCCAGCAGCGCAAGCTGTTCATCCTGGCGTGGGGTGAAGCCATATGCTTCAGCCATCTCTGCGGCGGTTTTGTGCGACACCTTGATTTTCAGTATCGTTTCCGATACGGTCACCCATTCCGTCACCTCACTGCCGTCCTCGTCTGTGATGATGATCTCTTCCTCATGTTCTACTGTGTGCCCCCATACCCGATTTGCCGGACAGAAAAACAATCTGTATAATGGAAAGGGGTAATGAAAAATGTCAACCAAAGAACGAAAGCACCCAGCGCCGCCGCGTTACGATGAGGCCTTCAAGGCGGGGGCAGTGCGGATGGTCACCGAGCAGGGGCGGCCCAGCCGGGAGGTGGCCGCGGAACTCGGCATCTGCATCGACACGCTGCGCAGCTGGCTGAAAGCGGCGGGCGCACCATCGCCGGGGCAAGCTGACCGCCAAAACCGCGACGCCAGACGCCTGCGCGAACTGGAGGCGGAGATTCGAGCACTGCACAAGAAGCTTGAAGAGAAAGACGGGGTCATTGACATCCTAAAAAATCCGTCGGCATACTTTCCAAACCATAGAGGACAAGTACCGGTACATCCGTACGGCCCGCGCGGGGGCCTCTGTGGAACTTGTATGCCGACTGCTGGAGGTCTCCCGCAGCGGGTACTACGAATGGCTGGGCCGCAAACCCTCTTTGCGCCGGCAGAAGGATCAGGAACTGAAACGCCGGCTGCTGAGCCTGCACCAGCGTTATCCCGCCCTTGGGCTGGACAGCCTGTATCACCTGATCCGCCCGCAGCTTTCCTGCTCGCGCAAGCGCATCCACCGCCTGATGTACGAGATGAACATCTCCTCCACGCGCAGGCGTGCCTACAAAGCCACGACCAACTCAAGACACGCGCACCCCATCGCGCCCAATCTCCTTGCGCGCCGCTTCTCCTTTGACAAGCCAGACACCGCATGGGTCGGCGATATTACCTATATCCCCACCGGCGAGGGCTGGCTCTACTGCGCTGTTGTGAAAGACCTTTGCACAAAAGCAGATCGTCGGCTACGCCTTCTCCGACCGCATCGACACAAATCTCACTCTCGCCGCCCTCGGCATGGCCGTCCGGCGCCGCAAGCCTCTGCCCGGCCTCATCTTCCACTCCGACCGCGGCGTCCAATACGCCGCCTACGCTTACCGTCAGCGTCTCGCCAGCCTCGGCATCCGGCAAAGCATGTCCCGCAAGGGCGATCCCTATGACAACGCCGTGGCCGAAAACTTCTTCAGCTGCCTCAAGTGCGAGTGCGTCCATCTGCGCCATTTCGCCTCAAGGGCACATGCCATGGCAGACGTCTTCGCTTATATCGAGACCTTTTACAACCCAGTGCGCCCGCATTCCTCTATTGGCTGGCGTCCTCCGGATGCCTTTGCGCGTGCCTTGTCTTGAGCATCCCGCCGCCTGAGACATGTGGATACGACAAGATATCCTGCGTTTCTTTAAGGAACGAAGATCAACTATCCGGTTGTACAGGGAGAGGATAACAGCTATTATTTGAAGCACCTGTTCAGCGGCGAGTGGAATGGATCCAGCTGTATATTCCTGGATTTCCGAAACGACGCAAGCTTTGCCGACCGGCACTCCATTATTTACGGACATCATATGAAGAACGGCACAATGTTTACAGACCTTGATAAATATAAAAAGCAGGAATTCTTTGACGAGCATCCGGTCGCGCTGCTGATAACACCGGATAAAAAATATAAAGTAGAGTTTTTCGTGGGGTATGTTGCCGCACCACAGGACGATGCGTGGGAAATTGGTTTTACGGAAGCGGAATTTGAAGTCTGGCTTCAGAATGCGGCTGACCGTTCCTGCTTCACCAGCGAGATTGCACCGAATGCCTCTGATCGTATTCTGACGCTCTCTACATGCAGCTATGAGTTTGATGATGTCCGTTTTGTGTTGGCAGGAGTGCTTCGATGAAAAACCACTAGCTTGTGTTTGAGCATCCATTTCGGCGGAATTGAGCACCCTCGCCGCCGTCGTTGAGCACTACGGTAAAATGTAGATATGCACCGTATTTTGCGGTGTAAATATCTACAAGGAGGTCACTTGTATGACCAACTACCGTGAGATCCTCAGGCTCCATAGCCTGGGACTCAACAAAGGTTGTTCTAAACAAATTGTGTCAGGATCTGGCACTGCTGATAAAGCATACCGCCACCTACAAAGAGCTAAAGCCGCTGTATAGCGAATACAAGAAATCCCGTGACAAGGAAAAGTATCTGCGTGGACAAGAGCGTGAAATCATTCTCTTTGAAGCGTCGGCGCGGGCGCTGAAAGCGGCGGGTGTCGGTGATAAGCTCCCCGACCTTGCCAAGCTGCGCGAGGAATATTCCAGACTGTCTGAAGAAAAGGATCGGCTGTACGCTGAGTACGGAAGCCTGAAAAAACGTATGCGGGAATACGATGCCGTCAAGCAGAACATCGACAGCATCCTGTCCCCTAATCATGGGCAGGAACAGGATAAGGCATTATAGCTTTTCTGACATTCACACATTAGTTTCAAACAATTTGATGTGTGTCCGTCAATTTACCGTTGACAGACGCACATTATTTTTATATAATATAATGTGTGATTGTCAAAGCGAGGTGAGCAACATGAACGCCAAAGAGAGAATCGAAGAACTGCTGGAAGCGTCGGAGGACGGCACGATCACCGCAGCGCAGGTAACGGAAGCCGGACTGCACCGCAGCGTTTTACAGGAGTTTGTCAAGAGCGGCGAGATGTACCGCTTTGGGCGCGGTCTGTATGTGCGTAGCAGCGCATGGGAGGACGATTTCTACCTCTTGCAGCGCAAGTACGGGCGCGGGATCTACTCGCACGATACCGCTCTGTATCTGCTGGGCTATTCCGACCGTACCCCGGCAAAATATACGATAACCTTTCCCAAGGGCTACAATGCCCCGTCCTTGAAGCAGGAGAACCTAATCATCAAGCGCGTTGTACCGGAAAACTACGAGTTCGGCAGAATTGAAATTGAATCCCCCTCCGGCAATCCAATTCGTGTTTATGATTTGGAACGGACGCTGTGTGACATTCTGCGCGGCAGCGGCAGCGATATTCAAATCGTCGGTGAAGCCATGAAACGCTATGTAGCATCCAAAGATAAGAACATTCACAAACTGATGCATTACGCAGAGCAGCTTCGTGTGAAGCCCAAGGTACTGCGCTACATGGAGGTTTTGCTATGATTACAAAAAATCCAATGCAACTGAAAGCCTTTATCAAGAACAAAGCGGCAGAGAAGCATATCAGCGAAGCTATAAACGCGGGCATTGACAATACCTAAAGCAAAAAAACGCAGGGTGCAGCAGCCATCGTCGGTTGCCACATCCTGCGTTGGCGTTTGCTTTACATTATTCTGCAATAATCTGCCCTGACTGTATTCGATAGGTGTGGTCGCAGAGAGATTCAATGTCTTCCTTATTATGAGATGTAAGGATAATCAACTTCTCCTGTTTCTTGTATTCGATCAAAAGCTCTCGAAATAACTTTACCGATTTTTCATCTAAAGCATTAAAGGGTTCATCTAAGACCAATAGCTTTTGGTCTTCCATAATGGCTTAAATAATCCCAAGTTTCTGCTTCATTTCCTGTGAGTATTTGCGGACAGGCTTTTTTCCCTCTGGGTCTAAATCGAAATAATTCATCGTGCTCTGCCGCCCAACAGCGAAAACTGCCGAGCGGCAGTCTTGCAATATGGAAGGATAAGTAGTCAACTCTAATTTTTTTAACCAACACTCCCGTTGTTTGTTGAATGGGATTTATAATTCCGAGCTTGCTTAGTGAAGGCATAATATGCTATACTGTGCTACATAAGAGAGGTGGAGCAAATGACCTTTGCAGATGCGATTCTGAAACTGCGCAGTGAACGGAGGCTGTCCCAAACTCAGCTTGCCAAAGAATTGGGTGTCAGCTATACCTCCGTAAACCGATGGGAAAACGGAAGGTCACTTCCGACAAAAATGATGCTTCTCGTGATCCGCAGATACTGCGAAGAGCATCATTTGGAATTCTCTTGTGAAGAGGTTGGCCGCCTGTCGTAAAAGAAATGATGCTCAAATACAGGCATAATGCTGATGCGGAATGTCAAGTACGGTGAAAAGCCGAACATGTATCTGAACTGCCACAATGCTACCAACCAAATATCATAACGAAAGGTCTGATAAAACCAATGAACCAAAAAGAACTCAACGAGCTGCGACGCCGCTGGAAGCCAGATAAAAATGCCATCAGCCGTATCTACGGCTGCTTTGTCAATAGCAATAAAGAGATTATAACCGATTTGGACGAGTCGCTTGGCATGGTGACGCAGGAGGAAGCTGAAAAATACCTCAGCCTGCTGAAAAAGGCACTGTCAGGAGCACTCGGAAAAAACCTGATCGATATTGTGTTTTCCACCCAGCAGGTCATGGCGGGAGAAGAACACAGAATGTTGATGGAACTGCGCACATCCGGTGCGAAGGATGCTCGGGTGCGGCAGGCATTTTATCAGAAAGTCATTCAATCGTTGGACATGGGCGAGAGCAATTATCTGTTGCTGCTGGCAAGCGACAACTACGATGTACCCCGTCGAAATCGGGACGCCATGCGAGATGAGGAATCGGATGAGGTCTTTTCCTATATTTTGTGTGCGGTCTGCCCGGTTAAAACGGGAAAAACGGAATTGGGCTACTTCTCTGGAGATAACGAGTTTCATTGTGCCGCCAGTCAAACTGTCGCTGCGCCGGAGCTGGGCTTCCTGTTCCCGGCCTTTGATAACCGCAGCGCCAACATCTACAATGCGCTGTTCTACTCCCGCAAAGAGGGAGAACTGCATCAGGAGTTTATCGACGCAATATTCCATACCGATTTGCCCATGTCGGCCGCAGAACAGCGGGAGGCCTTTGAATCCGCTCTTTCCGAGTCGTTAGGCAGCGCCTGCAGCCTTGAGATCGTGCAGGCAATCCACGGTCAGCTTGCCGCAATAATTGAAGAGCATCGGGAGACGAAGGATCCGGAGCCGCTGACTGTCAGCCCCTGTGAAGTGAGCAAGATTATTTTGGATTGCGGTGCTTCGGAGGAACAGGCGGAAGCTTTTCAAGTTGCCTGTGGGGAACGGTTCGGCGTGGGCGCCGTTCTCAATCCGGCCAACCTGATTGATGCAAAGAAAGTGGAGCTGAAAACGGAAAAGGTATCACTCTCCATCGACCCTGAATACAGCCATCTTGTGGAAGCGAAGGTCATCGACGGTCAAAAGGTGTTAATCATTCCGGTAGAAAATCATTTGGAATTCAACGGGGTTGCCGTCAATGTCAATAGGGACAAAGAATAACCGACAATGCGCGCTGCGAAGCTTTGCGGTATGCCGAAGGGGGTATTTTTACGGCTCGGCGATATAGATTGGCAAGAAAACAGAAAAAGATTACGCTAACGGCGGCGGCCAAAATGCTTGGCGTTTCGCAGCCGACATTGAGCGCGTGGGAGGGCGAAAGGAAGAATCCTTCTGTGGAATCCCTGATTCAGATGTCCGAGCTTTACGGCGTGAGCGTGGACTTTCTTCTGGGCCTTCCGGAATCTCGATATCATCGGGCAGATATGCTTCAGCCGATTCCACCGGAAGCTCTGCCGGCTTTTCATGATACACCCATCTTCTCAAGCCGATACGGCTGGGCAATGGTGAATGCGATAGAAGGAGAGCTTCTCTTCGCAAGCGGGTTGCGTCTGTCGCTGGCAGATGCAGCCGATGTGTATGTTCTGCCTCCGGCTTTTGCAACACCCGGCGCGGCAGTATCCATGCCGTTGAGAAGGGACGAGCTTACCGGATACGACTGCGTATGGGTAGAGCCAATCTCCATGGACGCCGCCCTGCGAGATGAGCTTCGCGGCTGGTATCATATTAAAAGACGCTTTGTGGAAAACGAGGTGGGGCAGCGCTTCTACTTTGATTTTTACGGCGCAAAATGGCTTGCCTTTGCAAACGGACCGGGAAATATATGAATGAGGTCCATCTTGATGCGCAAAGTGAAATCGGAATAAAAACGTCCGCCCGTTTCTGCCCTTGAGGCGTGGAGCGGGCTTTCGTTCATTTTCCTGGTTGGTCTCGTTGCACTTTTGTGACACTTTCCCCGCACTTTCGCGGGGGAATTTCAATGCAGCTTCTGGTATGCTACAGACAAGGTTGAAACCCAACCAAAAATACTTCAAAGGAGCGTAACATACCATGAAAAAGAAAACGATTTTGAGCTTTGCACTGGCACTGGCATTGACGGTAACGGCCATCGGCACAGCAACCTCTGCCTTTGCCGCCACATCCGCACCAATGGAGCCTGTTACTAAAATTGCCACCGAGAACGAGGACGCCATCTGGGAGCAGATCGAGGCGGTGGAAAAGAAGAGCGACGCCATCTTCCAGAGAAACGCGGCGCTGTGGGAAAAGCTGGACGAAATTTGCAACGTCCTGCCTGACGACTATGACTTCACAAACTTTGACGAGGCAGCGTTTATCCGCAGCACCAATGCCCTGACCGAAGCGGAGAAGGAAACGCTTCTGGCTGACATCAAGGAGCTGAATGAACTGGATGCCCAGATGGAGGCGCTGTATGAGAAACTGCCCGACTGCGACAATATGCCGCTTTACGAGAAGGCACTGGAAAAGGCCGACCCCAAGGTGCTGGATGAGATCGACACCCTGGAGCAGGAGTATGACCGCGTCTGCGAAAATCACGCCGACCTGTGGGACAAGGTAGATGAAGCGTACTTCAATCTTCCGGACGACTACGACTTCGACAACTACGATGAGGCCGCCTTCATCCGCAGCCTGAGCTTCCTGACCGACACGGAAAAGGACGCGCTGATCGCCGACTACAACCGTCTTGCGGAGATCGACAGCCGGCTGTGCGAGCTGTACAATTCCATCTGGGGCAACACCGGCTGCGAAAGCGGCATCTGCCCCCTTTGACGGAAAGGCGATATTCTGATAGTATAAAATCGTTATGCCGATGCTGCGCCCACGCGCAGCATTTGGCGCTGCTTTCAAGGAGGTCACCATGGGGCATTCCATCTATTTGGCGGACGATGAAAAGAGCATACGGGAGCTGCTCCATAGCTTCCTTGCAAGCGACGGATATACCGTGCGCTCCTTTGAAAGCGGCGATGCGCTGCTGGAGGCGTTTCGTCAGGAGCCTGCGGAGCTTGTGATACTGGACATTATGATGCCCGGCACGGACGGGCTGACGGTGTGCAGGGAGCTTCGCGCTGTTTCCGACATTCCCATCATCCTGCTTACGGCCAAGGACAGCGAGCTGGATTACGTCATGGGCATCAGTCAGGGCAGCGACGATTATCTCACCAAGCCCTTCCGCCCGACCATTCTTCTGATGAAGGTCAAAGCGCTGCTGCGCCGCGTGGAGATGGACCGAGGAAAAACGGCGGCAGCGGAGGACGAGCTGCATTACGGGGATCTCCGCTATTCCGCTACGGAAAACGCCGTCTTTTGCGGAAACACGATCGTGGCGCTGACCCAGACCGAGCTGCGGCTGCTCAGCTATATGATGAAGCAGCCGGAAAAGGCCTATTCCCGCGAGGAGCTGCTCAGCGCGGTGTGGGGCTTTGATTCGGAGGTGGAGACCCGCGTGACCGACGAAACGCTGCGCCGTATCCGAAAAAAGCTGCTGCAAGCGGGCAGCACCGTCAGCGTAAGCACCATATGGGGCTTTGGCTACAAGCTGAAGGGAGCAGGAAGCGTATGAAAAACATCAAGCTGCGGATCGTGTACCTAATCCTCGGTGCGGCACTGCTGCTCTTTGCCCTGTTCATGCTGGCGGTGAACCTCATCATACCTGCCCACTTTGTGAGTGAGGCAAAAAAGGCGCTCATCAGCGAGGCACAGTACCAGAACCGCACCATCCCCTATACCGACGATGAGCCGATCTATGACGAGGGCGAGGATGAGGGGAATTTCTTTACCCCCAGCATCGTCTTTTTGGAACTGGATGACGGATACCGACCTAATACATGGAACCGGGATACCTATCGCCTGGAGATAAAATTGCTGGAATACTGCGCCGGGCGGGATATTGCACTCAATCAATGCTATACCTTCAAAACGGACAAACATCATCTGATATTCATGTCCGTGGAGGAGGAGCAGGACGATTGGGAAAAACCGTACGCCTATATCATGTACATAGACATCGGCCCAATCACCCGCTATATTGTGACGCTGAATTGGGCGTTCTTTGGGGTGCTGCTGGCGATCTCCTCCGTCATGTGCCTGCTGGGCTTCCGGTTTGGCCGTGATATTGAGAAGGAGACGGAGCGGCAGCAGACCTTCTTCCAGAATGCCTCACACGAGCTGAAAACGCCGCTTATGGCGATACAGGGCTATGCCGAGGGGATACAGGCGGGTGTGATGGACACAGGCGGCGCGGCGGAGGTGATCCTGGCGGAAAGCGACCGCATGACGGAGCTGGTAGACGAGCTCCTGGACATCTCGAAAATCGATATGGGGCGGCAGCCGCTTGCCCTTTCCGAGATGGATATTCGGGAGTTGCTCTACGACAGCATACGCGCCGTGGAGCCGACAGCCGCCGCCGGCGGCATCGCCATCGTGCCGGACTTCCCTGAAACGCCCGTTATGGTCAGCTGCGACGATACCCGGCTGCGCAGAGCGGTCACCAATATTCTATCCAACGGTGTGCGCTATGCCCGCAGCAAGCTGCGCCTGACCTGCCGACCCGACAAACGGAATGTGATAATCCGAATTCAGGACGACGGGGACGGCATCGCCGAGGAAGATCTGCCCCACATCTTTGACCGCTTCTACATGGGGCGAAGCGGCAAATCCGGCATCGGCCTTGCCCTGACGAAGGAGATTATCCACCTGCATAAGGGAACGATCCGTGCCTACAACGGGGATAGCGGCGCCGTTTTCGAGATATCCATTCCGGTGAGCCGATGAGAAGAGCACCGCGCCGCCTGTGAGCGCCCCTCTTGCAAAAAGGATGGGCTTGGAACGGGCTTTTGCCGGTGCCGGGCGGCGAGTTCCCTGTGATTTCCTCTTGTGCCGACATTGTTAGAATGGAGTACATCTATGGACTGCAAAGCAAAAAAATATCTGCATATTTATGACTGGAACTACTGGTGGGGCTATTACCGCTGCGGCAAGGACTGGGAACCTTTCCATGCGGCGGAGTTTTCTCTTGCCGAGGACGAGGCGGGAGAGACGCCATTTTTCCACTTTGATTTCCATAACCTCCCCGCACTTCACCAGACGATTCGGGACGGTGAGTTTGTGGAGCCGGATAACCCGAATCATCCGCACTTTCTGGATCAGGCAAGGCGGCTCAGAAACGGCGAACAGGACTGGTTCGTCGGGGCGCTGTACTATCCGCTTTTTTCGCCGGAGATGCATTTCTGCAACGTCTCCGTCCGGAGCGGCGTCCCGCTGACACAGCTGCTTTCCCCGTCTGTACCGCCCTATTACGGGGTGATCTTTCTCCGGGAGGAGCGCCCCCTCACTCCGGAGGTGCTGACGCATTGGGCGGAGACACTGTCCCAACCCCTGTTCGGCCAGCCGTTTTCCTGTACGCTTACACAAGTCCCCAGCCGACAGGAGGCGATGGAGCAGTTTGAGAATGAGATGCGGCTGACGCGATGAACAAGCGCCAGCCGCGCTGCCCGGCGGCAGCTGCAAGACCTCAAAGCCCTGCGGATACAGAATTACTTACAACGGAGAAAACGTATGACATTTGAAATTCACAGTGACATCACAAATCGCTCTATGGCCATAGCCTCCCGCGCGATGCGCAAGGTGCTGCGGCGAAAACGCAGCATTCTTTGGGCCGTTTTCGGCTGGAGCGTCTTTATATTCAATGCACTGCTGCTGATTCCATTCAATGGAGAGCCTTTTACGCTCGATGCCAGCACGGTGATTTCCCTGCTGGTAGAGGTGATGCTGCTGTCCGTTCTGCTGTTTCAGGACCGATTCAATGGCATGATCGCCCGCAAAAACGCGCTGGCGGGCACAAAGGAATATCATGTCGCATTCGGCGAGGATTCCTATACCGTCGTTACGGCGGCCACCACCTCCACCTTCCGCTATGAGCTGATTGACGCACTGGCTGAGTCGCAGGACTACATCATCTTTCTGATGAAAAAACGCTATGCGCAGCCCTTGGACAAGCGCACCCTCACCGGCGGGACGGTGGAGGAATTCAAACGATTTCTTGAGGAGAAGACCGGAAAGACGTTCCGGCGTGTGAAATGAACGGATTTTCTATAACGCCCTTTCGCGGGCTGCATCTGCTCCTGCTTTTGCTGACGGCAGCGGCGGCGCTGCTCGTATTCTTACTGCTGTGCAAAAAAACGGAAGCACGTCGCTCCCGGCTTCTGATCGGCGTGTGCCTTTTTAATCTTGCGCTGTTTGTCGGCTACAAGCTCTCGCTGTCCATGGACGCCGCGTATGTCAGCGCGTACTATCCCAATGGCTTCAACATTTTCAATGAGCTGCCGCTGCACCTGTGTAACATCAATCTGTTCCTGATCCCGCTGGGCGTATGGAAGAGAAATCGCTCGGTCATGGGATTTTCTTTCTTTGTAGCGCCACTCGGCGCATTGATGGCGCTGCTCTTTCCGGAACCTCTGTTCTCCGGCTTTTCGCTGTTCCTGCCGCGAATTCTCGGCTACTATGTGACCCACGCTCTCCTTGTTGTCTGCGGCCTGAGTCTCGCAACGCTGGGCTTTTACCGCCCCGACCCCAAGGATATCCCGCGGATCCTCAAGACCTTTGGCCTGCTCGCCGTTGGCGCGCACTGTATCAATCTCCTGTTACGTCTCACGCTCTGCCCGGAGGCAAACTACTTCTTTACTTACGGCGCGGAGACCGACGTGCTCAAGCTGTTCTGGCGCATCATCCCGGCGCCGCTGCTTTACGGGCTGCCGGCCCCGCTGATCCTTGCAGGCTATATGTACGCGGTCTGTGCGTTGTCCCGCCTGACACGAGGAGCGGAAGATGTGTCTTTTTCATAGGTTGGATAAGTTCCACAGCGCAAAAAACAGGAGGATAAGACATTGTTACATAGAAATAAAAGAGGAATCGCCCTGTGCTTTTTGACTCTCTTTCTCTTCCTATCCGGGTGCGGCTCATTGAAGGATGACACGCTTCTGATCGTCAACGCAGTGATCACGGAAGTCGATACAGAAAAGCAAACCATAACGGTAAAAGACGATGCCGATGAAAGCACTTTAGGTGAAGGCTGTCTGGTAGGCTGTTCATCCATTCCTATGGTCTATTGCGACTTTGTCACGCAGAAGGTTACAAGGATTTCTTTTGAGGAATTGCAGGTCAATGATAAGGTTATTGTGTGTATCAGAAGCTCGGAAATGGAGTGCTTCCGAAGCGGCGTCAACGAGGCGAATACGCTCAAGGTCGAACAACTGCAGTTGTATACGCAAAGAGCTGCCGCAACACTTTCCTGAACTTCTTAGCCGCTTTTAGCGGTTTCCTCTTGATTATAATTCCTTTCCTAACATTTTGTGGTCCACATCTGCCTATGGCATTTTATGTGGTCAAACACAGAGCCTCGCTGGAGCAATTCCGGCGGGGCTTTGCAGTATTCTCGGCGTCCCGCTTTTTTCCTCTCGGTAAGCAACACGAAAACCGCGCCGAGGCCACCTCACGCCGTGGGATACCACAATCAATGAATAGAAGCCCTATAAAAGGACTATGTTGACATTTCAACATCTCTGTGTTAAAGCTCCTTTGTTGAAACTTCAACATTTACAGAGGTGGAGGATAAGTTATATGAGGAAGGAGACATCCGATATTGTCGGCTGGTTGATGCGGAAATGATTGGGCAATAACGCAGCAGCCTGCAAAAAAACAGACAGCTTTCCGACTAAGTCGCATTTCTGCGTGAGAGCAAAAGCTACCTGTTTTGCTGTTGAACTGACTATCAGCGCGATAGCGAGGCATTTTGACTATAGCTTTGTCATCTGCTTCTTCACCGTATATGAGCATTGACTTTGCAGCATTCAGCCTATAGCAGAAACTCTCAAGGTTTCACTTGCGAAATGGCAGAATCCCTGCTATAATATTTATATAAGTTTCAGAATTGCCACCGAGCAATTACAGTGAATGAGTAACACAGTGCCTGAGGATGAACGTCTTCAGGCACTTTTTTGTTTCTTCTGCCTCTCACAAACAGAGGCACAGACGGGGAGGCGGGGAGTATGCCCCCTCCCTGCTGACAATTTCATATCTGGGATCCTCGGGTCCAAAAGCGCTTAGAGAGCTTCGGTTCTTTAAGCGCTTTTTTATATAGATCGGAGCCTAACCGCTCCCTTACTCTTTGCTCCGGGGAGGCTTTCGGCGTACCCGTACAGATAGATATTACATGCAGGAATGCAGAAAGGAAATGCCAGTGGAAGACGATTACATGATGGTGATCATTCCGTGTATTGCGGAGATTGCTGTCTCAGATACACCTGAACGAGTCAAAAAGCTCCGCCTTGGAGCCGTTAGTGAGCTTCAGCGGTATCTGCATTATTACCGGCAGCTTGGCTATATGCCGAAGCTGCTCTATGCCATTGCAGACAAGAAATGCCGGATGATAGGCTCCGCCACAACCAAGGCGGAGATGCAAAAGCTAGTCCGCCCCAATTGTCCGCACTATGACGGAGCCGGATTTATCCCGGATGCTTACAGTGTCCCGGAGGAAGAACTCATCTGTTGGAGCGAAACATCCCTAAAAGGGCCGCTGACCGCAGAGAGCTTTCAGCGGTATATGGAGCTTTTCAAGCAGGTGCTTCCGGAAGAAAGCCGCAGACTCGCGTTGTGAGGTGATGCAAATGGATAACATCGGGAATACCGAGCATGCGTTGACTTTTGCGGCTCTGCGTGTTCACTACTATACCGGACGGAGCTGCCTCATCTCCGGCGAAGGCCGGAATAAGGTGTTCGGCTATCGGCACGGCGTGATGACCGATATCGGAGATCTGCCGGAAGCCGAGTGGACCCGACTGGCAAAACAACTGATCCGGCAATCCGGCGAGCAGGAGCTATATCAGCAGCTTTTCGCATGGGGAAGAGAGCAAAGCCATTGGGAACAAAGTCCTTCTCAGTTTGAACTGGATGTGCTGAGTTTGCATATGACGCGGCTGCCGGACAATCCGGCGTGGTGCGATTTTATTCCATTCAACCGGAAATATCGCCCTGAAGTGCTTTGCAATGCAGAGATTCTATGGGTCAAGTGTTCCGGCTGCGGAAAACCCCACGAAATGACAGGAACGCAACTCAAAAATATCCGTGACAGAAGCAATGGTAAGCTGTACTGCCGGAAATGCGGTGATTGGATGCCGGTCCACCCATGCGCTCATCCTAAGGAAGGGGGTGATGGGAACGGATAAAGTCGTCATCGTTGTCAAGGACGGAATGGTTCGGGAAGTATTCGGATCCTGCCCTTACAAATTCGATGTTGAGGTCTTGGACATGGATTTTAACGGAGCCGACCCTGACGCAGAGAATGCCGCACAGGATCGACTTCAGACTGTCCGGCAGTATCTCAGCAAAATCTATTAACGGAAAGGAGAAGCATTATGCAAGAAAAGAACAATATGTGCCCTTCCCGGTTTCGTGGACAGTAAAAATGAAGAAAAAACAGAAAGAAACGCAGGATATCTTGTCGTATCACACTCAGGCGGCGGGATGCTCAGACAAGGCACGCGCAAAGGCATCCGGAGGACGCCAGCCAATAGAGGAATGCGGGCGCACTGGGTTGTAAAAGGTCTCGATATAAGCGAAGACGTCTGCCATGGCATGTGCCCTTGAGGCGAAATGGCGCAGATGGACGCACTCGCACTTGAGGCAGCTGAAGAAGTTTTCGGCCACGGCGTTGTCATAGGGATCGCCCTTGCGGGACATGCTTTGCCGGATGCCGAGGCTGGCGAGACGCTGACGGTAAGCGTAGGCGGCGTATTGGACGCCGCGGTCGGAGTGGAAGATGAGGCCGGGCAGAGGCTTGCGGCGCCGGACGGCCATGCCGAGGGCGGCGAGAGTGAGATTTGTGTCGATGCGGTCGGAGAAGGCGTAGCCGACGATCTGCTTTGTGCAAAGGTCTTTCACAACAGCGCAGTAGAGCCAGCCCTCGCCGGTGGGGATATAGGTAATATCGCCGACCCATGCGGTGTCTGGCTTGTCAAAGGAGAAGCGGCGCGCAAGGAGATTGGGCGCGATGGGGTGCGCGTGTCTTGAGTTGGTCGTGGCTTTGTAGGCACGCCTGCGCGTGGAGGAGATGTTCATCTCGTACATCAGGCGGTGGATGCGCTTGCGCGAGCAGGAAAGCTGCGGGCGGATCAGGTGATACAGGCTGTCCAGCCCAAAGGGCGGGATAACGCTGGTGCAGGCTCAGCAGCCGGCGTTTCAGTTCCTGATCCTGCTGCCGGCGCAAAGAAGGTTTGCGGCCCAGCCATTCGTAGTACCCGCTGCGGGAGACCTCCAGCAGTCGGCATACAAGTTCCACAGAGGCCCCCCGCGCGGGCCGTACGGATGTACCGGTACTTGTCCTCTATGGTTTGGAAAGTATGCCGACGGATTTTTTTAGGATGTCAATGACCCCGTCTTTCTCTTCAAGCTTCTTGCGCAGTGCTCGAATCTCCGCCTCCAGTTCGCGCAGGCGTCTGGCGTCGCGGTTTTGGCGGTCAGCTTGCCCCGGCGATGGTGCGCCCGCCGCTTTCAGCCAGCTGCGCAGCGTGTCGATGCAGATGCCGAGTTCCGCGGCCACCTCCCGGCTGGGCCGCCCCTGCTCGGTGACCATCCGCACTGCCCCCCGCCTTGAAGGCCTCATCGTAACGCGGCGGCGCTGGGTGCTTTCGTTCTTTGGTTGACATTTTTCATTACCCCTTTCCATTATACAGATTGTTTTTCTGTCCGGCAAATGTCTGGAGGAGTTGTCCTGAGGCCAAATACCAGCGGTGTACCGTCCATCTTTACCGCAATGTGTTCTCAGTCACGCCTCGCTCCAAGGTGAAGCTGGTGGCCAAGATGCTCAAGGCGATCCACGCCCAGGAGATCAAGAAAGCTGCCCGGGAAAAGGCTAAGGCTGTGGTGGAGGAACTGCGTTCCATGAAACTGAAGGAGGCCGCCAAGAAGGTAGAGGATGGCATTGAGGAAACGCTGACCTACTGCGACTTTCCCAGCGAACACTGGACTCGCATCCGCACCAACAATGTTATTGAACGCCTGAACCGGGAGATCCGCCGCCGCACCCGTGTGGTGGGCAGTTTCTGGACCCGTTGACAAATGCCAAAAAACTGCCGAAACCCGCAGTGGTCCCGGCAGAATAGGAAATATGCAGATAGAAAAAAGACGGCGCTTGCCATCCTTTTTAAGGTTTAGAGCCATGGCAGCAAGGAGGCATTCTTCTGTCGCTGCAAGAATGCCCCTTTTTCGAATCTTTGAAATACAATGCTCTCGTTTCAAAACGGAGAAACTACCCTCAGCCCAGATTTTGCGCAGCCGCATCATGGATAGAAATTCAGGCGTTCCCACACGCTGATGACCTCTGAAAAATGCTGGATAGCAGCTGCTGGCCAACACCCTGCGCCGAATTCCGGCTTTGTCAAAACAACTCGGACGTTTTACGCAGTGCTTGCAGGCATCGTCCTCTATTTGATAGCAACGAAGATATTTTCCGGTCGATTGATTACAATTCAGCCTGTGGTATGTAAGCCCGACTCCCTCCGGACAGATGAACGCATCTCGTTGCGGGTTGTAGGAGAACCCATATTTCTCAGGTGCATTGGGAAATTGAATTGCTGGGATATATCCGGTAACACCCAGCAGTTCCAGTCCCCTGTGGACTGCACCAGTGTCATATCCCCGATCCAAGGCAAGTTGATTCATTGGGACGCCAAGTTTGATTTGCTGCTCCAGATGCCGCAAGACCAGGAGGCTTTCCTTCTCGTTGGCAGGATATACATCAACGCCTGTCAAAATGCCGTGTTTGCAGTCCACGGTTGCTTCCATCAGATAACCAATGCCTCGTTTGTTGCCATGGTTGATGTAGCCGCTGTCAGGATCTGTCCGGCTGGTAGTACGGCGCTTTTTATGGTTCTTTCCGGCGGCTTTTTGAATCCCGGCTGCTGGGAAAGCTCTTCATCCAGAGCATCGAGATAACTTTGCATGCTCTGTTCTACTTCCGTTTCTACATCGACCCAGCTTTCTCTTGATACGTTGGCAGGGATGTAGCTTCCGTCTGCAGCCATGGCTTTTCCATCAATCAGGCCGCAGGCGATGCACTGCTTCACGATTTCATAAAAGGCGTTCTGAAAGAGACCGCTCTGCTGCCATTTGCGCGTTCTGGTTTTGCTGAATGTGGAGTGATCCGGAATAGCATCATCCAGCTCGAATCCACAAAACCAGCGATAGGCGATGTTGAGCCGAATTTCCTCTACCAAACGCCGTTCTGATTTGATCCCGTACAGATATCCGACCAGAAGCATTTTAAACATACTGACAGGATCGACAGACGGACGGCCGGTCGCAGAATAATATGGTGCGAGCAGTCCATAGATGAAGTCAAAGGATACCATGCCGTCTATTTTTCGCAGCAGATGATTTTCTGGAATCAATGACGCCATATCCACGAAAACCATTGCCATTTGCCTGCTTTGACGTCCCATCATGCTGCATCCCTCCTATGGCTATTTTACCATAGAATAGGACGTTTCGCTACTTTGTCAACGGGTCCAATCCTTGACACTACCACACTACCTCAATGGGTGGCAAATCATTGATATTGAACATTCGCACCTTCTTTCCTTTGGGTTTGGGCGGCAAAAAGCCACGCCCGCCATTTCCGGCTTGCGTGGCTTTAGCGCCTTGCGTCTTTTTCGTATTGGATAAACCGCTTCTTGATGGCCTCCATCCGTTTCACAACCCCGCTGTGATTTTTGTACCCCAGCCTGTCCGCAATTTTCTCGCAGGTATGGCCCTCCACCCGCGGTTCCAAAATCTCCATATATGAATTAGCTCAATTTTCATCTCATAAATGCCCAAGTGTTATAGCAACTGATTCCAATGATAACAAACATCAGCACGACAAACAGCTTCTCCACCTGTTTATTATCGATTCGCTTGTTGATCAGCCGCCCTACAACACCGCCACAGATTCCCCCGGCCACCATCAGAACCAGCCAGAGCCATTCAAATTCCGGTACGGTTTTTGTAAACAGCGTTGTCGCAATACTCGTAATCTGAGAAACTAAAATAATGTACAAACTATTCTGGGCTGCTGTTTTTGTGGACATGGAAAAGAAATAGTACAGAACCACCAGATTAATCGGCCCGCCGCCGATTCCCAAAAAGCTTGACATGATACCAAGTGCCACGCCTATTATCACACAGGGAATTGGCCCTTGAATCTGACGCGTTTTTATATGCGCTTTGTTTACCGTATAGGCAAGCGTATAAATTGTGATGATTGCGAGACATCCGGCCTGTACACCCCCCACCATATTCGGGTTGGAAGCGGCTTCCTTGACGGCAGTAAACAGTTGCTTGCCGAAAACACCACCGATTGCCGCGCCCAGCGCCAGCGGTGTCCCTGTTTTGAAGTCCACTGTACCGTCATGTGCCAGCAATCCCCTGCCAACAGAGTATAAACTCATCGAAAGCACCGTACAGCCCGATAAAAAGCTAATCGTAGACACATTGGCCATTTGGAATAAATCCAGAGTCGGTTTGATGATAACTCCGCCGCCAATCCCGCAGATTGCACCTGCTGTTGACGCCAGAAAACTGACCAAAAACGCTAAAATTGACATCCTGTAAATCCTCTTTCTAGCCTCTTATCACTTCTTCATACACTTCGCCCAATTTCGGCCAGGCATATTCAAAGAAACGCTCGTAGGCAGCACAGTAGTAATTTCGACCAATGCCGTCTTGATAATAGTCTCTGTCTCTTCGGCATCCTCCACGGCACAGTTGATACCATTTGCATATCTTGCACTTTTCGTCTACTGCACAGCTCTGCTCTATAAATCCAATCTCTTTCCGTCTGGCATCTATTTGGGCAAGCGTATCTGTATTCAGATTCCCCAGCTTATACTGATCCAGCATATAGAAATCGCAAGGATACACACTGCCGTCTGCTTCCACAACATACTGCATTCCGCATGTTCCCAGCATGCCGCAGGCCTCCGGCGGCTGGCCGTTCAGCATCAAAAGCAGATTGTCAAAATAGCGATGATAGCGCTTCTTTCCCCTCATTGCATCTTGATGCCAGCAATCAAACGCCGTCTTAAGGTATTGCTCAAACCGCTCCGGAGTCAGTGACCACGGTTGCTGGCCCCGCGGTTCACTCAAAGGATCCAAGCAGGGGATATACTGCTGATAATCCAACCCGCTGCGAACGAAAAAGTTATACGCCTTACGATAGTTCTTCGCAGTGTCCGCTGTAACAACCGTTAAGATATTCGTATCCACTCCATGACTTTTCAACAGTTGCAATGCGTGCATCACTCTGCTGTATGTCCCTTTTCCGACAGTGTCCGGCCTGTTTGCATCGTGCAGTTCTTTCGGGCCGTCCAATGAAATACCGACCAGAAAATGATTTTCTACAAAGAATTCGCACCATTCATCATCAATCAAAAGGCCATTCGTTTGTATGGCAAAATAGATGCTGCAATGATTCACATTTTTTCCTTTACAGATGCTGATTGCCTGCCGAAAGAATGGCAGACCCGCCAATGTTGGTTCCCCGCCCTGGAATGCAATCGTGCATGACCGAGTTGCTTCCGATAAAACTTTTTCCAGCACAGAATGGCGCTTTTTTGTTTGTCATAAAAGGACATAAGGCTGCTTTTTACTCAATTGCATCCAAAGTAAAATGAAGTTGGATTCTCTTCCATTATGTTTGGATACAGTTTGGGGCAATTCCACTTCCGGAAGCCGTGTGTGCACCACTTCAAACGGAAAGTTCTGCAACTAAGATTTAATCTGTTTCAGATACATGGTGGGGATTGCTCCATCCATGAACCCAATAATGAAACTGAACGCCATTTTACCTCCCAGCTCCAGCATAGGATTTCCATTCAACTCCGGGATGGCTATAAATAGAACCTTTATTAGTTTTCAAGAAGTTTGTTCATCGTATTCTGAGAACTGGCTCCGCTTATTTTTCCACCTGTTTCGCCAGTTTTTCCAAAGCATTCGGAACATTTGGATTTTGTACGCTTCCACGCCGGGCTGATCAAACGGGTCGACCTTCAGCAGACTGCTGGAGAGATAACACGCGAAAGAAAAGAAATAAAATAGCACGCCATAGTGTGCAGTGTCGAGCGCTCCGGCTCGAGCGTCAGACACGGCATAACGCGGCTATGTGCCTAGCGTGTCGCTGTGAACGCCGCCTTGTTGATGTCCCACATACTCTTTCCGTCGAGGTAACTGAAGCCGTCCTCCACGTCCTAACTTTCAACAATTAGCTGGTCGGACACGCCGGGCGTGCGCACGTCGAGAAACGTCTCAAACATCAGATGTGTCCCTTCCTGCACGAAGTGCCCGAAGCTGTGCAACTGCTCGGAGTATTCTCCGGTGACGGGCAGAAGGCCTTTTCCGTCCTTCCCCTCACTCTCAGCGAAAAGCTGTTCCCACCATTTGAAGAACCACGCGAGGCGTGGCTCAAAGGCACTGAGCATTTCGGCCTTGTATCCGTTCCGGTGGTAAAGCGTGCGCAACGCTGCGTAGCGCAGTGCGGGATTTTCCTGTGCCGGGAGCATCTTCAGAAGCCGTTCTGTCTCCGATGCGCCGCAGACGAGTTCGCGGATGTCCACACCCGCCACAGCCATCGGGATTAGATGCACGGCGCTAAGCGCCGTATACCACCCGCCGATGTTCGGCGGAAAGACGACAAACGCGTATCCCTCTTTCTGGCAGAGCGCCTCCAGCGGACTGCCCGGAGTTCCGGTGCAGAGTATGCGCCTCGCAGCCTCCTCTTTGCCGTATCGCTGTACGAGATACTGGCGCAAGATGCGGAAAGACACGCCTGGCTCCAGCGTTCCGAAATTCTTGGCGATACAGTTGATATACACCTCATGCCCGTCAAGACTTTTCAGCACACGGTTGAGGGAGTCTGCACTGAGTGTGTTGCCGGCGTAGACGATTTTCATACTGTCTTCCGGCGCGATAGCTTCGATTACCACGCGCGCGGCGTTGTTCGAGCCGCCAACGCCGATAAGCACAAATGCATCGGCCTTTTTTCGAATCTGCGCCGCCAGTGCCTCAATGCGCTCCAACTGCTCTGAGCCTACCTACTCGTCCACATTTAGCCAGCCAAGGCTGTCCGCATACTTTGCTTCGCCCCGCTTGCAACGCTCGAGCATCTCCGCGCTCTCTGCAAGTAGGGCATGAAACGCTTCTTCGGATACAATCTTTGATTCATCAGTGTATTGAAATTGAATCATCTTTTTCTCTTTTAGCCGCCGCAAGGATGAGCGGGGGCGCAGTCGCGGGTATGGCTGTTCTGGCTGGGGTCCTTCATGCACAAGTGCACGGCGGCAGTGGTGAAGGTCTGGGGCAGGGCCAGGATGTTGGGATTGGGGCCCACGTACTTCTTCATCGCGTCCTGCAAAGCCTCCTCGAAGGTGGCCCGGGTCTTCAGGCCCATGCCCCGGGCGATGCCCGGCTCCCGCGCGCCCACAATGTAGATGGCGCTGGTGTGCTCCTCCGCCAGATGGCCGCAGCTCATCATGGAAAAACCGTGGAACGGGTGGAAGGCATTGGCAAAGCGGTACTTGCGGATGTACTCCTGGTTGGTGGCGAAATACTCGCCGTAGCGGTTCATGTCCGGCAGGATGTTCATCGAGTCATGCTGGAACATCTTATACAGCTCTCTCAGGTACGGCCAGCGCTCCTCGTGGAACCAGCCGTCGCAGATGCTGGAGACGATGAACACGCAGTGATCTGCCAGCACCCGCTTGTGGCGGATTACCTGGGCCGAGAGCGCCTGCATCATCTGGATGGGATTGGTGCCCATGCCAGCACCGTAGTGGAAGTTGGTCGGCATGCCGAACACTACCACATCGTACTTCTTTTCTGCCCAGTGCACATAGGTGCGCTTATCCGCCGTTTTCCAGCTGATGGGCTGCATCTCCTTCGCCCAGCCGGAGTTGATCTCGATCTGCCGGCTTTTGGTGTCCAGCACCGCGTCGCAGCAGAAGAACTTCTTGCCCATCTTCTCTTCCATCAGCATACCCTGCTGGTCGAACTTGTGGCGCATCTCGCTGTGGGTGGATACGGGCACGAAGTCCTGCCGGTGCATCACCTGTGGCACATGGTGGGCCGAGATGCTGCGCCAATGGCTGATGCCCGTGGCGCAGTGCTTGTAGCCGCCCGAGTAGCCGCCGTAGGGGTTGCCCTGGGTGTGGCCAATGAGGATGGCCACGTCGGCGTCGTAGACGTACTTGTTCATGATTACATGGTCGCCAGCCTCGGTATAGCCGATGTCCACCAGGTGGTCGTAGTCCTCCGAGTCGTGGCTGGTGATCTGACCGTTCTCGTAGAATTCCTCAAACAGTTCCGAGCCCAAGATGGTCTTCATCTCCGGCACCGTGGCGCGGGGATGCAGGCCATTGGAGAACAGCAGCAGCACGTCCTTTTTCTCCACGCCCACGCTGTACAGCTCATCCAGGCAGGCACGGATGGCCACCTTGCGGTGACTGGTGGGCTGGTTGCCGCCCTTGACAATGTCCGGGATGACGAACGCCACCTTGCTGCCCTTGTGGGCCAGCTGTGTCAACGTGGGCATGCCGATGGGGTTGCGGATGCTGTCTAGGGTGGTGGCGTACAGCGTCTCCCAGGTCTGTTCGATACACGACGGGTCCGCCACCGTCTGCCCCGGGATGAACACGTCCGTGCTATCCGGCAATTCCGCGCTCATAAGTCCTTGCCCGTACTCAAATTCCAATTTCATTGTTCACAACTCCTCGTTTTCGTTTGAAAGCTGACGAACCTGCGCAACGGCGTGCCGATGAGGGGGCGGCACCACGCCTTGAACGCCTCGGTGATACCGTTGCCCGCCTCGTTAATAAATTCGTCCGGCATGTTTTTTTCCGTCAGCATCACCTGCTCGATGGGGATGAGGACGGGTTTGACGGCGTACGCCTCGCCCGTCTCGCGCTCGAAGCCCACCATCACGCCCGTGTGGCCGGCCACGGCGGCCTTCACCGCCTCGGTGCCCGCCAGCACGGCCTCGTCCCGGTCGATGGCACTCTGCCAGGCAATGGATGAGCGGCCCAAGATGCCGGGCTTTTCCGCCCGGGCCTTATAACCCAGCTTCTTGATGATGAGGTTGGCCAAGTGGGCCGACACGTCGCCGAAATAGGTGGCGCGGCCCACGGTCATCACCGGCTCCACGATGGGCGTGTCGTCGGCGTAATGCAGGCCCTCGCTGGCTACCACCACGCCACTGCCCTTGGTGTCGATCAGCTGCTGCACGTCCGCTAGGAACTGCTCCTCGCTGAAGGCGCGCTCGGGTAGATAGATCAAATCCGGCCCGCCGGTACCGCTGTCCCCGGCCAAGGCGCTGGCGGCCGCCACCCAGCCCGCCGCACGGCCCAAGGATTCCACCACCACCACGTGAATAGGCAGCCCTCTCACGTCGCAGCAAACCTCAGCCACGCTGGCGGCCATGTAGCGCGCCGCACTACCGTAGCCGGGCGCATGGTCCGTCACCGCGATGTCGTTGTCCATGGTCTTTGGGATGCCCACCACCCGCACGTCCAGCCCTTGAGCCTTGCACGCCGCGTACACCTTGCCGCAGGCATCCATGCTGCCGTTGCCGCCGTTGAAGAACACATATTTGATGTTGTGCCCGCCGATGACCCGGGCGATGGCCCGGTAGTCCTCAGGCTCCAGATGGTCCCGGCTGGTGCCGATGGCCGAGGAGGGGGTAGAGAGCAGCAGTTCCAGCTCTTCCCCGGGTACCGTTTTGAGGTCGAGGAATTTTTCCGCAATCACGGCCCCGCTTCCCCCCAGCGCGCCGTACACGCACCCGATCTGCGGGTGGCGCCCCGCCTCCCGCACGGCCCCGTACAGGGACGCATTGATCACCGCCGTAGGTGCGCCGCCGTGGACGATGAGCGCATTACCTTCCATGGTCGTCCCTCCTTACTCGCCCAGATAGAGGCGGATGATTTCAAGATATTCCTCGGGGTAAAAGCCGATCTCACCCGAAAAGCGCGTCAGGGCGATGAGCCCGCCGTCGATCTCTTCGATGGAGGCCAGCATGGCCGCGTTGTGGGCTTTCAGGCCGCCCCCATAGACAACCGGCAGCCCACCCGTGCGCTGTTTCACGAAGCGGGCGATTTCTCAATGTAAGGGGTGTCTGCCGGTGTCTTGCCTGGACCAATGCTCCAGATCGGCTCATAGGCGATGGCCACCTGGCCCTTGTTCACCCCCGCGAGGCCCGTGTCCAGCTGGGCGCCCAGAACCTCCTGCCAAGCGTCCTGCTCCTCGCTCTTTTCCCCGATACAGTACAGCACCGACAGGCCCCGGGCGATGGCCGCCCGCATCTCTTGGTTGAGCAAGCGGTTCACCGCCTGGGCCGCGGCAGCGCCCGTCACTCCTGCCTCGGCCAGGATGCCCAGCTTGTCGGCCCGCTCCTCGCAGTGGCCGATGAGCACGCTTTCACAGCCCAAGGCCTTGGCGGCCGCCGCGGGGCGGTTTGTGGTGAAGGCTCCGAAGTTGCCGCCTAGGGCAGTGTCATCCCGGTAGACGCCCTGGCAGCCCAGCTTCACGGGGCTGTTTTCGCACAGGGCCGCGGCCGCGGCCGGCAGATGGGCCTCGGGCAGGTACATGGTGAAGTTCACCCCGGCGGGGTCGTATTGTTTCAGCGCCTGCTGGGTGCCCTCCACGATGGCGCGGCCCCAGCTGGCTACCGGCGCCAGGCGGTTCACGCCCCCCAGTCCCACAGGCACGTCGAACCGCTTCAAATTCAGGTAAATGTGTTTCACCCTCAGATGCCCTCCTTTTTATAGCGGCTTGCCATCTGCTCCAGCGTCACCTGCTCTACCCACGGCGCTTTGCCGTAGCTACCGAACTGGACGATTAGGGTGCCGACCACCTCTTTGACGCCCTGCTCGATGCAATCCACAATGCGGGCGACATCCGCGTCCGGCACATTGCCGTATATGACGGTGTCCATCAGCGGCGGCAGAAAGGCGCGGGGGTCGAAAGCCTGCTTGTTGGCTTCCAGCAGCTGGTACACCGGGCCGATGCTGGCGCTGTCTTGCAGCGCGGGTTCGGCCGCGAACAACTCTCTCATATTGCGGGTGACGGCCAGGCGGATGTCGGTGTCCACATTGATTTTGCTGATGCCACTGTGCCCCACTTCTACCAACTGGTCCAGCGCGATGCCATAGGCATTGCGGATGTCGCCGCCCAAGGCGTTGATCTCCTCCACGATATACTGCGGCACCGTAGACGAGCCGTGGCTGACGAGGAAGCCACAGATGCCCTCATGCCGCATACACTCCTTGGTGGCGATGGCGATTTCCTTGCGGATCTTGGTGTCCTTGCCCTTGTTGGCGCCGTGCATGGTGCCGTAGCTGATGGCCAGGGCGTCGCACTTCGTCTTTTTGAAAAACTCCACAGCCTTAAGCGGGTTGGTGTAGGTGGACGTACTGCTGAACACATGGTCCTCCACGCCGGCCAGCACGCCCAGCTCGCCCTCCACGGTGACACCCAGCGGATGGGCGTACTTCACCACTTCCCGCGTCAGCTCCACGTTGTCCTCAAAGGACAGGCTGCTGCCGTCGATCATCACCGAGGTGTAGCCCCCTGCGATGGCCGCTTTCACGCTCTCCATATTTTTGCCGTGATCCAAATGCAGCGCCACGGGGACCGGGCTGTTTTCCCCGTACCGCTTTACCGCCGCGCCAATATTGGCTGCGCCCTTAATCTTGTCCTCCACCGTGCCGTTCATAAAATCCGGCCGGCCGCCCATAAAAGCGTTGGCCAGGTCGGCCCCCTGCAAAATAGCCGGGCTACGGAACTGCTCGTGTACCGCGATGGCGGCCTTCGCTTGGGCCACTGCGTTTACGTTGAACGAGCCCTGCGCGTAATTGAATTGGTCGGCGGTCTCCAAAATTGCCCGCATCGGTACCAGCATATAATCCTTCCTCTCTGTAGCGCTGTTACTTTTCTATAGTTACACAATAAAAGCTGATTCTTATGGCCGTGGACCGGGGACGCCCCACATGGCCAAAAAAATAACCGGTTGGATATTTTTTCCTGCTGTAAATCTTTAAGGTCTCAGGCCTCGTACACGCTCTCGCCGGCCACGATAGTGCGGCGTACATTCCACGCCCGGTCTAAAACGACCAGATCGGCGTCCTTGCCGGGCTCTATACTGCCCTTTTTCTCGAACACACCGATGAGGCGGGCAGGATTTTCGGTCAATAGCGGCAACACATCGGCCGCACTTTTGCCCGTGAAGTCCATCAAGTTGCGCAGGGCTGTGTCTTGGGAGAGGGTGCTGCCCGCGCGCACGCCGGTATCGGCCAACTTGGCGTCGCCGTCCAACACCACCACATCATTCACGCCCAGCTTGTAATGGCCGTCCGGAAGGCCCGCGGCCTGAATGCTGTCCGTGACGGCGACCACCCGGTCCCACCCCTTGCATTTCAGCAGCAGGCGCACCGCCGCTGGGTGCAGGTGACGTCCGTCGCAGATGGCCTCGCAGTACACGCTACTTTCCAGCACGGCGCCCATGATGGCCGGGCGGTGCTGGTGGAACAGCCCCATGGCGTTGAAGGTGTGGGTGGCGGCCGCGGCGCCGTTGGCGATGGCGCGCATCGACGTCTCATAATCGGCACCGGAGTGGCCGATGGCCACCGCGACTTCCTTTGACACTTGGGCAATCATCTCCAGCACGCCCTCCACCTCCGGCGAGACGGTGAGGTAGCGCACCGCGCCCCCGGCAGCCTCTTGGTAGCGGCGGAACAACTCGGCATCGCCCTGTCGAAGCAGATGCTGCGGCATGGCGCCCTTGTATGCGGGGGCCAAGAAGGGGCCCTCCAAGTGAATGCCCAGCAGCCGCGCGCCGGGGCCGGGGCATTCTATGGCCTGCCGCGCCTGGTCGATGCACCACAGTGTCTGCTGCTCGGTATCTGTCAAAATGCTGCACAGCCAGCTGGTGGTTCCGTGGCGCGCGAAAAAGGCGCCGATCTTCTGCAGGTCCCTGGCCGCGGCAGCGTTGACGTCGATGCCGTCCCCGCCGTGGGTGTGCACATCGATAAATCCCGGCACCAGTGCCATTCCGTTGAGGTCCAGTACTTGGGTGCCGACCGGGTAGTGAATGTCCGGGCCCACGGCCGCCAGCACGCCTTCTTGCACCAGCACGTCCGCCGGGGCAAAATCCCGGCCCCGGTAGACATAGGCGTTTTTCAAAAACAGCTCTCTCATAGGCGGCCCCTCAATACGGCTGCTTGGCCGCATTGGCATTCACCAGGACGAGCGCGTCTGGGTGCGACTGGGCCAGGGTCACGGGGAAAGCCGCCGTTTTTTCCCCATAGGCCGCCCGGCGCACCACCGCGCGGTGCCAATCCCGGAACACGCCTAGGCGCAGCTTACGCGCGTTTAAGATTTGCTTCATACCGATGGTGACGCACTTTTTAGGCATGCACTCCAGAGCGCCGGCCAGGTCGCCCACGGCGTTGGTGGTACGCGTCTCGGGTAGGATGTCCAGCACGCGGCTGGGAAGGGCCGCAAAGGCCTCGTTCGTCAGGCCCGGCTGGGGCTCGTTGAAGGCCAGGTGCCCGGTGATGCCGATGCCGCCGAAAACGATGTCCGCACCGCCCAGTTCTTCCAGCAGTCGGTCGCCCTTAGCCGGGTCCGCCGGGTCGGGGAACACGCGCTGGCTTTCGGGCATCAGCAACGCGGGGGTAATCTTGCCGTACACCTCCCGGGTCATGAAGCCCCGGAAGGACAGGGGGCTGTCCTGGCTGATGTAGGTACCGTCGTCCTCCAAATACTCGTCCATATTGAAAAACCACACGTCTTTGAGGCTGATGCCTTCTTCATTCACGCGCCGCACAAAAAACGCATACTGGCCCACCGGCCCCACGGGACAGATAAACACCGTGCGCTTGCCCCCTGCGTTGTTCTCTTTGATGCAGTCGGCCATCATGTCGGCCATGGCGCGGAACACCTCGTCCGAATCACCCATTTTGGCCAGGGGAATCTTCGCCTCCGCGCCCAAGGTCTCCGCGGGAATATGGTAATACGCTCTGTCTTCCATGTTTTTCCCCTTTCATCTGAACAGATATTCCAAGCCCAGCTCGCGGATGCGCAGCACAATCTCCTTGGTGCGAGCGCAGCCGAACTTCTCCCGGATGCTGTGGATCTGTGTTTTCACCGTGTCCTGGGCCACCACGCGCACCTCGCTGATCTGCCGCGCGTTCAGCCCCTGCAGCAGGTAGCGCACCAGCTCCCGCTCGGTGGGCGTCAATAGGGACAGGGTGTTGACAAAATACAAAAGGCTGGTTTCGTTGTGGCGCAGGCGGGAATACTCCTGCAACATCACCCGCTGGGTGCGCTCACTCATGGTCGGGTTGCCCGCATAGGCCATGCGGATGTGCTCGAACAGCCATTCATCTTGGCTGCCCTTTACGAAATAATCCACCGCGCCCGTGGCCATGGCGGTGAGGATCATGTCATCGTTGTCGTGGGCGGTGAGGTAGATGATCTTCGCCTCAGGCTTCTGCGGGTGAATGGCGGCTGCGGCGTCGATGCCCGCCTGGATGGTCTCCATTTCGATATCCAGCAGGATAACGTCGAATTCCATTGCCAACGCCGCTTCCACCGCCCCGACCCCGCTGGAGGTCGTCGCCACCACCTGAAAGTCCGGCTGGCCGTTCAGTTCCTGGCACAGGTCCTCCAGCAGCACATCATTGTCCTCCGCCACGATGATGCGGATGTTCATGCACTTTCCCCCTCTTTTGGCCCCGCTCCGGCAAAATTTTCGGCAGCAGAATATAAAAACTGGCGCCGCTGCCGTAGATGCTCTCCACCTTCAGCGTACCCATGTGTTTTTTCACAATCGTGCGCACATAGTAGAGACCCAGGCCCCAGTTGGAGTTGGAATTTTTACTAGAATAGAAAGGATCGAAGATCTTGCCCAAGTCGTACTTGCCGATGCCCACGCCGTGGTCCCGCACGCAGATGCCGTTCACCCGCTGCTTTTCGTAGCAGGTCACAGCGATGGGCTCTGTTTTGCCCGCGGACACCGTCGCCTCCCAACCATTGACCAGTAGGTTCGTGATGGCCGCACGCAGGTGGGCTTCATCCGCCAGCACGTAAAGGCCCTCGGGCAACTGTGTCTCCACCCGGGCGGCCGGGTACTTCTTTTGCAGCCCTTCCACCGCGCCCTGCACAATCACCGTCAGGCTACACCGGCGCATGGAGAGGGCATTGGATTTGAAGCTTTTGTACAGCTCCTCCACGTGGGAGATCAGGCCGGCGTTGTTCTCCAGCAACTGCTGCGCGTAAGAGCGAAGAGCCGCCAGGTCGGGTTGGTCTGCGTCCAGCTGCTCGGCCAGGCGCTTGCACAGCACCCGGTTGGCCAGCAACTGGTTTTTGATGCCGTGCACAAAAACGCTGCCACCCAGGCTGGCCGCGTCGTATTTGCGCTGCAGGCGCACATCGTCTTGGCCCTCTGACCACTTCATGCGAGCCACGCTCATCATTGAGACGCTGCCCAGCAAGAGGGAAACCGTATTGGCCGCCAATACCACACCATAAGTGGCCGGCGAGAGATAGGGGTTCAGATACCACAGTCCCCTGTGCGCCATATAGGCATCCTGGTAAAACAAGTACACCTGGGCCGGGTCCTGCGGGCAGTACAGCGCGTACAGTGCCGTGACGCTGAGCAGCATCACGCAGCGTAGCACCGCCGAGGTGCGGATATAGCGGATGCGCACATTGCCCGGCTCGGCGACAAGCAATACCGTCCCTAGTGCCAAATAGGCCGCAATCCAGCCTAGGGAAAGGTAAATTAGCCATTTCTGCACGGCGCTGTCCCGCGCCACAAAGAGGAACACCGGGGGATAATACAGCACGAGCGCCAGCCCCGGTGGGATGGCTGTGACCCAAGCATGGCGGCGCAGCCATCCCAGCTTGGGGTGGGAGAAGTAATATAGGGCGGTGACCACAAACAGCCAAGGGAACAGATACCGGCCCACCGCCAGCCCGTAGCCCAACTGCCAGAGCGTCAGCCGCGTATATTGCAGCCGCACGCGGAAACCGTCCGTCAAAAACAGAATCGTGCGCAGCGTGCCGCCGATGCCGCCCTTTTTGGCAATGTACATCAGGGTGAACACCAGATACACAATCAGGCTTGCGGCCAGCGCGCACAGCAGGAAATATTCCTTTTTCCTCTTCGTGGCCCAGAATATCGCAAACACGGTCAGCAGGCAGCTAGCAACCACCAGAGACATGCGCCTTCCCCCTTTCCGCTTTTCAAAACCATTATAGAAAAAAACGGGGCACAAAACAAGGTTTGTGCCCCGCCTTCGACGTCGAGGAGTGGGCGCTCAAGACGCGGGGCGGCAGTTTATTTTGTTGCCTCAAGCATCAAGTCGAACATCACATAATCGGAGACCGGCACTTCTGCCTCCACATCACCGCTGGCGATAAAGCCGTTCTGCTGGGATTTATACAGTTTTTCCATGGTGCCGTCCTCGATCTCAGTCACCATCTCCGCGCTGGTCAGCCATTCGGCATCGCCGCGCTGGGCATACACAGTCTCATAGTCCAGGGCGCACTGGTCGGCGATCCAATGACTGATCTGCTCTGCGTTAGCGGGATTGGCGCGATAGTCCTTCGCCTTATACAGGGCCTTCACGTAGCGCAGCAGCACGTCGGATTTCTCGTCGGCATACTTGGACATGCAAATCCAAGAGGACACGGAGGCGGACTGGTCGGCAAAGCTGAGGTTGTCGGCCAGTTTCACTACGTCGTCACCCAACTCGGTGCTGACGGCCAGGGTGCTGGGGCTCCACAGGGCACAGGCATCCAAAGAGCCGGAGATCATGGCGCTGACGATGCCGGAGGCGTCCATCTCCATAGCGGTGATGTCGTCCATAGTCAGACCGGCGGAAGCTAGAGTCTTTTTCAGGATGGATTCACTGGAAGTGCCGGAGGCATAACCCACGACCTTGCCTTTCAGGTCTTCGGCTTTCTCAATACCGTGGGTTTTGAGGGCCATCACGGCGTCGCCGTTACCGCAGTGGGCAAAGCAGAAAATCTTAGCACGGCCATTGATGCACAGCTTATGCGCGCCAGAGCCGATGTAGCCGATGTCGATGGATCCGTTCTCCATGGCGGCGATGATGGTGGGACCGTCAGCAAATTCCACCAGATTGACGGTGATGCCCTGCTCTTCAAAATAGCCCATCTGGTCGGCCGTAACCACCTCCACCAAGCTGGAGTAGTTGGGCATATAGGCGATGTTCAGGGTGACGGGGTCGAGTACGGGCTCCTCAGCGGGCTCGGCTACCGAAGAGGTCATGGCCGCCGTAGAAGAAGCGGGCGCGTTTGCGGGAGCGCTGATGGAAGCACCACCGCAAGCGGCCAGGGCCAGCACCATGGCCGTTGCCATCAGAATCGCTAAAAACTTTTTCATGGTTTTTCCTCCCTAAGTAAACTTTATTTATCGGCGCTGTCCGCGCCGTGCGAACCAGAATTTTTTCATGTGCTGATTACTTGCGTACCTCCAGATACTCTGTACACCTCGCCCCAAACTTCGTTCTTCAGCCGGTTGAACTCGGGAGAAAGGCGCGTCTCTTGGGTGCGGGGGGTAAGGGATATCGATGTCCACAATGCGTTTGATGCGCCCGGGGCGCGCGCTCATGATTACGCAGCGCTGCCCCAGAATGATTGCCTCATCCACGTCGTGGGTTATAAAAAAGCAAGTTTTTTTCTCTTTTTGCCAGGTGTTCAAAAGGTCTGTCTGCAGTTGAGCTCGGGTCTGCGCGTCCAAGGCCCCGAAAGGTTCATCCATCAGCAGAATCTCCGGCTCGGCCGCGTAGGCGCGGGCGATGGCCACTCGCTGCTTCATGCCGCCAGAAAGCTCCTTGGGATAATGCTCGGCAAATTTCTCCAGATCCACCATGCGCAGGTAGCGCAGAGCTTCCTCGTCCGCCTTAGCCCCCTTGATGCCACGCATCTCCAAAGCAAAGCAAACGTTTTTCTCCACGGTCAGCCAGGGAAACAGCGCGTACTGCTGGAACACCACGCCCCGCTCGCGCCCCACGCCCTCCACGGCCTCGCCGTCACACAGCACAGTGCCGCTGGTGGGCTTCAGCAGGCCAGCAATGATGTTCAGCAGCGTGGATTTGCCGCAACCAGAGGGGCCGACGACGGTAACAAACTCGTTCTCATGGATATCCAGATCCACGCCGTTCAGCGCCACCATCTCACCCTTGCGGCCATTGAACGCCATTTTGATATTTTGAATCTGGACTTTTACAGCTCTCTCTTCTCCTGCCATCCCGTCAGCTTCCTTTCTGCAAATTTGATCAGCTTTTCCACCGAAATGCCGATGATGCCGATGATGATGATGTAAAGCAGCATGGGCTTTGCCTCATAGTTGCTGTTCAGCGACCGGATGCGCATGCCCAAACCCGCCATGGCACCCGTGGATTCGGCTGCGATCAGCGTGGTCAGCGCCGTGGAGGCGCCCAAGCGCACGGCTGTAAGGATAAACGGCAAGCTGGCCGGCGCAATCACGCGCACAAAGATGTCCTTGTCCTTAGCGCCCAGCACCCGTGCCGCACGAATCAGCGTGTCGTCGATGTTTACCACGCCCTGGTAAATGGTGATGCACATGGTGAGGAACGTGGCGATGGTGATGACCACCACCTGAGGCTTGCGGCCCACGCCCACCGTCATGACAATCAGCGGCACATAGGCCAAGGGCGGGATATTGCGAATAAACAGAATCCACGGCTGAATCACGTTGCGCACCGGCAGGTACCAGGCCATCAGGATGGCCATGGGCAGCGCCAGTGCAAAGCCCAGTATATAACCCAAGCTGACGGAGATGAGACTGCTGGCGATATCCGTCAACAGTACGCCGCGATCCAGCATCACCTTAATCTGCTGGATGGTGACAATAGCGTTTGGAAAGCTGCGCGAGGTGTTGGGCAACACAGAGAGGATCGTCCACACGATCAGCGCCGCGATAAGAGAGATTGCCAACCATGCCTTTGGTTGGATCCGATCGGCGAGGCTGCTCTGTTTTTTCTTCACGAAATCACCCTGCTTTCTTCATTTCATCTGTTGCTTTTCAAAAAGAATGAGAAATTTTTTCAGAAAGAATGAGAAAAGTGTGTTGCAGTTTTGCAACAAAAAACCAAAAAGAAAAGGGCGTTTACAGCGGGTTGAAAAGTCCCTGTAAACGCCCTTTTAACGTATTCAAAATCGCCTGATTACGGGTGCGAATGGAGCGGCTTGCAGCGTTTGCACCGCACCCTTTTGTCATGCGTTGGGAGGTACACCGCTAGTGCGTGTCTCGGCTTTGTTTGCAGTATCCGCAGCACCAAGAATATCCTCAAGAACAGTCTCTCCGATATCCGGGTTTTGAAACCTTTTGATGAGGTCACTTGCATAGTTGGAACCACGGGAAATGACGATCCCCGTGAGCAGCGTGCCCAGCCAGTGAACTGAGAAAGAAATACCCATAAGAGCAAAGATATCAGCCCCAGCGGCGAAGCAAATAAAGACTGCAATGAAGATAGCAGCCAGCTGCGTGCCGAAGGTTTTGTACTGTTTGTTCTCAAGCATTTTAATGACGGTCTTCGCATATTGCACCAGAGCCTCGACGATGACCGCAAGCGATAGAATGAGAAGAAAAGCCTGCATAAAAACATCCTCCTTAATGAAAAAGCATACATAGAAATGACAGGATATAGCTGACGCTAGACGCCCGCAACATACACCTTAATATCAGACAGTTTTTTGTCCGCAGCATCCGCGCGCTGTGTGGCCGCGTCACGCTCTTTTGTAAGCTGCGCAATCTGCGCTTCAAACCCGGATGTATCGCCACCGCCAGCCTGCGCCATACATGCCGTGATAGCATCCCCAGCGGAAAGGCTCACGATTTCGCTGCGGTCGGGGAGCACCACAGCATAACGCTTTTCTGTGCCAGCCTGGATTCGCACCCAGGTATAAGTGCCATCGCTGCCCACCTCGGCCTGCACCGGGTGATATTCGCCCACCTTTAGGCGGCCACCGTTGTATTCCATATCGACAGCGGTCACATCCGCGGCCGAGAACACCTCACACTTTTCCGAAAGTACCTTCAAAAATTTCATATTCTCATCCTCCGTCCCGTTGATTGCTGCACCATATGTGCCCACAGCATTGGGGTGCCCGGTGTATGCCGTAGGATCAAGCCCTGCCCCGGTGGTCGTGGCACGCACCTCAAAATGGCAGTGTGCAAAGGGCGGGCTTGCCAGCGCCGCGTTGCCCGTGTTGCCCATCACCGCCAGCGCATCACCGCTTTTCACCCGCTGGCCCACGGATACCAGGTTCCGCGCATTGTGGCAGAAATACAGGTAGTTCACCACGTCTGGCGTCTGGCCCGCATCCAGCTCCACGCACACATACCAGCCCCATTCCCATGTTTTATTGCCTGTGGACTTGTCCACTTTGCGGGCTGTAATGACCCGTCCGGAAATAGTTTTGCCCTTGTAATCAGGCATCAGGATAGTAGAGCTGTCCAGCCCTTCCTCGTCGCTGCCACCGTGCCAGCCCTTGCCGTTGTTCCGGGTATAGCCCCACCGGCTGTACCCATACCGCACCCGTACTCGGCCTTTAAAAATCGCCATGGTATACCTCCAGAGTAAAAAAAGCACCCCGTTGGGGGTGCTGTGGTTACGTATCGCTGGCCAGCCGTTCGCCCAGTGTGACAGAAAGCTGACGGCCATAAACAGCCGGTGTTTTGCTGGTTTCTTTCTGCACCTCAACCTCTTTATCCTCCCAATCGCCCACAAGGGCGTATGCGGAAAAATCCTTATGCGCAACTCCGGCCAGCTGCTCATCCGGCTCATCAGCCGTCTCGTTGTCCGGATAGTAGATGCGGAAAGATTCAAGGTTTTCGGGTATGATATCTGCCCGGATAGCGTCAAACTGCTCTGCACCTGCGCGGAATGTGATTTGTACGGTACTACGCTTACGATTACGCAACATGCCTTCGCCCTCGTTGGGCTGCTCGATTTCGTATTTATGGCCGTTTGCCAGTCTGATCAAACTCATGGTCTATATCCTCCTGAATCAGGTCACGACGATTACACCACCGTACAGCCTTACGCAGCTCTGCAATCTCATTGTGGACGTAGATGCGCGCCGTGACGGAGATGTCCTTGTGTCCTAATATTTTACTTATTGAATAGATGTCAGCGTCATGCCGGCGCAGGTAGGTTCCATAGGTGTGGCGTAGTTCATGTGCGGTAAGCTCCGGCATGCCGGGGTGCGCTTGTGCAAGTCTTGCCATTTCCGCCTTGAGCCTTCGGCTCCATGTATCGGGTCTTAGGGCGGTATCACCGGAAATGAGATACTTTCCCGCGTAGCGTCGCTGGAGAGCATCTATGGCTTGCAATGCCCGGTCGGAAAGAGGGCAGACGCGATAGCTTCCGCACTTGGGAGAGCGCTCCACCGGCTTGCCCGATACCCATGCGATACTGCGCTGCACTCGGTAAAGCCTGCGTCGTCGGTCAATGTCCTCGGGATGCAGCCCCACCAGCTCTCCACGGCGCATGCCGGTTTCCAATAGTAATACGACCTCCGGCATACGGCTCAAAAACCAGCGGGAGGCGATCTCGATTTGTCTGTCATTGTAGACCTCCTTTATCTGAGGCAGAGCCATGCTTTCCAGCTTACATCCGTCGGCGGGGTTGCTGGTACATAGCCCATTACTGCATGCGCTGCGAAAAATCCCATTGACACACATGCGGATCTTCCCGCACATGCTGGGAGAGAGACTGGATGCCTGTTGATAGAACCGCAGGATATCCGCTGGCGTCACATCCACCAGAAGCATGTGTCCAAGTGCTGGAAGGATATGCCGCCGAATTGGCAGTTCATATGTGGTGCTATATGCCGGATCTGTGATGTAGGGCCGCTTGTACAGAAGCAGCCACTGCGCGGCCCAGCCCGACACCGTGTACAGGTCGGAACATTTTTCAGCCTGCCCATGTTCAGCGATATATGCAAAATATTTTGCCTTGGCTTCGGCCTTTGACCGCCCGTAAAACACCCGTTTAACAGGTGTTTTATCCGCTTTATAAGCAATAACCCCTTGGTATGTTTGCAATTTTTTACGCATAATGATACCCTCCTTTTTTTAGGAGGGTATCATTTAATACATGTTTTGTATTATTTTTGGAACACAAGCTTCCGATGCTAATTTAGGCACGATCGCGGGTGTTCAAACAGTCAGCCTGACAGCCGCGCAAAACGGGCCTCACAACCACACGACTTTAATTGATTATAAAAACTTAATGGGTACTCCAGAAGGCAGCAATAGCTTCCAAGCGCGCCAAGAGCCTGCCGGGGCCGTTACCACAGGTCCTTCGGGGAACGGTGCAGCTCACGAAAATCGTCAGCCAAGCCTATACCTTAACTATATAGTGAAGGTGTAGCGATGGCTGCATCAGTGACATAGCCTGCCCTCCGCCTATATTTAATGAAAAATGGCCGACAGAACTAGCCCCGGCATCGCTTACCAGATCGCCACCGCCACGATATTTCCCATTATTTGTGATTGCTGGCTTGAATATTCCATTTACCGTCTGGATATTCGTCCCCGTGTTTGAACTGTGCATAACAATGCTCCCGCTCAATACAGGCAATTCCGCATTCGTGAGAGCGTGGTTTTTTGCACCAGACTTCACACCTAAATTAGCATCGGAAGCTACCCCCACAGCGACCCGGCCGCGCATGTCTGGCAGATTGAAGGTAGAGGAACCGTCGCCGGAACCAAAAGTAGTCCCAATGACTGCGAAAAGTGCCGCATATGTCGTGCGGGACACAGCACGTCCATCACAAAGAAGGAAGCCGACGGGAGCGGAGTTCCCGGCATAAGAGAGAATCGCCCCCGTAGGAGTGAGGGCACGGGAAATGAAGTTACGCCATTTGCTCAGCATGACCATAACAGCAGAGAGCTTTGAGCCGGAGACAGGCGCAGAAAAATCCGCATCAGAAGATGGGGAAAAGGTGACAGTGACATCCTTGCCGTCCCCGGTTTTCAGAAGATAATTAGACATGTCGATTTTTTCGGCTGCATCTTCCGCCCGCTGCGCGGCGGCTTCAGCAGCAGCTTCAGACTGTGCGGCAGACGAAGCGCTGCCCTCAGCGGCGGTTTTGCTGGCGGCGGCATTGGTCTCGGAGGTTTTCGCCGCTGAAGCGCTGTTCGCCGCAGCGGTCTTGCTGGCGGCAGCGTTGGTCTCGGAGGTCTTTGCCGCAGAGGCGCTGGCCGCAGCAGCGGACTCGCTGGAGGCCGCGTTCGTTTCCGACGTGGCGGCAGCGGAAGCGCTGTTCGCGGCCGCAGTTTTGCTGGCGGCAGCATTTGTTTCGGAAGTCTTTGCGGCCGCCGCACTTGCAGCTGCCGCTTCGGCATCGCCCTCGATCTGCTCCACCAGTACAGCAGCCTGTTCCACATCTCCAGCCACCGCCTGCTGTGCCTGCTGCGCCTGCTGTGCGCTCTGTGCAGCGGCCTCCTGTGCATCTTCGGCCCGCCCTGCATCCAGCTTACTTTGTGCAGCCGCATTGGCAGCTTCATCCGCCAGCTGCCCGATCTGTTCCACTGCCGCCTCAAACATGTTCCTGGGTGGGATCACCGTACCCTCGACGCTGGCGGCAAACTGCAAACCGTTGGACTGCAGTTTGATGATCTCTTCACCCGTGGAGGACCGGGCCACAAACTGCACATCCAACTGTCCTGAATACGCGGTGAAATCCGCATCCACAGGCCAGGTAATAATAATCTGTCCCTCATTGTCGGGATCTACGGAAACCCTCAGCTGCTTGTTAATGATCGTCATGTAGTCCGGATGGGAAGCGCGCACATACCAGGTCATCGCGGACAGGTCGTGCCCGTCGTGATAGCGCGGGCCGGTAACGTCGTAGACCTCCGCGCGTGCTTCGCCCTGGGTATGCAGGCCGGCCTCCGGCCCGAAGTACACATATTTGTCTTTGAACCCAATTGAAATAGCCATAAGAACCTCCAACAATTTGATCAGACAACGGAGCCTGTGAGCTTGGTCCATCGGCTGTCCTTTGTAGTCCGGACAAGCAAAGTCCCCTGGGTGCTGTAGGAGAACACAATATCCGCATAGTTTCCGGCGAGATTGTCCACCTGGCCTGATCGTGTGGCAAAGTCTGCTTTTGCAGCAGATTCAGCCATGGCTGCGGTCTCCGCTTCAACCGCAGTTTCCGCACTCTTTGCTGTCTTCGCCGTCTCAGCGGTCTCAGCGCTTTTCGCGGTATCCGCGGAGCCCGCGCTGGCGGCAGTGTCTGCCTTTGTGGCCGTCACAGCCTTGCCCGCGGTCTCTGCGTGTCCAGCCTCGGATGCATAGGCAGCACGGGCGGCGCTGTCCGCGTAGATGCTCTGTGCAGGCGCGCCCACCGGGTATTCCACCACATAGGTGCCGCTGTCCTCAATGATCCGCACACGCTGCCCGGCGGTGAACCGCACAGCCGCGTTGCACTTGTAATGCTTCAGGCTTTCTGCTTCCGCCCCGTTGAAGATGAGCGCGATGCCATCCTCGTAGACAGTACCCACCGTGGCGAAGGACTGGCCGGGCGGGTCCGGCTGCACGATGGCCTGCTGCTCCTGATACGTCTCCAGGATCATAGATACACCACTCTCTTTCCCGTATGGGTCATTTTGTACGGCTGTTCCAGCTCTAAACGCCAGCCTGTCTCTTCGTACAGCGTGCTCTCGCCATCCCGCACCAGCTCCACCAGGTCAAAAACAGCGTGCCGCCCGCTGGGGCCGGTGTAAAACGTACGGGTCTCCGTGGACTGCAGGCTTTTAAACCGCTTGTTGTCCGCATACGCCTGCAGCTCCGCCTGAGATGCAATGTTGTCCAGCTTCTCATAGGACACGACCCGCCGTCCCAGGTTCACGATGGAGAAAACGCTGTCCGGCCTGTCGTTGACCGATACGGCCCGCATGGACGTCCCCAGATCCGGGTTATCCACTTCCGCAATAAAGACGTTTGGATGGTCGAACAGATCCACCGCCTGCGTCCACTCAGGGTATTGGATGGAATACTCTCCATCCCGGTACGTCACGGATATCGCATCCGCGGACGGCATGCGGAACGCACTGCAGTGTACTGTGCCGCCGCCGTCCATCCAGATGCTGTTGTAGTTGATCTCCGCCGCCAGGTCGTTGATGATCGTGAGACGGTCTGTGCCCGGCTCCCAGTCCTCCCGGTCCGCCTGCAGCGTGGCGGTGTTTGCCTCCACGAAAAAATCCGTGATGCCGGATTCGACCAGCAGTGCCTGGATGGCTGCCGTGTACAGCGTACCCTTTGCCAGATGCAGCCGCGTCTCTATCTTCGAGGACATGGCAAGATAGGTCAGGTCATAGGCTGTAAGGCTCACCACTGGCCGCATGCCGTCGTGTTCCGTGTATGCATCGGTAGGGATATACTTGCCGAGCGGCTGGCGCACGCCGTCGATGGTGAGCACCGGCTGGATCACGTCCGTGAGGTAGTTGACGGCACGGTTTTGTGCAAACTTCCCGCTGAGCGCCCATTTTACGGCGGCGTCCGCCGTCACCGAAATGGCCGCACCGCCGCCTTTGAATGCGGTAAGCCGTGAATACTCCACGTTATCCCGCAGCACAAGGTATTCCACCGATACATTACTCATAGCTGATCTCCTGCCTGTGATCCGTCTCGACGATGGTGAACTGTACATCCCGCGCGCGGCCATGGGCCGCTTGGATGTTCCCAAGCACCCCGATCACAACATCGCCCCAGCAGTCTTTGTAAACTACGGCAGAGCCCAGCAGGCCGCGCAGGACGTCCATCTGTGCGGCGTCCCGGAGCGTGAAAGCGAAGTCGTGGCTGGCGTCTTGCATGCCACAAGTATATGGCTCGGGTTTTGTGCGGCCGTAGTAGTGTACATAGTCCACCTGTGCGCTGTAGCTTCCGTCATGTGCGGGCCTCTCACCGGCCCGCAGCCGCAGCTTCAGCCAGGGCGCGCCATCCTCAACGGACCCGATCACGGCGTTTTCAATCGCCAGGAATGCGTGGACGGGCGCGCTGTCGCCGTAGTATCCCTCCGGCGTGACGCCGCGCACAGTATACACATGCTTTCCGGCACACAGACGGTCTGTGATCCCGCTGCCCGCCGAGCGCGCAATGGGGACACCGTCACGCAGTATGAAGTATTCGGCGTATGCGGCGTCCGTTTCCCAGGATATTTCAATGGCGTTTAAACGGGCATTGAAAGCGGCTTCAACAGTTGGTCCGGGAACGTTCAGAACGGTAATGGAGCCAACGGCCGGAGCGGATTCCACGCCGAACACTGTCTTTATCGCCAGCTGCACAGGATATGTCCCATCCTGCAGGAAATACGGCATGCGGAACTCCTTGGCCGTGCTGTGCATCCAGCCTGTATCATAGTCCCCGATCTGGATGCGCACGCCCTGCTGGTCCGCAGACTGCCAGCGGATGGTGGGGCGCGGTTTTGTATCCGTGTATACAATGACCGGCACGGCCGGAGCCCGGCGGATGATGATGGTCGCTGCGGCGCTGTAGGAACCCCACACACCATCGCCGTTTTTGGTGCGCACCCGCCACATGAGCGTCCCCTGTGCAAACTGCCCGGCGGGTGTTGCGAAGCTGGAGGCATCGGTCTCTGCGGTGCTGAGTGTGGTGTACTGTCCGCCCATGTTGGAGCTGGTCTGCAGCTCGTAGGCGGTCTGCGCCGTGCCGGTGGATATCTCATGCCGCCATACGAAGGTGACGCCCTGTGTGTCTTCCACAATAGCGCCCACAGGGGAGACGCACACAGGCGTGCTCAGCGCGTCCTGGGTGTTGACGTGTATCCACTCGCTGCTGCCTGCAGCGCCGGTGTTGGCTGTTACCTCAACCTGCCACTCAATATCGTCCGCAGTGAATGTATTTGCCGGGAAGTCGTGCCAGGTCTGCGCACCGCTGATGGTGACACTCTTGACGTCCTGCTGTCCCTGTGTGCGGTAGCGCAGCACGGCCGAAGTCTGGACGATCTCGCCGGGCGCATCCTCGGCTCCCTCTGCCGTGACAGACCAGCCGAAGCGGTTGACCTGGTGCTTCAGCACGCGGCTGCCGTCCGCCGGATACAGGTCCGCAGGCGCGACAGGCAGTTCTTTGTTGTTGAAAGTGGTCCAGCTGCTTGCAGTGGTCCCGCCGCTGGTATCCGTCACCTCGACCTGCCAATCAATATCCCCTGCGGGCAGCACGCCCGCAGGAATCGTATAGCCTTGTGTGGCATTGTTGATGGCATATTCTGTGTACGCCGGAGCACCGTTTTTCCTCCAGCGCAGCTTTGCCGATACTTGCCGAATGGAGCCGGACAGGTCGTCCGGCTTCGTGTAGCTCAGGCTCCACGAAAAGTTGACGGCAAAGCCCTTGTAGGTCGTGGCCCGGCTGGAAGGAGTCAGATCTGTCAGCCGGACAGCCGTGCTTTGGAACTGCACCGTGGCATACCCGCCGCTCGCCTGTGCGCCGGAACTGGACGTGACCACGACCTCCCATTCCATGCCGGGGTCGGCAGCATTGGGAACGAGCCCCGTGTCGAAGTCGATGTATGTGTTGGGGCCGGGCACACGGACGGAAGTCCATGTGCCGGAGCCTTTTGCCCGATACTTGAAGTCCGAATACGCTATGGTGAGCGTTCCGTTGATGGGTTTCTCCGCCGTGACATTCCAGGAAAAACGGTGGTAAAACCCTTTTTTGATCGTCGTGTTGGCTGGGGAATAGCCGGATGGCGTTATCTTGCCCGCATGGGTCTGGATCGTCGCATAGGGCACATGGTCCGAGCCGTCCACCCAAAATTGGGCGGAGCCTGTCTGGTTCTCGGTCGTAATGCCGATCTGGCACGAGAGATTACCGGCACCCTTCACCCCGCCGGAGGTAATCTTCCATTCGGGGCCGTTCCAGCTCGGGCCTGCAATTTGCCCAAGGATCAGGCTGAGGGGGTACGGCGCATGGCAGTACACCGCAAGTACGGATGCGGAATCAAGGACCTCGCCGGAAGGCACCGGAGACTTATCAAAAAACAGCCAGCCCCAGTCCGCCTTGTCTGCACCCAGGTTGTCGATGCGCAGCTCACCCACACCGCCGGACAGATTCTTCAGATTTTGCGAACCGTTGCAGTATACGGTATACTGTCCCATGTATCAACGCCTTCTTTCTACCGCCGTGCCAGTCCCATGCGGACGGTCATTTTCTCGTTTTCAAGCATGCGTTTGATGGCCACATACGTTTCAATGTCATCCACCTTGAAGATGTTCTGGCTGTTGTCCACGAAAGTGGCACCGCCGCCCTGCGCGGATATTAAGGCTCGGGATTGTTCGGCGGTATAGACCGCCTCGCCGCCCGCAAAGCGCATCAGCTCCGGCCCGTTTTCGCCAACCCAGCGCCAGCCGGGGTGGCGGAACGAGTGCCGCGGGCGTAGCCCGCGCCGCCGACCTGCGCCTGCAGTTCGCCCATACTGGGCACCTGTATCGTACCGGTGTTGATCATGGGCACGCCGCGGATCGCACTGATCAGCATGGCGATGCCGGATGTCACCAAAAACACCGCAGCGCCCACCATCAGCAGGTCCGCCGCCAGCATAACGAACTGGGAACCGGCCGCGGCTGCTGTTGGCCCCGCAGCGGCAAGCGCTTTCGTGGCTGAAGCGGTGCCCGTGGCCACGATACGCATGCCCAGGGCCGTGCCCGTCGCCTTTACGGCGATCAGCGCAAGCCCGCCGCTGACGAGCACCACTGCCGGATTCAGCTCCGACAGGAACCCGATGACGTCCGCGCCTACGCCGATGATGTCGCCTGCCGCGTCCACGATGGCCAGTATCTGGTCTTCGTGGTCCAGCAGCACCTGAGCGAACGTCGTCTTAATTTTCGTCTCGATGGGCTCGATGCTTTTCGCCAGCTCCACATATCGCAGCTGCAGATTGTAGTTTGCCTTCTCGGCCTCGATCATATCGGAGTTCCCGGTCTTGTAGCTTTCCCACAGTTCGTCCAGCCCTTCCTTGCGCAGCGTCTGCAAAGCAAGGTTCTGGCGGCTGGCCTCGGAGCGTGTCCGGCCCAGGCGTTCATTGAATTTTTCCACGTCCACACCCAGGCGGCCCAGCAGCTCGGAAAACTGGCCCGTGGCCTCGCCGGTGGCGATGGTCTCCTGCAGGGAATCGGCCAGGGATTCAATTTTCATGGTTTCCGGGAACTTGACGACCGCGCCCGCCAGCAAGTCAACGGCCTCATACGCCTTGTCTGCATCGTCGAACCCGGTGGCAAGGATGTTGGAAAGCGCCTCCACTACTTCATTGGTGTTGCCCGTGACGGCATAGAGCTCACCAGCCTTGTCGTGCAGCTGTTCCATGCCCATTCCCGCGTCCCTGGCGTTTTGCTCCAGGAAAGAAAGGTCGCGCCGCAGCTCCTTGGTCTGCTCCATCAGTTCGCCGCACTTGCTGATCACCGCGCTCAGCGCATTGCCGGCCAGCGTGCCAAGGGCTACATCGAATGTCTTTGCGCCCTTGCCGCCGTCCTCCATGCCCTTGCCCGCGCCTTTGGCGTTTTTCTCAAGGTCTTCAGCGGAACCGGATGCAGCGTCCATAACGTCCTGTGCGTCCGCCAAAGCCGCACCGAAATCATCGGATTTTTTTGTGTTTTTCTCGATCGAGGCCTGAAGGCTCAGCATGCGTTTTTCCAGCTTCAGAGCCTGGCTGCTGGTCTCGCCGTATTTATCGGCCAGGCGTTCGTGTTCCCGCTCACAGTTGGAAAGCTCATTCTGCTGGTTCACGATCGTGGCGTTGAGGATATCCAGCTCTTTCTGCGCAGCCTCGATGCCATTTGTGCTTGGTTCGATCTTCCACTTTTCAGCATTTTTTCGTGCTTTTTCCAGTGTGTCATCTGTTTTGGCCACGGCTTTCGAGGAATCTTCAGCCATGCCCTGCACCATGTTTTTTGACCTGATCCAGCGTCGCGTCGTATTCGGCCTCATAATCTACCGGGTCCAGCGCCACAGCGCGCTTGATGTCCGCATACCGCTCCCGCTCTTTTGGGTCGGATATCCTGCGCATATCCACGCTGCGGTAATAGATCGCATTCTTAATCTGGCTCTCAGGCGGCAGGCTGCGGAAAATGGACATGAACTGCCACCAGTGCA
>VOFI01001465.1_pt1 | contig 84001 bp, 94 predicted proteins | sample 5384131 | NCBI WGS metagenome assembly VOFI01 (sample SAMN12384728, study PRJNA508395) | human gut metagenome | isolation source: healthy gut H | host: Homo sapiens
CTGCCTGGAAAACCACACCACCACCTGTGAATGCTGTGGCGAACGCATCTGGGACGAGGATGTTTATGGTGACAACGACATCACCCTTTGCAGCCATTGCTACCATCACAATTACACTCGATGCAGTTGCTGTGATGCGTTACTACATGAGGACGATGCCTACTATCTAGACGGCGAAACATATTGCCGTGACTGTTACGAGGATGAACGAGAAGAGAGCAACCTAATTCACGAGTACGGCTACAAGCCGAATCCCATTTTCTATGGTGAGGGCAACCGTTACTTTGGCATCGAACTGGAAATTGACGGAGCAGGCAGAGATGATGATTTTGCGGAAGAACTGCTGGACATTGCAAACGCTCACGCTGACTTACTTTACATCAAAACAGACGGCTCTCTGGATGATGGCATGGAACTGGTTTCGCATCCCTGCACCATGGACTATCACATCAACGAATTCCCGTGGGAGGACATCATGCACCGTGCCATTCATCAAGGCTACCGCTCGCACCAGACAAGCACCTGCGGCTTGCATCTCCATGTGAACCGCAACACTTTTTCCGACAATCAGGAAGAACAGGACGAGGTGATTTCAAGGATTTTGTACTTTGTAGAACATCACTGGAATGAACTCTTAAAGTTTTCCCGCCGTTCTGAATACACCATGAACCATGCCGCCGTCAATCTCTGCAACTATCACACTGTGGAGTTCAGACTTTTCAGAGGCACACTCAAATACAACACGTTCATTGCGACCATTCAGCTGGTCAATCGAATCTGTGATGCCGCCATGTACAACACCGATGACAGCATTGCAAAGTTGTCTTGGTCTGATTTTTGTGGCTGACGTAACAGAGCCAGAGTTGATTCAGTATCTGAAAGAGCGTCAATTGTACATCAATGACAGGGTAGAAGAAACGGAGGAGTTTTAATCATGTGTGCATTATTTGGTTGGCTGGACTATAGAGGCATCGTGTCGGACAAGTTGCTGAAAAAACTGACACAAGCGTTGGCAAATGCGGCGGAGGAACGAGGGACAGATGCGTCTGGTATTGCCTATGTGAAAGGCGGTAAGGTCACTATCTACAAAAGACCAAAGCCAGCTCATAAACTGCGATTCAACGCACCTAACAATACAAAGGGCGGTTACACAAGAATGACCACACAGGGCAACGAAAAGTTCAACTACAACAATCATCCGTTCTATGGCCATGCCGATGTGGACTTTGCCTTTGCCCATAACGGCGTACTGTACAACGACAAGGAACTACGTATGGAAAAGCACCTGCCGAATACGCAGATCGAAACGGATTCATACATTGCAGTACAGTTGTTGGAACAGCAGGGTAAGCTGAACTTTGACTCACTCAAAAGTATGGCGGAATCTGTGCAGGGCAGTTTTTGCTTTACGGCTCTGGACGAAAACAACACGCTCTACATCATCAAAGGTTCAAACCCAATGTGTCTGCTCCACTTTGCACAGCTGGGACTTTACATTTATGCCTCGACGGAAAGTATCCTGAAAAAAGCGTTGCAGAAATCTGGTTTCCACAAGTATCGGTTTGAAGTGTTGAATGTAGATGAAGGCACGATCTTGAAGATTGACCGCTACGGCTTTCTGACCTGTTCTACATTTGAGGTGCAGGAAAATTTTCGGTTCGGCAAGTGGTATAACTGGTATGACGAGTTGGAGGAAGAATACTATACCCAGCAAGAGGAGTTGCTGTTGGAAATGTGTGGTTGCTACGGTGTGACAGAAGAGGATATTCTCTTGCTGTTGGACTACGGCTACTCTGCAGGTGAGAGCGAAGAGATGCTGTGTGACAGCAATTTGCTTTTGGAGACGATCAACGCCGTTCAAAGTGAAGAAATTTTTGCACAGCAGTAATTACAAGAAGAACCGTTCCAAAAAGTGTACTTTCTGGGACGGTTCCTTTTTTTTTCTCGAAAACCTGTGCCAAAAAGTCCGTTTTTGACTTTTGAGACGTTCCAAAAGCGGCAGGACTTTTTGAGACAATTCAGAGGTGTTTTTATGGACAACAGAACATTTGGCTATGCCCGTGTTTCCAGCAGAGAACAGCATGAGGACAGGCAGATCGAGGCTCTCACAAATTATGGCGTCAACAGAGATAATATCATTGTGATAAGTGCTCCGGCAAAGATACCGAGCGTGAGGGCTACCAATATCTGAAAAAGCAGATGCTCAGAAACGGCGATACGCTGGTGATTAAGGAATTGGACAGACTCAGCAGAAGTAAATCTGACATCAAGCAGGAGCTGGAGTTTTTCAAGTGCAACGGCATTCATGTCAAAATCCTTGACATTCCCACTACATTAACTGATTTTCCACCAGAACAAATGTGGGTCATGGATATGATCAATGCGATTCTGATTGAGGTGCTTGGGAGCATTGCGGAAAATGAACGCCTGAAAATCAGACGCAGACAACGTGAGGGGATTGATGCGGCGAAAAAGAAAGACATCAAGTTTGGGCGACCAACGCTGGAACTGCCTGAAAACTTGGAAATCGTGATGCAGGCTGTTGAGGCAAAGCAAATCACCGTATCCCAAGCCCTTGGTCAACTGCATATCTCCCGTTCTTCTTACTATCGGCTAAAGCAACATCAATAAAATGATCTGGTGTAACATTTATTGTCAGAGGCTCCTTGTGAACTTCTGACAATTATTTTTTCAAAAAAATTATTTGATGATAAGGGGAGAGCTTGGCGCCTGCCCTCCCCTTAAACCCCACCACGCCCTTGACTGCGGCTTTGCAAGCCTTGTCAATTCCTCTACAGAAAGAATTGGCTGCGATGATAATTCTGCCATAATACAATTGAGTGGGATACACTATATTTTTGTTCCACGTTCCAGGTGTTTTTTGCATTTGAAGACAAAACAGGTTTTCCTCTTGCAGACTGTCTTATTTGCTGTGTCCTGTCCCAATTCTACGATCAAACTTGATTAAGACTTGGAACCTGGAACAGTTATACCACTATCATACCCTAAATTTTATTTTCAAATACTATATTTTCTGCTTTCTCTCTATATAAGCCGAATGAAAAAGTACTTTTACAAAAAATAATTTCAATGAGATCGGAGACAATTCTCGTGTTGAAAGCAAGCAAGGTTCAAAGAACCAGGCTTGCTTGGTGGAATCAGAGATCTTTCTCTGATTCCGTGTGGAAAGGGGAAATCTCTACTCCTATTTTTTTACAAAGCAAATAAATTTTTTGCCTTTTTTTATCAATTTCATCAAGTTCATCTTTAGTAAGCATGGTTACATACTGTTTATTTATATCGAGACGTGTATTTTCATTTAAAACACACAAACCAAACTGATGTAAGACGGCTGAATAAAATTCTAGGTAATCTATACATGATTTTAAATTTTCAAAAAAATCAGTGAATAAGTCGAGGTGAATAGCAGAATACTCTTGGAACTCATGCGTTTTTTTTTAATTGTCTTAGAAACCATTTCAAGGGTCTTGACGAGAAGCTCATATTTTGTCTTATTGTCATTGTTACATTTTACTGTCTTCCTATATCTCCACTTATAGATTATATTTGCGGCAATTAGATCTGCCATAGTCATTTTAAGATTATCAGAGAAAGTTTGGGAGCCTTTTTAATACGAATGTTTATAGCATCATATATATCTGTAACAATATCATCAGATGATATGTAATTTTTATTTATTAAGTCTTCTCTTTCATGTACGAGGTCTACTTGTTCTGCATGATCTAATAATTTCTACAATTTTACGCAAGTTTTCGCAACTTTCTTCTGCGTATTTCTCTGTTGTTTCACTAATTTCTACATCTTCTTTTTGAAAAGTAAGAATCTTGACATTTTAGTTCATTATAATATTGAAATAATTTGGCTGTATATCTGTTGAATTCCCAGATAAAATCAAAATAGTAAATTAGTAAGGTGTTATTTGTTATATTATCAACAGAAGATATGATTATTTTCATAAACACTTTATTTACAATTGCATCTCCTATTTCACTTTCACCTTCGAATATGTGCAGCAATTTTTTCGATTATATCATATATTTTATCTATCTTTTCACCAGCGTTTTTTTGTCATTTTCTTTTACTTTCAGCATTAACAGATTATAATCAAATAAAGTCATCAAAGCGGCGACGCATCTATTTGCAAAGTCGTGGTTCAATGGTTAACTTTTCAGGTGATTTTTCAGTTTTACCTGGGTCAATAGTTTGTAAGTCAGGGTAGAGGTAAAATTTTATACGGCACAGTATTGCATTTATTACTCTTTGCGGTTAATCTTGCTGTCTCCTTTTTAGTTTTTAGGTGATCACGTAGTGTACCTCCATGAACAATATAAATTTTCGGTTTGCAGTCAAGTGTCGTTTCTGTTTGAGATTCTACATAGTTACCTGTCGTTTTACCTGAAAATACAATATCAACGATTGTATTAACTACATCAAATTGTCTCATGTTTAATCCTTTCTAACCGTATATTTTTATGGTTTAGATAAAAAAGTGATTCTCATTGTACAAAATGCACAATAAAAAAACCAGAGATTTATCATTGTTTGTGTAAAAGTGTTGCAAGAATAATTGAGTTCTGTTATAATACACTTACAGCTCAAGCAGCTGGCAGCTTTAAAATTGAATAAAGGAGGAAATCAAGATGAATGAAACAAATTCTCATTTACCCCCTGTGCAGGGTGGAAACGGATTGTTTGTACCAATCACACTTGAAGAGATGGCAAAAAGTCCTGAAATCTTTGGAAGAGCAGGCGCAGTGTGTTCAGAAGTGGCAGAAACTCCACCTGTCGTTCCTCAAGAACTGCAAAACGCTGTGACTGAGCCAAAAGTCCAGAGACTGAATTGTGCAAATGCTAGTGAGATATTTTATCTGGTGGTAAACACACTCAATCAGCAAAAACCTCTATGGCGGTACCAAAACCACTTTTACATGAAGGAGAACAATGTATATGTTCCTTACAATAAGAAGGTCTTCATATGCAGAGTGTATTTTGATGTTACAGCGCTTGGCTATGAGTTCACACAGCCTGCCATTTGCAGTATTACAAATGAGTTGGAAATGCGAGCTGATCTGTACCAAGGAGAGCCAAATGACGAACGCTATACCTATTGCTCGAACGGCTTTCTGAATAACCGCACAGGATTGTTTGATATTGTTTCTGATTACTTTCCGACCATTCAGCTTACCGGGGCGTATCTGGGATCTGGCCCGCAGTATCATCCTAACATGGACCGTTTCATGTCAACTCTGTTTGCTGGAGATAAGACGCTTGAAGAGAGAGCATACCAGATCATTGGCTACTGTATCAGCAGTGACGCTCATGCGAAACGCTTTTTTGTTTTCCCTGGTGCTTCTGGAGATAACGGTAAATCTACCTTTATCCACCTGATACGCAGTTTGCTAAGTCCTTCTGCAGTCAAAGGCTTATCCATGAAAAATCTGCTTGGCGACAATTTTGCAATGTCAGAGATTCAGGAGGCACGGATCAACGTTAGCTCTGATGAAGGCGCCTTGGAACTCAATACAGATCAGCTGGCAAAGCTAAAGAGCATCTCTGGACATGACCGGCTTACGGTTGACAAGAAAAATTCGAATCAGGTCAGCTTTACGTCTACTTGTAAGGTCATTATCGCAAGTAATCACAATATTGGTATGGCGTACAGCAGCAGTGACAGCGCCATTGCTCGCAGAATCTGCACACTGCCATTTGATGTGAAGATCCCGAAAAGTCAGCAAAATCCGAACATTGTTTCAGAGATACTGGGGTCTGAATTGAATGCGGTCACAACAGAGGCTTTGAATGCGTTTTTCAGACTGAAAGCAAATGGCTATCACTTTGCCGGTGACGATGCCGGTCTGGATGACTACGCTCTGCAATTCACGCCGATCAATGCGCAGTATCACAACATAGAACGTTTTGTGCAGTGTCATGTGAGATCTATGCCCGGTAATTTCGTGCTGACAAAAGACTTGTACGATGTTTTCCAGCATTGCCTCGACTTTAACTGCGATGTATTCAAAGATGTGACAGGCTTTTCACAGGCATTAAACAATTACCTTCTCTCGAATGGATACGTTGTGAAAAAAGTCAAAAAGCATCAGGGAAACGGATATGAAGGCATAGCCATTTCTAATTCATAAACCGAAAGGAGTAAAATGTTATGATGAGAACGATTAAAGACTTGAAATCAAAAACATCTTCAATGGAGTCCGACGGTGTGTATATCATGCCGTTCAATCCGAAGTATGAAAAAAGATGAACTTGAAGAAAGAATGCTGAAAGTAGTAGAGGAGCAACCGAGCGTTGCTCTACGATTCTTATGTTTGATTGGCGATTATAAAGTTGGCACCTCAAAGCAGTATATCAGTCAGATCATTGATTCGAACGATATTCCAAACTTGGGAGAGTCAATGCTTATCGCCTCTCCAACTGGTTCTGGCAAGACAAGCGCAGTAATCAAGATGATCAAGCACACCTCAATGCCGGTCATCTATGTGACCAACAGAAAGATGGCGCTTTGTCAGTTCAAAAAGGACGATATCAAGGCATCGAAAGGACTAGATGTTCCTGCAGAGTTGCTTGACAGCATTTCCTTGGGAGAGAACATCATCGCCATTACCTATCAAGAACTTGCTGAGACAACGTATAAGTATAAAGGCAAAAACACCTCCTTATACTTGACGAAGTCCATTGTCTGCTGGAAGATGCGAATTTCTCAGTGTACGCAGAGAAAATCATTCGGTATCTGAAAGCAAATCGTGACAATATCGCAAGAATTTACCTCACGGCAACACCAGATGCGGTTACTCCTGTGATAGCGGAAATAGAATGTGAATCAGGACAAGAGCAGGCGCTTTTTGCAATGGACTGGGATACCAATGTAAAATCTGTTTTCCATGCGTATGCTTCGTACAAAACAAGATTGAAGATGGTTTACTCGATGGAAAGCAATTGGAACTATATCAACTTCAAGCTATACACCCCAGACGACACAAAAGGAACTTGCTGATTATATCAAACGAGAAAATGAGCAGGGCACCAAAAGCCTGATCTATGTAAATGATATCAGCAAGGGAAAAGTGCTTCAAGAAGTGTTAGGCAATACCCAGCACATCTACTCAGATGAAGACAAACGTGCAGAAATTGCAGAGATCGCTCAAAATGAGAAATTTTCAGATCGAAACCTGATCACCACCAAGGTGGCTGAGAACGGAGTGTCCTTGCACGACGATGAATTGAATCTGATCGTTGTCGAAACACTGGATCCAATCACACTAAAGCAGGTGATTGGCAGAGCGAGAGTCAACCGCAAGAATCCCAGAGAGATCACGGTTCTTATTCCTGACTACTCTATGACCGACATCGGCAATGCGATTGCAAGTGCAGAGCAGCAAATGAAAAATGGTCAAAGAGGTCAAAGCAGATCCGGATCTGGCATTGGAGTATGCAGCGAAGTATCCTGCGCTCGTATATTACGACAGTAAAGTAAAGCACCCTGTTGTAAATACAATGGCCTTGACTTCAAGACGAAGGCTGCAGAGGCTTTTGATACATACAAGAACTCTGAGAAGAACGCCGAGTGCCTTGACAGCCTCAAAGCAAAGCTGAAGGTTGCCTGCAACAGCACCAAGGTTTACAATGATGGCAAACAGCTCACTAGCAACATTCAAATCAGTACGGTCAATGACATACTGAAGGCAGCAGGAATTGCGTACGAAATAAAGGCAAAAGTTGAAGTTTTCAACATTAGCTCTGTCTAATTATACCATTACCTATAAGCACTTGTCAATAGGGGAGAATGATTTTTTTCTATTGACAGGCACTATTATTTCAGTTGTATACTATAGTTATGACAGAATAATCTGGCTATATCTAAAAGGAGGAATTTAACATGGAAACACCTAAATTTACTGGACGAAACGTCCCTATCACCGAAATCGCAAAAGCAACCGGCAAGAGCCAGCAGTTTATACGCATTGGCATTCAGAAACGTATCCTTCAATTTGGATATGCCCTCAAACAAGAAGGATCCAGCGAATACAATTACTTCTGCCCAGACAAAAAGGTATGGGAGGAGACCGGCTATTTTAAGGATATGAGCAATGACGACGTAGTATAAAGTTGTTTAAGGCAAAGAAGGGAGATGATGCCAATGAAACTGGGAAACGGCGTTGGTACAGTTTATAAGCTGTCCGGCAAAAGACGTAATCCGTACATCGTACGCAAAACAGTCGGTTGGGAGATCGATGTGGAAACCGGCAAGTGCAAACAGGTCTGCGTTACCATCGGTTATGCTCCGACAAGAGCAAAGGGTCTTGAAATGCTTATGGAGTACAACAAAAATCCATATGACATTGCGGTATCAAAGATCACTTTTTCTGAGGTGTTCGACAAATGGGCATCAGAGAAATTTCCGACGATTTCGGAATCGAATGTAAAGGGCTATCAGGCATCCTATAAGGCTTGCCAGCCGCTGCATAACCGAGTGTTCAAGGATCTGAAACTGATGGATCTGCAGAGCGTTGTAGACACCTGCGGAAAGAATTATCCCACACTTCGTAAATTGAAGGTGCTGCTGAACCAGATGTACGACTATGCTATGAAGTACGAGTCTTTGCAGCAAGGACTATTCACAGTACGTGAATATCCAGAAATTCAAGAACAAGAATCCAAACAAAATGGATCGCACGCCGTTCACAGAAGGCGAGATCCAGGCTCTTTGGATGCAGAAGGACGATATCTATGCGCAGATCGTACTGATGCTGATCTACAGCGGTGTGCGTGTGTCAGAACTGCTCGACTTGAAACGTGAGGATGTTCACATAGACGAGCATTGTTTCAACGTTGTGCATAGCAAGACCAGCAGTGGCATCAGAATGGTTCCGATACATGACAAGACCTATCCCATATTCCAAAAGTGGTATGAAGAGGGCTGTGAGTATTTGCTGCACACACCCGATGGAGGTCACTTTACATATCGCAACTACTACGATTCCTATGACTCCTATCATGAAACGCATCGGATGCACGCACAAGCCCCACGATACACGCCATACTTGTATTTCTATGATGGCAGCAAAGAATGTCAATCCTACACTGATAAAGAAGATTGTAGGACATTCAGGCGCAATGTCGGTTACTGAAAAGGTCTATACACACGTAAATGTGGAAGAGCTTTTGGAGGCGATCAATAAGATATAAGAAAAAGCTGAGACTTCGGTCTCAGCTTTTTTTATACAATATACAGTTCAATATCGCCTACAGGTTTGACAATGTTTTTATCAAAAAAGGCATCCGTTCAAAGAACAGATGCCTTAATTTTTGTTAGTTACCTGTTAGTTACGTGTTAGTTACCGCCTAAATAACACCCTATTTTAGGCAAAATCGAAACGACAAAAACAACGCAAAACAGGTGGTTTTCAGTACTCCCAAACGGGACAAAATTATCTCTTGGAGTTAACCCCGAATGTTCAACTAACCCGGAACGGGTATTCAGGCATCTTGCATTAAATTATTATTATCTTTAGAAAATGTCGTAAATACGGCGTTTGGATTGAGTTACAAGAACTGCGGTTCTGCTGGATTTCAAAGTCTCTGCCGTCCTCTTGTAACCAAGTTGACCACTACTTGACCTTAATTGACCACGCTATTGCATATCTCTGTACTAAATTTGAGAACTGTGGTGAGAGCCTTTGAGAACTCCGCCCACGAAAGGAAAATCATTATGACAATAGCAGAAAAACGTGAGATCGTAAACACAATCATTAACCTCTTGCTTCAACTGACCGCCGAGGAAGAAGTGCAGGAACAGCCTGCAACATCATCAAAGCCTGTCAAAGCTCCTGCACAGTCGGTCAGAATGCTGACTATCAAGGAGTGTACCGCGCTGATCGAAGGTATCTCCGAGCATTCTATCCGTATGCTGATAGCACAAGGCAAGATCAAAGCGTTCCGAACAGGTGAGGGTGTCCGTGGCAAGTATCTCGTCAACAAGGAAAGCCTGCTGTCTTATTTCAGCGGAAATGAGGAGGTGTGAGTTATGAGCAGATACAAGAGCGAACATACCGCATACAGCCCACTGAAAAAGAAATACGTTCCGCTGTGGAAGCTTGACACTAACACTGTTACCGTCACCCACTTCAACGCCGATACGCAGACCGAGGAGAGCAAGACCTACAACACCGACTTCATCAGGTATCATCTTCATTTCTCTGACAGCCATTGTCCTGACAGGCTTCGCAGGCTTGTCAACGAGGGCAAGATCATGAAGTACCTCGATGATATGGAACTGAAAGTCAGTGAAGCTATCTCCCGTCAGGTGGAGCTTTGGAAGCAGACTGACAGTTGCTATCAGAAGGCAGTTCTCAGCGGTGATGCTGAGAAGATGCTCTGTTTTTAGAGAACTGCTTTGTCTATATGGCGAGAGAAGCGGTGTTTGGGTGTATGGTATATATTTGAGATTAGATCTACTTTTTTCTTTAAGTCAAGCAGTTCATTTTTTAAATCATCAAGATTCATCGTCAAAGGAGTATCCTCTCTCTCGATATACAATCGCTTTAATAATAAATCCAGTGTGTAAGTATGATTGTTCCTTTTATTTCGCAGAGTATCTTTCCTTTCTTCAGGAGTATTCTCATCAATTGTATTGAAACCACCAACAGCATCATGCTTTTTTATCACTTCGATATTATGCTCGTCAATATGTTCAATAGTGTTTCTGAATGCTTTATTGCTCAAAATAGGATAGTTATTCTTATCAAATCCATAATTAATGCGATTAGCAGATCGTCTTACGAAGTAGTCATTTGTGCTGTTTGGGTTATTGCTTTCTCTGAAACGTTCAGCTATCTGTCCGAGAGAATATAGTAAATGGTCTGTATAATAATGATAATACTGTGCCTTACTTTCAAACAAGTCGCTGTCAGAATATTTGCAATTATAGATATGATCAAGTGAAATTAAAGCACTAACCAACTGAAAATGCAAATAATAGCTTGTTTCTGCTTCATATGCATCATCAGGAGTATTTATGTATTTATGAGGAATCGGCATAATCATAGCTCCTTATTTCAGCTTTAATAAAGGTGTTAACAATACTTCATACGCATATCTGTATACATCGCTCGTTTTTCTATCCGGAGAAATATCGCCATGAGCTAAACAGCAACGAAGCATATACAGGATTTTAATTATTGCTTCTGCAATTTTATCATAATCTTTTTATAAATAGATAAGTTCCAATTTTAGTACCGAGTTTTTCATTCTCTGTAGAGCTGAGAACACTTGATTCTTTATACGGAATCATCTCGTTATAGCATTCTGCGCATTTAGTCTTTCTCTCCAGAGTTAGAGTGAAATAATCTGTTTGTTGTTTTAATGCATCAATATCCCATTCGTCTTGTTCATATCTTAATAATTCTACACCTGATTTAGTATTTAAAACAGTTGTCAGTTTACCATGGCTTTTACTGCATTTATATTTAATACTTCTATATTCAAAGTGGTGATCAGAATTTTTATTCTTGGTCAGAACTTTAGAAAAAGATATATCTTGTTTTACACCTAAGTATTCTTGGCTTTTTATTGGTGAACTATTAAGAACTTCATGAAGTTTTGCTAAGTTATTTTTAAACGAAACTGCTTCATTATCTTCAGCTGCCAGAAGATTAGTTATATATGATTTGAAACGACTATCGTCACAGATTTTTTCTATGCATTGTTGATCCGTCTTTTCATGTATTTCTTCATTATACCACGCATTAAAAGCTATCCATGCTTTGAGAAATGCTGAGAAATAGTCGATTTTGACTTTGGCATTTTCGATCCATTCTTTATATCCTGCCATTCAGCATCCCTCACTCCGCATAAATAACTTCCTCATCCAGCACCTTCAACGCTTCCTGTTCAAGCAGATAAGCCTGATAACGTTTTTTTCATTTGCTTGCAGGGCAAGATCATTGATCTGCTTCTGAATATCTTGATTTTTCAAGATAGGTATTTGTATCTGACGTACATGATTATCATCGATTTCGTCCACAACCGAGCCATAAGTAAAAGCGCTTAATAAGCTCATAACCGTAATCTGATGATAAGAATATAGAAATATAGCCAGCAACATCATTGTTTGCAGGTACAACACGAATGATATGCTCACTTGCGACCCAGTTTTGCCAATGCTTCGGAACAAGGCATACTTTTCCGATTGTACCACTTCGAGATATAAGCGTAGTATTCTCTTGGATTTCAAGCTCGTTTATGATGCGTTCGTCATGCTTGCTCTTAGATAAGTATTTTTTATTTGATGGATCTAATTCATACATCTGCTTTCCACCAAATAATACAGTACCATAACCTTCCTCAACATATACTCTCTTAAATCTACCGGGAAGAATAATATCTGAGCTTATTCTTTCATCTCCCACAGTAGTAACTTCTGCTGCGTTCTTTTTCAGAATATCAACAATAGCGTCAACTATCGGCACATGGTAAGAAGCATCGGCTCTGCCTGCCATTTCGCTCAGCTTAACATTAAAAGTCTGAACGCTTTTGCTTTTATCAAGAGTGTCAACCTTTATTTCACTGATAGGCGGCAGATTGAGTTCCTTTACAAGTAATGCCTGTGCCTGATCAATAAGAGCATTGGATTCGTCTCTTAATGCATAAGACTGTATAATCAGATCATTAATCTTGCTTTTGATTGTGTCAGGAGCGTTCGGAATAGGAACAGTATCAAGATGTTCCGACTCAATATGTGTTATTACGGCACCATATTTGTTGGTTATCAATATCTGACTTCCGATTTTGCTTTTAAGATAAGTGTAAATATAGCCGACATCAACAGGATTCTTGCAATCAATCCTTAACAAGTCATGGCTGAATATAGCATTATCAAGCGTTTTGGATACAAGAGATACTTTTCCGATAGTCCCTGAACAAGTAAGCAGTATCTGTCCTTTATGAACTCTAAGAGAATCAATATCTACCTTTGTTTTCTTAGAAATATAACCATCTGGTGTCGGCTTTATATCAACAACAGAAGAAGGCTGATAAATCGGGTATTCTGATTTCATTACCCAGATACGTTTGAATCTTCCGCAGGTGTAAGATGTAGTTAATCCGTTTGCTCCTCCAAGAGAAGTGATAGGATACTTGTTATTGTTGATTAAATCCCATGCTTGCCTTGCCTCGACATCAAAAACGCTGGCTTCAAGTCTTTTACCACGTTCAACCATTTCGGCAAGAGAAACCGAACACCATTTTACGGGTGCTTCGCTGATTTCTATTTCAGCCTTCGGGGCATTATCAAGTTTTCTGGCTAAATTGTCTACCATGATAATCCCTCCTGTTTCTTCCATTGAGCAAATATCTCAGGAACATCAGGTGTCTGATCATCTTCTATCTTTGTCTTGCGTTCATGAGCAACGGTTCTGTCGCCTGCACTTGTTTCATCAAGCACATACACATTATTCTTCTCAGGAATGAGTATTTCGTTGCCTTCCTTATCACGCTTGAAGATAGGCGTTCCTCTCTTATCATGGCCGATTTTCTCAACCATAGCCATGAAGATGTTGTAATCAGCCATACTTCCGCTTTTTTCTTCCTTATCCTTCTGCTCCTGAGTTTTTTCTTTTGCAGGAACAGAACAGAAGTCTGAGTGCCATTTCTCGGCTGGAAGGTGTCAGCGTGAAGGTCTATGCTTGCAACTATACGATGATTATGGATAAGCCACTCTCTGATGTATCCAAGTCCGGGAGAACCAAGAATAGAGTCAGGCAGAACGATGCCCATACGACCACCGGGAGCAAGCAGCTGTGTGCAGCGCTCAATAAAGAGTATCTCAGGAGGAACAGATGACTGCAAACGGTCAGTCATAGTCCAAACGTTAGTTTTCTTGTCGCACTCCCAGATATGAGCAAGCTCAAACTGCTCAAGGATATTCTTATCCTTAACGGGTATTTTGCTGCCGAATGGCGGATTAGTTACTATAACATCAAAGAACTCTAATGTCTTATGATTGCGTATGCTTGATTTTTCAACACCAAGAGCCTCTGCCAGCTTCGTACGGAATTCATCAGTCCATTCGTGAGGAGGCAGGAGAGAGTTGGTCTGTAATATATTACCGCTGCCGTCATTGTTCATGACCATGTTCATCTTTGTGGCTTTTACAAGATCAGGGTTAATATCAAAGCCAAAATAGTTGTGAGCTGCCATGTCGGATATTTTCTCCTGAAACAACTTCTTGGTATCGTAGTCCCAATCTTTCTGCGGAAGTCCGATCTGCTCAGAAAATTCAGCTTCAAGCTGAGCTATAACATGAGTCATTGCAGTAACAAGAAATCCTCCCGTTCCGCAAGAGCTGTCCAATACTTTTTCATCAACCTTCGGATTAACCATCTCAACAGTCATTTTCATGACATTTCGAGGGGTAAAGAACTCACCACGATCGCCACGCAGGTTCGCACCTACTATTTCTTCATAGGCTTTACCCTTAATATCAATATTGGTATTGAGAAGACTGTATTTCTGCAATTCGCTTACAATATAAGCAAGACTTCTCGGTGCCAGCTTTATTTCGTCATTAGAATCAAATATCTTGCCGTGTTTCTTCTTAACACGCTCGAAAATCTTGCTAATACGCTTCTTAACCGTAAGCTGCCCATCAGGATTGGAACGTTCCTCGGAAGTTGTATAGAATTCCAGAGGGTTAGGGATATTACGCTCGTCTTCTATCTTACAGAAAATAACCTTTAAAAGCTCAAAGAAAGCAGGCTGCTTCTGCAAACCATCATTCACATGAATATGGTTATGACAGGTTTTGAATACAAAAAGCAGATTGTCATCGTAAGCGTTTTTGAGAGAAGTACGCTTTGGACGGTTGATATCGTCGAGGTTTCCGTCAGCAGAAGGAATATCGTTATAATCCATGAAGTCAATCTGACCCTGATCATTAACGTATTTCTTAAAAACTTCCTTTTGCTTGCCGTTTGTCCACATTCCCCATTCGCAATTAGGGCAGGCAGACATATAGGACTTCAACTGCTCAACGCCATCTTTAGCGTTTCTTGCATCAACAGTTTCCTTCTTGCACTCAATAATTATATACACATTCTCCTGCTTTTTGCTCAGTGCAATCCTTTTTGAATATAACAATATCAGCTCTTGGCTTTCTTGAACCGAGCTGAAGAGTGTACTCTATCTTTATCTGTGAAGCACCGTATTTATGCTCGTTTATCAATCTTTTCTCAATAGTCTGGCGGACGTATTCTTCGGGTGTATCGTTACGGAACTTACCGTCAACGTAGTCACATATTTTTCCGTCAGGTATAGAAATAATCTTATTATCAGCCATTGTTTTACCACCTTTCGGTATATCTATTCCAAATGGGCATAACACACCATATTATACATGATAACATATTTCCGAAAAGGCTTCAATACTTATTCAGAAACAATTTTACTACATTTTGTTAATGTGATTATCCACAACTTTGACTCCACCGGATTCAAAGTTCATACCTTCCTCCCAAACTTCTCCACAAGCTCCTCGACCACAGCCTTGATCTCTGCCTTATACTTAGCTGAGAGGTCTTCAAGCTCCTTGGTCGGCAGACCGTTGCGTATCAGGCGTTTTTTGAGCTTGTCCATATCTTCCATACGCTCCTGTTTTGCCTGCATAAAATCGTCGAATTCGGCAGGGTGGTACTTCTCGATGCCAGCTTCAACGAGAACCTTCTTATATCTGCGGACATAGGCATCATAATCTCGCTTCACGGCTGAGAGTATGCCTTTGTATTTTCCTTGTATATGGCTTCCTTCTGCTGTTTCTGTGCTTCGATGCACTCGGCGGAGTGACAGCAGACTTCTCTTTCCGTTCCGAGAAACAGCTTATGACAGAAACCGCACTCGCAGACAATCCACTTGTTATGATGAACGAGCTGTCCGATCTCTGCAAGGATGGTAAGCAGGCAATTGTCGCTTTCACGGAACACATTGAATGTATAATCATCGGCAGCAACTATCGTTCTTCCGGACTGTATCATAAAATGCTCCATAGTAGACTTATGGCCGAAATACGCATCACTGCACATCAGGGCGAACTGCGTATCCATGAACTCCATTAGCTTTCGGGAAACCTCGTCCTGTATCTTTCTTCTGTTGAGCTTGGCGATAACAACGTCATTCGGTTTCAGTAGGACGTGCCTCTCCTTGTCATAGAACTCAATAACAGAGCCGACATATCCTCTGAAAAAGATATTCTCCCCATATTCAGCTATAAACCTTGCTATCATATCATCGGTGCTGACTTCAATGCTCTTATCAATACGCAGGGCGCTGTTGAGCCTGTCCTTGAAAGCGTCATAAGGCTCGGTATGTTCGCAGAACACTTTATGCTGATTCATCAGCTCATCGAAAGTGTACATTCTCGTATTCAAAACTGCGCCGTGTAAGCTTTCATCGGTATCATTAACAGACTGTGCGATATTTATCGTGCGGTCTGTTTCGTTTATACGGTAAATTGTCGTAGTTCCCATACGCTCTCCTCGCTTTCGGTATCTTCTGATATTATAACATATCATACGCAAAATGTCAATTATAATGCGTATTATAGCGTAATATACAGCGTATTCAAAAATATTATGCGTATTCTTTTGCGTAAATACGCAATACACGCACGGGACCTCCGAAAGAAATGTTACAATGGTCATGTCAGCAGGCAAAGGTCGGCTGACAGCGGTATTGCATACGAGATGCTGACCGCTATACATATAAAAGCACTTTTATAAATACATCTGCCAGGAAGAGGATATTTGAACAACGAAACAACGTGGGTGCAGCCCACACCACTCCGTCCCGACGGGACAAACCTCCTGCCGTTCCCTGTGAACGCCCTCCCACCTATTATAGGTGATATGGCGGACGCAATAGCGACTACCACTTCAACGGATGTTGCTATGGCAGGCACTTCAATACTCTCGGCGGTGAGCTACTGCTTTTCGGGCGTGTACCGTATGTCAGCCAAGCGTGACCATACTGAGCCGCTGGTACTCGACACCCTGACGATAGCAGAGCCGAGCTTCAAGAAGTCTCCTGTTATCTCTCTTATCAAGCGACCGTATATACAGTTCGCTCACGACTGGAACGAGCATAACAAGCAGGACATCTTCACGGCGCAGGCAGAATACAAGCTGTTAGAGAGCAAGCTCGAAGCACTTGAAAAGAAGAAAGACGTTACCGCCGAGGAGATAGCCAAGCTCCGAACAGAGCTGAGCAATATGCCACCGAGCAATTTCCGCAGGATAGCTGTTGACGATGTTACGCCCGAATCTCTTGTAAATCTGCTTGAAGAAAATGGCACACTCCTGATGATATCCGATGAATCAGGAATGCTCGGTAATTTCAGCGGGCGATACAGCAACAATATCCCGAACCTTGATCTCTTGCTGAAATCGTGGAACGGTGAAACGTATATCAGTGACAGAGCGACTAGGGCGAGTATAGTGCTGAAAAAAAGCCGTACATGAGCATCTGTCTTGCGTGTCAGCCCTATATGTTCGATAGCATGATAAATAATCCTGTGTTTCGTGGCAGCGGACTGATAGCACGTTTTCTGTATTGTTTCCCCGTAAGCAATATCGGTCATCGTAAGTACGATACACAGGCTGTTCCCGAAACTGTTGCAGAGAATTACAAGAAGCTGATATACAAGCTCCTCGGTAAGAAGTTCGCCTATAATGACGAGAAAGAGCTGTATCTCCATTTCGACGAAAAGACATACGGTGAGTTCGTAGATTACTACAACAGGCGTATTGAGCCGATGCTCCTCACGGATATGGCATTCTGCAAAGACTGGGGCGGTAAGTATCACGGCGAACTGCTCCGCCTGTGCGGTATCATTCACTGTATCAAGTGTGCTTTGAATGGTGTTGAGCCAGCAGAGAACCTTGTCACGCTTGATACGTTCTGTAACGCTATCGAGATCGGTGAGTATTTCCGTGAACAGGCGATATATGCGTACAGTCTCGGTGACGTTGACCACGGAACGATAAAGGCAGAACGTGTGATAAACAAGATACGCTCCAAGCACATCACAAATATCAGGCAGAATGACCTGTACAAGCTGTGCAGATGCACACTATTTAAGAACGCCGCCGACTTTGCTGAGACAATGGATATGCTGGAGGAATACAGGTATATCGTCCGCAACATAAGCAAAGGGCACAAACAACAAAACGATAACAGATGTTATCATCAACCCGAACATTTACAGATGATGACCCTGAACTTTCCGCATTTTGCACACTTTGAAACTGCAAAATGCTCAAAATGTTCAAAGTTCATAAAACACAAAACTCTTAGATAGAAAGATGAGGATTTTAATTATGACAAACGAAAGAAAAGAACAGCTTCTCGACCAGATACTTGAACTCATGACCGCTGTCGCTTACGACAGAGAGCCTAATGAGGGCGCAGTCCCCGAAACAACCAAAGCTCCTGCACCTGAAGTGAAGATGCTGACCGTGAAGGAATGTACCGAGCTTATTGGCGGGCTTTCCGAACACACTGTCCGTATGCTTGTAGCTCAGAACAAGATCAAGTATATCCGCACAGGCGAAGGTGTTCGTGGAAAGATACTTGTCAACAAGGCTGACCTGCTTAACTATTTCCAGAATTGACGGTATTCGAGCAAGTAAAATCTGCTATTGATATGAGAACGGTAGCGGAGGGATATGGTCTTGAAATATCCCGTGGTGGTATGGCACTTTGCCCGTTTCATAACGAGCGTACTCCCTCTGCAAAAATTTATCCCGATGCTCTTCATTGCTTCGGCTGCGGAACGCACGTTGACGTTATCGGTTTCACGCAGAAAATGTTCGGATTGGACAAGCCTATTGATGCTGTGAAAAAGCTCAACGATGATTACGCTCTGCATATCGAAATCGGTAAAGCTCCGACTGCGGAAAAAGTGTCCGAATATCAGAAGCGAGTCCGAGAAAACGAGCCTATGAAGAATGGGAGAAGTCAGCGTGGCGAACACTCAATGATTATCTGTGGCGGATGCGTGAATGGAGAGAATTTGCTCCTGCTTCTCCCAATGAAGAATGTGACGAGCGTTTTGTATATTCCTTGCATCATCTGGACTACGCAGGGTACCTTTGTTTTGAGTTCATAAACTGCAACAAAGCTGGTCGGCTTTCCATGAAAAATATCGTTGCTGAGATAGCAGATTTTCAGAAAAAATGAGAGCTGATTTTTCAAAATTGTAATGCGGATTTCCGAAGTTCTCACGGGTACGATTCAGAATAACCGTACCCACAATTTCGGCTGCTCCGCCAGCCGATAAGAGCCTCGCAGAGCCCCGGCATTTTTGATAGTCGTGTAGGCGGCTGTCAAAAGTGCTTTGGGGTTACTGGCGGCGCACCGCAAAAGTAAAATCCGGTGCTTCGCACCGTTTGGGTTGCCGATCTCCGTATCGTTGCAATCCAATTTGACCATCAGGGCTATATGGAGCATAAGCTCCGTCTTATGCGAAATTCTTCAAAGCCCGACAGGGCGTAAATGTTCTTAGTAGCACAAGCTCTGTCTTGTGCGTAATTCTTCAAGCCCGTCAGGGCTTACATGATGAAAAAAAAATTTTATGAAAGAGAGACTATAACATGAGTACAAAATCTATCTCGATGTGCGAGGGTAAAGGCAGCCTTTCACATAACAACAGAGAGTTCTCTGCCAAGAATATCGACAGCTCCAGAACACTGAACAATGTTGTGTTCGTTCAGCAGGCTCTGAGTGATGCTTATCATCAGCTTTTCGATGAAGCGGTTGAGAGATACAACGCTAATCAGAAAAGAAAGGATCGTAAGATCGGTAACTACTTTGAACACCTGTTCAATCGCCTGCCGAGCAAAAGTGTTATTACAGGCACGAACAAGCAAAAAAAGCTTCTACGAACATCTCGTTTATATCGGAACAAGAAAAGACACTGGCGTCGGCACTCCTGATGCCGAGATAACGACTGAATGTCTGCGTGAATATATGGAGGGATTTCAGGCGAGAAATCCTAACTTCTATGTGTTCAATGCGGTGCTGCATCTTGATGAATCAACTCCGCACCTGCACATCAATTATATCCCCGTAGGTCACTTCACTCGTGGACTTGAAGTCCGCAATGCGAAGAACAAAGCAATGGAGGAAATGGGCTTCGGAAATGATGCGAAAGCGAATGACCGTTGGAGACACAATGAGTGGGATATTTTAAAGAATATCTGCAATGCTCACGGCATTGAAATTTCCGAACCGAAGAAGTCCAGGGGTTACAGTTATAAGGTCGAGGAGTACGGCGAACATCAGGACAAGATAAATGCTCTCAATGCTGAGATCGAAAGACTCACCGCCGAGCGTGATGAGACAGTTGCCGAGTTCGAGAAACTGGCAAAGAAAAAAGGTGAACATAGGTGAGATCGAAAGCATCGAAGCCAAGGAGTCCGTATTTAGCGTCACACTTTCCAAAGAGGACTATGACAAGCTCAGCGACACCGCTAAGAAGTATGTTGCTATGGAGAAGAACATCAAAAGCTCAAAAAGAACGTGACACTGCCGTGCAGGAACTTGGGGCTGTGATGCAGAAGTTTGAAGCGGTGTCCTCGGAGCTTTCGGAGTACAAGAAGAAAGAGGAGAACGCTCATTACCTTAGCCGTAAGAAGCTGAACGCCGAAGCACAGCGCATCAAGCGTGAAGATCAGCTATCCCGTGATCTACAGAAAGCAAGGGCGTTCATATCCGCTTGTGGACTTGCGGAGGATTTTGCCCGGTATAAGTTTAACAAAACAAGAAATGCAGAGTTAGAATAAAAGAAAAAAGCTACGGCATATCTCCGAAAGCACTTGACAAAGATAGAATAGTGCGCTACAATGCTAAATACAGAGATATGCCGTAGTGTAAATTTAGGAGGATTTACATTGGCGAATATAACAAAACGCGGAAACACATTCCGCATCAGGGTGTTTGTCGGCTGCGATATGAACGGCAAACAGCTTGTAAAATCAACAACCTACACTCCGCCCGACGGAGTGACACCAAAGAAAGCCGAAAAGCTCGCCCAGGAGTACGCTTTCGAGTTCGAGAGACACTGCAAAGGTTACTCTCAGCTGAACGAAAAATATGCGTTTTTCCGAGCTTGCAGATTGGTATTTCACAAACTACGCTCCGCAGGAGCTGAAAGAAAGCACGATCTACACCTACAAGGGGCAGTACAAGAACCACATCGAACCTGTTCTTGGCAACATCAAGGTAAAGGACATCAATGCTCCCAGGCTGACGCAGATAATGCAGTCCTATGACCTGAACCCTGCAACAGTTAAGAAACTGTACGTCATAGTGCAGAGCATCTTCCGCAGAGGAGCAGAGCAGGGCTTCATTCGTGACACTCCCTGCCGTAACGTGATACTGCCGAAACGGAAGAAGAGCCGTAAAAACAAGGCTTTAGAGGAAGACAAGCTCAAAAGGTTCATGGAATACCTCGAAAGTAAGCCGTGGGACGAGGACTTCAAGCGTATCATCAAGGTTCTGCTTTACACGGGTATGCGTTCGGGAGAGTGCCTTGGACTTGCTTGGGAGGATATCGACTTCGAGAACAACACTATCTCGATAAACCACACGTTGACCGACATAGGCGGAAAGCATGAACTGACTGATCCTAAGACCGAGAGCAGTATCCGCATCATCGGTATGGGGCAGGAGCTGAAAAAGGTTCTTCTTGCACAGAAAGAGTATATCGAAAAGCTGAAATATGCCCTCGGTGATGACTTCGCTCATCCTGAAATGGTGTTCGTATCAGCAAGAGGAAACTACCGTGACCGCAATTCAGTCTATCAGTCACTCAAACGCTTCACCAAAGGAACGGAATTTGAGGATATGACTCTTCATCAGCTCCGTCATTGCAACGCTACAATGCTCTTAAACAGCGGTATCGACCTGAAAGTCGTGTCTGAGCATCTTGGTCACTGTGATGTGAACGTAACTGCTGACATCTACGCTGATGTTCTGCGTAAAACAAAAGCCCGAACTGCCGAACAGATCGAGCTGTGCCTTGCATAAAGGCAAATAAAAAAACCTCCCTGCGCGAACAGAGAGGTTTTGAATTGACCAAATGTTGACCAAAGAGTATTTGACCACTCGCAAAGTGCGTATAAACGCCGCTTTTGAGGTATCTGATTATCTCTTGGAGAACTGCGGTGCACGACGTGCAGCCTTGAGACCGTACTTCTTACGTTCCTTCATTCTCGGGTCACGAGTGAGGAATCCAGCCTTCTTCAGGACCGGACGCAGTTCCGGGCTGTAAACCAGCAGCGCACGGGAGATGCCGTGACGGATCGCACCAGCCTGACCGGTAACGCCGCCGCCTGCAACAGTGCAGACAACATCCATCTTGTCCATATTTTCTGTCAGATTCAGCGGCTGACGAACGATCAGCTTCAGAGTATCCAGACCGAAGTATTCGTCGATGCTTCTGCCGTTGATGGTGATGCTGCCGTTGCCCGGATACAGACGAACTCTTGCTACAGAGTGCTTCCGTCTGCCGGTGCCATAATAGTATTTAACCTTAGATTCGTACATCTTTTCTGCTCCTTTCCCTTAGAACTCGCAAACTTCCGGCTTCTGAGCCGCCTGCTTGTGTTCTGCGCCCTTATAAGTACGCAGACGCTTCAGCTGGTTTGCGCCCTGGGTATTGTGGGGGAGCATTCCCTTGACAGCGATCATCATTGCTTCATCTGCTTTTTTCTTCCATCATAACCTTATACTGTGTCTTCTTCAGACCACCGATCCAACCGGTGTGCCAGTAATAGTACTTCTTCTCCAGCTTGTTGCCGGTCAGAACTGCCTTGTCACAGTTGATGATGATTACGTTATCGCCGCAGTCAACGTGCGGTGCGAATGTTGCCGGCAGCGTCCAGCACATACCACTTGCGATCTACTTCGCCAGCCTTCGGCATAGTTGTTGCCATAGTCAATTCCTCCATTGAAACTTCTATCAAAAATAATCTCGATCCCGGAAAAACGGGATCAGGCAGAGGGCAGTTGGGTTAGACTGCACTGCCGGCATTTCGCAAGATTATAACCGGTCTCTCTGACAGTACAAGAATTATTATACCACAGAATCGGGCGAAATGTCAAGCCGAAATCCGCAGTTTTTTTTCGATTTTCAGAGGAAATCGGCTGTGAATTTTGTGCATATTGCCATTTTGCCCGGCAACCCCTTTTGCCGGCTTGCAATTTCCACAGAACTGCGATATAATAGTATAGGCAATTCCGCACAAAACCCGTCGGCCGGCTTTGTACGGTTTTGCCGGTATCGACAGGACTCTGCGGTCACGCAGGAACGGGAGGCAACAAACATGAGACAAGAACCATCTTCGGAGAACTGCCGGCTGGTCTATCTGACACGCCGTGCCTATGAGACCGGAGAGATCCGGCTGCTGCTCCGCACGGACAATGTCTGTGCGGAAAAAGATACCGGCTGGCAGCTGCTCCAGGGCAGCGAGACCGGGCTGGAACTGTCCAATCCCGGAAACAGCCTGCTGGTCTCTGTGGCACGTGCGCTGGAGATCGAGCCGAAACTTGCGCCGTTTCTGACCGCAGATACGCCGCCGCAGAAGGCGGCATATGCCTATGACGAAAAACCGCCGGCTACCGTCCCACCGTATACCCGGAGGACGTGCCGACGGAGATCTGACAAAGCGGGCGGAGCGAATGCTCAGCCTGTGATGACATGGCTTGCGTCTGCGTTTGCGAGGATCATATAGTACACCAGACAGGCAAGCATACATATAATGAAAAAAAGCGATCACAACACGCAGCCGGAAACGCAGAAACGGTTTCGGCTTGTGGATATCATCAATTCGGTGCAGCTGCTTTTGTCTTTTGCGCATGATACAGGACTCCTTTCAACCAGTAGGTTTGAAACTTATGCTACTATTATAAGTGATAAAATGAAATTTTGCAAGTGCTAATCAGTATGTAGGGATAATTTAGTGAAGGGAATTAAGAAATGCTATTTCAGAGAAAATTCGGTCCAATTGTTTTAAAAGAAGACGGAGAGCTTTCAAAGCAAATTGATGCAGTAAAAAACAAGTTGATATGGCATCTGAACCAGAAAAAATAAAATTGAAAAGTCAGTTAAAATTGTTGCAGGAGGGAGAGACTGGCGAGAAAAATATTCTTTTTGAGTTGAAAAACAGCGGAATTGATATGTATATTCTGCATGACATTCGTTTAGAGGATGGCGACCGCTCTGCTCAAATTGACTTTCTTGTAGTGACGAGAAAATTGATTTTTGTCATTGAAAGTAAACATTTGATTGGAGATATTGAAATTGACGAGAATAATGGCTTTATTAGAAGTTATGAATATTATGGAAAGAAAATAAAAAGAGGGCTTTTATTCCCCAGTTACACAAAATCAGCGACATTCTTGCAGTTGATTCATGATGTTGTCATGAATCATAAGAAAAAATGCAATTATGCGACTTGCATTTGACCATTGGTTTTCGGATTACTATCAATCTCTTGTTGTTTTAGCAAATCCTAAAAAAATTGTATTCGAAATTACAGTAAGGATAAGCAGATTTCGCAACAAGTTATTCGTGCAGACCAGTTAATTTCTACAATTAAAAAAAATGAATCGTAATGCAAAGATTGATTCTTACAATCAGAAGGATTGCTTGAAAATTGCGGAAAACTTTATGGAATGGAATGTGGAAAAAAGCGGATGCGTGGCAAACTGCTTTTGAGAAAAGTGTTCCAAAAAGCGAAAATGATAAAGAAGAAACACAGGGTACTGAACAAGATATAAAAAATTTGTCCACGTTGTGGCGGAAAGCTAGTGGTTCGTAAAGCAAAGAAAGGTATATATATCGGCAATTCGTTTTATGGTTGTGAAAATTATCCGAAGTGCCGATATATTCAAAATATAACCGTAGATACATCTAAAAAAGTAGAGATGGGAAGGAGTTACTTCTATGTGTGGTTTTGTAGGATTCACCAATCATATTGACAACTCAAACGTGGTCCTGGGCGAGATGCTGGATAAGATCAAGCACCGTGGCCCGGACGCTGAGGGTACTTATATTGACGAGGATATTGCACTGGGACACCGCCGCCTGAGCATCATCGATGTTTCGGATGCCGGCACACAGCCGCTGTACAGCGAGGACGGCAATCTGGCGCTGCTGTTCAACGGCGAGATCTATAACTACCAGGAGATCCGCTCCCGTCTGATGGAGGCAGGCTATCACTTTGCCACCCAGACCGACTCCGAGGTGCTGATCTACGGCTACCAGGAGTACGGCGCAGAACTGCTCCAGCAGCTGCGTGGAATGTTCTCCTTCGTGATCTGGGATAAGCGTGAGAAAAAAAAACTCTTCGGCGCAAGAGATTTCTTGGCATCAAGCCCATGTACTATGCACAGATGGGAGAGACATTCCTGTTCGGCTCGGAAATCAAGAGCTTTCTGTGCCATCCGCACTTCAAAAAGGTGCTGAACACCGCCGCACTGGAAAACTATCTGACCTTCCAGTATTCGCCCTGTGACGAGACCTTTTTCCAGGGCGTGTATAAGCTGCCGCCGGCACACTATTTCACCTATCAGAACGGCAAGTTCGAGATGAAACGCTACTGGGATGTGCATTTCAAGGCAGACCAGAAACCCGACCTGGATACCTGGGTCAACCGCATTTCCGATACCTTCCACGACAGCGTAAAGGCGCATAAGATCGCCGATGTAGAAGTTGGCTCTTTCCTGTCCAGCGGCGTGGATTCCAGCTATGTGGCAGCTATCGCCGATGTGGATAAGACCTTTACTGTGGGATTCGGCACGGAAGAGCGCTACAACGAGATCGGCTGGGCAAAGGGCTTTTCTGAGGCGATCGGCAAGAAGAATTACAACAAGGTCATTTCCCCGGAGGAATACTGGGAAAAGCTGCCCATGATCCAGTACCACATGGATGAACCGCTGGCAGACCCGGCAGCCATTGCCCTGTACTTCGTGTGCAATCTGGCATCCCAGTCGCTGAAAGTCGTGCTGTCCGGCGAGGGCGCAGACGAGATCTTCGGCGGCTATAATGTCTACAGCGAACCGGGCGGGTCTGCCTATGACAAGCTGCCCCGTGGACTGCGCCGTGGCATCGGTCACATTGCAGAGAAAATGCCGGCGCACCGTGGCAGAAACTTCCTGGTACGCAAGGGCAAGGATCTGGAAGAGCGCTTTATCGGCAACGCCTATATGTTCACCCCGGAAGAGCGCAAGGCACTGCTGAAGATTCGCACTAATGCGCCGGATCCCATGGCGATCACCAAGCCGTTCTACGACAAGGTGCAGGATCAGGACGACGTGACCAAGATGCAGTACCTGGATCTCCATATGTGGATGGCGGGCGACATCCTGCTGAAAGCCGACAAGATGAGCATGGCGAATTCCCTGGAGCTGCGTGTGCCGTTCCTGGATAAAAAAGTCATGGAACTGGCAGAACAGATTCCCACACGCTATCGTGTGACACGGGAGGCTGTCACCGACGAAAAAGACCCCGTATATCACCAAGTATGCCATGCGTCTGGCTGCCAAGAAGGATACACCGCCGCAGACTGCCAAGACCGCAGCCAAGAAAAAAGCTGGGATTCCCGGTGCCGATCCGTGTATGGCTAAAAAGGAAGACAAGTACTACAGCATCGTCCGGGAACGCTTTGAGAGCGACGAGGCAAACCGCTTTTTTCCACACGGAAAGCTGGTGCGCCTGCTGGACGATCACCGTGCCGGAAAGGCAGACAACAGCCGGAAGATCTGGACGCTGTATATGTTCCTGGTATGGTATCAGATCTACTTCCGGAGGCTTGCGGCGCATAAGCGCTGGATAAAGGAGGGATAGACCTATGCCAAGCCATGTAACCTATGCCTATATCCGGCAGAATCCCGATATCCGGGAGTATATCCGCCGTGCCGATATGTCCCTGGCAGCGATCGGCTATACGGAGCATTCCTTTGCCCATGTGGAAAAAGGCAGCGCATAATGCTGCCATGATCCTGGAGACGCTGCAATATCCGGCACGCCAGGTGGAACTGGCAAAGATCGCCGGATTTCTCCACGATATCGGCAACGTCATCAACCGGAACGACCACGCCCAGAGCGGCGCAGTCATGGCGTTTCGTCTCCTGGACCGTCTGGAAATGCCGGTGGATGAGATCTGTTCCATCATTTCCGCCATCGGCAACCACGATGAGGGAACGGCACAGCCGGTGGATGCCATTTCGGCAGCGCTGATTATCGCCGATAAAACCGATGTGCGCCGCAGCCGTGTGCGCAATACCGATTTCATGACGTTCGATATCCATGACCGTGTCAACTATGCGGTGGAATATTCCAACCTGCATTTCAGCGATGACCAGAAGTCCATCGTACTGGATCTGACCATTGACACCGAGATTTCTTCCGTGCTGGAATATTTCGAGATCTTCATGGAGCGAATGCTGCTGTCCAAGCGTGCAGCGCTGTTCTTTGACAAGAAATTCAAGATGTACATTAACGGCAGCAATATTTTATAAGACGACAAGACCGCCGAAAACCGGCGGCATTGCCATAGATTCCCGGAATCAATGTACGGTTTCGGAGAAAACAACGGAGGTACAATATCATGATTTCACCGTATCCGCATTTGATCGACCTGAACGATTATCCTGTTTCCTGGTGGAAACAGGTGGTAGACCTGGGAGAGCAGATCAAGAATCACCCGGAGATCTACGCAGGCGCCTGCAGCAACAAGATCATGGCGACCCTATTCTATGAGCCGTCCACCCGTACCCAGATGTCGTTCCAGACTGCAATGCTGCGTCTGGGCGGCAGACTGATCGGTTTCGATAACCCGGCAAACTCGTCCGTCTCCAAGGGAGAGACCTTGAAGGACACCACAAAGATCGTCAGCGGCTATGCGGATATCCTGGTCATGCGCCATCCGGTTGCCGGTGCGGCAAAGGCTGCGGCGCTGTCCGCAGACTGTCCGGTCATCAACGCCGGCGACGGCGGTCATCTGCACCCGACCCAGACGCTGACCGACCTGCTGACCCTGAAATGCGAAAAGGGCAGACTGGATCATCTGACCATCGGTCTCTGCGGCGATCTCATCAACGGCAGAACGGTACACTCTCTGCTGAAAGCAATGTCCTGCTTTGAGGGCAACCGTTTCATTCTGATCTCCACACCGGAACTGGGTCTGCCGTCCTATGTCAAGGATATTCTCAACGCCAGCAACTGCGAGTATGAGGAGATCTCTTCTCTGGAAGAGGCACTGCCGCAGCTGGATGTGCTGTACATGACCCGGATCCAGCAGGAGCGCTTTGCCAGCCGTGAGGAATATCTGGCACAGAAGGACACCTATATCCTCACCGTCAAGAAGATGCAGGCAGCGAAAAAGGATCTGATCGTACTGCATCCGCTGCCCCGTGTAGACGAAATTGAAGTGGCTCTGGACGATGATCCTCGTGCCATGTACTTCAAGCAGGCAAAGTATGGTATGTACGTCCGCATGGCGCTTATCATCACTATGCTGAACCTGGACACCCACACCACACTGCTGCACGGCAAGACCTTCCCCGGCGCAGCCTGCAAGAACCCCAACTGCATCACCTGTACAGAGACATATCTCCCGAAAAGCTTTATTCCGCTGGGCAATTCTCTGCTGGAATGCGAGTTCTGCAACGAGCGCCTGCTGATGGAACACTGAATTTCTGAATAAGCGAAAAGCATCATTTCCCGACTGCATACACGATTGGACTGGCGTGCGGCAGTCGGGGGAACGATGCTTTTTTTGCACAAATATATGGCTGTTTCATGATTGAATTGTACAAATTCTTCACGAATCCGGTTTATTTTCTGTGATTCCCCTTGCACAAAAATTTGGTTTGTGCTATACTAAAAAGGGTAGAAACTTCCTGTGGAACGGCAGAGGTCACCCTGCCGGATGGAACCGCCTTTCGGCGATGCGGCAGATGCCGAACGCCGGAATACACAGCAGAAACCACAGTCCGGTGAACGGCAGACAGATCTGCCCATAGAGGTTTAGCGGCATATCGCTGTAGTCCCACACGTTCCATCCCATGACAAGATTGTCCGCAACGCCCACGGTGAATTCCAGCGCCGTGATGAGCAGAGCGCCGCAGAGACACTGGAGCAGCCGGGTCTTTGGCGGCGCAGCGGCACGGATCAGATAGAGTCCCACGGCGGCGGCACCGCCGGTGAGGGTCATGGTCCAGTGGGTATATCCACGGCATACAATTTCCAGCAGACTATAGGTAAAAGCCCCCAGCAGAAAGAACCAGCAGAGTTCATAGGGCTTGTGATGCAGTTTCAAGGGATCACCTCTTTGTTTTGATGCTGTCTGTAGTCTGCGCTGAAAACCAAAAAATATACAAAGCGGCATCGCCTGCAACCGAAAAAACGATGCTGTAACTATCTGAGGAGGTATCACAATGCGAAAAAGTGGTATTTTGATGCACATTTCCAGTCTGCCGTCTGAGTTCGGCATCGGCAAGCTGGGCGATTCGGCTTATATGTTTGCCAACTTCCTGCGGGACTGCGGTGTCCAGGTGTGGCAGATCCTGCCGCTTTCGCCTACCAGCTACGGCGATTCTCCGTACCAGTCCTTCTCCGTCCACGCCGGAAACCCCTACTTTATCGACTTCCAGCGCCTGGAGAAAAAGGGCTATCTTGCGCCGCCGGACTATGCGGATATTAACTGGGGCGATGATCCCCGCCGGGTCGACTACGCCAGAGTGTATAACTACTGTTTCCACGTACTCCGGACCGCATACAGCCGTTTCCGGAAGGACGATCCGGGCTATCTGACCTTCTGCGAGGCACAAAAGGCATGGCTGCCGGAATACGCCCTGTTTATGGCGCTGAAAGATGCCCATGAGGGAAAGCCCTGGCATCAGTGGGAACCGGAACTGGCGCAGCGTGATCCTAAAGCACTGGGAAAGGCGAAGGAGACCTATTCCGACCAGATCGACTTCTACAGCGTGCTGCAATACTGGTTCTACCAGCAGTGGGGCGAACTCAAGACCTACTGCAATCTGAACGGCATTTCCATTGTGGGAGATATTCCCATTTATGTGGCATATGACAGTGTGGATGTCTGGGCAAATCCGGAGCTTTTCCTCCTGGACAAAGAGCGAAAGCCCATCGACGTTGCCGGCTGTCCGCCGGATGTCTTTTCGCCCACCGGTCAGCTGTGGGGCAATCCGCTGTATGACTGGGCATATCACAAGGAGACCGGCTTTGCCTGGTGGATCGACCGCCTGAAGAGCGCATCCACGCTGTACAACACCGTGCGCATCGACCATTTCCGTGGATTCGAAAGCTATTATGCCATCCCCTACGGCAACAAGACCGCAGAGATCGGCGAGTGGCGAAAGGGTCCGGGCATGGCGATGTTCGATGCGGTCAAGGCATCGCTGGGCGATCTGTCCATCATCGCCGAAGACCTGGGCTTTGTGACGCCGGAAGTGCGCAAGCTGCTGAAAGACTCCGGCTATCCGGGCATGAAAGTACTCCAGTTCGCCTTTGACGACGACCCCAAGAGTACCTATCTGCCCCAGAACTTTGAGACTTCCAACTGTATCGCCTATACGGGAACACATGATAATATGACGCTCCGTGGCTGGATCCACGGTTCGCCGTCAAAGACCATCGCTTTCGCCAAGCGCTATCTCCACTGCCGGAGCGCAAACGATCTGCCGGCAGCCATCCTGCGGCTCACCTGGAGCAGCACGGCAAAGCTTGCGGTGGCACAGATGCAGGATTTCCTGGATGCCGGACCGGAGGGCAGAATGAACACACCGTCCACTACCGGCGGCAACTGGCAGTACCGCACACTGACCAGCGACTTTAACCCCAGACTGGCAAAGCGGATCTACCAGCTGAATGAACTGTACAACCGCCTGCCGGAGGAGACAGCGCCCAAGCCGCTGTCGAAAAAACGGCAGAAAGCAGCAGAAAAGGCAGCAGAGAAAGCTGCTGCGGTAAACGAATCCATGAAACTGAAGAAGGAGAAGAAGTCATGATGAATAAGGAAGAACTGAAAAGCGGAATTCTGAACGCCCTGCACGGAATCGACCCCAAGACGGCAACTCCGCAGCAGCTGCACCAGGCGCTGGGTGAAACCATTATGGAGGCAATCGCACCGGACTGGAACAAGAGCATGGACGCACACGAGCGCAGCCGCCGTGCCTGCTACTTCTCCATGGAGTTCCTGGTGGGTCGTGCCGTTTACAACAACCTACTGGTGCTGGATGTGATGAAAGAGGCTGAGGCCGCTTTTGCAGAACTGGGCGTTTCGCTGGCAGACCTGGAAGTTATCGAAGATGCCGCTCTGGGCAACGGCGGTCTGGGCAGACTGGCTGCCTGCTTCCTGGACAGCGCAGCAACGCTGGATCTGCCGCTGGATGGCTATGGCATCCGCTACAAGTACGGTCTGTTCAAGCAGTACTTCGAGGACGGATTCCAGAAGGAAGTGCCGGACGACTGGATGCGCTACGGCGATGCCTGGTCGGTGCGCCGGGACGAGGATGCTGTTCTGGTGGAATTCGAGGGACAGACCGTTCGTGCCGTGCCGTATGATATGCCGGTGATCGGCTGCAAGACCAGGCACATCGGCAATCTCCGCCTCTGGCAGGCAGAGCCGGTGCATACATTCGACTTCGACCTGTTCAATCAGCAGAAGTACCTGGAGGCTGCCGCTGAGACCGTCTATGCAGAGGATATCTCCCGTGTTCTCTATCCGAACGACGACACCTGGGAAGGCAAAAAGCTGCGGCTGAAACAGCAGTATTTCTTCTGCGCCGCATCGCTCCAGGACATTCTGAAAAAGCACAAGGCAGTTTACGGCACGCTGGACAACCTGGCAGACAAGCTTGCCATCCAGCTGAACGACACCCATCCGGTCATCTCCGTGCCGGAACTGGTGCGCCAGCTGATGCTGCCGGAAAACGGCTATACCTTCGACCAGGCATTCGGCATGGCAAGAAAGATCTTCCACTACACCAACCACACCATTATGCCCGAGGCGCTGGAAAAATGGGACTGCAATCTGGTGCAGCAGCTGCTGCCGGCAGTCTATGATATCATTCTGCGCATCGAAGAGCAGTTTATGACCGAGATGTACCAGAAGGGCGTGGACAAGGCGCAGGCAAACCGCATGAAACTGGTGCAGAACGGCATGGTGCATATGGCACATATCGCTGTGTATGCGTCTGCGCACACCAACGGCGTTGCGGCGATCCACACCGAGATTCTGAAAGACTCCGTGCTGAAAGACTGGTACCAGGTTTATCCGGAGCGTTTCCAGAACAAGACCAACGGCATCACCCAGCGCCGCTGGCTGGCACTGTGCAACCCGGAACTGTCCGGACTGCTCACCGAGCTGCTGGGCTCTGACGACTGGAAGATTCGTCTGGACGAGCTGAAAAAGCTGGAGCGCTATGCCGATGACACCGCTGTGCTGGAGCGTTTCCTGGCAATCAAGCAGACCAAAAAGGAACAGCTTGCCGCATATATCGCAGAAAAAAGAGGGCGTACAGATCGACCCGAATTCCATCTTCGACATCCAGATCAAGCGGCTGCACGAGTACAAGCGGCAGCTGCTCAACGCGTTCTCGATCCTGTACCTGTACTTCGGACTCAAGGACGGCAGCATTGCGGATATCACACCGGTGACCTTCCTGTTCGGTGCAAAGTCTGCGCCGGGCTATCGCCGTGCCAAGGCAATCATCAAGTTTATCCACGAGGTGGCAAAGCTGGTAGAGGCAGACCCGGTAGTTTCACAGAAGATCAAGGTGGTATTTGTCTCCAACTATAATGTTTCCTATGCAGAAAAACTGGTGGCTGCGGCTGATGTTTCCGAGCAGATCTCCACTGCCGGCACAGAGGCATCCGGCACCGGCAACATGAAGCTGATGCTCAATGGTGCAGTTACCCTGGGTACCTATGACGGCGCAAACATTGAGATTGTGGAAGAGGCAGGGGGAAGAGAACAACTATATCTTCGGCGCAAAGGTAGAAGAACTGGAAAAGATCATGCCGACCTATGACAGCCGCAAGCTGTTCTCTGAGAATGCAAAGATCCGCCGTGTGGTAGAGACGCTGATCGACGGCACCTGCTGTGACGGCGGCAGCGGCGATTTCCGGGAGCTGTATTACTCGCTCCTGGACGGCGCAAGCTGGCACACCGGATAACTACTATCTGCTGGGTGACCTGGAATCCTATGTGGCAGCCAAGCTGCGCTGCAACGTCGACTACACCGACCGCATGGCATTCGCCAAGAAACAGTGGCTGAACATCTGCAATGCCGGAAAGTTCAGCTCTGACCGTACCATTGCGGACTATGCGGAAAACATCTGGGACATCCAGCCGGTCAAGGTGGACTGACAGAGACCGTACTGCACAGGAGGTGCTGAAACGTGAGTGGATGGATCGCATTTGGCTGCTTTCTTCTTCTGGGAATCACAGATGCTGTATTTGCGTGGAAACTGAACGGTGAGCCGTGGGCGTTTCTGATGGCTGGTGATCCGAAACTGCCCGACGGAGAATATGTCTATGTGCCGTCTCGCTTTCAACAGGCAGCAAAACTCCTTTGTCTGTTCTATGCCGTTGTTTTTTTCCTGTCGGCATTGGCGGCATTGCTGACGCAGGCGCTCCGGGTGCTGCCCAGCGGCTGGATGGCAGGAATACTGTACCTTCATGGTGCAGTTCTGACGCTGATCGCCTTTGGAATGCTGGCATATCTGGACAGCTACTGTCAGACGAAAAAAATGAAGTTCTGGTAGAGGCAGAAGAGGGCTAAAGAAAATTTAATTGTACAAGAAAACGCCATGGTATTGCTGCCATGGCGTTTTTGTATGGATTCGTTTTTGAAGATTCCGGTTTACTTCATTTTCTGACCGCAGGAACCGCAGAACTGGCTGTTCAGCGCATTGGGTGCGCCGCAGTGCGGACAGAACTTTGCAGTTGCAGAGGCATCTGTGTTGTCTTTCTTGCTGTCGCCGGTCATTTCTGTGTAGTGGAATTCCGGCTGTTCCGCTGCCGGTGTTTCCACAGGTGCAGCCGGCTTGTCGGTGCTCTTTTGCAGTGCCGCTTTCTTTTGCTTTTTTCTTGACGGCGGCGTTGGTGAAAATGCCGATGAGCGCAAAGATCACGCCGTATCCGGCGGGGATCAGTGTTGCCAGAACTGTGGGCTGTACCAGCGTCGGGAGTCCCTTTTTCGTGAAGAGCAGGGCATCCGGCACATGGAACGCCTCAACCAAAAGCAGGGTCACGCCGCAGCCTGCCAGTACCAGTAGTCCGGGAATCGCCGCAGCCCAGCCGTAGCCGGCAAGCATCCTGCCCCCTTGCGCCAGTGCTTTTTCACTGCAAGGATCAGCCACAGAACAAAGCAGCCGATGGTCAGAACGCCAAAGGTAATCATGCCGGACATTCCGCACAGCATCCGTGCGGCGAACTGCTTGAAACCGCTGCCGACGGCGCTGTCCAGGGCATCGTTCCAGGCGTTTATATCATCGCCCATGGTCCATTCCAGAGACTGGCGGTCTGCCTCGGCAAAAAAACAACGCCGGTCTCTTTCCGCATGGTGCTGCCCAGGTCGTTCTGCATCAGATCGGCGATATCCTCCACGCTCGCTTTCGGCAGTTCGGAACTGTCGCCGGTCAGATAATCGCTGAGGTCATCCAGATAGTTGCAGAAAAGGGCGTTGAACTCCGGCTGCTGTACCAGCACATCGGCGTATTCTTCCGTCAGATTCGGCGCATCCCAGAAGTACCAGTCATAGAGACACTTTCCCAGCTGTTCGGTTTTGCCGTTGTCTTTCAGCTGTACCTGAGACAGGTCCATCTGGGAAATGGAGCCGGAAAGGGTGTGCTGGGGCAAAAGGCTGTGCAGGATGCTGCTGCAAAGCAGGGCAATGCTGAAAAGCAGTGTCAGCAGAAACAGCAGGATCGAGCCGAACACTGCGCCGGCACGGGACGGTTGTTTCGCCGGTTTCGCCTTTTTTTCCGGAGCAGCGTCTGCTGTCGGTTTGGATTTCTTTTTGCCATATGGATTCCTCCTATTGTAGCGGTTCTGTTTTGTTTCTATGAAGAAAATTATAGCATAGGAATGCAGTGGGAATGTGTATTTTTTGAAAACTTTACCGGATACACTGCATCATCGGCGAATATGTATACTTTTCCCAGCTGCGGATGCGCTCCGCATTTCGTCGATGCCCAGCACGCAGCAGGCAAATCCCTTTTTGATAAGGATATCCGGCAGGTATTCGTCATACTTTTCGAACATGGGAATCTCCTTGGGATAGACCAGCTCCATGGGATCAAGGGGCTTGCGCTCCTGTTCCAGCAGCACCTGGAGATGAGACCGCCGGTCTCGAAGTGCGCTGGATGTGGTCGATCTCCAGCAGATGCCGCAGCAGGAGCTTGAAATCCTCCTGGGAGACCCGGTGGAAATAGCTGAGCGCCAGCACACGGGATGCCAGCGCCGCCGGTGTCATTTCGCCGCAGGATGCCAGGGTACACATGGTCTGGTGGTACAACAGGCTGTAGGGCAGCCGGTCCAGCCGGGGCGGTTCCACCCAGCGCTCTTCCAGATAGACCTGTACCAGGGCAATGCCCTGTAAGAGTTTCCACGGGATGGTGGTGGGCAAAAGCGCCCGTGCCTCCGGCGGATCTTCCCGTATGACGAACCACATCTCCGGCGGCAGATCACGCCGTCCGGTGCGTCCCATGCGCTGTAAGAATGAGGAGACCGTAAAGGGCGCATCCACCTGGAATGCCCGTTCCAGTCTGCCGATGTCGATGCCGAGTTCCAGGGTGGCAGTGGTGACTGTAGTCAGAAACAGGTCGTCGTCCTTCATGGCAGTTTCCGCCGTCTCCCGGTAGGCAGAAGACAGGTTGCCGTGGTGGATGAGAAACCGATCCGGTTCGTGGCGTGCCTCGCAGTACTGCCGCAGGGTCGTGGTGACCGCCTCGCATTCCTCTCTGGAATTGACGAACACCAGGCACTTTTTGCCCCGGGTATGCTCGAAGATGTAGCCGATGCCGGGGTCTGCGTGTGCCGGGGCAGTGTCCGTTTTGGGGGCAAGCTCCGGCAGTGCCTGTTCCGGCAGATGCTCTGCCGCTGCCTGCTGATCCTGCACATAGAAATGTTCCATGGACAGCCGCCAGCGCACGCCCTTGCTTTCGATGCGTGGGATCACCGTGCCTCTGCCCGTCCCGGCAGCCAGAAATGCGCCGGTCGCCTCCAGATCGCCAATGGTGGCAGAAAGCCCGATGCGCCGTGGATTCACCCCAGCCATGCGGCAGAGCCGTTCCATCAGACAAATCGTCTGACCGCCACGGTCGCCACGCATCAGCGAATGCACCTCGTCAATGACTATGTACCGCAGGTCGTGAAACAGCTTGGTGAGTGCGGCGTGTTTGTGGAGCAGCATCGCCTCCAGAGACTCCGGCGTGATCTGCAAAATGCCAGAGGGATGTTTCAGCATCTTTGCCTTGTGGGACTGGGAAACGTCGCCGTGCCAGTGCCAGACAGGGATGCCAGCCTCGGCGCAGAGGTCGTTCAGCCGGAGAAACTGGTCGTTGATAAGCGCTTTCAGCGGTCCGATGTGAGATAGCGCCCACAGAGGTGGGCGGGTCTTCGTAAAACTGAGTGAGGATGGGGAAACGCCGCCTCGGTCTTACCGGAGGCGGTGGAGGCGGAGAGCAGGACGTTTTCATCCGTGTTGAAAATGGCATCGCCTGCTGCGACCTGGATGGCACGCAGGGATTCCCCAGTCGTTCTGGTAGATAAAGTCCTGGATAAATGGGGCATAGCGTTCGAAAATGGACATGGGGAAACCTCTTAAATGTCAAACTCGGCGAATTCCGGTGCGACTGTGTTGTCGCCCTCCGGCTGTGCCTGGGCATAGGAAAAGCTGTCGGACCGGAGCAGTTCGGAGACGTTCAGCTGCGGATTCTGATAGACGATGTCCAGCAATTCGATAAAGTCCCGGATCACCTCACGGGGCGTGATGTGGGAGTCTGCGCCGATGCGTCCGAATTCGATCTGCAGGAACTGGATGCGTTCTTCCTGGGTCAGCGTCGGCGTATAGCCGAACAGCTGGGCATGGATATCCGTCAGCTTTTCGGTCAGCACCAGCAGTTCCTCGTTGGTCAGCGCCGTCAGATGGATCACCGGGGCAAGCATATCCTTTACGCCCTCTCGTCCGAAATGGCCTTCCGCCAGCCGGGACCGCAGCGCCTCATAGCTGTATACGCCACGGCGTGTGTCCTCGATGCACTGGGGTGTGCCGCCCATAATCATGCCGAGGTGGTGCGCTTTGCCCTGAAGCGTGTCGTTGTACATCGTCAGGATTTTCTCGTAGTTGTACTGGCGCGTGATGGCGTGAGGGATCTTGTAGAGGTTCACCAGCTCGTCGATCAGCACCAGCATACCGCTGTAGCCCGCCTTTTTCAGGAACATGGCAAACAGTTTGATATACTCGTACCAGTCGTCGTCACTGATAATGATATTCACGCCCAGTTCCGACTTCGCCTCGGTCTTGGTGGTGTATTCGCCCCGGAACCACTTGACGACCTTTGCCTTGCTTTCGTCGTCGCCGTCCCAGTAGGCATTATAATAGAGTGTCAGCAGCTTGGCAAAGTCGAATCCGTGTACCATTTCATGGAGCGTGCCGATGACCTCGTAGATCTTTCGCTCCACAGCTTTCCGGAACAGGGGATCGTCTGCGGAAAGCCCGGACTCCGCTGCGGTCTCGCTCTGTACGCTGCTGATCCAGCGGTCGAGGATCAGCGTCAGTGCGCCGCCGTCCGGACGGGTCTTGGTGGACATATTCCGGATCAGTTCCTTATAGGTCGCCAGTCCCTGTCCCTTCGTTCCCTGCAGCCGCCGCTCCCGGGGAAAGGTCGGCATCCACTACCACGAAGTTCCGGTCCATCACATAGTTGCGCAGGGTCTGGAGCAGGAAGCTTTTGCCGCTGCCGTACCGGCCCACGATGAACCGGAAGGAAGCCCCGCCGTCGGCGATGACTTCCACGTCGTGGAGCAGGGCGTTGATCTCCTGTTCTCTGCCTACGGTAATATAGGGCAGTCCGATGCGGGGAACTACGCCGCCTTTCAGCGAATTGATGACCGCAGATGCGATTCGTTTTGGTATTTTCATAGTGATCGTTCCTTTCTATGCGGTTTCAGACAGACGTTTCCAGCAATGCTGCAACGTCTTCGGCGTAATCCTCGATCAGTTCCGGCGTGTCACCGTCAAAGAGGATCACCGTGTCGCCGAAATCATCGAACAAAGTCTCGTTGATGTGGTCTACCAGGACGGACAGCATCACATTGCGCTGCCGGAGCAGGTCGGCGTAGGGTGTCCCGTCCAGGAGACAGCGCAGGAATGCAGTCTCAGTCTCGCTGAGCCGGCTGTCCTGAGCCGGCGTGTGTTCCGACTCTGGCGCAGGGGTCGGTGCGGCAATAACGGGCGGTTCGGGTTCCTGGGTCACATCTTCATCCACCAGCAGCTTGTCCCGTGTGGTATCTGCCGCCTGGCGGATGTTTTGCAGCCGGGAAAGGTCGAACTGTATCGGCTTGGGTTTCGGCGCTGCTGCTCTCCGGCGCTCTTCCAGAAATTCCGCCAGCGCCTTGTCCAGTGCCTGCTGGATATACTTGGGCAGTTCTGTCTCTTTCAGCGGATGCCCGTAGTCCGTCAGAATGCGCAGCTTTTGGTCGATGGTTTTCAGAAACAGCCCCAGGCGTTTGCTGCCCTTGCTGTAGTCGAAATAGGTCTCACACGTCCACTCACCGTTCCGGCAGTGATAGGCGTGGCAGGGGCTGAGAACAAAGTCGCAGTTCTTGTGCGGGTCTTGTTCGAAAAATACGGCGTTGGTGAACATATGATAGGGCAGTTCGCTCTGCCTGCCGAAGAGATATTCCAGGAAGGAAGTCTTTTTGTGTTTCTCGAAGTAGACGCACAGGGCGTGGAAACAGAAAACAGCCCCTTGTTCCATCAGCCGGGTCTCGTCCCGGTAGAATCGGGAACGGACAATGCTTTGCCCGGACAGGGCAGACAGCGCAGAAAAGATCTCCTCCTTGCTGTGTTCGGACTCGTCCAGCAGTACGGGGAAGTAAGTGTCAAACGCCGTGCCGTGACCGGCGTCGAATTCTTCCAGCAGTGCGGCGTCCATGCCGTAGTAGATCACATAGTCGTGCATCCAGCTGGAAAAAAATAGCACAAGCCGTTGTGCGGATCGACCTTTCCGTAGTCGTAGTAGAACTGCCGCAGCATCTGAAAGCCGGTCTCCGGGTCGGGTACGCCGATCTGGTTCAGCAGTTCAAAGCAGTACACCTCAGCGTAGGAAAGGGGAATGTGTTCCACAATGCCCCGGCGTACCTTTGTCCGCCAGGTGAAATAGGTGCGCAGCTGGCGGTCGCTCATGTCCCGGTAGGTGGGGTAGTAGGAGAAGAAATCTGCGCTTTCGGGTGCGTTGTCGGTGAAGTCCTCCAGCAGCTTTGCCTGTCGCAGAAACAATTCGTTGTAGGAATAGTGATACTGGTTCGGACGCTGCGCCAGCGTTTTGGCATCTGCCAGCGGTTTGGGCAGGCGGCGTGCCATCTGCGCCGCCGTCCGCAGGATGGGTTCGTCGTGATATTCGCTCTGTATCTTCGATGCCACATTTTTCAGTTTGGGGTTGTCCAGGATCTCTGCAATCAGATCCATGATATCCGGCATAGCGCCGCCTCCTTCCGCACAAAAATACTCTTTCTTCAATATACCATATTTTATCGGAAAAGTCAAACCACAGCGAAAGAAAAAGAGCAGACACCGCACGAAACGGCATCTGCTCTAAAGGCAATACCGTACAAAGCCCGCCTGACGGCTTTGCACGCAATCTGCTTGCTGATTTTTCCGCCATATTGCCCAGAAATCCCTTGCCAGACGACTGCGTTCGAGGCAGGATTCTGCCCGAGAACAAAGGAGTGTCGCACTAGGATTGATTGCGACCACAAAGTCTGCCTGCGGAATTTCTATGCAATCTGTCGAAAAATCCGACTGCGCATCTTACGCACAAGCTTTGTGCGGTATTGCCTTTCCAAATATTTTGGTTTAGTCTGCGCTCGGAATGGAGTTGATGATGTGTACCAGGAACTTCAGCAGTACCACAGCATCGTTTGCGCCGACCTCGTTGCTGCCGTCGCAGTCTGCGTTCCGCTTTGCGGTGTCATCCAGTGCCACTGCGCCTGCGACTGCCTTGTTCAGCAGGACAGCGTCTGTGATATCCACTCTGCCGTCCAGGTTGACGTCACCGTAGAGGACATCGCCCATCACGCCGGTGGAAGAGGTTGTCGTGGTTGTGGTTGTAGTGACGGATGAAGTTTCTGTTGTGTTCTCATGATCTTCAACAGTAACCTTGAAAGAAACCTCGGCAAAGGACAACCGATAGTTCAAGATCAAATCCGAGCTTGCTTTCACACGAATGGTATATGTGCCCGGCTTGGAACTGTCAAATTCCGAAGTGTCTATGGTAAATTTATCCGGATAATCGGCAGGCGATACCTTGTCATAGATCACATCACAGCTGTCTTTTCCGTAATAGTACTTCAGGGAAATTCGCAGTCCGGTGAGATCCAGATCCTCCCCAACACGATAGGTCAGCTTCTCCGGCTCGTCATCCAGCAGAAGTGCGCCCTCGGATTCATAGATAATATCGTCTGAAGTGGTCGTCATTGTAGCTTTTGTTGTCGCCGTGGTAGTTGTTGTCGTCTCCGTGGTCGTCGTGGTAGACGGCTTGGTTGTGGTGGGTGTGGTAACGTCCGGCTTGGTGCCGTCCGGCTCTACGCCCCAGATCAGTGTGTCGCCGTCATACATGGTGATATGGTCGGTCGCCACCATTGCATCTTCGCCGCCCTGTTCCAGACCGGCATAAGAATAGTCGTTTGTGGGATCCCATACGCCCTGGATGTTGTCCGGGATGGAGATGCGGAACTGGCATTCGCTGCGGTGTTCCGACTGACCGGTAGGCATCACTACGCTGCCGTCCGCAAAGGACAGCTTGACATAATAGATGTTGCCGTCATACTGGATCGGGTCAGAAATGGAGATCTTGCCCTTGTCGCCGCTGTGCTGGTCATAGCCAACCTTGACAGAGACGTCATTGATGGAATAGCCTGCGTCTACCAGTTCGCTGATGTCGAAATAGTAGTTGTAGGACAGGTTCTTGATGGTTCTTGCCGGCCATGCGCTGTGGTTCATGGCGAATACTTTCAGCTCGGTATAGCTGGATGCGGACTGGTTGATGGATGCCTTCATGAAGAATTCATCCCACTTCGGTGTTTCCGTCGGCGGGAAGTCCGGGTCGGATGTGCCGCCGTATTTGTCTACCATAGCGCACAGCGCTGCGGTGTAGCCTGCGTTGTAGTCGATGGCAACTTCGGTATACTGATAGTCGCCGATCTTGTCGGAATAGCCGTCCTTCTGATCCGGGCCGCCCACCAGAGCGCCGTACAGAATGTGTGCATGAGGCTTTGCATCCTCGCCCTCGGTCTGACCGATGTTGCTCCACTTGTCGTTCCATGCGCCGCTGGAGGTTCTGTGATGCCATGCCTGGGGATAATCCTCACCCATGCCGACCACATAACTGAAATTCTTGGAGTTGTCGCCGAAGCAGTAGTTCATGACCTTGTCGGCGAACTTGGTGTACTTTTTCAGCCTTAGCGGTGTCATCCTGATACAGCTGATCCACTGCCACATATGCCAGGAAAGCGGTGGTGGTGGCGTGGCGGAGCGAACCCCACTGGAACAGCCACGGCAGACCGTCCGGCGTATAGGTGATCTGCTTGCCGCCGTAACCGGTGGTCCAGTATTCCAGATGCTTGGTGAACTGATCCTTCCACTGGGATTCCCCGGTGTTGATGGCATACAGCAGCATACCGCCCTGCATCACATCGTCCCAGCACATACCCCAGGTGTACTTCATTTCGCTGGACTGCTCTTCCTTGCCCAGGTTCGGGATATAGTCGGTCTTGCAGAGATCCAGGTACTTCTGCTCGCCGGTTGCCATATACAGCCAGTTTGCAGCATAGAACAGGTCATCGTAGAATGTGGTGATCTTGTAGTAGGACTGTTCCTCCGGGTCGTCGCCGATGGAACGCAGCTTGTCGGCACGGTCGAACAGGTCAACGGCGTGTTCCAGGTATTCCTTTGCCTTTTCCGGCTGGGAATCCTTGAAATTCAGATAGCCGGTGGCAAGCGCAGCCGCCATGTCTGCCTCGATGCAGCTGTCCTCACAGGTGTAGTACGGGCGCTGGGTCTCGCCCTTCATCAGCTCGTACTTATCCATATACACTTCCGCAGAACCCCACCAGACGTGGTCGAAGGAACCTTCGCCGATCATGTATACGATGTTGTCGCCCTGGTCGCAGCCCACCAGATAATCCAGCGCAAACTGGAGGTTGTTCTCGTACATGGTGCGCTGACCAGCCTTGTCTACGCCGTCGCCGTAGTTCAGCAGACCCCAGCCCAGGAGCGCTGCGGAATACGCATTGGTCAGCGTAAACTTCAGATGGTCGCCGGCGTCGAACCAGCCGCCCGGCACATAGTCGCTTGTCATACAGTCAGAGCGCCAGCTGACCTCGTTCCAGTCCGGCTTGACGCCGCTCTGCTGTACCTCGTAGAAAACATCGACTTCTGGAGTGCTTCTCCGTAATTGTATTTGCTGTTGCTGTCCGCAGCAGTGACCACGGCGCCAGGAACAGCGGATGCGACCCCGGTAAACGCCAGCACAGCGGCGGAAATCCCGGCAATCCACTTCTTCATAGACAATCATCCTTCCTTTCCAAAAAATACTGGTACGCTTTGTACACGAGAAATTGTCCAATTATTTTTATTGTATCATATCTTACATGGGATGTCAAGATTTTTTGTGTAACTTGTCAAAACTACCGCCGAAAAAAGCTGTCGAAGAATCAAACACGCATTTTGCGAATAAGCTTTGTGCTGCTGTAATTCTTTTATTCTGTATAGCTAAGAATTTTTGATGATAGGATGCTGTTAAAGTGAGAAGTGTTTCCGTTTTTTATTTGGGTATAATCCTTATCCTCATACACATACAAGTGCAATGTGATTTCACCGTCGATTTGTTTTAGATGGCTTTTTAAGTCATTAAATTCCTCTGATAGATTTTCATGCTGCATATATTCTGATTTTGAAATCAACAAATTAAAACAAGCAGATAATTTCCTGTTTTTCGAAGTTAATGAAATAAACGTATCCGCAGTGAGGTCTGTAGCATATTCTGACGGAAAGCATACTTCTGTGCAGCTATATTCTATGATATAATCATCTAAACCGGCTTGTAAGATATACGGATCTATCCACTGAATCATTTTATCCTTCATCAATTTTCCGTAATAAGATTCGTTTTTTACATATAATTCTATTTCTTTATTGACTCGTTTTCCGTATACCTCTGCGCTACATTCCGTGTAGTACTCGCCGTCTGTAATGCTGACAGTCAAATTATAATATTGTTCTGCTGACGAATCTGGTCCTAAAAAACGCCTCCGGCAATAGCTTGATGGGTAACCGCAGCCTGTACGTCATATTTCTCTTCAAAATATGCTTTTACAACATCCTCTGCATTTCCCTCAAGTTGTTTCAGTTCAGTTTCAGAGATATGCGAGGTATCTTTACGTATGTTTTCATGAAAGCAACCGGTAAAACTAGCCATGCAGATTGCAATAAGTGCAGAAGTCAACAATATGTTGCATAAAAAAGTCCGTTTCATAGTATCCCCTTTATATGATATTTCATGTTTAAGACGACATCGTACAAAGTCAGCCTGTCAGACTTGTGTAGTGTTGTCTTTATTGTATCATGCTTTGTATCAAACGTCAATTTTTGATATTGCCTGCAAAAATCATTGCAAAAAAAAAGAGCAGCATTCCTGCTGCTCTACTGCAATTCCTGTTCCAGCGTGTCGAAATACTCTGTCTGAAAAAAACTCACCCAGGGTGATATCCAGTCCGTCGCAGATCTTTTTAATGGTAGATATGGTGGGGCTGTTGTTGGGGCGTGCGAAAATATTATGCACGGTAGACTGGGTCATTCCGCAGAGCATGGACAAGTGGTTCAGCGTTATATTCCGTTCCCGGCAGAGTTCCCGGATACGCTGTTGGATCGCTTCCGTTAACGTCATGTATTGAATCTCCTAGTAACGATGTGGAAAGAAAATCGCTGAAACCGGCGCTTACGGCACTTTCCAGCGAATCCCTCATTGTTCATTATAAGAAATCTGGCGTATGAAAGGTTAACTCAGCTGAGTTGACAAAAAGGGAATTTTGTGGTATAGTTAAATGGAAACTGTTATTCACGGCTTGACAGATGCAGACCTGTTCTGAAAAAACGGGTGCAAATCGACAGAAGGGGAGTGCTGCGATGACCTGTACCATTACATCACGTGGATTTGAATTGCTGCTGGCACTGCAGATCGCTCCGCCGGAGCGCTTTCCGAAAAAAATGCGCTGTCCATTCTCAAAGTGCAATCTGCTGGAGATCCTCTGCGCCCTGGTGGAAAAGGGATATACAGACTTCTATGTCAACGGCGCATACGGTATCCCGTTCTGGTCGGCGGAGATGATCTGTGCGCTGAAACTCTACCATCCGGCGCTGCGCCTGCATCTGGTGCAGCCCTATCCGGAACACAACGCCGGGTGGAAACCGGAACTCCGGGAACGTTTTCAACAGATTCTGGAAAAGGCGGACGAAGTCTTTTGCGCCGAGCCGGAGGAAACGGCGGACTGCTATGAGGCGGCAGACCGCATCATGTGCAGCGCCAGCGATCTGCTTGTGATATTCGGGACGAGAAGTGCAAACCGGAGCATGGTCTCCTATGCCGGGATGCAGGACGTGCCGGTGTTTTCGCTGAAATGGGAGAACCTTTTGATTCCGTAATGAAAAAAGCTGCCGCAGAAATACGGCAGCTTTTTTGCGTCTGGGTCAGCCCTGCATGGACTGGAACTTTTTTTCTTGACCGCCTGGATCTTTGTCATCTCGGCACGGTCGGTGGGATACCAGCCCTTTGCAGCCATCTGGTCATACAGCGTATCCTGCATGGCGAGAGAGTCGCTCAGCGCATGGCTGAACGCCTGGTGTACGTTGCTGGTGCAGGATTCGATGGTGCCGTGCATATACAGGTCACACACGCCCTTTTCCAGCAGCAGAATGTTTTCCATTACGTTTTTGTCGTCCATTTTTGTTTCCTCCATTTTATGGGAACACACGCTACAGCAGTCCGTAGAATGTCCGGAACAGCTGGCGGTGTTTTTCTGCCATCTGCATCACGCACTGTTTCAGCGTTTCGTCCTGGATCTGCTGCGCAGCCTCATTGCACTTGGTCTGAAAATACTTTTCATGTCCCAGTGCATCCTCCACGTATAGCAATTCTTTGCTTGTCATTTTGCATCACCTCCCAACGTATTGTGTGCCGCCGAAAAGATTTTATACAGGATTCAGAGCCTGCCTTCCACGAAATCTACACCATTTCCACAATCTCGTGAAAAACCGCCCATAGAATTCGATTGCATTCCCAAAGAAAATATGTTATAATATTCCTTGCAATTCAGAGAGGAGCGATCCCATGCACATTTTACATACAACACCAAAACGGATGGTTTTTCCATGCCGGCGGAATTTGAACGGCACGCAGGCTGTCTGCTCATCTGGCCCGAACGGGGCGACTCTTGGCGCAGCGGCGGCTGGCCGGCACGAAAGGCATTCGTGGCGGTGGCGTCTGCCATTGCACAGTCAGAGACCGTCACCATGCTGGTCTCTCCGGCACAGTACGAGACGGCACGTGCCATGCTGCCGCCGGAGATCCGTCTGGTGGAAATGGAGACGGACGACTCCTGGGCGAGAGATGTCTGTCCCACCTTTGTCCGCAGCGCTGCCGGAGGCATTCGTGGCATCGACTGGGGTTTCAACGCCTGGGGCGGTCTGGAGGACGGGCTGTATTTCCCATGGGATAAGGACGACCATGTGGCACGGAAGGTCTGCGACTTGTTCTGGACGGACACCTACGACAGCCGGGACTTTATCCTGGAAGGCGGCAGCATCCACAGCGACGGCGAGGGAACTATCCTCACCACGGAAAGCTGCCTGTGCAGCGCCGGACAATCCGCAGATGACAAAGGCGGAGATCACCGAAAAACTCTGCGTCATGCTGGGTGCGGAAAAAGGTGCTGTGGCTGCCCAGAGGCATCTACGGAGATGAGACCAACGAACACGTGGACAACGTCTGTGCGTTCACTGCGCCCGGCAAGGTGGTTCTGGCGTGGACGGACAACGAAAACGACCCGCAGTATGCCCTTTCCAAAGCCTGTGCCGACTATCTGGAACAGCAGACGGACGCAAAGGGCAGAAAGCTGGAAGTGACACAGCTGCCCATTCCGCAGACGCCGGTCTGCGTCACCCAGGAGGAATGCGATGCGCTGGATCTCTGGGACGGCGAGCCGACCCGGAGCGTGGATGAGCGTCTGGCGGCATCCTATGTAAATTTCTATATCGCCAACGACAGCGTTCTTGTGCCGCAGTTCGGCGACCCGATGGACAAGACTGCCTGCGAGATCCTGGCGGCGCAGTTCCCCACACGAAAGATCATTCCCATTGCCGCCAGAGAAATTCTGCTGGGCGGCGGCAATATTCACTGTATCACACAGCAGATACCGGAAGGAAGGAGCAATTCTCATGCGTAAAGTAACTGTTGCCGCTGTACAGATGGCGTGCGTCCCCGATGCCGCAGAAAACCGCCGCACCGCTGAAACTATGGTGCGCCGGGCGGCGGCAGACGGCGCACAGATCATTCTGCTGCCCGAACTGTTCGAAAACCCTTATTTCTGCCAGGAACGCCGCTATGCGTCCTATGACCTGGCGACCACGCCGGCAGAAAATCCGGCGATTCAGCAGCTGCGTCGGGTGGCTGCGGAATTAAACGTGGTGCTGCCGGTCAGCTTTTATGAAAAGGCAGGCAATGTGTTGTACAATTCCGTTGCCATTATTGATGCGGACGGCACCGTCCTGGGCATCTACCGCAAGACCCATATCCCGGACGACCACTTCTACCAGGAAAAGTTCTATTTCACGCCGGGGGATACCGGCTTTAAGGTGTGGAACACCCGGTATGCCAAGATCGGCGTGGGCATCTGCTGGGATCAGTGGTTTCCGGAGGCGGCACGCTGTATGGCGCTTGCCGGCGCAGAACTGCTGTTCTATCCCACTGCCATCGGCTCTGAGCCGATCCTGGAGGTGGACAGTGCGCCCCACTGGCAGCGCTGTATGCAGGGACACGCTGCAGCAAATCTGATGCCGGTCATTGCAGCAAACCGCATCGGCACAGAGACGGTCACACCGGACGAAGAGAACCAGCAGCAGTCCTCGGCACTGTCGTTCTACGGCACATCGTTTCTGACGGACTGCACCGGCGCTGTGATGCAGCAGCTGGGACGGGACGAGGCAGGCATTGCCATGCAGACCTACGACCTGGATGAAATGGCAGAAATGCGTATGAGCTGGGGCGTATTCCGGGACAGACGGCCGGAATATTACGGTGCGATCAGCAGTCCGGCAGCGATAGTTTTGCCGAAATAACTGTTTTGTTACCAATATTTCATTTTGAATATTCCAGATAATGGATTTCATTAGCTTGAAAAATTGTGCAGAATGGGCGAGCGTGTCATCTGCTTTTTGTGCAGTGCGCCGAAAATTCGACACTTTTTTCAATCTGTGCGGCAAATTGATTGACAGCAGCATCAAACATCGGTATAATAAATAGTGGATTCATGACAAATCGATTACAATTGACGGCGAATTTTTGTCAATTGGATACGAACGCAGACGACAGCGATTGCAAAATGGAAACAGCGGTCGCTAGAAAGGAATGCTGCCCGGGCGGGCGTGTGTTCCTTTGACACGAAAGGACGTGAAACCAATGGCGCAACCGATGCGCAAAATACTCCTTGCCGCAGCCAGCGGACTGCTCGCATCGCTTTTGATCGGTGCAGTTTCTGCTTCGGCAGAGGAGACGGATGTGCAGGAAACGACACTGCACCTGAACCGTTTTATTGTGACAGACAGCGGCAACCGTGTATTGACGGGCAGCTGTGAATCACACAGACAGGCTGGTATGTTTCGGATGACGACAGCCTTTATTATTATTACAACGACGGCAGCTGTGCCCAGGAAGAGACCACGCTGGACGACGGATATACTTATTTGTTCGCCTCGGACGGCGCACTGCGGACAGGCTGGCAGACGGTCGAGGGAAAGCGTTATTATTATGACGCAGAGGTCGGCACACCAGTGTTCGGCTGGATGAATTACCAGGATTCCCTGTACTACATTGACCAGGATGCCGGAAAGCTGACCGGCGTGCAGAGCATCAACGGCACACCGTATACCTTCGATGAATACGGATGCGTACAGACCGGCTGGATCACGTATGATGACGGCTCGCTGTACTGCTACAACAAGGATGCTACCGTGGCTGCCGGCTGGGCAGTGACAGATGCCGGAACCTATTACCTCACAGCGGACAAGGGTGCAGTTTCCGGACGTTATACCATTAACGGCAAGGACTACTACTTCTCCGCAGATAAGCTGATGCGACCGGCTGGATCAAAGACGGCTCTTCTGCCATGTGGGCAGATGCTAGCGGCGTTCTCGCTGCCGGACTGACACAGATCGACGGAAAGACCTATTGCTTTAGTGAAAAGGGTTATCTGATGACCGGCATATGCGCCATCGACGGTGTGACCTATTATGCGGACGCCAACGGCGTAATGCAGACCGGACTTCAGGAGATCAACGGTAGCTATTATTACTTCAACGAAGAGACCGGCGCACTTCAGACCGGTTGGGTGGAAATCGCCGGCGCACGGTTCTATTTTGACCCTTCTACCAGTGCCCTGCACACAGGATGGCTGGAGACAGAGGATGGTATGCTGTATCTGACCACTCACGGCGTGGCAACCGGCGTACAGACCATTGACGGCAAGGTTTACGGATTCGACGCTGCGACAGGCGTTCGTCTTACAGATTGGCAGGAGATCGGCGGAAAGCTGTACTACTTCAATCCGGCAAGCGGCGCAGCATATGCCGGCTGGACCGCAAAGGACGGCAGCAAGCTCTACATGATTGAGAACGGTGCAGCAGCGTCTGGACTCATCACCATTAACGGAGACGTTTATTACTTTAACCCGTCCACATTTTTCATGCAGACTGGCTGGGTGACCGTAGGGGACACTTCCCGTTATTTCGATCCGACGACCGGCATCATGACAGAGACTGGTCACCAGGCAGTACAGCTGAACGTGGTGGACTATAAACAGTTCGACTCCAAGTGGAGCAACAAGGTTATCAACTATTCTACCATCGGAAAGGTAGGCTGTGTGACCACAGCGCTGGCGATGAAGTATTCTTACCAGACCGGCACGAATACTACACCGGATAAGATGGTGTCCAAGCTGACCTACAGCAGTGACAATCTGATCTGGTCGTCCTGCACCAAGCTGGGATACCAGGTAGAGGATGTCAGTGGCAGCATTTCACAGAAGGTGATGCAGAAGATTTACGATCAGCTGCTGAACAACACACCGGTTGTGATCGGTGCAAAGAAGTCCAACGGCAGCCAGCATTACGTGCTGATTACCGGTTACACTGGTTCAAAAGGCACTGCGTTCTCCGCAGAAAACTTTATCATCAACGATCCGGGTTCCAGCAAGCGTACAAAGCTGAGCGAATACCTGGCATTGTTCCCCAACCTTTATAAACTCATCTATTAGTTTTTGATTCTGAAATTTCGATCTACAATTTATCTTTTTCTTTTGATTCGCCGTCACCACAGGGGTGACGAGCTTCCGGTTCGGAAGTGACCATACATCTTGATTTTGACACAACAATGAATATTTGCATTGTTCCTCGCAGCGTGTTTGCCTGCGGGGATTTTTGTTTGTTATGGTAAATCGCTGCGCCGGACAGAGCCAATGCAAAGCTTTCCTGCACAGCGATGTGGAACTGCCAGACTGCATATCGCTCAGAATCCACGGAAAGCCTGCTGTGAGCGATTTCCCATGATTTCCGGTGTCTCTTTCTCCTGCTAACACAAAACGCCCGATACAAGCCGTATATTGCTTGTATCGGGCGTTTTGTTTTTAGAACCTGTTCCGTTATCCGTTGTGCGAAAGGATACGGAACGGGAAATGATATGCAAACGAGGAAGTTTACTTAAATACTGCCAGCAGGAAACCGGCTGCGATTGCAGAACCGATAACACCAGCTACGTTCGGACCCATTGCGTGCATCAGCAGGAAGTTAGCCGGATTTGCTTTCTGACCAACCTTCTGGGACACTCGGGCAGCCATAGGCACAGCGGACACACCGGCAGAACCGATCAGCGGCGTAACCTTGCCGCCGGTAACGATATACATAACCTTACCGCCAAGCAGGCCGCCAACGGTGGAGAAGCAGAATGCCAGCAGACCCAGAACAACGATTTTCAGTGTGTTCAGTGTGAGGAACGAAGATGCAACGGTGGTTGCACCAACGGAGATGCCCAGGAATACGGTGACAATGTTCATCAGCGCATTCTGCACCGTGTCCGACAGACGTTCCGTCACACCGCATTCGCGGAACAGGTTCCCCAGCATCAGACAGCCGATCAGCGGCGCGGTGGACGGCAGCAGCAGGATAACGACCAGAGAAACGACGATCGGGAAAATGATCTTTTCGGTCTTGGAGACCTGGCGGGTCATTTCCATCTTGACTTCCCGTTCCTTCTTGGTGGTCAACAGCTTCATCAGAGGCGGCTGGATCATCGGGATCAGCGCCATATAGGAGTATGCTGCAATAGCGATCGGTCCCAGCAGTTCCGGTGCCAGCTTACTTGTCAGGAAGATTGCCGTCGGGCCGTCGGCACCGCCGATGATACCGATGGACGCTGCCTGGTTGCCGTCAAAGCCCAGGCAAACTGCGCCGAAGAACGCCAGGAATACACCCATCTGTGCGGCTGCACCCAGCAGCAGGTTCTTCGGGCTGGACAGCAGCGGACCGAAGTCGGTCATCGCACCGATGCCCAGGAAGATCAGAGACGGATACAGACCGGACTTTACGCCGATATACAGGATATCCAGCAGTCCGCCGTTCGCCATGATGTGTCCGTAGCTGTGGTAATACTCGCCGCCTTCTTCCAGGAACGCATTCCACAATTCCGGATGGTACAGGGCGTTGGCGGAGCTTGCGCCATCTACAAAGAAGTTGGAGACGTTGACCAGCAGGCAGCCGAAAGCGATGCCCACCAGCAGCAGCGGCTCAAACTGTTTCTTGATGCCCAGGTACAGCAGCAGGCAGGGAGACTGCGATCATGACCAGGTTCTTCCAGCCGCCGTCGGCGAAAAAAGCTGACAAAACCGGAGTCATTCAGCAGGTTCTGGAGGGTTTCAAGCATATTCATGAATACACCCCTCCTTTACGCCAGGACGATCAGCGGAGAACCAGTCTCTACAGTTGTTCCCTTGGTGACAACGACCTGTGCAACAGTGCCGTCGTGCGGTGCCAGGATCTCGTTTTCCATTTTCATGGCCTCCAGAACGACCAGCAGCTGTCCGGCCTTGATCTGTTCGCCCTCCTTGACCTCGACACGGAGAATGTTTCCCGGCATCGGAGAATTTACCGGTTCGCCGGCCTTCAGATCCACCTTTGCCGCCGGAGCCGGTGCAGGAGCCGCTGTGGCTGCCGGAGCTGCCTCTGCGGCAGGAGCTGCCGCCGGAGCCGGCGCACAAGCCTCGTATTCGTCCAGCAGGACAGCCTTTCCTGCCTCGACTTCTACTTCATATACTTTTGTCATTCAGCGTAACTTTATACTTCATCCTCTTTGACCTCCTTGATCGATACGAAGTGCAGTTCATTCAAAGGTGTATCCAGCTTGTTCGCAACGATCGCCATAATCATTGCAGCCTCCTTGTCCGGTACATCAAAACGCTTGATGTGACCGGCAGAACCCGGTGCAAGCGGCTTTTTCCGGTTCTGCTGCCGGTGCTTCTGCCGGAGCGGCAGCCTTTTCCGCAGCTTTCAGTGCCTCCGCTTTCTTTGCCTTTGACTTGAACACGGCACCCATAATATACAGTACCAGCATCAGCAGGACCAGTCCGACGAAAACGACACAGTAGCCAAAAATGGCGGTGATGCCTGCCTCGCCGATGCCCATGTTTGATGCGCTCATCACATTCAGTGGCATAGCTGTTCCTCCTTACATGGCCTCGATGGTATAAACGGCCTCGTTCTCCTCCTGTGCCTTCCGGTTTTCCAGGAACTTCACGGTCTGATCCGGATAGCAGATATAGCTCATGATGTCCTCTTCCGAACGAGCCAGATCGCCCAGCGCCTTCTTGGCATCTTCGAATTCCTGTCCGGTGCGCTTCTGGTCTTCAATACGGCAGTCTACCGGCTTGCCGCCTTCGCCCAGAACCTTCTTCTGGAGCGCCTCGCTGACCGGAGCCGGGGCGATGCCGTATTCACCCTTGATATAGTTCTGGATCTCGCGGAGATCTGGCGATAGCGCTCGCCAACCAGAACGTTGGTAACTGCTTGGTTGCCAACCATCTGAGACAGCGGTGTAACCAGCGGCGGATAACCCATATCAGCACGAACCTGCGGGATCTCTGCCAGAGCAGCATCGAACTTGTCCATTGCCTTCATATCGGTGAGGTTTGCAATCATGTTGGACAGCATACCGCCCGGAACCTTTGTAGACCAGCGCCTGTGCGTCTGTTCCCAGGCTCTTGGGGTTGATCTGACCGTTGTCGATATACTTCTGCTTGATGGGCTTGAAGTAGTCGTTGACTTCGTTGAGCAGCTTTTCATCCAGACCGGTCTCGATGCCGTACTGCTGGCAGGCATAGAACATGGTCTCGGTGGACGGCTGAGAAGTACCGCCGGAGAAGCAGGAAGTAGCAGTGTCGATGACATCAATGCCGGACTCGATCGCCTTGGTCAGTGTCATATACGCCATGCCGGTGGTGCTGTGGGTGTGGAGGATGAGCGGCATATCGCCGACTGCGTCCTTGATGCCCTTGATGAGGTGCTCTGCCTCATAGGGACTCATCGTGCCCGCCATCTTTCAGGCAGATGGTGTCGAAGCCCATGCGCTTGAGCTCCTTGCACATCTCAACGTACTTTTCCACGGTGTGGACCGGGCTCTGGGTGTAGCAGATACAGCCGGAGGCGATGGTATTCTTGGTGGCATACTTCATGGTTGCATTCAGCGCAGTTTCGCAGTTGCGGAAGTCGTTGAGTGCGTCAAAGATACGGATGATGTCGATGCCGTTCTTGATGGAAAGCTCGATGAACTTTTCCACAACGTCATCATGATAGTGCTTATATCCCAACAGATTCTGTCCACGCAGCAGCATCTGCAGCTTGTTGTTGGGCAGGTTTTTCCGGAGTTTCCGCAGACGTTCCCACGGATCTTCGTTCAAATACCGCAAACAGGAGTCAAAGGTCGCACCGCCCCAGCACTCAATGGAATAGTACCCTGCCTTGTCCATGGTGGGCAGGATCGCTTCATAGTCGGAATACGGCAGGCGTGTCGCCATCAGAGACTGGTTTGCATCACGAAGAACAGTTTCTGTGAACTGTACTTTTCTCATATAGAACCTCCTCGTCTTTCGACAGTTTTTGTGTCCGCAGCTTTCCCTGCGTACCACACGGCACCGCACACGATCCCCCGTGTGAGCGCCTTAACATTCCTAGTATATCACAAAGTGATTTCCTTTTCTATAATTTTTCCAAAACTCTTTTCTTTCTTTTGTGTAAATGCTTTTTTGCTTATGGGAAAACGGTACAAAAGCCATCTTTTTCACTTGCTTTTTTTGCCGGACAGCATTCTGAAAAGCGAAAACCGCACACACGCTTAGTATGTGCAGTTTCGGGCAAAACAAAACACCTGCACCGGCGGTTTTGCCAATGCAGGTGTTTGTATAGAAGGATGTTTCAGAGCTCATTTGCATCTGTTCAGAAGAGAAACGTTCTCTGATGAGATTATCGGAATCATTCAGCGGTATACGGCAGCGAGTTGATGATGTGAACCAGGAACTGCAGGAGAAGGATCGCATTTGCGCCGGTCTCGTTGTTGGCATCGCAGTCAGCGTTCTTCTGTGCTGTGCTGTCCAGGGGAAACTGCGCCGGCAACTGCCTTGTTCAGCAGGACTGCGTCTGTGATATCTACTCTGCCGTCCAGGTTGACGTCGCCGTAGAGAATCGAACCGGCGATCACAGAGCCGCTTGTAGCGGAGACGGAGGTTGTGGAAACCGTTCCCGTTGCAGAAACAGAGCTTTCTGCGGTCGAGGTCGCCTTATCGGTTGCAGAGGTGGTTGCGATGTCACTGGTTGTCTTTGCCGTTGTAGTCGTGGTGTTTGTTGTTGTTGTCGTGGTCTGCTTTGTCGTTGTGGTGGGAGAGGTGACCGGCTTGGGATCTTCGCTGCCGTTGATCTTGCCTACCACGATGCCGCAGCCAACAGTGGACATATAAACGGTGCCGAAGGTGTTCATATCGCCGACAACATAGTTACCGTTGCCGGTACCGCCGTACAGGTGGTTCTGGTTGATGAGTACCCAGGTCTTGCCGCAGTCGGTAGAGCGATAGATGCCTTCCGGATCAGAGTCTGCCGGCTTGCCGTACATATACAGGGTGTACGGGGCGCCTTCCTTCTGTGCAGCGCCGTAGCCCATGGTCTTGCAGTAGCTTACGTTGTCCATCTTGGTGACAGTTTTGCCGTAGTCGGTTACCAGATATGCGCCGTAGTAGCCGGCAGCAATGGCAAATGTGCCTTCGTCCAGATAAGCGATACGATATGCGTTGTCGCACTGGTCGTACTGGCAGATGGTCTGAGCGTCCTTAAAGGTCTTGCCGTAATCATCGCTGACCATCAGAATGTAGCGTGCGTCTGTGATGTCAGCCTTGGGCTTGCTGTAGAAATAATACTGGTTGTAGTAATAGCCGTATGCGTAAACATACTGGGGATTCTTTTCGTCTACACACATCCAGATGGTGCTGCTCAGGCTGTCGCTGGTGGAAGCAGTGCTCCATGTCTTGCCGAAGTCATCGGTATAGGAGATCTTGCCGCTGCTGCTGACCAGAATGCGGTAAGAGCCGTCCTCCAGCTGGTTGATGGCAGCCTTTGCACCGGAGCAGGGAATGTTCGGCAGTTCCTGCCATGTAGTGCCGTCTGTGGTGTAGTAGCCCTTTGCGCTGCCCTCTGACAGACGTACCATTACGTCCGGATTTGCCGGGCAGTATGCGATGCCGCCGGTGGATGCAGTGGTGTCAGTCAGCTTGTTCATGCTGGGTGTCAGCTGGGTCGCTGTGCCGTCTGCATTATGATAGAAACCGTCATAGTCACCGATGACCGAAACCGGATCCTTGCCCGGACGGCTGATGAAGTCCAGAGATACCACTTCTTCAATACCGTCTGCGGCAAAACGGATGGTGGGGCATTCTGCCCAGGTGTCCTCACAGGTGAATACACCGTTACCGGAAACGACCCAGAACTGGTCGCTGTTTCTCGGATCCAGTGCAATGCAGCCGGACCAGTGGATCGCCTTGTCCCGGATCCAGCTGTGACCGCCGTCCTGCAGGTAGTTTGCAATCAGCGGACCGCCCCAGCTGGCACGGTTGCCCGGTGTCATTTCCGTCCAGGTCTCGCCGCCGTCCTCAGACTTGAAGAAACGGTCGCCCCATGCAATGGCATCCCGATCCCAGGCATCTTCCGTCCAGGACTGGGAGTACCACTGTGCGCAGGTCGTTGCCACCAGTTTGTTGGCATCATTTTTGTCGCTGGTCACTGCGCCGTAGCCGACATTCAGTTTTTTCGTGTTGCTGCTGATGCCTTCTGTCGGTGTGATATCCTTCAGCTCGCCGGTTTTGGGGCTGTACTTGTAAGCATAGCCAGTGCCACGGTCGAACATCAAGCCGTTTACATAGGTAATAAGCAGGTTGCCGTCTGCATCCAGGTTGATTCTGGAAGGCATCTGCTCGGTGGGCAGATCTTCGCTCAGCGGCTGGAAGTCATCGCTTCCCACATCTGCCACGTGGAGGTTTGCCTTGCCCTTGACGGAAGTGCCGACGTAGACCTTGCCGTCTGTAATTTTAATCGTAGCAATACCATTGACGTTCAGGTATTCGTCATCTGCGACAGATCTTGCCATATGTTCTGTCCATGTCGGCCACTTGATGCTGTATTCGAACAGCCCCAGCTTATCATAGCCCATGACCGGACTCCAGGTGTCGCCGCCGTCCTCACTCATAATGAGGGCAGAATCGCCGGCAGTGGCATCGCCGCCGCAGTAGATGATGTCCGGATTGTCCGGATCGACTGCGATTGCTTCACCGGTCTGTCTGCCGTAGCCGTTGCCGTGTACCTGGATCAAATCGGTGACATCGATCTCTTCAAAGGTCTCGCCGGCGTCGTGGGAACGGAAAATAACTGTCCGTGCGTCGCTGAAATATGCACAGCCGCACAGCAGATACAGCGTGTCGTCGTCGTTCGGATCAACGCACATTGCATCTACGCTCAGAAAGCCTCTGTCGGCATCGTTCAGAAATCCCAGCAGCTGTACCCATTTTTTCTGCTCGTAGTCATAGCGGTATGCGCCGCCTACGTCGGTGCGGGCATACATCTGGTCGTCGCCGGTGATGATACCGGAAACAAAGCCGCCGCCGGCAATGTTTAGTGTGTCCCAATCCATAGAGGATTCAATGGACTCTGCGGCATCTGCGTGCAGCGATGTCGTCACGCCGGCAGTGCCGATCCCCGTACACAGCAGGGCTGCTGCGGTCAGAACGGAGATGAATTTGTTCTTTTTCGTCATGGAGTTTCCCCTTTCCAAAAATAAGCGTAGCCACGGCTCTTTTGAGCCGACTTCGGCTTGGTTTCATTTCTTACTTATTATAGCACGGGTTGTGATATTTTTCAAGAATGAAATCACATCTGCTGAAATTTTTGTGCATTCTATCTGGTTGCGAGAGCAATTTTGTGACATAATGCACAAAGTGCTTAAAATGCACAAATCACAAGTGTGATGTTTGGTGAAAATATCAAATGACATGGGAGGAAAGTGTGGTATAATACAAGGGATGTAACCGCTTTGTAAGAATTAGAGCGGTTTCCTGTTAGAATTATTACAATTTGGAGAAAAAACAGGGAATTTGGAAACAAAGAGCGAATGAGAAAAGAAAGGGATCATTATGGCAAAACAATCCAAAGGCAGCGTCTGGGACAAGTTTTCCCGGCTGGGTGTCATCCTCGTACTATTATACGTGATGTTTATTATTCTGGGATTTGCGGTGCGGCTGCTGTTCTTTTCGGACGAGCGTGGCACGAGTATCATTCCGGACGGAAACGGCGTTGTGGCATCGGCGCAGGGGACATCCGCACAGAGCAGTGCGGCATCTGAGGCGGCCACTACCAACGAGAACATTCTGGATCTGAGCGTGGACAAGACGTATCTGGCTGTGCTGGAAGGCGGCACGGCTGCCATTGCAGTGAATATGTCCACCACCGGCGCAGCGACTGCCGGCGATCTGGTCTGGAGCAGCAGCGATGAGGCAGTTGCCACCGTGGACGACTCCGGCAATGTGACCGGCGTGAAAGCCGGCAAGTGCGATATCACGGTTTCGGTAAAGGGCAATGACGCCATCGCCCAGACCGTTCTGGTGACAGTGCGCCACCTGGAGCAGAAAGACGGCTGCACTTATGTAGACGGAATCCTGATCGTGAACAAGAGTTACGGACTGCCGGAAAGCTATGATCCGGGTCTGGATGCCACCACAAAGGCTGCTTTTGAACAGATGAAGGCTGACGCAGAAAAGGAAGGGCTGAATCTGTACATCGGTTCGGACTTCCGGGACTATGCGTACCAGGTGAAGATCTATAACAACTATAACGATCTGTACGGCTGGGAGATGGCAGATACCTTTTCGGCACGTCCGGGCTATTCGGAGCATCAGACCGGACTGACCATCGACTGCAACACCATTGATGATGCTTTCGGCGAGACCGAAGAGGCAAAGTGGCTGGCGGCGCACTGCGCAGACTATGGCTTTATTATCCGTTTCCCGGACGGCAAGGAGAACATCACCGGCTATCAGTACGAGCCGTGGCACATCCGCTATGTGGGCGTGGACACCGCAAAGGAGATCATGTCCCAGGGACTGACGCTGGAGGAATATCTGGGCGTGAAGTCGGAGTATGCAGGAGCCTGGGAAGGGTAAGGAAAGTTTAACCAATATGTGTGAGAAATCTCCGTGCCTTTTGGGTGCGGAGATTTTTGATATGGAGGGAAAGTGGATGTTTCTTTTGCAGATTCTGGTGGGAATTGCAGCACTGTGCGGATTCCTTTTCCTGCCTTCTGCCTGGGGGATTCCGATTTTTTTTTGGTATGGGCATTGCAGATGATTTTCTGGGTGTTTTTACAAGAATACTACCCCTATGCAGATAAGATTCGTGGAAATCCGGCGGCAGAATATAATGGATACCGCCGCCTGTTTTGTCGAAAGGCAGTGCCGTCTTTGGCATCGTTGGCAGTTCCGGAACGGTCGGTGTTGGTACAGCGTGATGACGACACGCTGTTTCAGGTGATTCGCTGGAAACAGCGGTTGTATTTCCGGTATCTTTGTTCCAAAAATCATGAAGATCTGGAGATACAACAGGGGTTTGATACAGGACTGTTCTGATTTGGACAAAGGGAAAAAAATACGGAAAAAAGGACTTCTGGCTGCCGCTTCATCAGATAAGAGCTGTTTCTTATACGAAAAAATTACAGCAAATACAAAATACGCAGCGTTTGGCGTTTTTTGTGCTTGCAAACCGTAGAAGATGCAGTCCAAAAGAGTTTGCGCTGTTATTTGCTGTCAGATGTTTCTGCGGAGAAACTGGCAGAAATGTTTTCCCCGGTTTCTTTTACAGATGAAACCGGAACAGTACCTTGCTATGATACATCTTGGCGTGTTTTGAAAACCCTGGGTAGACCGAAACTCTGGAATTTGCTGCTGCAAATCTGCCTGTGGTTTTCGGCGGCATGGATATTTTCTTTTTTCGTCTGCCCACAGAATGTGAGATTTTTTCCGGTGACGTTTTGGCTGGTCTGCTCTGGTTTGACAATTTTGCTTTGCTGGACACATGGCAGTTTGTTTTTGTGGGGAAAAGCTGACGATGAGGATTGGCTTGGCTTATTTGCGGATTTTCCCCGTGTTCACTATGGACTGTTTTCTCCGATGATACCGTTGTTTTTCCATAACCTGCGTCAAAGCAATCTGACAGCGGCAGGGACAAGAGCGTTTTTCTTGATCGCTGGAATATGCAGTGTGATACTGTGTCTGTTGTTCCTTTTTACCTGCCGCAAACGGACAGGCGGAGGGATTGCTTACATGATCGGATTTTCGCTGTTGTTTTCCTGCCTGTTTGTTGGTGTGGGAAATCGTGTTTATGATTTTCATGCGCCGATGACGGAACGTGTATCTGTCGCAGAAAAGACATATTATTTCGGCAATGTCCGCAGTTCTGGCTGGACGGAACTGACCTTGCGGCGGGAGGACGGCACAAAAGAGACGCTGACGGACAGTGCGGTTTATTCTGCGGCAGAGACGGGCGATACTGTGATTTTGGAAACGCATACGGGATTGTTCGGAATCGGGTATTATACGGCGAAATTATCATGAAATGCCAATAGTATGGAGGTCGGATGCAGTGTACCATTACAGCATTTGCAATGTTGCAGACGAAGTGATTTTTCAGAAACAGTGCAGGGCGCTTGAAATACATCTTCCGCATTTTGTCAAAGGCGAACTGTTAGAAGATGTGGACGGCTCGCTGACACAGCAATATTTTATAAGTGGAAAAATAATTACAGTTCATAATAGCAAATATATTGATGCTGTTTACATTGACTCGGAAGTGGAACTAAAACCGTATTTCAAAGGTAAAAAACAAAGAGTCAAGAGTAACTGCTCTTTTGCAGAATTGGTTTTATGCTGCACTTGAAAAAAACAATCTAAAATCCAAAAAAATTTCAAAAAACTATTCCAAAATGAAGAAAAATGTGCTATAATAGTATCAGAGCCGTCCAACCGCACAGCGATTTGCGGCAAAACTATCAAAAAGAGGTTTTTGACATGGAAATCAAAAACAACTGACGACTTGTCCGAAAGAAAACCCAAGGACGAGAGCAAGCTGGGATTCGGTCATATCTTCACTGACCATATGCTGGTAATGCCCTATGATGAGGGACAGGGCTGGCACGATCCGGTAATTATGCCGTACGGCGACATTACCCTCAGCCCGTCTGCAATGTGCCTGCACTACGGTCAGACTGTTTTCGAGGGTCTGAAGGCTTATCGCCGTGCTGACGGCGGTGTACAGCTGTTCCGCCCGGACGAAAACTTCAAGCGTCTGAACCGCTCCAACGAGCGTCTGGTTATTCCGGAACTGCCGGAAGAGCTGGGTCTCCAGTGCCTGAAGGAACTCATCTCTGTGGAAAAGGACTGGGTTCCCCCACAGAGGGCGCATCCCTGTACATTCGTCCGTTTATTTTTTGCAGTGGATCCGTTCCTGGGCGTACACCCGGGCGAACACTATCTGTTCATGATTATTCTGTCTCCGTCCGGTCCGTACTATGCTTCCGGTCTGGATCCGGTCAATATCTATGTGGAAAACAAGTATGTCCGCACCGTTCGTGGCGGTATGGGCTATGCAAAGACCGGCGGCAACTATGCGGCATCTCTGCACAGCCAGGCTGATGCCTATGACCAGGGTTATTCCCAGGTTCTGTGGCTGGACGGCGTAGAGCAGAAGTACATCGAAGAAGTCGGCGCTATGAACATCGCTTTCGTTATCGACGGCGAAGTTGTAACACCGTCTCTGGAAACCGGCTCTATCCTGTCCGGTATCACCAGAAAGTCTGCACTGGAACTGTGCCGCTCCAAGGGCATTCCGGTTTCGGAACGCCGTATCACCATCCAGGAGATCGCAGATGCTTATGACGCAGGCAAGCTGTCCGAAGTATTCGGTACCGGTACTGCCGCAGTTATCTCCCCGGTAGGTCACCTCAAGTGGGGCGATAAGGTCATGACCATCAACAACAACAAGATCGGTCCGGTTTCTCAGATGATCTACGATACCCTGACCGGCATCCAGTGGGGCAAGATCCCGGATGAATTCGGCTGGATCGTTCCGATTGACTAAAGCAGACGGCAGAAATGGAAGTACATTTCGAGGATTTGAAAGAAGAGGATCTCAGAGAGGTTTACGACCTGTGCATGGAAACATTCCAGGAGTCGTTTGCTTTTGAAGAGATCGAGGAGACCTTTCAGCTGTGCAGGAATGATGCGCACTATCGGTTTCTGGTCGGAAAATCCCAGGGGAAGGTCGTGGCGTATACCTCGATCAACATTTTCCACAACCTGTTTGACGGCCGCCGTCCCATCATGACCCTTTGGTACGTCTGCGTCAGCAAGGAAGTGCGGCGCAAAGGCGTGGGACGTCTGCTGTTCCGGGAGATCGAAAAGATCGCAAGGGAAAACGACTGCGAGATCATTTATTTTACATGTTTGCAGGAAAATACCAGGGCGCAGAATTTCTACCGGTCGCTGGGCTATACAGATGAAAAGGAAAAGGCATTTGTAAAGTATCTGGATTGAGAAAAGGCATCGAACATTCTCCTTTCCAATTTCTCCGCAGCACTGCCTGTTGTTTGAAATAACATGATAACAAAAAGATAGTTTCTCACAGCGTCAAGCATGAGAAACTATTTTTTTATGGGCGCAGTGCCGCAAGCAGGTGGTTCCAGGTGGCGGCGTCTACTGTGCCGCTGGGCGGCAAAGGCGTCAGCTCCTGGAACTGCTGCACCGCATTTTTTGTGGCAGTGTCGTAAACGCCGCTGCTCTGTACCGGCGGAACGGCAGGAAACGCACTGTGGATCGCCTGTAGAACGCCCTGTATCACAAAGACGGCGCTGCCCTTGTCGCCCGGGGCATAGGCAGTGATGCCGGTGGGGAACAGCCGGAGATGCAGTACGGTTGGACGCACTTCCTGTCGATATGCCTGTGCAATGGCGTTCCAGGTGGCGGTGTCGGTCTCGCCGGTGGGCGGCAGCTGGTTCTGCTGCTGGAACAGCCGGACAGCGTTTGCCGTATTTTCGCCGTATACCCCGTCCGGAATGAGATGCGGCAGCTGGCTCTGGTGAGAAATGCCGTGGAGATATGCCTGCAATTCCAGGATATGCTGCCGTTTTTGTTCGTCTGTATAAGCCATGGGATGCCTCCTTAGGTGATGATATAGCCCGGTGCCTGGAAAGGCTGTTTGTCATAACCGTATTTTAAGTCGGAGTACAGGCTGGCAATGGCGTTCCAGACGGCGGTGCCGACCACACCGGTTTTCGGATAGCCGAAAAGTTCCTGGAATGCCATTACGGCGGATTTTGTCATGGGACCGAAATAGCCTGTGGCGTTGACGGCAGGAATCTCCGGATAGGTGCCGTGGATATAGGTGAGATACTGCTGCATCAGACGGACATACTCGCTGGTAGTGCCCTCCCGCAGAACCACGCCGGGGTAGAGACCACGTCATTGACCGAGGTGTCCAGCGGTATCGATTCCACAATGCCGGTGTAGGCATCATAGAGGGCGTTCCATGTGGAAAAATCCACCACGCCCGTCACCGGAAGCCCGAACGCCTGCTGGAGGGATTTGACGGAAGTTTCCGTCTGTTCTCCGAAGTAGCCGGTAATTTCCACCGGCTGTATGGCGGCATAGTAGGCTCCCACCACTGCAAGATGATACTGGAGGGCACGGATGTTCTTGCCCTGCATTCCGATGTGGAGATCTTCGGTATAGGTCTGTTCGATCTCCTGCTGGGTGATGCCCTCGGAGTTCAGTTCTGCCAGGTTTTTCACGCTGGTAAAAATATAGGAGATCCGGTACCATGTGGCTTCGTTGACAATGCCGGTTGCCGGCAGCCCGAAGATTTCCTGAAAGGCAATGACGGCATCTTGTGTGATATAGTCAAAATCGCCGGCAGCTTCGCCGATTTTTGGAATGGCAGGATAGTTTCTGGAAATGCGGTTCAGCTGTACCTGAATGGTGCGGACCGGATCATCGGAAAGTCCCAGCCGCAAATCAAATCCCGGATAGGAGGGCGTGTTGGTCATTACGGGAACATTGGTGACAATGTCGATGTCGCTGCCGTAAAATGTGGTAAGGATCTCATAAGGAGTCATGCCCTGTTGTGCCAGCGGCACGGTGCCCCACTGGGAAAGCCCGTCACAGGTTACCGTTGTGCCGTTGCAGAACGCTGTGAACAACGGCTCCACATTGCCCTGCCGCCGGACGTAAGAGTTGAACAGTTCGTCAACCAGCTGCCCCACGTTTTCGAAAATTTCTCTGCCGTAGATGTACTTCTGGTCAAACTGAGTGGAGTTGGTGATGTCAAAGGGATACCCGCGGGAGCGATACCACTCAGTATAGACACGGTTGAGGGCAAAGCTGACAATAACGTAGATGTTGGCACGAATGGCATTTTCCGGCCACGTGGGGTAAATTTCGCTGGATACCACGTTTTGATGTAATCGGGAAAGGAAACGGTGACGTTGTTCGCCGTTTCCTCCGGCCGCCCCAGATGCACGGTAATATCTCTGGGGATAAAGGGTTCTCCGACTGGCATATCTGGCAGCCCTCCTTACAGATTGGGTTCGGTGTTTTGGTAGACAATGGTTTTCGGCGGCTCCTGCAAGTAGCTGGGCAGGGGAATCATGTGGAAGATCTGTCGGGAGGTCGTGCCGGCGAATACTGGTACAGCTTCGCTGACCTGCCGGTAAAAACCGTCCGCATAGACGCTGACATCATAGGTGCTGTATGGCTTTCGGGTTTCGTCGCAGTTCAGTGAGAGAGAAGCCGCCGGCACCGGCAGCGGAATTTTTCCGGTTTCGCCGCTTTCGTTGGTGACGGCAGTGTGTTTCAGATGTACCTGTTCCTCCGTGCCGTTGGTCACCAGCACGGACACACCGGCAAGGGCACGGGCATTGCCGGCACTGCGTGTGATGATCTGGAGCCAGCCGATGGCAGGCTGTTCCGGGGATGTCTCGTCAATTTCCAGCTGCGGCGGCGGAACGGTTTCTGCCGGCGGTGCTGTCTCTTCCGATTCCGGCACAGCGTCCGGCGGCTGCGGCGTCTCTTCGGGTTCCGTTTCCGGCTGCTGCATCTCCGGTTCGGCGGCTGGCTGCGGGACTGCCGCGGGCGCTGGCGTGGGAGATGATGCCGTTTCCGGTGCAGATGCCTGCACAGTGTGATAGAGCCGCATCAATTCTGCCTGGTATTCTTCCGGGGTCTTTTCCATAGGGATAGCCTCCTGTTGCTTTTTTTGACAGCATATGCCGCCGCAGCCGGGGATATGCAAAAAAGCCTGTCCTGTTCGGGCAGACTTTTTTCACGTTCAACCATTGCCTGTTGAAAAGGCTATCTTTGCTTTGCGGTTGCCGGCTCTGTCAGCGCCTCCTGCCGGAACAGGAAGGTCATGCACCACAGTGCGGCGATCGCCACAAGAATATAAATGGCACGGCTGATGAAAGACGCCGCACCGCCGAAAAGCCATGCCACCAGGTCGAATTCGAACACGCCGACCAGACCCCAGTTGACACCGCCGATGATAAGCAGAATCAGTGCGAGTTTATCCCACATTACAAAATCCACCTCTTTCCGGCAGCCCCTGTAAAAATACTTGTCCGCTTTTCACGGCTGCACAGGGTTAGTTTTCCCACGGGATCGGGGAATTATACGCCGGCTGGGGGAAAAGAAATCGCAAATTTCGTGAAAATTCGACAAAAAGCTGCGTTGATACGACGTATTTTTTCATAAGGAACATGGATTTCACATCCTGCTTTTTGTGCAGTTCTACAAAAAACGTAGAAAAAACCTGCTTTATTTTATTTTCACTTGACGGCGTGCGTGCAATCGTGTATAATAAGAACAGTGATAATAAAAACTCCGTGCAAGAGGAGTGGCTGTGGATTGATAAAATCCTTGCTTTTTTTTTTTTTCATAAACGATTATCACTCGTTTTGTTGTCTCCTTTCTTTTTGTTCTATATTTTGTTTTTGCCCGTTCCTGTTTGGGAAACGGGTCTTTTTTACCCTTTTGAGAAAACGCAAAAAACAAAATCGCCTGTCCATCCAGTCCGATGGCGCAGGCGATTTTTTTTATATGTTTATTGTTCGGGAATCATTTTCGACAGCGGATTGTCCGCAGCTTGTCCGCCAGGTACAGCGCTTGTCCGGAATCGGGGAAAACCCCGTTTTTGAAAAACGAACGAAAAATAATTTACGTTAGAAAAGCAATGCGCTTTGCGGCTTACTTGCTCTTGATTGCAGCCTGTGCAGCAGCCAGTCTTGCGATCGGCACACGGAACGGAGAGCAGGAAACATAGTCCAGACCGATCTCGTGGCAGAACTCAACAGATGTCGGGTCGCCGCCGTGCTCACCGCAGATACCGCAGTGCAGCTTGCTGTTGACCGGTTTGCCCAGGTCGATAGCCATCTTCATCAGCTTGCCAACGCCAGTCTGATCCAGCTTAGCGAACGGATCGCTCTCGAAGATCTTAGCGTCATAGTATGCGCCCAGGAACTTGCCAGCGTCGTCACGGCTGAAGCCAAAGGTCATCTGAGTCAGGTCGTTGGTGCCGAAGGAGAAGAATTCTGCCTCTTTGGCGATTTCGTCAGCGGTCAGTGCAGCTCTCGGGATCTCGATCATGGTACCAACTTCATAAGACAGGTCAGAACCAGCTGCAGCGATCTCAGCGTCAGCAGTTTCAACAACGACCTTCTTAACGAACTTCAGTTCCTTGACATCGCCGATCAGCGGGATCATGATCTCCGGCTTAACGGTCCAATCCGGGTGGTTCTTCTTTACGTTGATTGCAGCCTTGATGATAGCCTTGGTCTGCATCTTAGCGATTTCCGGATAAGTAACAGCCAGACGGCAGCCACGATGACCCATCATGGGGTTGAACTCATGCAGAGAAGCGATGATAGCCTTGATCTGATCTACAGTCTTGCCCTGTGCATCAGCCAGCTTCTTGATATCTTCTTCTTCGGTCGGTACGAATTCGTGGAGCGGCGGATCCAGGAAACGGATGGTAACCGGATTGCCTTCCAGAGCCTCGTACAGAGCCTCGAAGTCGCCCTGCTGCATCGGTTCGATCTTAGCCAGAGCAGCCTTTCTTTCCTCAACGGTGTCAGAGCAGATCATTTCACGGAATGCTGCGATTCTGTCCTCTTCGAAGAACATATGCTCCGTACGGCACAGACCGATACCTTCCGCGCCCCGCTCACGAGCCTTCTTAGCGTCTGTCGGAGTATCAGCGTTAGTACGAACCTTCAGAGTTCTGTACTTGTCTGCCCAGCTCATGACACGGCCGAATGTACCAGCGATAGATGCGTCCACGGTGGGGATAATGCCGTCGTAGATGTTACCGGTAGAACCGTCGATGGAGATGTAGTCGCCCTCGTGGAAGGTCTTGCCAGCCAGCTCGAACTTCTTGTTCTCCTCATCCATGTTGATATCGGAGCAGCCGGATACACAGCAGGTACCCATGCCGCGGGCAACCACAGCCGCATGAGAGGTCATACCGCCGCGAACGGTCAGGATACCCTGAGATGCCTTCATACCGGTGATATCTTCCGGAGAGGTCTCCAGACGAACCAGGATAACCTTTTTTCGCCCTTAGCGTTCCAAGCCTCTGCGTCGTCAGCTGTAAATACAACCTTACCGCAGGCAGCACCAGGAGATGCGCCCAGACCCTTGCCCATCGGAGTAGCAGCCTTCAGAGCCTTTGCATCGAACTGCGGGTGCAGCAGAGTGTCCAGGTTTCTCGGATCGATCATCAGAACTGCTTCTTCTTCGGTCTTGTGTCCTTCGTCTACCAGGTCGCAAGCGATCTGCAGAGCTGCCTGAGCGGTTCTCTTACCGTTACGGCACTGCAGCATATACAGCTTCTTGTTCTCAACAGTGAATTCCATATCCTGCATATCGTGATAGTGGTTTTCCAGAGTCTCGCAAACCTTGATGAATTCGTGGTAAGCTTCCGGGAATTCCTGTTCCATCTGTGTGATCGGCATCGGAGTACGAACGCCGGCAACAACGTCTTCGCCCTGCGCGTTCTTTAAGAACTCGCCCATCAGCTTCTTCTCGCCGGTTGCCGGGTCACGGGTAAATGCAACACCTGTACCGGACTCATCGTTTAAGTTACCGAATACCATCGGCATTACGTTTACTGCGGTACCCCAGCTGTACGGGATATCGTTGTCGCGGCGGTATACGTTCGCTCTGGGGTTGTCCCAGCTGCGGAATACAGCCTCGATAGCCAGCTTCAGCTGTTCTACCGGATCAGACGGGAAGTCTGTGCCCAGCTGCTTCTTGTATTCAGCCTTGAACTGTTCAGCCAGAGTCTTCAGATCAGCAGCAGTCAGATCTACGTCGAACTTAACGCCCTTTTCTTCCTTCATCTTGTCGATCAGCTGCTCGAAGTACTTCTTACCTACTTCCATAACAACGTCGGAGAACATCTGGATGAAACGTCTGTAGGAGTCATATACGAAACGCTCGAAAGCCGGATCCGGGTTGCCCTTGATCATAGCAGCTACAACGTCGTCGTTCAGACCCAGATTCAGGATCGTATCCATCATACCCGGCATGGATGCACGTGCACCCGAACGCACAGAAACCAGCAGCGGGTTGTTCAGATCGCCGAACTTCTTGCCGTTGATCTCTTCCATCTTCTTGACGCCGTCCATAACCTGTGCCATGATCTCGTCGCTGATCTTGCGGCCGTCCTCATAGTACTGTGTGCAGGCCTCAGTTGTAATGGTGAAGCCCTGAGGTACCGGAAGACCGATGCTTGTCATTTCAGCAAGGTTGGCACCCTTACCACCAAGAAGATTACGCATAGTCATGTCGCCTTCGCTAAACATATAAACCCATTTGTTCGCCATTGGTAAATACCTCCAATTTTAATATTCGATTCTATGGCCGGCTGCGTGATTGCGTCCGGGGATTCTGGCAAAATTCCCGCTTTCAACCGGCACATTATTATTATAGCATATTTCAGATGAAAATACTATACACTTTTCAAGAAAAAATTGCGCCTTTTTTTGTTGCAAGTTATACAAAAATCACAATACACGATTTTTTTTAAAAAAGGCTTGCAATCCTTTCAAGATTTTGTCATAATGTAAAAAGGGACTTTTTTTCGGATGGCGCATCCGGGAAAGGGATACTAGCCAATTTCCTTGTCCGGCGCATATCCCGGACGAGATGTTACATTACAGGAGGAACAGAACTATGAATCAAGTTGTTATTCTTGCCGGCGGACACGGCAATCGTATGAAGGCAGCAATCCCGAAGCCTATGCTCCAGGTGCTGGACGTTCCCATGCTGGGCTGGGTCATCCGTGCCTGTGAGGGCGCAGGACTGAGCCGGATCTGTGTGGTCACCGGCTATAAGGCGCAGTATGTGGAGCTGTATCTGGGCGACCGTTACCGCACTGCACTCCAGGCAGAGCAGCTGGGCACGGGTCATGCAGTGATGCAGGCAGAAAAGTTCATGCAGGAATTCACCGACGGCAACACACTGGTGCTCTGCGGTGATGCCCCGTTTATGGACAGCGAAACCATTGCCAATGCGCTGAAGCTGCACGAGGCACAGGAAAATGCCGTCACAGTCATCACAGCGAATCTGGAACAGCCCAAGGGCTACGGCAGAATCCTCCGCACGGAGACCGGCATTGCGGCGATCGTAGAGGAAAAAGATGCCACCGATGCACAGCGGGAGATCCACGAGGTGAACTCCGGTGCGTACTGGTTCAAGACCAAGGCTCTGCTGGAACTGCTGGGCGGTCTGTCCCAGTCCAATGCGCAGGGCGAGTATTATCTGACTGACACCGTTGGTCTGGCGCTGGAGCGTGGCTGGAAGGCAAGCGCATACCGCAGCGAGAACCCGGATGTGATCCTGGGCGCAAACACCAGAAAAGACCTGCTGCATCTGAACAAAGTGGCACAGGAGCGTGTGCTGGATAAGCACATGGAAAACGGCGTAAACTTCGTCAGCACCGACGGCATCATCATCGGAAATGATGTGGAGATCGGCGCAGAGACTACCATTCTGCCGGGTACTATTTTAAGAGGAAAAACCAAGATCGGCGCAAAGTGTACCATTGGCCCGAACTGCCTCATCGAGGACTGCAAGATCGGCGACCATGTCACACTGAACTATGTCCAGGCGTTTGAGTCGGAGATCGAAGATGCGGTCAAGGCTGGTCCGTTCGTTCATATCCGTCCGAACTCGCACCTCAAGAACGGCGTCAAGATCGGTGACTTCGTAGAGGTCAAGAACTCCACCGTAGGCGAGCAGACCGCCATCGCACACCTCACCTATGTGGGCGACAGCGATGTGGGCAAGAAGGTAAACTTCGGCTGCGGTACCGTTACAGTAAACTATGACGGTCTGAAAAAGCAGCGCTGTGTCATCGGCGACAACTGCTTTATCGGCTGCAACACCAATCTGATTGCTCCGGTGGAACTGGGTAAGGGTGCATATACCGCCGCAGGTTCTACCGTCACCAAGGACGTGCCGGATTATGCCCTGGCTGTGGAGCGTGCAGACCTCAAGGTCAAGGAAGGCTACAGCCTGAAAAAGCTGAAGAGCAAGCTGTTCCCGGAGGACGGCGCAAAAGAAGTAAAAAGTCCATCCGTGGGCTGGTGCGGACAACTTTTTGAAATACGAAAGGATTCATGCGGCATCGGGGCATTTCCGGTGCCGCATGAAACAGGTTTGAGAGAAAATGGGTATTTTTGATTTATTCAAGCAGATCGAGTCGGGGTCTGCCGGGAATCTGCACGGCAGGCTGACCTGGATCGTTGCCGGGCTGGGCAATCCCGGTCTGGAATATGAGAACACCCGGCACAACGCCGGATTTCTGACCATGGAAGAACTGGCGAAACAGTGCGGCGCAAAGCTGGATCAGATGAAGTTCAAGTCGGACTGCGGCGAGGCGATGCTGGGAGGTGCGCTGTCTGCTGATGAAACCGACCACTTATATGAATCTCAGCGGCGATGCCATTGCGGCGGCGGCGAATTTCTACAAGATACCGCCGGAGCAGGTGTTGGTCATTTATGATGACATCTCTCTGCCGCCGGGAAAGCTGCGCCTGCGCCGAAAGGGCAGTGCCGGCGGTCACAACGGCATCAAGAGCATTATCGCCCAGCTGGGAACAGAGGAGTTTCCACGGATCCGGGTGGGTGTCGGCGCAAAGCCCAATCCCCAGTATGATCTGGCGGACTGGGTGCTGTCGAAGTTCAGCGAGGAAGATATGAAGGCACTCCAGCCGGCGCTGGAACACGCAGCGGATGCAGCGAAGAAAATCGTCAGCGGCGACATGAACGGCGCCATGAATCTGTACAGTCACTAAGCAACAGCACAGGCACTAAGCAACAGCAGAGCAAAAGCAACACGGAAAGGAGACAGCCATGCAGTTTTTTGCAGCTACATTTGAACAGCTGACAGCATACCGGGAACTGGTGCGGTCACAGCAGGAAGGAGTCACGCCGGTTTCGTTTACCGGTGTGTCGCAGATCCACAAAGCGCATCTGCTGACGGCGCTGTGCCGGGAAAATGCACCGGTGCTGGTGGTCACTGCCGAGGAGGCAGAGGCACGGCGGCTCTGCGATGACATCAACGCCATGCTGGATGAAACGGCGGCATGGATGTTTCCGGCAAAGGAGGTGGTGCTGACGCCGGTAGAGGGCATCACCACCGCCTATGAACACGCTCGTATCGCTGCACTGACGGCGCTCCGGACGGGACAGTGCCGGGTGGTCGCCGCCAGCATTGAGGCACTTTTGCAGCCGACCCTTTCACCGGAACAGCTGGACGACTCCACGATTTTGCTGCGCCGGGACGGCACGGCAGATCTGGGTGAACTCATCCGCCGGCTCTCTGCCTGCGGCTATGTCCGTGGGGGAGAGCGTTTCCGGACAGGGACAGTTTTCCGTCCGGGGCGATATCCTGGATGTGTTCCCGGTACAGCTGAATGCGCCGGTGCGTATTGAGTTCTGGGATGATACCATCGACACCATGGTACATTTTGACCCGGAGACACAGCGCCGGACGGATGCTGTTGACGAAGTGCGCATTCCGCCGGCAAGGGAGACCCTGTGCGACCCGGCAGCGCTGGCGGAAAAAGATCCGGAAACTAGGAAAATCCCTGCGCAGCCGCAGGGCAGACCTGGCACGGGAAAAGCTGTATGCCGATGCCGACCAGCTGGACGCCGGGATGCTTCCGGTGCATCTGGACAAATATGCGCCGCTGCTCCGGGAAAAGCCGTCCATGCTCTATGATTTCGGCATCGGGACGGTCTGCTGGAGCGAATACGGCGCAATCGTGGAGAGCCAGCGTGGACTGATGGCGCAGTACCAGGAGGACTGCAAGCTGCTGCTGGAAGAGGGCAGCCTTTGCCGTGGGCTGGAGGGCTACTATCAGAATCCCACGGAGGTTGCCGTACAGCTGGACAAACGCTTTCAGGTGTATCTCAGCAACTTTTTGCAGGGCGGCGAACACGTGGAATTTCAGAAACTGCTCAGCGTCCAGGCGGTGCAGAATGCGCCCTGGGGCGGTGAGCTGCGTCAGCTGACAGAGGATCTGAAAGCCTACTGTGAGCAGGGCTACTGCACCATGCTCTATGCCGGCAGTGAAAAATCGCTGCCTATTTTGCAGCAGGATCTCCGGGAAAGCGGCATCTGCTGCGAACTGGCGAAGCCGGACAGCATCTGGAAAGACGGCACGGTCTATCTCCGCACCGGCAGCCTTTCCGGTGGGTTTGCCTATCCGGAGATCAAGACGGCGCTGATTTCCCAGGCGAGAACGCTGCGTTCCGGCACACGCCGCCGAAAGACACATCATCGTGGGGAAGAGATACGCACCCTGGCAGACATTACGCCGGGAGATCTGGTGGTACACGCTCTGCACGGCATCGGGCGCTTTCTGGGCATCCGCAAGCTGGAACTGGAGGGCGTGACCAAGGATTATATCACCTTCCAGTATGCCGGTAAGGAAAATCTGTATGTGCCGGTCACGCAGCTGGATATGGTGTCCAAGTATATCGGACCCCGTGAGGATTCCAACGTAAAGCTGAGCCGGCTGTCCTCGCCGGAGTGGCAGAAGACCCGGAACAACGTGCGCCGTGCGGTGCGGGATATGGCAGACGAACTGCTGGCGCTCTATGTCAAGCGGGGAAAAGACCAAGGGCTTTGCGTTCTATCCGGACGACCAGGAACAGCGTGACTTTGAGGCACGTTTTCCTTATGTGGAGACGGAGGATCAGATGGCGTGCATTGATGAGATCAAGCACGACATGGAACGGGAACGCCCCATGGATCGGCTGCTCTGCGGCGACGTGGGATTCGGCAAGACAGAGGTGGCACTCCGGGCGGCGATGAAATGCGTCATGAGCGGAAAGCAGTGCGCTATTCTGGTGCCGACCACGGTTCTTGCCATGCAGCACTACCAGACGGCGCTGCGGCGGTTTGAGCATTTCCCGGTGAATGTGGTGATGCTGTCCCGGTTCGTCTCGGCAAAGCGGCAGAAGGAGATCCTCAAGGAGATCAAAAGCGGCAAGGCGGATGTTATCATCGGCACCCACCGCATTGTGCAGAAAGACGTGGAATTCCACGCCCTGGGTCTTGCCATTGTAGATGAGGAACAGCGCTTCGGCGTCGCCCACAAGGAGAAGTTCAAGGAGATGTTTGCCGGCGTGGATATGCTGACCCTGTCTGCGACGCCCATTCCCCGGACGCTGAACATGGCGATGAGCGGCATCCGGGATATGTCCGTCATCTCCCAGCCGCCGCAGGACCGCCATCCGGTGCAGACCTATGTGATGGAATACAGCGAACCGATGCTGGTGCAGGCGATTCAGCGGGAACTGAAACGGGGCGGTCAGGTGTACTACATCCACAACCGCATCGACACCATCGAGTTCACCGCATCCAAGCTGCAGAAATACCTGCCGGATGCCCGTATCCTGGTGGCGCATGGTAGGATGGGTGAGGCGGAAATGTCGGAGATCTGGCGCAAGCTGGTGGAACACGAGGCGGATATCCTGGTCTGCACTACCATTATTGAAACTGGTGTAGATGTTCCCAATGTGAACACGCTCATCATTGAAAATGCGGACTGTTTCGGACTTTCCCAGCTGTATCAGCTCCGGGGACGTGTGGGACGCTCCAACCGCCGGGCATATGCCTATTTCACATTCCAGCGGGACAAAGTCCTCCGGGACGAGTCGGCGAGACGGCTGGCGGCAATGCGGGAATTCACCCAGTTCGGCAGCGGCTTTCACATTGCCATGCGTGATCTGGAAATACGTGGCGCAGGCAGTCTGCTGGGCGGACAGCAGCACGGACACATGGAGTCGGTGGGCTACGATATGTATCTGCGGCTGCTGGGCGAGGCTGTGGCAGAGGCAAAGGGCGAGCCGATCCAGAAAACCGCAGAGTGTACGGTGGATATCCAGATCAGCGCCCATATTCCGGAAAGCTATATGGAGAGTCTGAGCCAGCGGCTGGATATGTACCGGAAGATCGCCAGCGTGCAGAACAGCGAGGACGAAATGGACCTGCTGGACGAACTCATCGACCGCTACGGCGAGCCGCCCAGGGAAGTGGTGGGGCTTATCACCGTTTCCCGGCTGCGGAACACGGCGGCACAGCTGGGCATCACGGAGATCAATCAGCGTGGCGGCGTGATGCTGTTCTATCTGGCACATCCCACGCCGGAGATGATCGGGGCGCTGTCGCAGAAATACCGGGGCAGAGTGCAGTTCGGCAGTGTGGGGAAGTCCTATCTGGGTGTCAGACTGGAGGACGAACCGCCGCTTGAACTGCTCCGGGACGTGCTGGAAATACTGGAAAAATCCGGGAATGGTATCAAATAATGCAGAAAAAGCACGAAAACCAGACTGCAATTTTGTATGGTTTTCGGCGAAATCAACGGATTTCACTTTGAGATTTAGGCAAAATGTGCATAGACAGTTTTTTGAAATATGCTATAATACAAAAAGAATGTGGTATGCACTGCTCGGCGGTGTGTGAAAATTGAGGAGGAGTTTACGATGAAATTTATGAAGAAGATCGCTGCAATGGCAGCTGCAACCGCAGTAGCAGCAGTTTCTCTGGTAAGTATGGGCAGCATGGGCGCAAGTGCGACAGACGAGCCGCCGTACACTGCATATCTTTGCATTTCTGCCGGCGGTGACGCACAGTGGAAAGCAGGCGACTGGGAAACAGAGTCGGCTACGATTACCTTGTTGTTGACTTTGCTGTAAGCGGCATCAATGCCGGCGGCGGCACTGCAACCACTGATCCGGCATCTACCACTGAGGCACCGAAGAATACAGATCCGAACGGCACAACCGCAGATCCGAGCAAGACCACTGCGGCAGGTGAAACTACGACTACCGCAGCAGGCAGCAGCAACGGCGGTTCTTCCAATGGCAGCAGCTCCGGCAGCAGCAATGGTTCCACAAACAATGCGACCACTTCTCAGACCGGTGACTTCGGCATTGCAGCAGTCGTACTGGGTGCAGTAGCAACTGCGGCTCTGGGCGCAGGCGCATACACCATCACCAGAAAGAAGAAGTAATCGACTTCTGGAATCTATTATTTTAGACAATCTCATTTTTTTCATTTTTACCCCTATAATACAGGAAAACCCTCACTCGAAAGAGTGAGGGTTTTCCGTTTATGTGGACATGGCAATATTTCTATAATTGTCTAGTGCGATGTAACGGCTAAAACTATAGGAATAAGCCTCCCTTGAAAAGGGAGGGAACCAGCGAAGCTGGTGGAGGGATTCTGGTGAAATTTTTTCTGAATTGTGAATATCACAGCAAAATCTCTCAGTCAGCCTACGGCTGCCAGCTCCCTTTTTCAAGGGAGCCTGATCTACAAAGTTTTAGAATTTACAAAGTACTAGTTTTTATAAGCTCTTATGCGTTCCGGTCACGCTGCATGACCGCCAGCTGGTCACAGCGTTCGTTTTCCGGATGTCCGGCGTGTCCTTTGACCCAGTGGAAGGTGACCTGGTGCTTTTCCAGCAGGGGCAGCAGCTGTTTCCACAGGTCTACATTCAGTGCCGGTTTTTTTGTCTGACTTCACCCAGCCCCGTTTCTGCCAGCCGTAGACCCAGCCTTTGGTGACGCTGTCCACCACGTATTTGCTGTCCGTGGTGAGCAGCACGTGGCACGGCTCTTTTAAGGCGGAGAGTGCGGCGATCACGCCGGAAAGCTCCATGCGGTTGTTGGTGGTCTCGTGTTCGCCGCCGGAAAGTTCCTTTTCGGCTGTGCCGTAGCGCAGGATCGCACCCCAGCCGCCCGGTCCGGGATTGCCGCTGCACGCTCCGTCGGTAAAGATCTCTACTGTTTTCATACGTTTCCTCCTGTGTGATGTGTCTGGTTTCTATTATACTATAAATTGCCGGGCTGTGCAACTGCTTTGCGGCAGATTCGTGCAGAGTCCGGGAAAAATCCGGCGACGAATCCGGCGGCAGTCCAAAAACGAACCCACGATTTGTGCAAGTTGCCTGGCTGAAAAGCTTGACCTGTGCCGCTTTTTATGCTATAATACAAGTGTTGGATTCGTTAAAACGAATCGTTTTTTGGTACGATTAAAACTGGAAGGGAGTCTTTCACGGAAATGAAAACTTTGAAACGTATGCTGGCTGCGCTGATGGCGCTGACAATGGTGGGCGCACTGGGTGCCTGCGGCGGTTCTGACAGCTCGAAGAGCGCATCCTCTTCGGAGGCAGAATCTGCTTATAAGGAAAAAGGATGATGTCGCTGTAGACGCATCTCTGGTGGACGATATGGTCAAGGATGACCCGGATATCAAGGGACAGACCATCTACTGGCTGGCAGACTATGACATCAACCCGAAGAACAACCAGGACAGAAGCGTTGCACTGTCGCTGTTTGAGGATAAGTACGGCGCAAAGGTGGAGTATGTCTCCTGCACCTCTGACACCAAGTTCGATACGCTGGCAAGCCGCATTCTGGGCGGTGACCCGGTGGATATGTTCCCGTATGAGTGGGATGCTGTGCCGAACGGCGTCACCAAGGAGCAGTATCAGCCGCTGGACGACTATCTGGATCTGGGTGATGATATCTGGTCGGATATGTCGGACGTTATCGAAATGTTCAAGTATAAGGACAAGCACTACGTAGTACCGTACTGTCTGTCTGACCCGCTGCTCATCACTTATAACCGTTCGCTCTGTGAGGAAAACGGTCTGGATGACCCGTACGAGCTGTACAAAAAGGACAAGTGGGACTGGGATACCTTCATGGATATGATGAAGACGTTTGTCTCCAACGCCAAGGACGGCGAGACCCGCTACGGCATCAACGGCTGGTTCGGTCAGGCAATGGTGCAGTCCACAGGTGAGACCTTTGTCAAGTATGACGGGACAAAGTTCTCCAACAATATCAGCAGCCCGGCAATCGAAGAGGCTGAAGGCGTGATGGAAGAGATCATGAGCCTGGGTCTGTACGACCCGACCTGGTACGGCTATCTGCCGGACGACGGCTCGACCCTGTTTTTCGGCATGGCAGACTGGGCGCTGGGTGCATCCAACGTCAAGGCTGACCCGAAACCGGACTATGAGGATAACGGTTATGTAGAAGAAAACGATCTGATGATCGTGCCGTTCCCGAAACAGCCGGGCAGCGACGAGTACTATCTGAACTGCAACTTCGGCGCAAAGATGCTGGTCAAGAACTCTGACAAGGGTGCAGCTGTTGCGGCGTACTAAGTGCGAGCGTTTGGCATCCATGATCGACGAATACAAGGATGCAGCCAAGGAAAAGGCAATCATTCCGGAAGTGAATGCACAGGGCAAGCTGAAGTCCTATGTGACGGAAGAACAGTATGATGCACTCCAGGATTACAAGGATCCGAAGAACATCACACCGGTATTTGACTTCGGCTATGGCATGGGCAGCAGAATGTACGGCGACGGCGAATACACCTATGAGACAAGAGGTGTCATGAACAATCTGACTTCTGCACTGCTGAACGGCGACAAGGATTCCTGGGCTGTTCTGCGTGATGAGTGGTCTTCTGTCATTGACGAAGTGATCGACGGCTACAACAACAAGTAAGGCGTGTTCCTATAAAAAACATTTTGAAAAAACCAAAAGCTTTCCTGTTTTCGGACGGGAAAGCTTTTTGTTGCCTTTTGCAGGAAAATGTGGTATAATAAAAACAATGGCAATTCCGAAGAGAAAGGACGAAAACCATGCAGAAATTCATTTATCGGCTGACCATGTGCCGGAGCAAAGGGTATATTCAAAAGCAATACGGAAAATCGTTTTGAAATCGTTCCGGGAACATTCGGACGCTGTGTTTCGTCAGGTGGCGGCAGAACTGCCGGACATCGGGGACAGTATTTTTTCCTTTAATTATGCCTATGCGCCGTCCTATGTGGCGTGGTATCGGTCTATGCGTCAGCTGGGGCTGGATGCCGGGCAGGCGGACGATCTGATGTGGAAGATGAATGAGAAGATGCTGCTTTCTGTGCCGAAACCTTTCCTGCATATGGCAGGGGAAAAGCTATCTGAACAGCTTTCGGAAAAAAGGCGAAACAGCACTTGCAGCGACAGGGAAAACCGGGCTTTTCGGAATACGACTGGCTGATCGACTACCGGGATATAGATGCGAACAGCTTTGAGATCGACATCCGGCGCTGCGGATTTATCACTGTGGCAAAGAAATACGGCGTAGAGGGAATGCTGCCGGGAATCTGTTCTGTGGACTATATGGTTTCCCATTACATGGGCAACGGCTTTTCCCGTACCAAGACGCTGGGAGACGGGGACGAGTGCTGCAACTGTCACTATGAACTGACGGGAAAGTGTCCGCTCCGTGCGCCGGAGGGTATGAAGTAAGCGTCAGCCGTATAAAAACGACACCAGAAAGGAGGTTTCTCATATGGATGCACTTTTTTCAGCCGGTCGCCAATCTCAAAGGCATTGGCGCAAAGCGAGCTGAGGCGCTGGCAAAGCTGGGGATACAGACACCCTATGACTTGCTGTATCATGTGCCACGGAGCTATCTGGACTACAGCCATCCGGTTCCTGTTGCGGCGGCATCCTTAGGAGAGACCAACGTGATCCGGGTGCAGATCGTGCATAAGCTGGCACCTCAGTTTATCCGCAAGGGCATGACTATCTTCAAGGCGGTGGCAACCGACGGCGTAAGCGATGTGACGGTCGTCATGTACAACAACCAGTACGGTTTCCAGGCACTGCATCCGGGGAGCTGGTACCGGATGTCGGGAAAGATACAGGGGAATCTGCTGCGGCGTGAGATTCATGCGCCTCATGTGCTGGCAGACAACAGCAAGGAACTGATCTATCCGGCATATCCGCTGACCAGCGGCATTACGGCGAATCTGCTGGTGCGTGCGGTGAAACAGGCGCTGGAACTTATGAAGGCACAGCCTTTCGAGTGGATGCCAGAGCAGATGCGGCTGGAACATGGTCTGCTGCCCCTGGGAACGGCGCTGGAGCAGGTGCATTTTCCGTCAAATCCGGCGTTGATGGAGACGGCACGGCGGCGGCTGGCATTTGATGAGTTGCTGCAATTGCAGCTGGGGATGCTGCTGCGCCGGGCGGACAACCGGACGAAATCGGCGTATCCCATGCGCCGGGACACAGATCTGTCACCCTATTATGCGGCACTGCCGTTCACCATGACGGACGGGCAGAAACACGCCGTGGAAGAGATCACGGCAGACCTTTGCGGCGATGTCCCTATGAACCGGCTTTTACAGGGCGACGTGGGCAGCGGCAAGACGGCTGTTGCGGCGGCGGCGTGCTATTTTGCGGCGCAGAACGGGATGCAGTGCGCATTGATGGCGCCGACGGAAATTCTGGCGGTGCAGCATTATCACACCATGCAGCAGTTTTTGGAACCGCTGGGCGTTTCGGTGGGACTGCTGACCGGGTCTGTCCGTGCCAAGGAGCGCCGGGAAATCTACGAGGCGCTTTCTGACGGCAGCATGGCGCTGGTGGTGGGAACGCACGCCATTTTTCAGAAAGAGGTCTCCTTTGCACGGCTGGCGCTGGTCATTACCGACGAACAGCATCGGTTCGGCGTGGCACAGCGGACACTGCTGGCAGATAAAGGCGGCTGTCCCCACAAGCTGGTCATGTCGGCAACGCCGATTCCACGGACACTGGCACTGATGATCTACGGCGACCTGGATATCTCTGTGCTGAAAGAATTGCCTTACGGCAGACTGCCGGTGCAGACGTTTGCGGTCACGGGAAAGCTGCGCCAGCGTGCCTATCATTTTATCCGGCAGCAGCTGGAGCAGGGACACCAGGGCTATATTGTCTGTCCCATGATCGACGACCGGGACGAAAGCGAATTGCAGGCGGTGTCCAGCTATGCGGAGAACATTCAGAACGGTGCGTTTGCACAGTATCGGGTGGGACTGCTCCACTGCAGAATGAAGGCGGCGGAGAAGGATGCGGTCATGTCGGCGTTCCGGAACCACGAACTGGATCTGCTGGTCAGCACCACGGTGATCGAGGTGGGCGTGGATGTGCCGAATGCGACTATTCTGCTGATCGAGAATGCGGAGCGGTTTGGATTGTCGCAGCTGCACCAGCTGCGTGGTAGAGTGGGGCGTGGCAGCGCACAGAGCTACTGCATTTTAATGACAGATCATGTGACGGAGGAGTGCCGCGCCCGAATGCAGATCATGAGCCGCACCAGTGATGGCTTTCAGATCGCCGAGGCAGACCTGGAACTGCGTGGACCAGGTGACTTCTTCGGACAGCGCCAGCACGGTCTACCGCCGTTACAGATCGCAGACCTGTCTCATGACACACAGCTGCTCCACGAAGTGCAGGAAACGGCAAAAAAATTCTGGAGCAGGACCCGGATCTTTCTGCGCCGGCACACGGTGCGCTGCGGCTGGAAGTACTGCGGCTTTTCCGGCGCAGCGGAGAAAATGGGAGAAATTAGCGATTTTGGCTGTCTTTTCTGTATAGTATATCATATTATGCGATGTTGAAACTATACAGATGTCACAAACTGCACTTTTTTTTCGATTTTTTTTGAAAAAAACGCTTGACAAAACCCTTGCAATGTGATATACTCTAATAGTCGCCGGTGAGGAAAACACAAAACACACCGAAAAGACACCAAGTGGAAGCTTAGCTCAGCTGGGAGAGCATCTGCCTTACAAGCAGAGGGTCATAGGTTCGAGCCCTATAGTTTCCACCATACGGTCTGGTAGTTCAGTTGGTTAGAACGCTGCCCTGTCACGGCAGAGGTCGTGGGTTCGACTCCCATCCAGATCGCCAGCAATGCAGCCTTGCTGTGATGCCTCTGTAGCTCAGTCGGTAGAGCAGGGGACTGAAAATCCCCGTGTCATTGGTTCGATTCCGATCGGAGGCACCATGAAACGTGTTACTGCAATACGTTTCGGATGCGGATTTAGCTCATCTGGTAGAGCGCCACCTTACCAAGGTGGAGGTAGCGAGTTCGAGCCTCGTAATCCGCTCCATTGCATTGTATTATCTCTTCCATTGTAAAGCACACAAAGGAACGCTCTTGTGTGCTTTATTTTTTTTTGCGGACGCAGAAAACGGGCAAATTCAAATCCGTTCGCGTTCGACAGAAACCGCTTGACACTGCGGCATGGAACGTGATATAATCAATGCCAGACTGGAACAGGTCTCATGAAACCGCTGAACAGGCTCTAACGGCTTTGTACGGCGTTTTTCTTAGAAAGGAATCATACATGAAACTATTACACATCGGAGATGTTGTGGGTGCGGCAGGCAGCCGTTTTTTACAGGAACGTCTCCCGAACATCAAACGAACGCACAAAATTGATATGACAGTTGTCAACGGGGAAAACTCCGCCCAGGGAAACGGTATCACCAAGCACTCCATGGAGCAGATCTTTTCTGCCGGGGCAGATGTGATTACGACGGGAAACCACTGCTTTAAGCGGCGTGAGGCGCTGGCAATCTATGACAACCCGGTGGTGCTGCGCCCGGCGAATTATCCGGAGGGCTGTGTGGGACATGGCATCTGCACCATTGACTTTGGTCCGTGCCAGGTGGCAGTGCTGAATCTGTCCGGAACGGCGTATCTGGATCCGCTGGACAATCCGTTCACCGTGGTGGAAGAACTGCTGGAGGAGATCGAAACGCCGAATATCCTGGTGGATTTTCACGCTGAGGCAACAGCGGAGAAAAAGGCGATGGGCTATTTCCTCGCCGGACGGGTGACGGCGGTAGTCGGTACGCATACCCATGTGCAGACGGCAGACGAAACGATTTTGTCGGAACATACGGGCTATATCACAGATGTGGGCATGACCGGACCGGAGGAATCTATCCTGGGCGTTGCGGTACAGCCGGCGCTGGATCGGTTCCGGTTCCATTTTCCTACACGGTTCACAGAGGGCAGCGATCCCTGCTTTTTGAACGGCGTTATCATTACGTTTGATGAAAAATGTGGCAAATGTACGAAAATTGAGCGCCTGATTGTTCGATAATGCACAAATTTTTCGGCAGGGACTTGCAATTTCGCAGGCTTTGTTGTATAATGATGGTGAGCAAATCATGTGCCGGAATCCGGAACGGCAACGCTCCGGGAAATTACACGCATTTTTCTGCCCCGGGAAACCGGCGGACAGAATGATCGGATGCAGTATATCACAAATGGTTGTACTATGGGAGGCTTTTATCATGGAAGTATTGAAAGTATCATCGCACTCTTCTCCGAATTCTGTTGCTGGCGCAATCGCTGGTGTGATTCGTGAAAAAAAAGATGGTTGAGGTACAGGCTGTCGGTGCTGGCGCAGCAAATCAGGCCGTGAAAGCAATCGCAATTGCCCGTGGCTATCTCGCCCCGATCGGTGTGGATCTGATCTGCATCCCGGCATTTGCCAATATCCAGATTGACGGAGAAGACCGCACTGCAATCAAATTGATCTGTGAAGAACGGTAAATTCGTGATACAAACAGAAGCGCTGCCAGTGCAATAGATCTGGCGGCGTTTTTTTATATAAGAATATAAGGCAGCACTGGGCTTTCTACGGCGCTGTCATAACAATAGGAGTAGATTATGGATTATGATTCGTTCCATTCGGCGGTCGGTACTGTGCTGATTCTGGCGGCGGTGCTGCTCTGCGGACTGCATCTGTGGTTCTCGGCGGCGATGGCGTCGGTACAGAAACTGGGCGGTCAGATGAGCGCTCTTGCAGAGGACAAGCCGAAAATGCAGTATTATCTGAAACACAAGAATCGGCTGCGCATTACGGCAGTGGCGGAGGTGATCTCGTTTACGGCAATCCTGGCGCTGGCGGCGTATTTGCTGGTATTTGAAAAAGGCTGGGCGCATCGGTGGAATCCGTGGGTGACGCTGGTCGTTCCGGCGCTGGCTGCATTGGCGCTTGTACTGATCCTGGACGGCTGCGCCAGAGGACTGGGCAGAAAACAGGCGGAACAAATGGCGGAAAAATCTCTGGGATTGGTGAAACTGGAGGCACTTTTTTGCTGCCGGTCTATGGAATCTATGAGGGCATGGACTGCCTGGCAGGAGGAAAGCGTCCGGCAAAGGAACACGTGACCGAAGAGGATATCCTGCATCTGGTCAATGCTGGCAATGAAAACGGCGTGATCGAAGAGCAGCAGCGTGAAATGATAAACAATATTTTCGAGTTTGATGATATCCCTATTTCAGATGTCATGACGCACCGGAAAGAACTGGTGGCAGTGGACGTGGAACAGGCAATCTCTGACGTGGTGCAGCTGGCAATTGAGGAGAAATATTCCCGGATGCCGGTGTATCAGGATAATATTGATAACATTATTGGCGTGCTGAATGCCAGGATTTGCTGGAACTGATCGGATGTCCCGATATTTCCGGTTATTCAGTCAAACGATTTCTACGTGAGGCGCTGTTTGTGCCGGAAACGGCAAAGTGCGATGACGTATTGTCGGAGATGTCCCGGAAAAAGGCACAGATGGCGATTGTGGTGGACGAGTACGGCGGTACTGCCGGCGTGGTCTGCATGGAGGACATTCTGGAAGAAATTGTGGGGAATATTCAGGATGAGTATGATGAAGAAGAGGCAGAGGTGCATCGTGTGACGGATTCGCTGTATCTAATCAATGGATACGCTGATCCGGAAGAGACGCTGCCTTTGCTGGGACATGAGTTGCCGGAGGATATGGCGTTTGACACCATGAGCGGCTTTGTAGTGGATTTGCTGGGGTATTCCGGAGGCGCATGAGAATCCAACGGTGCAGTGGAAGAATATTCGGTTTACGGTGCTGACGATGGAGGAAAACTGGATCTCACGGATCAAGGCAGAGATTTTGCCGGAGCAGGAGACAGAGGAAATAGAAGATAACTGAGACGGGATAAGTGCAGATTTGAAGGAAATAGGCTGACAGAATCTGGATATTGTACATCTTGTACAATATCCAGATTTTAATGTTCACAAACTTATGCTTGACAAAGTCGAGTGAGCGTGGTATAATAATAAAGCTGTCGCACGGGAGCGGTAGTCAAGAGGACAAATGAATGAAAGAAAGTGGAAGAGCGGATCGGGAGATCGACAGCGGCCGGTGGAATTTGTTCAAGAAAAGTTCACTTGACAAAAGCGTGAAAGTGTGATAGAATGAATAGGCTGACTGTTTTGGACAGGTTGTCGGGAATGAAAAGAGAATGA
>VOFI01003825.1_pt1 | contig 83731 bp, 106 predicted proteins | sample 5384131 | NCBI WGS metagenome assembly VOFI01 (sample SAMN12384728, study PRJNA508395) | human gut metagenome | isolation source: healthy gut H | host: Homo sapiens
ATTCACATCAGAGACAGGATTATGTGATATAATTTCTTCTTCAATCGCATAACTCATGATTCCATTCAGAACAGAACGGGCATTACTGACTCGCTTGTGCGTGAACTGTCGGTCTTTTGTAGCTTCTCTGAAAAAGCGGATAAGCGTGATTGGTTTGATTTCGCCTATCTTCATTTTAACAAGTTCTGTATCTTTAAAAAATCTATTCCATTCAGATACATATTCTTGAATTGTTTTTGCTTTTACGGAAGTATAGTCTCTTTTATACAAAAGCCATTCAGCGTATAATTCTTCCAGTGTGACATTCTGACGGTTTTCAGATTTCTGCTTTTCGATATAAAATCTGATGATTTCTTTTTCAAGGTTCTCTTTACTCTTCCTCTTAACAGGACGGCGTTTGTTAGGTTTGGTTTGGCTTTTTCATCGGGTAAATAAGTACGCCATTTGCCATTTTTTCTTTGATTCCGTCAGTAATAAATTTCATATTTAACGGGATTATCCATAAGATTCTTTACGCAAGATTTTCTTTTTTATTTTTTTATTTGAACCATAATTTTAAAATTCTTTTCTTTGAAAGACGATATTTTTTTTTTTGTAAGTCATGTAAAATGTCTTCGGTCAGCATGACTTTTGTTTCGTGTGGAACTTTCAGATTTTGAGATTTAAAAAGGCTTTTTTTTTTATGTTCTTTCAAATCAAAGGTCTTTTCCAAAATACTTGCTAAGATAACGACCTCTGTTTTCTTTGCTGTCTACATCAATGCGATTGATTTTAATAAATCCATGTGACCATAAATTCTGTAATTTTTTTTTGCTATATACAGAAAATGTTTCATGATAATGGATTGCCCACGTTGTTTCTCCCACAAGGTATTTTAATAACTGGGTTTTGGTATGGTACAAATAATAATTTAATCGCTGGATAAAATACTTAAATTCTCGGTTAGTTATCAGGATTTCCTGAATGTTTTCTTTTAAATGTCAGCGTTACAAATTTTGTTTTGTTATCAAAGTTGCAGTCAACAATACGGGCAATATCCCAACGAGCCTGTTCGTAATTCATATCCCAATTTTTGTAATGAATGTTCCGATTGTTTTCGGAAGATGTTGTTTTATATATCAAGTATAGAGGTCAGCCAGTTCAGCACCTATGACGTTGTCCGGCACTGACTGGCTGACATAGTAGGGAAATTATTTCATTCCCACTTTTCTGATATTGGAAGCTTCTGCTTTGACAGAAAGACGTCCATTATAGAGACTAGCCCAAGTATGTAATCCATCAAATGAGACTGGAATCTGCCCTTTTTGTTCAAGTTCTTCGTTGGTAACAATCGCTGTGTTAGCTTTAATGCCTACTTTGACTTTCTCAAACTTTAATTTTGGAAGAAGAACTGTATAGTAGAATCCTAATTTTTCTTTTGTAGAAAAGTCTACCCAGTCAGAAACTTCTACTAACTGAAATTCCTCTTGCAGTTTGTCTGGATTTAAAATAAAGTCATTTCCTCTAATCATCGTTTCACCTCCTTATAGATATCTGATTATCAGATATTAAGATAATCTTATGATAAAACAAGCGTTGCAGAATGTCAATAGAAAATATCTGAATATCCGATAAAAAGATTGACAGAGAAAATTTGATGAAATATAATGTGCTTATAAAGGAGGTTTGCTATGAATAAAATAAAAGAATTGCGGAAAGAAAAGAATATAACCGTTGCGGAACTTGCAAAAGAATTAGGCATTTCACAAAGTATGCTTACGAACTATGAAAATGGAAACGGAACACCGAGAGATGAATCTATATGGGAAAAATTATCACAGATATTCGGCGTGAGTAAAAGCCACGTTATGGGATTAACTACGGATATTGAAACAGCAAATAAGACAAAACAGTTGAAAGTGGTTGTGGATACATCTCAGCCGATCTCAATACAACCGAAGAATCAGACAGACCTTGATGTATTGATAAAACTGGATATGATAGACAGTGAAGACATGGAAGAAGTGTCAGAATTTCTTGATAAACTGTTGGCACAGGAGAAATATGAGGGACGGAGAGAATCAAACGTTAAATATGTCGTTGAGTAGAAAATGCTTCTCAGCCGACCACTTGCCCAGTCGACCCGCCGCCCTGTTAGGAACCGTCGCACTGGGCATCCTTGCGGAACGTTAGTTTGCGAAAATACGAACAAAAGAATATAAGGAGAGGGAATAGCCGATACTACTTCAAAAGCAGTAATAGAGTGCTATTCTTTTTTTATTATATTCAATGGTTGTAGTTCGGAATGGTTTGCTATTATTGTGCAAGTAATAAGTTGGATAATAGAGCTTGATTTCCAAGGTGGTAGGCGTACCATTGATTTTGTTATGTTCATTTTCAATGTCTTTGATTAATCCATCAATTTTCCAACATTTGTAAACAATTACAGTCAATTCAGTATCTCTGGTATCTGCACTGCTAAAGGATATGCTGTTAGTAATATGATAGCCCGGCAGTCTGAGATAATTATAGAGAACGGTCAGTAAACAGAGCATTGTGATTGTTGCTATGATTTTCTTTTTCATGTACATACCTCTTTTGTGTTATTAACAAGGGACTGACTGTATAGTACCTCACTATATAGTGAATTACTACATAAAGATTTAATAAATATACTTTATGTAGAGGTGCGGAACATGAATTATGGACATTTAGAATTAAGAATAGAAGAACTGTTACAAGAAAAAGGTATCAGTAAGAATATGATTTGTAAGGAACTCGATATCCCAAGGTCAAATTTCAATAGATATTGCAGAAATGAATTTCAAAGACTGGACGCAAATTTAATCTGTAAACTATGCAACTATTTTGAATGTGAAATTGGTGAGTTAATTCGATATGTAAAAGAATAAAGTGATAAATGGGTATGCGGAAATAAAAAATATTCGCATACCTTTTTAATTGAATATTTTATAAAATGGAATTATACTGTGTATAACATGAAACAGACAAATCGGTATTTGTGGAGAGATTTCCTGAGTTTTCCTTATTTTACAGGCTTTTTAGCCCCTTAGATAGTGAAATGATATGTATTTTCCCTTATTTTTACCCTTGTGAGGAATCCGCAAGGGAAATAAGGGAAATTTTTATTTAAGCGTTGCTCGCTACTTTATCAAGAAGTCTTGCGGAATCCCGCTTTGCTTTTCTTGTTGAGTGAGCGTAAATGTTCATTGTGGTACTGACATCGGAATGTCCTAACAGTTCCTGTACATCTTTCGGAGCAGCTCCATTCGAGAGCAGGTTGCTGGTGTAGGTATGTCGTAACTGGTGAAAGTGAAAATCTTCAAATCCTTCCAGCTTTTTTGATACTGACCTGCAAGCAATGCCGAGTGTACTCGGCAGTTCCAGACTGCCATCCGGTCTGAGGCAGACAAAGGATATTTCTTTATAATCTGCCGGGACTTCCTGTGTTCCGTCAAGGTGATAGTATTCATAATACACCCTGTTTTTCACATGCACCTCTTTGTAGTAGTTGCGGTGGTAAAGTTCCCCGTACTGCATCCGGCTTTTCAGTTGTTCCCGTCTTGCTGCTTTCAATATTTCAGTCAGAGTATCGCCAAAATCAACAATCCTTACTTTCTTTCGCTTGGTCGTTCCAATCACATTTTTATGTTTTGTGCCATCATAGCGGATACTTCTTTTAATGGTCAGGCATTGTTCTTCAAGGTTGATGTCCTGCCATGTAAGACCACAGGTTTCACCGATGCGAAGTCCTGCATAATATGCAATCTGAATCGGCAGGATCGCAGGTGGATTTTTCTTTTCCAGATACTTGATAAGTCGCTCATAATCCTCATGTGAAATCGGCTGTGTGCCATCTTCGACTTCATCATCGGAAAAGAGGTCAACTTCCTCTGCCTGTTTTTTCAGCTTAATATACTGCATCGGATTGAAACTGATTAACTGTTTTGGAAATACTGCAAAACGGAATGACTGCTGCAACACTGCTGAAAAGGAATGGATATAATCTTTACTGTATCCTTTTCTCACTTTTCCGTCTGGAAATTCGCCACCGAATGTAAGCAGATCAAGAAATGCCTGTAAATGTTCGGCAGTAACTGTTTTCAGTTTACGGTCTGCAATCGGGTGTTTCTTAGTGCAACGGATTGCACTGAGATAATTTTCCACTGTGCCATTACTGAGTGTTCCGGTTTTCAGTTCTTCTTCTGCCCACATGTCCAGAAGTTCACCTACGGTAAGGTTATCTGCTTTTGCAACAAATTTCTTATCTTCGTAATCTTCCAGTGCCTTGCGGAGAAGTTTTTCTGTCTCACTTTTGCTTTCGGTTCCGGCATATTCTTTCTGAACCATTTTGCCGCTTGCGTCCTCTACATAGAAGCGGTAGTACCATTTCTTTCCTTTCTTTCTAACAGATCCTTTTGCCATAATCGTATGTCTCCTTTCGATATCAGACAATCGGAACTGCTGAAATGCTTCTTGCGTGTAAGTATATCATAACTCCGATTATCTTACTATACCGATTCAGAATCCTCGTACATAACTTCGGATAAAAGATTTGCAAGCCTTTGTTCTGCCGCTTCCGGTTTCTTTGAATAGAGCCTTACAACATCTGCCATGTCATTCAATGCGTTGACAGTATGGGTGATCTCCCTGAGAAACATGATCTCGTTATATTCATCATTCGATTCAAACCCCATTACTTTTGCAATGTCCGCTTCTTTGGTATTGCCTTTGTAATTCTTGCAGGCGAACTGGAACGAATCCAAAAACAGTTCATATTGTTTCAACATTAACAGCAGTAGGTCTTTGGAAAAAGCATCTTCTGTTTTCGTAAGGTCAAGAGGTAACTGTTTGAGAATATCCGTCATGGCATCACGAATCTGTAATTCTCTTTTATCCGTAATGTCGGTTTCATATTCGTCCGTTTCCCCTCTGAGCCATTCCACAGATACATGGAGAGCTTCTGAAAGACCTTCCAGCACCATTTTCTTTGTATTGTCAATCGTTCCGGCTTCATATCTCTGAATCGTAGATGCAGTCACACCCATCTTTTCAGCGATATAAGGCTGTGTCAGATTCAATTCTGTACGGCGCTGTTTTGCCCTGCTACCGATCAGCTTGCGTAATTCTTTATCTTTCATGCTGATGTGCCTCCTTTTTCGGTATGTCATTACTATACCACATAACAAGCAATATTGCAATATGCAATTTAAGAAAAAAAAATATGATTTCGTAATGCTTGACAAAGCAATATAAACAAGCTATACTGACAGCACAAATGAAATTGCATAATGCAATTTATAAGGAGGTGGTCATATGACGCAAAGAAAGATTGCCTTATCTATTGAGGAAGCTGCGGATTATACGGGAATCGGCAGGAACACCCTGAGAAAACTGGTGGAGTGGAAGAAACTTCCGGTATTAAAGGTCGGGAGGAAAGTCCTGATTAAAACGGATATGCTGGAACTTTTCATGGAAGCCAACGAGGGCAGGGACTTGAGGGATAAGGGAAATGTGAAAGCAGTCACAAGAAACGGTTCAACTTAAAAAAGCGGTTCCCGAAGAAACCGCCAAAGGTTTTATCAGACCGAAGCCATGATATACCTACACGCAAGCAGATTATACCATGTACTTCGTCTGACAGACAACAGGAAACTTATGTTTGGTAGAAAAAAGAAAGGACGATGATATTTATGGCAAGATCAACAAAGAGTTATGAGGAGCGTCTGCTCCAGTTGGAAAAAAGAGAACAGGAAAGCCTTGAAAAAGCGAAACAGTACGCAGCACAGAAACGGGAACTGAAGAAACGTCAGAAAGATGTGGAAACAAAAAAACGAACCCACAGGCTCTGTCAGATTGGCGGTGCGGTGGAATCAGTGATTGGTTCTGCGATTGAGGAAGAAGATATTCCGAAGCTGGTCGGCTTCTTAAAAAGGCAGGAAGCAAATGGGAAATTCTTCTCAAAGGCAATGCAAAAAGAGCCAGTTGCGAATACGGAGGAAGTGTAATGCCGGAGGGAGTGGAGTTTCCATTCCCTTCATTGCTTTTTTATGAAGGGCGCACTTATGGACAACCAGAGGTCGTCCGTATAAGTTTGCCACAGGTGGCAACCGGTCTGCGCTAACGCTTGCCGGGCTCGTTCCGTCGGCGGGCATTTCATGCAGACCTGCTCATGTCGCAGGAGGCACTCTTCGCCAGAGGGGCGCATTCCATGCAGGCTGTTATGCACAGAGCACTCTTACGCAGAGGGCGTTCCGGCAGATACCATTCTCTTTTACAGGAAATGTTAACTGCCGGAAATCAATGCCGGGTACGGCAGAAAGGGGGGAAACGGATCATGGCGATCTTTCATTATACGGTAAAGATTGTTGGACGCAGCAAAGGGAAATCCATCATATCAGCGTCTGCTTATCTCAATGGCGATGTGATGAAAAATGAAGAAACAGGCAGGATCAGTTACTACACTTCCAAAAGAGAAGTCGTTTATACCAGCTTGATGATGTGTGAAAATGCACCGCAGGAATGGCAGAATGTACCTGCCGAAAATATCAAACGGTTTCAGAAATCTGTCCGGTATAAAAGGGCAGACAACAAAGAAGTTGTACTGGAGAAATTCAAACTTACTTTTCAGAAACAGTGCTTATGGAATGAAGTTTTGAAGATTGAGAAAAGTTCAGACGCACAGCTTGGCAGATCGTTTGAGTTCTCACTTCCAAAAGAATGGAATCGACAGGAACAAATTGAATATACAACAGATTATATTCAGAAAAACTTTGTGGACAAAGGCATGTGTGCAGATTGGAGCATTCACGATAAGGGCGACGGAAACCCGCATGTGCATTTACTTGTAACCATGCGTCCCTTTAATCCCGACCACTCATGGGGAAACAAAGAAGTCAAAGACTGGGAGTTTGTCAGAGATACTGACGGAAATATTGTGGTTGATGAATCCCACCCGGACTGGTGGCAGGATAAAAAGAATCCTGACCGTCATGGAATCCGAATTCCGGTATTGGACGAAAACGGTAATCAGAAAGTTGGTGCAAGGAACCGTAAACAATGGAAACGGGTGCTGACCGATGCTACCGGATGGAACAATCCAAAGAATTGTGAATTATGGCGGAGCGAATGGGCGAAAGTCTGTAATGACCATTTATCAGTAGAACAACAGATTGACCACCGTTCCTATGCAAGACAGGGAAAATTAGAAATCCCTACAATCCATGAGGGTGCTGATGCAAGAAAGATTGATGAGAAATTCCAGAGTGGACAGGTGCAGACAGCTTCATGGAAAGTAGAGGAAAACCAGATCATAAAAAGACAAAATGCACTGCTGAAAAAGATACAGACCAGTTTCGGAAAAGTATCTGGTGCATTATCACAGTGGAAGGAGTGGTTAAATGACCTTAGAAGAAAGCCGGGAAGTCATTCCCATGATGGAGTCAATGATAAACCAGATCGAGGAACAGCAGAACCTTATGGCAGAGATGGTACAGGAATTACAGGAACGGGACAGACAGCTTCTGTCCTTTCAGGAGCAGAACCAGAGTTTGCAGATCTTAAACAGCGAGTTATCCGGGCTTCTGAATCTTTTGCCAGATACAGAAGAACTGCTCTCCCAGATCGAACAGCAGAAAGTCAGAATCGAACAGTTGGAAAACGAGAATCAGCAATGGCAGGAATTAACGCAGAAGCTGAACAACGAGAACAGCTTATTACTGACCTTAAACAGCAGATAGAGAAAGCGAGGGAGATCGATGAGCGAATGCAGAAACTTAGAGAACGTCGGGCAGGTGGAAGAACTTCTGCTGATGACCGAACAGATGCAGGACGAACTGGATCAGAAAGACCAGACAATTCAGGAACTGAACAGGCAGCTAAGCGAATCGCTGACCTTGAACGAGAAATTGAACAGCGAAAACAGAGCCGAGAATATCGAAGCATTGCGGACAAGATTAAGGCAAACAGAGGAACGATTGACCAGCGAGACAGACAGCAGGAAAAGAGCCGACGCAGAAGTCGTGGCATGGAAATTTAAGTACGAAAAAGCGGAGCAGGCAAAACGTTATGCACAGACACACCAAAAGACGGTAGAGGTAGCTGTTGAGAAAAAAGTGCCTTATGAGAAATGTGAAAAATGTGACCGGACTGCTTACCGGAAAGCAAAAGAAAAATGCGATAATCGAAAAATTCAGTTGGAGAAGAAATATAAACAAATGACAACAGGTTATGAAAGCCTTATGTTCCTGTTGGCATGGTACAGCATAGCAACTACACTGTTCACAGCTATCCTTTCTCCGGTTTTTCTTAACGACTGTATCACCTTTTTTTCGGTACGATTGGTAAAGGAATCATAAACCTGTTTCGAGAATTTGTTACAGGAGCAGATTCTTTCGGACAGTTAAGCAATGGAATCTCAAACAGTATCGTTTCCGGGATTGTGTACTGGCTGATCGCGGCTATTGTTATGGGAATTTTATTCATTATAACGGGATTCCTGATAATTGGGATTGGCTATCAGGTGGGAAAAATCTACCGGAAATATTGTTGGGATATCATCAGCATTATGGTGGCAATAATGAGTACAGCTATCGTAATCTACTTTGGCGAATGGATAAAATCTGTCATTCCGATAAACCTCATTGTACTGTTACTACTTGTATATGTGGTCTATATTGGAATTCGATGTTATGTAAAAAAGACTGGCGAGAAGAGCGGGGATATTATTAAGAAAAACACAGGGAGATGTCTTTATCTTCCTGTGTTAAAAATGAAGCATTGATTATTTTTATATGAGAGGGATTATCGGACAGACCTATATCGTGTTACAAAGTGTTGTAAAGCCTGCAATTTCGTGATTTTTCAGAGAACGCTTGTGATTGTTGATTGTCTTGAATGAATAGCCCTTATCTTTCATGCGTAAAGCCCATTCTTTCGCGTCGGACAGCTTCACGCTCTCAATGCTGCAAGCTCCAAGACTATCTTCTTCCAAAATCCTCATAAGCTTTGGTACTCATTGGCTTGCGCCCCTGTTTTGTGCCATGCCGTACATTTGCTCCCGCTTTCAGTGTCCTTATCTGCTTTGCGTAGAGTTGGCAGACAGTCATTTTCTTTCCCAACGTGTCAATCCCGTCGTCAAGGTCTTTCTGTATCTCTTTTTCCTTTTCCCGAAGCGAAATATCTTCTGTTTTGTGCCATGCCGTACATTGTTTTCCCGCCGGGGTCTTGTCGGTAGGTACTAACTTCCAAGCGTAAACAAATTGCGGGTTAAAGGTATCTATATATTTGTAAGCATATCTTCCGTCTTTTCTCTGGCTCTCTCCTGTGCGTAAAATGCGGTTCCTGTTATCTCGTCTTTTCTCCGACATTGTTCGTCATGCTCCTTTCCATGACGGAAAGAGCCTTGATATGCTTGTATCTATTATACCACATTCAAGGCTCGATTTCACTATATAACTTCCAAAGTGTCAATGAATTTTTCAAACTGTTTTCGCTTGATTTGAATACGGTTGCCGTTCATAATCACCCACCCGGCAGCCGGGTTTTCTTCCGCTAATTTACGCAGCTTGTTTTCCCCGATACGGAAATATTTTGACGCTTCCTCAATGGTGAGCGTGTACTTCTCCCAGATAGGCACATCAGTAATATTCATTAAAATGTCCCCCCCTTTCAATAGAGTACAATAGTTTCAAAAAGTAGAAAGAGAGTCTTTAATCGGACGGTTATTAGCATAACCTCATGGGAATTGCACCCCCGCATGGTTCTCATGCAGCCCTACCCATTGCCTGCGACGCTCTTAACGCTCGGACTGTGGCTGTAAGGAAGTATCATTGTATATTTTGCGTGTCGTCGCCCGCAAGCCGCTACACTTGCTTTCCGGCGCGGTGTTGGTCGCTCGGCTGTCCGGGTGGGGATAACCTCACCCGGATAGCGTCATGGCGCACCCGCCGTATGGCTCGGCGCAAAAGGAACGTATCCGATTTGCCCTATGCTCGCGCCGCCGTTATCTTGCATACTTTCTTTGTCAAGGTTCAGAATGGCTTTGCTGCCGCGTCAGCAGCGGAACGGAAAAGGGGAGAGAGAAAGCGTCCCGCCGCCGCTGCGGTTTATTCCTCTGCCTTAAAGGTGAGGACAGCCATCATCAGTTTTGCTTGCAGCCGTTCCCGAATGTCGTGGTCTACGCCAAAATAGACGTTCCCGCGCTCGTCGTACAGCTTCCGCATGGAGAGGCGGGCTATGTAGCCGCTGAAATGCTGCAAGACAATCTTCATAGCGTCCGGGTCGCCCTTTGTCGCTGCCAAAATGACAGGATAGGGAACAAGGGCTTTTTCCGGGTAGCCGGGTTCGTTACCATTCGTCCCATTCATCAGCATTTTCCTCCAGATATTTTTTTAGCAGCTCAAAAGAGCTTGTCCGCCTGTACTGTATCGTGCTTCTCGACGTATCGAACAGCTCCGCAATCTCGGTGTCGTTCATTCCCTCGAAATAGTACAGGAGTACGGCTTTGCGCTTTTCTTCCGGCAAAGTACGGATTGCTTCAAGAAGCAGCTTCGGCGTGATTTTCTTCCCGGCTCTTTCAAAGGCGATTTCCCCTTTGAAATATTCATCAAAGGTATGAAGCTGCCGCGCTTCTTCTAAGGTCAAGTCGGAAAAGGTAATCTCCCTTGCCTTATGCCTGTGCAGCTCTTTGTGAGCGTCACACGCTTCATTGTGCAGTACCGTATTACAAAACTTCTGGAAAGCGCACTGTTTTATAAACTCCCTGCGATTAGGTTCCACATTCTCACCCCTTTCTCGTTGGAAAGTTGGTGGTGCTTCCCCCCTTTGCCGATAACAGCAGTATTTCAAACTGCATATTATCGGCTCTGCGTCTGTGCGTCTGGCTCTTTTAATTAAATTATTTTTGTTGTTTTTTTGGCTTTATTATATGTATTAGCTAACTGTCCACAAGCTGCTTTAATCTCTCTACCATGAGAAACTCTCATGGATTAGGATTTCATGGTCAAATAAGGTTTATTTTTTTGATAATTATATTAGTTCTAATTGTTTTATTTGCAATATTAGTGCGAAAATAGCAAAAGTGATTTGTGAATAGTGAGGTAAAGGAACAAGGTGAAGCCGATACACTTAGAGCAGTCCTTTACGGAACGGACACAGCCAGTACCGCAATGATACATAAGAGGGCTTGAAAGAAGGTCACAAACCTTGCAAGTCCTCTTGTTTATTCTATGTGTCGAGCCCGTCTATGTGTCAGATTGCATTTTCTGATAGACTGTTTCTTTTCGTGACTTATCAAAGAAAGTTCTCCTGTCGGGTATGTTCCAATTGTTTATTTCGGATATAAGCGTCTAATTCACAATTATATTCGTAGAGGCGAAAGACTACTTTGTTCTAAAAGGTATTTCTATATCTCTAATGAATCTTCCGCGTTCACCCACATCTGCAAATTTCCATCAAGATATAATCTTGCATATTCAAGTGGTTCATCAACTGCAAGTGAAGTTAATGCACAGTCTGATCCGGGTGTGGTTTTTAAATTCTTTTCTGCTTCCCAGCAGTCAATGCGAAGCATATAGCCAGCACTGGTATATACATCAATGCTGTTTCTGTGTGGATTGTATTCTGCAAATATCGTTCTCATCGTATCCTATCTCCTTATCATTCAATCAATCATCAGATACAAAAATCAGAAGCATTTCAATCAGTTCACCATGTCACTTTTATTTTGTGTTATACTGTTTTATATGATTTTCTTGCCCTTGTATTTGCCCTTATCAGAATTCGTAAACACTGATGGGACGATATAACACAAGGGAAAGAATAAGGGAAAGCTCATCTGCGATAAATCCAGTGTTTTCAAGGGTTGGCAGAGAATTTAATAACAAGATATAACAGTTATCAAATCTCTTAAAACAGGTGAAATCTCAATCGGGATTTGTTAAGTTGGTAGTAATTTTTGCAATAATGAAGATAAAGGAGAGCATTTTATGAGTACAAGAAAGACGATAGGAGGGGCTTTGGGAGCTATCATTGTATTGATAGTAGCTCAAATATTAGCTCAGTTAGTGGCAAGTTTGTTTGTTTTGGTTAAAATTCCAGAAGGTATATGCAATATTATAGCAGGAATTATATATGTTGGATTAGCATTTGTTTTAAGTGAATATTTTCAAAAAGACTACTTACAATAAAAATAGAAAATTTGGGAATGCCAAAATTTTCAATTAAAGCTAAATGGATTATTGTAGGTGTATTATTACCTGTGATAGTAAAAGCGGTTTATCTTTTTTTTTCTTTTCTGGAAAGTACGTTTCTTCTGGAATGAATAGTAATCAGATTTTTTTCAACACTGAGTGCTAGACTTGTAATTCCTTATGCTGGAAATGCCGCCCTAAGCGCTGTTCCATGTATTGTCCTGACTTTACTCCCAGACTCTGCGAAAAGTTAAAAAGCCCCCCTACGTGTGTAATGACTGCCCTCAAATACGCAACTGTTCCCACGACTTCTATTTCTACAGGGCCAATTATGCCAACGATATTTACAGTGAAACAAAATCTTCTTCACGGTCTGGGATTAACCAGACTCCTGAGTCCCTGGAACAGCTGGACCGTCTGGTTTCCCCTCTGCTTCTGCAGGGACAGCCTTTGTCCCATATCTTTGCTTCTAATCAGGAATCCGTCCCTTGTTCTATAAGGACCCTCTACAACTATATAGACCAGGGATACTTCACTGCAATCAACCTCGACCTTCCCGGAAGGTTACTTCTAAAAAACGTCGGCAGGTCATTCGCAGAGAACCTGACAACACTGGATATAGAAAAGACAGATCCTATCAGGATTTTGAGAGATATAGCCAGTTTTGTTTTTTCTGCCCTTATTATATGTTAATTTTTACGAATAATCCAGAACTATATGGATGTTAGTCCTGGTTTCATAAAAAAGGTCTTATTTTACCTGTTTTGCCCTTATTATATGTTAATTTTACGAATGAACTATATGGTGGAATTTTACCTGTTTTTCACTTTTTCATTCAACCATCAAAAAACAAAATCCAGTTTGGAGAATTGAAAAAAACGGAATTTACCTATTAAGACATATAAACTCTTGACAATAAAGCTCCTATATAGTATGTTTTTGATAAACTACTATATAGGAGCTTTTGTATGGAAATGAATGGAGGATTTCTTGTCACCAAAATAAAACAGCTTGGAGACCGGATTTTCGAGAAGATTCTCAGTGAAAAGAATATTGATGCGTTTAATGGAGCCCAGGGACGTATTCTTTATGTGCTGTGGCAGGAGGATGGTATCTCAATCAGGTCACTCTCGACTAAATGCGGATTAGCGATAACATCTCTTACTACGATGCTGGAAAGAATGGAAAATCAAGGGCTGATAAGCCGTGTTCAGTCTGAAACGGACAAAAGGAAAACACTCCTGTTTCTGACTGAGAAAGCACATGCCTTAAAGGGCGAGTACGATTCTGTATCTGATGAGATGGGCAGTATTTACTACAAAGGTTTTTCAGAGGAAGAAATTACCCGGTTTGAGGAATGCCTCGACCGCATCAGAAAGAATCTTGAGGAGTGGCAGAAGTCATGAGTATTTGTATCAAAGATCAGATTCAGAACATGAATATCGTCATTGGCTGCACAGTGGGGTGTACATATTGCTATGCCCGCAACAATGTGAAGCGCTGGCATATGATCGATGACTTCGCTGATCCTGAATTCTTTCCGGGTAAGCTCAAGATGATGGAAAAGAAACGTCCGCAGAACTTTCTTCTTACCGGCATGAGCGATCTCTCTGGATGGAAGCCGGAATGGAGAGACGAGGTATTTCAGTTGTTATTATCAATGAGAGTACACAGCATAACCATCTTGACCTGCTTTTTGTAAAGAACGGAGTTCAGAGCAATGGTATTGGTAAGAAGATATGGTTTGAATTGGAACGAATATATCCGAACACGAAAGTATGGGAAACCTGTACGCCGTACTTTGATAAGCGCAACATTCATTTTTATGTGAATGTCTGCGGCTTTCATATTACAGAATTTTTTAATGAAAAACATCCTATGCCGGATACACCGGACGATTTTGTCGGTGATGGCAATGAGGGAATGTTTGCGTTTAAGAAGCAAATGCGTTTATGAAATTCAAGTTTGTTGAATTAAAAATGAATAAAGTTCCAGTAATCATAGAGTGTATGGATTCAATTCCATATGCTCTTTTTTCTTTACTGAAAAATCTAATGTTACGAGTTTCTTACGAGTGGTATTTAAAAAACTCGCAAGAAGACTCGTAAGAGATATTTCGCACTTCTTATTCTTGTAGTAACCAATCGGCTATATCGTGAATTTCGATTCCTTCATAGCTATATAAGGGATGTTTGGTTCTGGCAATAATCATTTTCGGATAAGCATCTCGAATCTGAAGCAGAGGAGAGTATTCTCTCTCAAATGTTTCCTGCCCGGAAATGTTGTCGCTGACCTGAATATAAATCTTCTCGCTGCCTCTCTGAGCGACAAAGTCGATCTCCTTTTGATAGAGCTTGCCGACATAGACATCGTATCCACGGCGAAGAAGCTCGATGCAAACAATGTTTTCATATACTCTGCCATAATCCATATTTCTGCTTCCCAGTATTGCATATCGAATACCGCTGTCACACAAATAGAACTTTTCAGAGCTTTCAAGGTATTTCTTACCTCGGATGTCGTATCTCTTAATATCATAAAATACAAAAGCATTGCACAAATACTTAATGTACTTTCCAACGGTTACATGATTGGTTGGAGTCTCATTTGCTGTCAGTAGCTGACTAACCTTATTCGGAGAAGTCAGGTTGCTGATATTATCCATCAAGAACTCGCTCAGACGCTGCAAAACCAAAGTGTCCGGCAGAGCATATTTCTGTACCAAGTCCCTTGTAACAATGGTTTCGTAGACTTCTTTTATATAGTTTGTTCTGTCTTTTTCGGTTCGATAGGCATAGGAACCTGCTAAACCGCCTTTGATAGCGTACTCATCAAAGAGCTTATCTTTGTCGCTAATATCATCATAAAATTGGCAATATTCCTGGAAACTGAAAGGAAACACATGAATTTCAATATAGCGTCCGGTAAACAGAGTTGCCAGATCCGCACTCAACAGGAAAGCATTAGAGCCTGTTACATAGATGTCGTATTTTCCCTTAGAGTACAGGCTGTTGATTGCCAGCTCAAACTTGGGACACATTTGAACCTCGTCTACAAACAGGTAGTTCGTTTTGCCTTCTTGATAATGTTCTTCCACATAGGCGTGTAAGGCATGGTATTCCTTGATTTCTTCATACGCTAAATCCATGAAGTCAATGAAGATAATATTGATGTTTTCAAAGTTGCTTTTCAGATACGCAATATACGCCTGCATCAGTTTGGACTTACCAGATCGACGAATACCTGTGATGATCTTGATGTCAGGAGTGCCATTCAGTTCAATGATTCTATCGAGATATTTTGCTCTCGTGATTGTTTTCATATAGTCCCCCACTTTCAAAAATTGAAGTTTTTTCATTTTCCGAAACCGCTTCGTTGTACTTAGTATACTGTCTGCTAAAAGTATATGCAAGATGTCGCTTTCAAAAACACAAATTTTTTTATTTTTTGAAAGCGGAAACTATGTACAGGCAACCCGATTCTTTACTGAATTTCAAGTAAAATGCAGAAATTTTCGAAAGATTGCTTTTGACCACTGTAAAACATGCTCTGAGCGTTTCGTTATATGAAGGGATAATTTTTCTTTCATATTTCAAAGAAAAGAGGATAAAGAAATGTCAGAGAAAAGACGTAGAGGAATCTGTTGATAAGATAATCGCCAATCGTATGAGCAAAGCATATTCTGAATGGAAATCAAATCAAGATACACAGTCATTTAATGAAAATATCGAGAAGGAATACCAGAAGCTTTTGGAAACACTGTCTCCGGAACAAGAGAAAGTGCTTACGAAGTATTGTGATGAAATATTTGCCAGCGGAGCAGAAACAGAAGAGTTTTTCTATCGCCTGGGTATAAAGGATGGACTGAGATTAAAAAGTACGGTAAAATCTGTATTAGAAATGATGTCGTGAAATTGGTATTTGAGGAGGTAGACTAGTGAGAACATACGAGAACAAAGATGAACTTAAGAACGAGATAAATAAAAGTTTTGCAAAGTACATTTCAGAATTTGATATTATTCCGGAATCATTAAAAGATAAGAGAGTTGAGGAAGTTGACAGAACTCCAGCAGAAAATCTTGCTTACCAGGTTGGCTGGACAACTCTTGTTCTTAAATGGGAATCAGACGAAAGAAATGGTCTTCATGTCAAGACTCCTTCGGATGATTTTAAGTGGAATCAGCTTGGCGAATTATATCAATGGTTTACAGATACATATGCTTATCTGTCGTTGCAGGAGTTGAAAGATATGCTGAAAGAGAATATTAATTCGATTTATGAAATGATTGACTCATTAAGCGACGAAGAGTTATTCGAGCCCCATATGAGAAAGTGGGCCGATGAAGCAACCAAAACAGCGGTCTGGGAAGTATACAAGTTTATACATGTTAACACGGTTGCTCCGTTCGGAACATTTAGAACTAAGATTAGAAAATGGAAAAAGATAGCACTATAACTTTCAGTTTGTAGAATTAAGAAAATCGAAACTTACACAATTCTTGAACTCAACACAAACTGCCGTCAGTGTTGTTCCGTTACTCGTTCTTTGCTGGTATCATAGAACCATCAAATGAAGGAGGCAACAAGCCATGAATACAGATAAAATCTATGCAGAACAACTCGCAAACGAATATGCACCCAAGGACACCTCCAAGGTGGTCGCTCTTCGCAAGCTGGATGCAAAAGCCAAGCTTCCCGCAAACGTTTTTACCTACACCTTCGGTATTATCACAGCGTTGGTAGCCGGTGTCGGGATGTGCCTTTCCATGAAGGTTATCGGCAACGGTAGTACTGCTATGTTTGTTCTCGGCGTGATTGTCGGCATTATCGGGCTGCTGGGTATGGGCGTTAATTACCCCATCTACAAAAAATTGCTGGCTCAGGGCAAGCAGAAATACGCTTTTGAAATCATGGAACTGGCAAAAGAAATCAGTGAGAAGTAAACAAAAACACGAAAGAAGGTGGGAATGATTGAATAGATCAGAAAGCAGATATTTTGCTACTGCAGCCAGAATGGACGAAGCCTTTCTGACACTTCTGGCAAAAAAAGATTTTGAGTATATTACAGTCAAAGAAATCTGTGAAGTAGCAGAGGTCAATCGTTCCACCTTATATCTTCACTATGAAACGATGTCAGACTTCCATTACATATGTTACAGGTGTGATTCAGCAGTGTGTAAAAATGCCACAAAGCGAAACAATGAACGCTGTTTGATAACTTCAAGTTTGTTGAATTAAAAATCAGAAGAAAGTCCTTACAAACGGCGTCCAACACAAAAGAGGACCTGGATGACAGTGCCGGAAATGGGAAAGTCTGCTGGGATTAAAAAGACAGATCGATACTGGCTGGTGCATAAAAATGTTTTTGAATCAAAAGAGATTGCCGGAAAGATACGAATCAATATTGCCAGCTTTGAAAAATGGTACGCCAATCAGATTAAATATCATAAAGTTACCGGAGAAGAATCAGGGAAAGAATTAAAATCCTGGTCCTATTCCGTTAAGGAAGTCGCAGATCTGCTGGGGGTTGATGATTATCTTGTTTATGAATTACTCAAGAAAAATCAAATAGAACAGGTACATATCTGGATACCGTAGCAGCATCCACAGATCAGGCAGAACTGAAAACAGTACAGGACTTTCTGGATCGTATTGAGAATCAGGAATTGTATCATGTGCTGATCACCGTGGACAGGCTTACCCTTCAGATCGTTCTGATGAAGATCCAGGGGTATAGCACTCATGAAATAGCCAGGTATCTGAAGATTACCGAAAAGGCGGTTTACAGGCATATGGACAGGCTGAAAGAAAAAGTGAAGAAGATCTTCGAGTAGTTCATGATAATCACAAAGCAGGGTGTGAGAACAAACTCCACCCTGCTTATCATTTATTAGAAAAAATGAAACTTTTGTCAAAACCAGTATTTGAAAATTTTATCAGTAATAAAGTGCAGAATGCTGTTTGGATTGCTATTTTTATGCAACTATTTCTTGTTGCTCTTGACAAAATAATTTTTAGAGATTAAACTTATAACAGTGTTATATATCACTGTTATATAGGAGGTGTGCAAAATAAACGGAAATGGAACGACTTTAGAAAATATCCACCGGGCAGCGAAAGCAGAATTTTTAGAAAAAGGATATAAAGACGCTTCTCTGCGGAATATTGTGAAATCCGTGGGAATGACTACCGGAGCCTTTTACGGATATTATAAAAGTAAAGAAGAACTTTTTGAAGCCATCGTTGGTGAGCATTACGAATATATTCTCAAACGTTTTATAAAGGCACAGCAGGAGTTTGCCGAACTACCAGCTGCCCAGCAGCCGGAAGTCATGAGTGACATTTCGGGGCTTTGTATGTACGATATGCTCCATTATGCGTACGAACATTTAGAGGAATGTAAACTGATCCTCTGCTGTTCGGAAGGAACAAAATTTGCCAGGCTAATTGATGAAATGGTGGAGATTGAAGTGGAAGGGACTCATGCCTATCAGGAGGTTTTAAGGAAGCTTGGAAGGCCCTCTCCGCATATCGATCCTTCGCTGGAGCATATTCTGATCACCGGAATGTTTCATACCTTTTTTGAATTGATCATCCACGAAATGCCGCTCAAAGATGCCGAAAACTACGTCAGAGAAATGCGCGCCTTTTATACAGCGGGATGGATGAAAATTATGGGGCAGTAATGCCTTATAATTTTTGCTTGGTAGTTAGCTAAAACTAATCTAAATTCGGATATTGTAAGAACATAGACGTGTTCTCTTTATCATAAATACAAAGAAAAGGAGGAATTTTTTTGAAAAAGCAATCCAATTTATCACGCCTGCTGGAAACTGCAGGCAGCCATAAGTACCTGACCTATACTTCCTGGGTGCTTTCTGCGATCAGTGCCCTGATTGCTCTGGTACCATTCTATTACATCTGGAAAATGATCAAGGAAGTATTGGAGGTGGCACCGAATTTTGACCAGGCACAGAACCTGACCGGTAATGGCTGGATGGCAGTATTGTTTGCGGTTATAGCGGTGCTTGTCTACATAGCAGGGCTGATGTGTTCCCATTTGGGAGCATTTCGTATTGCCACAAACCTGCGTATCCAGACCATGGAGCATATTGTTAAGTTGCCTCTTGGGTTTGCCGAGAGTTTTGGCAGCGGAAAACTGCGCAAGATTGTCAACGAATCCAGCGCAGCCACCGAAACCTATCTCGCCCATCAGCTTCCCGACAGAGCCAATGCCATTGCAACCCCCTGCGGTCTTTTGGTGCTGTTGTTCGTGTTTGACTGGAGACTGGGCCTATTGAGCCTTGTTCCGGTTGTGCTGGGGTTTCTGATCATGATGGCAATGACCGGAAAGCAGATGCAGGAAAAGATGAAAGAATACCAGAATGCGCTGGATGATATGTCTAATGAAGCGGTAGAGTATGTCCGAGGTATTCCGGTGGTAAAAACCTTTGGCCAAACCATCTTTTCCTTTAAGAAATTCAAAGACTCCATTGACCGTTATAAAGTATGGGTGATCGCCTATACCAGGCAGCTGCGCACGCCGATGATGTTCTATACAGCTGCGATCAACGGCGTTTTTGCCACACTGATTGCCGGAGGACTGTTGCTTACGCAAGACGGTGTGACTTCCGGTTTCTTACTGGATCTTATTTTCTATATCATCATTACGCCGGTTATTTCTGTCACACTGACACGCATTATGTTCCAAAGTGAAAACGCCATGATCGTAGACGACGCTTTACAGAGAATTGACAGCGTTTTGCATTTGAAGCCTCTGGAGGAAACGAAACATTCAAAGCATCCTCAAAACGCTTCCGTGGAGCTGAAATCGGTTCATTTCAGCTATGATGGGAAAAAGAAGTATTAAAAGATATTTCACTGACCATTCCTGCAGGACAGACGGTAGCTTTTGTAGGTCCATCCGGCGGTGGAAAAACAACCCTTGCCAACCTGATTTCCCGATTCTTTGATCCCCAGAGCGGAATGGTAAAAATCGGTGGTGTTAATGTGAAAGACATCCCGAAAGAGGAACTCATGAACACGGTGTCTTTCGTATTTCAGAACAGCCGTCTGATCAAGGCATCCATTCTGGAAAATGTGCGTATGGGAAAACCGGAAGCTGCCCGTGAGGAAGTTCTGACTGCCCTTCATCACGCGCAATGCGATGATATTCTGGAAAAACTCCCACAGGGTGTGGATACGGTGATCGGTACCAAGGGCGTCTATCTTTCCGGCGGCGAGCAGCAACGGATTGCCATTGCCCGTGTGATGCTGAAAAATGCTCCGATTATCATTCTGGATGAAGCCACTGCCTTTGCTGACCCGGATAACGAAAGCCGCGTACAGGCTGCTTTCTCAAGACTTTCCGAGGGTAAGACCGTGATTATGATTGCCCACAGGCTTTCTACCGTAACAAATGTGGATCAGATTTTTGTCATTTGCGACGGACGGGTTGCCGAGTGCGGAAACAGTCGCGAATTGCTTGCAAAAGACGGTATATTCAGCCGTATGTGGAAAAATTACCAGACTTCCGTGCAATGGAAGGTAACAAAGGAGGTGCAGTGATATGATCAAAAAACTGCAGAAAAAATATGCCCTGTCTGAACAGGGAGCAAAAGACCTGATCAAAGGCTGCCTGGCCTGTGTCCTTCAGAATCTGTCTTTTATGTTTCCGGTGGGACTTTTATATTACCTGGTCAGCGATCTGATGAACGGGGGTGTTCCCGGTGGGAAAATTCCATTTTATGTGGCAGGCTGCGTGGTGTGTATCGGCTTGATTCTGCTGACCACTTTCTTTCAATACAATGCGACCTATTTTGCCACTTACAAAGAAAGCGGTATCCGCCGCATTACCCTGGCAGAGCATCTGCGCAAAATCCCCCTTTCCTTTTTCGGGAAAAAGGATTTAGCCGATCTTACCAGTACCATTATGGCGGATTGCACCTTCCTGGAGCAGAGTTTTTCGCATTTTATCCCTGAGCTTGCGGGTTCGATCATTTCTACAGTTCTGATTTCCATTGGTCTGCTCTTTACGGACTGGAGAATGGCACTGGCTGCCTTATGGGTTCTGCCGGTTGCCTTTGCGATTGTGGGATTTTCCGCAAAGATTCAGGAAAATCTGAATCAGAAAGCCATGGATGTAAAGATGGCCTGCGCAGACGGGATACAGGAGTGCATTGAAACGGTTCGTGACCTGAAAGCGAACAATGCGGAACAGGCATATTTAAAAGGTCTGGAAAAGAAGATCCGTGCCGTGGAGCATCGTTCCATCCTCAATGAATTCGGCCTTGCTGTTTTTGTGGTTTCCGCATCGCTGGTGCTGAAGCTTGGTATTGCAACGGTTGCGCTGGTGGGAGCTGTTTTGCTCATGCAAGGAAGCCTCTCCGTGCTTACATTCTTTATGTTCCTTCTGGTAGTATCCCGTTTATATGACCCTCTGCAGGGCGCACTCCAGAATCTTGCGGCAGTCATCAGTACACGAACCAACATTGCCCGTATGAATGAAATTCTCGATCATCCGATCCAGCAGGGCAGCGACAGGCTTTCCAATCAGGGGTATGATATTGTCTTTGACCATGTTGGGTTTGCCTACAATACCGGAGAAACCGTATTGAAAGATGTCTCCTTTACGGCAAAACAGGGAGAGGTTACGGCTTTGGTCGGCCCATCTGGCGGCGGAAAAACAACCGTATCCCGGCTGGCAGCAAGGTTCTGGGATATTAACAGAGGAAAGATTACCGTGGGAGGCATGGATGTATCCCGAATTGACCCGGAAACACTGCTTTCTCTGTATTCCATCGTATTCCAGGATGTTACACTGTTTGACAATACGATTCTGGAAAATATCCGAATCGGAAACAAAGACGCCACAGATGAACAAGTCATTGCTGCTGCGAAACTTGCCAATGTGGATGAATTTGCGGAAAAACTGCCGGATGGATGGCATACCAATATCGGGGAAAATGGCTGTGAACTTTCCGGCGGAGAGCGCCAGCGTATCTCTATTGCCCGTGCATTTCTGAAAAATGCGCCGATCATTCTTTTAGATGAAGCTACTGCTTCCCTGGATGTGGAGAATGAAACTCTGATACAGACAGCCCTTTCCCGTCTGATCGCAGATAAAACGGTTCTGGTCATCGCCCACAGGATGCGTACCGTAGCAGGAGCAGATAAGATTGTTGTCCTTTCTGATGGCACCGTGGCAGAAGAAGGATCACCAAAGGATCTGGAAGAAAAGAATGGTGTATATGCCCATATGGTAAAACTGCAGACAGAAAGCCAGAATTGGAAACTTGCATAAAGAAGGAGGAAATGTAATGAACAAGAACCATTGTAAGCAGGAAAATATCCGACTTGGTACCCACGGAGAAGACTATGGAAGCTGGATGTCCAACCCTGTCTTTTACATCATTGGCGGAATCATGGAACAGGTTCATCGAGTCGTTCTTTCTCATCTGGACTATGACGGCGAGGGGAAGATTCTGGAAGTAGGCTGCGGCTCCGGAGCATTGACAATCCGTTCAGCTCTGACATGGCCGAAAGCAAAAGTGATCGGTGTTGATCACTGGGGCGCTGTGTATAATTACAGCAAAGCACTCTGCGAGAAGAATGCTGCCAGGGAGGGCGTGGCTTCCCGCTGTGTATTTCAGCACGGTGATGCGAAGCAGCTGGATTTTCCTGATGAGAGTTTTGATGCGGTCATCAGCAACTATGTCTACCACAATGTCATGGGAGCCGATATGCACAAACTGCTGCTGGAGAGCCTGCGGGTGCTGAAAAAAGGCGGCGTCTTTGCTCTGAATGATGATATGAAACCAAAGATGTACGGTGACATGGAAGGTTTTGCGCAGAAACTGCGGGATATGGGGTATGAGGAAGTACGACTTGTTGATACCGCACAGGAAGCTTTTGGCTCCCACCGCCGGGCTGCCATGATGATGCTGGGCTCTTCCCGGCTGCTTGTCGGCAGAAAGTAATGTATCAAAACAGGAGGTTTGGCTATGTCCAAGTTAGGAGTCGTGGAGGATACACTGTTCGTCCCTATGCTGGGAAGAATTTATGCTAGTGAGCATTACCCGCAAATTTTATATGATAAAAAAGCATTGGAATTGAAAAAGAAGCTGCCTTCAGACTTGATTAAACAGAATATGCAGAGCCAGTATACCCTTTTGGCCTCTGCTTCCCGGTCTGCTAATATGGATCGGATTATTCGGACTTTTCTGGAACGCAGACCGGACGGTGTGATTGTCCAGTTGGGCTGTGGTCTGGAGACAACCTATCACCGATGTGATAACGGAAAGACACACTGGTATGCCATGGATCTGCCTCATGTAATCGAATACCGGCGGGGACTTCTTCCCGAACCAGAGAGGGAATTATATATTTCCGGGGATGCCTTTGCAAAGGATTGGATCAAAAAAGTTCGCAATGATGTACTTGATGCTCCTATTCTCGTTACTGCAGGCGGATTATTTCATTATTTTGAGGAACATAAGGTCATTGCCCTTCTGCGTATGATTGGGCAATTTGGAAATATGGAAGTTGTTTTTGATACGGTGAACAAAAGAGGAATGACCATGATGAAGAAAAAATATATGAAACAGGTCGGCCATGCCGATGCACAAATGTTCTTTTATGTGGATTCAGCGGAAGAACTGGCAGCAAAGATCGGGGGTAATGTGAAGGTGATTGCGGAGGAACCATACTATCGTTACATCCCTAAAAACGGCTTAAAGCTATCCACAAAGGTCAGTATGACAGTTTCTGATCAATTCAAGATGGTAAAGATGATACATCTAAAACTATAGTGGATATACAATATCAGAGAGATAGAACTTTATCATTTTTTCGGACGCACTGATGAAACACCATCAAAAGCCGCCTTCTATCACCAGCGTGCAAAATTAAAAGATAATGCACTATGGGAACTTTTGCAAATCTTTAACCAGAAGCTTCAACCAACTCTATACAGAAACCGTTATCGTTTGGTTGCTTGTGACGGTTCTGTTGCTGATGAAGTCGATCCGGAACTTCTGGCAAAAGTATTGGCTAATCCAGAGATGTGGGCATTGCTCAATTCACTGGCGAAAACGATGAAGTAATGAAAAATAGTGAAAAAATAGTGTAATTTTAGTGAAAAAACAATCCATAAAACGATATAATATATGGATAAAATGAGGATATTTATTGTGTATATGGATATTCTATCTCCATCAGTAAACTAAGTAAAATAAAAATTCTGCTTTACAAACAACAGATAAAGTATTAAAATAAACAAAAAGATATCTTCAGGGCAGGGTGAGATTCCCTACCGGCGGTAAAGCCCGCGAGCCGAGAGGCATGATCCGGTGAGATTCCGGGGCCGACAGTACAGTCTGGATGGAAGAAGATGATAGTACAGTTGATTTTTTGTATGAATGAATGTAGTATCAGAGCTCTGAGATGGTGATCCATTTCAGAGCTTTTTATATAGGAAAATCAGACATTCATTTATCAATCATATGTAACAGATCAATTCCACCCTGCAGATATTTCTGCAGGCTTTTTTTGTATCTGGTACATCGTTTTCGAAATAACTATACCATTCACTTGTCTGTGAATCCGATTGCACATGTTTAAAAGCCTCGGCGTAGCCCAGGCAAAGAACAGGAATAAGAAAGAAGGAATAGAAATGACGGATCAGGAATATATGCTTCGGGCTATTCAACTGGCCAAAAAAGGAGAAGGCTGGACGAATCCCAATCCTATGGTAGGGGCAGTGATCGTAAAAGACGGAAAGATCATCGGGGAAGGCTATCATAAAAAGTATGGAGAACTTCACGCGGAACGTAATGCAATTGCTTCTCTTACAGAATCAGCAGAAGGTGCGGTGATTTATGTCACGTTGGAGCCTTGCTGTCATCATGGTAAAACACCTCCATGTACGGAAGCGATCATTGAACAGAAGATCAGAAAAGTGGTGATCGGTTCCAGAGATCCGAATCCGAAAGTGGCAGGAAAAGGTGTACAGATGTTAAGGGAAGCCGGTGTAACAGTAGTTGAAGATTTTATGAGAGAAGAATGTGATCAGCTGAACCCGGTGTTTTTCCATTATATTACTACGAAGACTCCTTATGTGGTAATGAAGTATGCCATGACACTGGATGGGAAGATCGCAACGAAAACAGGAGCATCAAAATGGATCACCGGAGAAGCGGCAAGAAAAGAAGTACAGCATATGCGGCATCAGTACATGGGAATCATGGCTGGTATTGGAACTGTGCTTGCAGATGATCCGATGTTAAACGTCCGGGTAGAAGGCTGGAAAAGTCCTGTCAGGATTGTGTGTGACAGTAAGCTCAGGATCCCGCCGGGCAGTCAGATCGTAAAAAGTGCGGAAAAGTACCGGACGATCGTGGCTTATGCAGAACAGAAAAATACAGAAGAAAAAATAAAAATATTACATACCATGGGAGTTGAGACCATTTACTGTCCCGACGAAAAGAATCAGATAGACCTTAAGAAGCTGATGGCAGATCTTGGAAACAGAGGCATTGACAGCATCCTCCTGGAGGGAGGAGGTACGTTAAATGACAGTGCACTGCGAGCTGGAATTGTAAAGGAAGTACAGGCTTTTGTGGCACCAAAGCTGTTTGGCGGTGTGGCTGGGAAGACACCGGTAGAGGGTATTGGAGTTGAACTGCCGTCTGAAGCAGTGGAACTGAAATATACAGATATCTGCCAGATCGGTGAGGATATCCGGATAAAATGTCAGGTGTGTGATAAAAAACAGGAGGAATCATGTTTACAGGAATCGTAGAAGAGAAAGGAAAAGTCCGTTATATACAGCTGACAGGGGAGTCAGGGATCCTGGCAGTGAAAGCCCGGAAAGTCCTGGAAGGGACAAGGATCGGTGACAGTATCGCTGTGAATGGTGTGTGTCTGACAGTTACGTCGATTCAGCCGGACGGATTTACTGCCGATGTGATGGCAGAGACGATCAGAAGAAGCAGTCTTGGCAGCTGCAAGGCCGGAAGCCAGGTAAACCTGGAACGTGCAATGGCTGCAGACGGCAGGTTCGGGGGACACATAGTAAGCGGCCATATTGATGGGACTGGCGTGATACGTTCCATGCTCCGGGAAGAAAATGCCATCTGGGTATCAATTGAGACATCGCCACAGATTTTGCATCTGATTGTGGAAAAAGGATCCGTCTGTATTGATGGGATCAGCCTGACAGTTGCAAGGGTTGATGAAGCTGGTTTTCAGGTGTCGGTCATTCCACATACAGGAGAAGAAACCACTCTTTTGGAAAAGGTGCCGGGGGATCTGGTTAATCTGGAAAATGATGTGATCGGAAAATACGTAGAAAAACTGCTTGGCATCAGAAAAAACGAAGAAGAGAAAAAAGAATCCGGAATTACGATGGAGTTTCTTGAAGAATTCGGGTTTTAGAACAGGAGGATATACACTATGTCACAAAATTATCAGTACAACACAATTGAAGAAGCACTTAGGGATCTTAAGGAAGGAAAAATAGTTCTGGTCACAGATGATCCGGACAGAGAAAATGAGGGAGATCTGATATGTGCGGCAGAGTTTGCGACCAGGGAAAATATTAATTTCATGGCGACCTATGCAAAGGGTCTTATCTGTACACCGATGAGTGCAGAAATTGCGGTGAGATTGAACTTTCCGCCGATGGTTGCGGAGAATACGGACAATCACAGTACAGCATTTACCGTGGCAGTAGATCACGCAGATACAACCACAGGTATCTCTGCGGAAGAGCGCTCCTATACTATCATGAAGTGTGTGGATGATCAGTCAAAACCGGAGGATTTCAGAAGACCGGGACATGTGTTTCCGCTTATTTCCAGAAAAGGCGGGGTTTTGGTACGAAATGGCCATACAGAGGCAACAACAGATCTTATGAGACTTGCCGGACTGAAAGAATGCGGCGTGTGCTGTGAAGTTATGAAAGAAGATGGAACTATGATGCGTACATCACAGCTATGGGAAATGGCAAAAGAGCATAACCTTACATTTATTACGATCCGTGATCTGCAGGATTATATAAGAATACATGAAAAGCATGTAAAGGAGGAAGCCGTTGCAAACCTCCCAACGCAGTACGGTGATTTTAAAATGTATGGTTATATCAATGATATTACAGGAGAGCATCATCTGGCACTGGTAAAAGGTGATCTGGGAGATGGTGAGGATGTGCTTTGCCGGGTACATTCGGAGTGTCTGACAGGGGATGCATTCGGATCGCTCAGATGTGACTGTGGCCTGCAGCTGCAGACAGCGATGCGCCAGGTAGAAGCAGAAGGCCGAGGAATCATTCTGTATATGAGACAAGAAGGCCGAGGAATCGGACTGATCAATAAGATCAAAGCATATGCGCTTCAGGAGCAGGGATACGATACTGTGGAGGCTAATGTGAAGTTAGGGTTTGCACCGGATCTCAGAGAGTACTGGGTCGGGGCACAGATACTGTCAGACCTTGGTGTGAAATCATTAAGATTACTGACAAATAATCCGGATAAAGTCTATGGACTTGGCGAATTCGGACTGAAGATCAATGAGAGAGTACCTCTGGAGATTCCGGTACAAAAATATGACCGGAAGTATATGAAAACGAAGCAGGAAAAGATGGGTCATATTTTTAAAGAAATAAATTTATAAAAAACAGCAAATATCAGGAGGAAGAAAAAATGAGACAGATCAATTTAGTAGAAGGAAAAGTAGTAGCACCGGAGGGAATGAAGGTTGGTATCGTGGCAGCGAGATTCAATGAAATTATTGTGAATAAATTATTGGGAGGGGCAGTCGACGGACTGGTAAGACATGGAGTAGAAGAAGAGAACATTACTGCAGCATGGGTACCGGGAGCATTTGAGATTCCGATTACAGCACAGAAGATGGCACAGTCAGGAAAATATGATGCAATTATCTGCGTTGGAGCTGTCATCCGTGGAGATACTTCACATTATGATCTGGTGTGTAATGAATCTGCCAAGGGAATCGCACAGGTTGAACTTGCAACAGGAATCCCGGTTTTATTCGGAGTGATCACGACTGAAAATATCGAGCAGGCTATTGCGCGTGCAGGAAGCAAAGCGGGAAATAAAGGCTATGATTGTGCATTATCTGCGATTGAGATGGTCAATCTGATGAAGCAGCTCTAAAAGACAGGAAAATAAATGATGACAAAAACGATCATATTCGATTATGATGGAACGATCCATCATACCCTTGGAATCTATGAACCGGCATTTCGTGAAACCTATCAGTGGCTGACAGAACAGAAGGTTACCGAAGAACGGGAGATAGGCTCGGCGGAAATTGCCGGCTGGCTGGGACTTAACAGTAAGGAGATGTGGAATACATTTTTGCCGGAACTGGATCAGAGCTATAAAGAGCAGGCAAGCAGGATGGTAGGAGATCTGATGGTAAGACAGATCAGGAAACATAAGGCAGTGTGGTATCCGGGAGCAGAGGAGATGCTAACAGCTTTGAAGAACCGGGGATATCACCTTGTGATCTTAAGTAACTGTAAAGCTTCATATCGTGAGGCGCACTGGAAGGAATTTGGGATGGAACGATGGTTTGATCGTTTTTATGACTGTGAATCGTATAGATTCCGTCCAAAGACAGAAATTGTGCAGGAAATTATTCGGGAATATACAGGTCCTTATCTGGTGGTCGGAGACAGGAGGCAGGATCTGGAATGTGCCAGAGACTGCAAAAGCCCATTTATAGGATGCCTGTATGGATATGGTGAGAAAGGGGAACTGAATGGGGCTGATTATTATGCAGAACATATAGAGGATATACTGCAGATGGTGATATGATTTTTGCAATATAAAAATCTGAAGGAAAAAAGTTAAAAATAAGTACTTCTGTAAAATAAAAGGATATAGAAAATTTGCAACAATTTGTTGCAAATTCTGAGGCGGGGATGATTTTAGGATAGTCATAGTGATAGAGGTAATCCACTTTCCTAACCCCATCTGTACAGTAAAGTTCTCAAGTCCAGTTGTACAAAGCGCTACTGCACGAGGAACCAGATGGAATGCATCTCCACTTCCTAAAAGAACTGCCATAATTCCAAACATGGTAAACTGTCGGTTTCCTTTGCCTTTGCGGATTATTTATAGATTTTACTGTGGAAGATTTTGCATAAAGTGTTTTCCGTGCTTGTGTGTACCATTATCTGATATCAAAGCAGTACAGGGTGATTCCGGCCATGCACAGGTCAATATGATTACGGATGCGTACTCTCATATTCCGGATGATGACCAAAGGAAAAATGCAGAGCTTTTTAAAGAAGCATTTTATGAGAAAAAGAATCTGAATCCAGAGAGGCGGGCGTTGCTCAATTCGTTGGCGAAAACGATGAAGTAATGAAAAATAGTGAAAAAATAGTGTAATTTTAGTGAAAAAAACAATTCGTAAAACGATATAATATATGGATGAAATGAGGATATTTATTGTGTATACGGATATTCTATCTCCATCAAATCTATCGAGATCTCCATCATTTGATGATAGAATGATGGAGATAAATCTGAAATGAAGGAGATTCCTATGAGAGACTTTGATTTTATTGTAAGTCCTGCAAAGTTGTTAACACCTGAAATTGTTCAGATGGTTAGCAGCATCCATGAACATAAAGGCAAACAGGAATTATTTCTCGAAGCCAATGTAGATGAATTGAAAACACTCTTAGAAGTTGCATTGATTCAGAGTACGGGAGCATCCAACCGAATCGAAGGTATATTTACAAGCGATAAGCGTTTGGAAGAATTGGTAAGTCAAAAAGCAGAACCCCGCAACCGATCTGAGCAGGAAATTGCTGGTTATCGTGAAGTACTTTCCACAATTTACGAAGGTTATGAATATATCAACCCAAGACCGAACATTATTTTGCAGTTACATTGAGATCTGTACTCCTATTCACAGGGGGCTGCTGGTGGAAGTTATAAGAATTCCGATAATGTAATTGCAGAAACAGATGCCGAGGGTCATCAGAAGGCACGTTTTATTCCAGTTCCCGCATTTCAGACTGATGAAGCAATGGAAGAACTTTGCGCTCGCTTCCTTGAAGCATGGGAAGCTGACCGCATTGATAAACTGGTTTTGATTCCCATGTTCATTCTGGACTTTCTGTGTATCCATCCTTTCAATGACGGAAATGGTAGGATGAGCCGTTTGCTCACTTTATTGCTTTTTTATAAGGCGGGATACATCGTTGGAAAATATATCAGTATGGAAATGTTGATTGAAAAGACAAAGGAAACATATTATGAAGCCCTTCAAGCAAGTTCTACTGGCTGGCATGAGGGAGAAAACAGCTATGAGCCTTTTGTTAAATATTATCTGGGTATCATGTTGAAAGCATACAATGAATTCGAAAGCCGTGTAGAGCATTTGAAGCATCGGAGTCTTTCTAAGCCTGATAGAATTAAAGCGGTTATTGATAACAAGGTTGGCAAAATTACAAAGAAAGAAATCATGGAGCTTTGTCCTGATATAAGCAAAATTACCGTGGAAAGGACTTTGACGAATCTGGTTAAGAGTGGGTATATCGCAAAAGTTGGTGCAGGTCCATCTACTGGTTATGTCCGTGTTTAAAAATATGAAAGCAGCTTATAAATTTAAAGTGTCCTTGACAAAGGGTACACTTTACAGGTGAAATCTAAATCGAAGTTTGTCTTGCTGTGTTCAAATCACAAAAAGGTCATCGTTTCACGATTATGGTAAAACGATGATCTTTTTTATTTCTTCCAATAACAGATTAGCAACAGGAGTGAATATTTGATATTTTTTCCATATAACATACATTTTTGTGTGGAGAGGTGGTGTGATCGGACGGAAGCATAAATCACTTTCTGCATTTGTTTCTACTAACTTTTCAAAGGTAAGCTCAACCCCCAGCCCTTCACGGACAAAAACGGCACCGTTATTGCAGAGATTAAATGTCGCTAATATATTAAGTCGGTCAAGGTTATCGGAACACCAACGGGGTAAATCCATTTTAGCAGACTGTTCCGAACAAAAAATAGGAATATCCAATAAGTCATCAAAGATAATAGCCTCTTTTGTGGCTAATGGATAGTCCTTTCTCATCAGAACACCCCATGTATCGTATTCAGGCACTTCAAGATAATTGTATTTTGATAAATCGGGCGGTTCTACTATAAATGCCATATCCAGAAGTCCACGGTCTAATCGTTCTGTTACCTGTTCGGTATCACCGCTGGTAACATGATAATGGATATTGGGATAAATGCTGCTTAACTTTTTTACAGCACGGGCAAGATACTTTACAAGATAAGATTCTGCACAGCCAATATAAATATCACCTCCTGTGATATCATCCATTGCCTGAAATTCGTTTGTGATTTTGTCAGCCATGGCCAGTAAATCTTCTGCTCTTTTTCGCAGAAGCATACCCTCATCAGTAAGACTGACGCTTGTGCTGCCACGCTTAAATAATTTTTTGCCAAGCTCTTGTTCCAGATCCTTCATCTGTTTAGAGAGCGTTGGCTGTGTAACATGAAGTCTTTCAGCAGCCCTTGACATATTTCCTTCACGTGCAATTTCAAGAAAATAACGAAGTACACGAATTTCCATAGTACACCTCCAACCTTTTTTATTATCCTATACTCAAATGATATTCCTGTCAAGAATATCGTGATATGAATTATAAGTATTAGATATATCGTTTGAAGCATGTATAATTTAAGCAGGAGGTGCAGACAGATGGCAGAAGCAAATGACAAATATGGAATAATTTATCAGAATCTTGTGGACGCAGGCTGTAATCAGAAAACAATCCAGTGTTGCATGAAACTGGCACAAGAAAACAATGTAGAAGCGCTGTTATCACAGTTATGTATGTATAGAAAACATTTAATGGAACAGACACATATTTATCAGGATAACATAGATTGCCTGGATTATTTGATCTACTCGTTAAAGAAATCTAATGAAAATAGATAAGGAGAATGTAAATGACAGATTATAAAATTATTCAAACAATTAACGGACCGGAAGATGTAAAAAAATTGTCTATGGAGCAGCTGGAGGAACTTGCTTCGGAAATCAGAGAGGCATTGTTTAACCGGCTGACTAAAATCGGCGGTCACTTTGGTCCAAATTTCGGTATGGTGGAGGCAGAGATTGCCATGCATTATGTTTTCTCTTCGCCTAAGGATAAGTTTATATTTGATGTATCTCATCAGAGCTATCCTCATAAGATTTTGACCGGAAGAAAGAATGGATATATTTCCGATGAGCACTTTTCAGAGGATTCCGGTTATACAAATCCGGAAGAAAGTGAACATGACTTCTTCAATGTAGGTCACACTTCGACCTCAGTTTCTTTAGCTACGGGTCTGGCTAAGGCGAGAGATATAAAAGGAGATAAAGAAAATATTATTGCAATTATTGGTGATGGCTCCCTCTCAGGCGGTGAAGCACTAGAGGGATTGAATGTAGCTGGATCAGAGATTAACTCCAATTTAATTATTATAGTAAATGATAATGAGCAGTCGATTGCCGAAGTACATGGCGGAATGTATAAAAATCTTGCCGAATTAAGAGAGACAGGCGGAACTGCTTCCAATAATCTCTTCAAAGCGTTTGGATTAGATTATATATATGAGGAAAACGGCAATGACATAGCATCACTGATTTCCTTATTCCGCAAGGTGAAAGATACGGATCATCCAATCGTAGTCCATATCCATACACAAAAAGGAAAGGGATATGAGATTGCTGAAAAAGACAAAGAGGGATGGCATTGGTGTATGCCATTTGACCGTGAAACAGGCAAACCTACAATCTCTTTTGGCGATGGAGAAGATTATACATCTATCACTGCTGAGTATATTATGCGAAAAGCAAAAAGTGATTCTGAGCTTCTTGTGATTACTCCTGCTATGCCGGGCAGTGCAGGCTTAAATCAGGAGCAGCGAAAGGAGCTTGGATTGCAGTATGTGGATGTAGGGATTGCGGAAGAACAGGCGGTTGCCATGGCATCTGGTGCTGCAAAAAACGGTGCGAAGCCGCTTGTGGTTACAAACACAACCTTTATTCAAAGAGCGTATGACCAGATTTCCCATGATGTATGTATTAACAATAGTTCTGTCACGATTCTCTTAAACTACAATTCTTTTGATAGTTTGACAGATGTTACGCATCTTGGAATTTTTGGACTGGCGGCATACACGAATGTTCCGAATCTGGTAGTGCTTGCACCTACCTCAAAAGATGAATACCTTTCTATGCTTGATTGGTCAGTTGATCAAAGGGAACATCCTGTTATGATTCTCATCCCCGGAAATCAGGTAACCTATCGTGAAGCAGATAAGGATTTTGACAGACTGAATCATTTTAAAGTGGAAGAAGCTGGTGAAAAGGTTGCAATTCTGGCACTTGGTGATTTTTATCAGCGTGGTGAACAGCTCAGTGCAAAAATAAAAGCAGAACTTGGCTTTACGCCGACATTGATCAATCCTCGTTTTGCTTCTGGTATTGACAAAGAATTACTGGAAAGTCTTTCCGAAAGACATCAGATGGTAATAACCATGGAAGACGGTATTTTAAGCGGCGGTTTTGGCGAGAAAATAGCTTCCTTCTATGGTAGTTCTGATATGAAAGTGAAAAATTACGGACTTGATAAGAAATTTTATGACCGATATGACCCAAATGAATTACTGAAAGAGGTTGGTATGACACCGGTTCAGATTATTGCGGATATTTGCAATCAGATAAAATAGAAATTGGGAGGCTGGAAGTAGTGACACCAGAATTGTAATTCCGGGTTCAAGCAATACTGATCACATCATGGAGAACACGCAGTTGTATGATTTTGAATTAACTGACGAAGAGATGGAGCAGATTGAGGCTTTGGAAAAAAAAATGAGAAGCATGACTGGTACTAAGATTGAAGAATAAAAAGATAAGGTGATGGAAATGAAGATATTAGTATTAAATGGAAGTCCACATCCACAGGGAAGTACAAAAGATATGGTTAATGCATTTAAGAAAGGAGCTGAGAGTGCAGGACATATCGTTGATGTGGTGGATGTATGCAAAAAGAAGATAGGTGGGTGTTTGGCATGTGAATACTGTCATAGCAAAGGACACGGTGAGTGTATTCAGAAGGATGATATGCAGGAAGTATATAATCTTTTGAAAGAAGCAGAAATGCTTGTTATTGCATCGCCCATTTATTATCACGGCATATCCGGTCAGCTAAAATGTGTAATCGACAGATTTTATTCTGCGGCATATCCGAGAGGACCGAAGAATTTGAAAAAAGTTGCCATGATACTTAGCTCCGGAGATGCTAATATGTATGAGGGTGCTCTTTTCTCGTTCAAAGGAGACTTTCTGGATTATCTTGGACTTGAAAACATGGGTGTGTTTACAGCACATGGGTCTGAAAACAAGAGCGAGAAAAAGAGAGAAGAACTAAGGGCGTTCGGGGCATCGCTGCGTTAGGTAAATTCCATTTGGCGAGATGTCGATAGACCATAAAATTGTTTTTTTCTAAAGCAGACTATTGATTGTATTTATATTAAGTTTTCAACAACAATGTAACCATTGAAATTACATCTGTTTTTTGATATGATTACTGTCAAAGAGAGGTGTTTATAATGCAGATTTCAAGCAGATTTACAATGGCAATCCATATGTTTGCCTGTATAGATACATTTTCAGATCAGAAGATGACTAGTGATTTTATGGCAGCAAGCATTGGAACTAATCCGGTGATTGTTCGTAAAATATTGCAACAATTAAAGGCTGCTGGTCTTATTGAAGTTGCAAGAGGGACAGGCGGTGTGACAATTACCAGACCATTGGAGCAGATTACATTCCTTGATGTGTATAAAGCAGTGGAATGTGCACCAGATGAAGAACTGTTTCATTTTCATGAGAATCCCAATCAGAAATGTCCGGTAGGAAAGAATATTCACCATGTTCTTGATAAGAGACTGTTAGAAGTACAGAAGGCAATGGAGGAAAAACTTTCAGAAATGACACTTGCTGATGTGAAAAAAAGATATTGCAGTGTATACAGAGAAAGAGTAGCCTACAGAAGGCTTCGGATGCGTGATTATACCATCACAATTTCCGAAGCCTTTTTGTTTTTCATAATCAATGTAAAATCTTCAAAAGGAGTTGTAACAAAAAAAGTTACAAAAAGCTTGATGTAACTATTGACATTACATTAAACGAATGATATTGTATAGCTACAAGATGTAATAATAATTGTTACAACATATCGAGGAGGTAATTTAAAATGCAGAAAGTAGTAGAATTTTTACAGAAAAACCCGGTTCAGTATTTAGCAACCGTCGGAAGAGATGGAAAGGCAAAATGCCGTCCATTCATGTTCTGTTTTGAGCAGGACGGAAAGCTTTGGTTCTGTACTAACAACACAAAGGATGTTTACAAGGATATGTTAGCAAATCCTGAAGTAGAAGTATCAGTATCTTCCCCTGAATACGCATGGATTCGCCTTCATGGCAAAGCAGTATTTGAGGACAACAAGAGTGTAAAGGAAGGATGCATGAACAATCCTATCGTTAAGGGACAGTATCAGACAGCAGATAATCCTATTTTTGAGGTATTCTATCTTGAAAATCCGCATGGTTTAATCGCAGATTTCTCTGGAAATCCACCTTATGAATTTTAAAGACAATTAACAGAAAAAATTACAGTCTTCGGGACAAGGTGTAATTCCTGACCGGCAGTATAGTCTGCGAGCAAAAGCTGATATGGTGCAATTCCATAACCGACGGTAAAGTCCGGATGAGAGAAGATATGATAAAACAAGTCCCGCAGGGAATCCCGTCCTGCGGGCTGTTTTAAATTCAGGCATATCTCACAAAAAGGAGATTTATGAGTAACAATACAGCAACTATTAAAACAAGAAAAAATTTAGTTTCTACAAGAACGATAACAATGACAGCTCTACTGGCAGCTATATCATATGTGTTGGCATTTTTAGAGTTTCCGGTTCCTTTGAGTCCATCATTTGGCGAATTTCTGCCATTTATTAAGACTAAGCTGGACGTTGTGCTATTCAATGCATTGCCGTTTAATATCTTAAAAGGCTTGGTAATTGGAGCAATTACCATGATGATATATAAAAAACTTACACCGATACTGAAAGGAGAGACTTGGAAATGACAAAAATGGATTATCTTGAACTTCTGGTGGATGAAATTCATTCAACAACAGTTGCAACGATAGGTTCAGATGGACATCCTCAGACAAGAATCATAGATATGATGTACTATGATGAAGAAGGTGTGTATTTCCTTACAGCAACGGGAAAAACATTTTATGACCAGTTAATGGAGCAAGCAGTATGTGGCAATATCCGCAACAAAAGACAAAATTGCGGTGTCTCTGCGTGGAAAAATAAAGAACATCGGAAAAAAGAATCTTGATATTATGTTTGAAAAAAATCCATATATGAAGAAAATCTATCCGGGAGATACGAAAGACGCAATCGAAGTGTTTCGGCTGTATGAGGCACAGGGAGAGTATTTTGATATCAGCAATCCATCAAATATTGTGAGGGATACTATAACAATTGGAAAAACCGAGGCAGTTCAGACAGGGTATTTTATTGGAAAAGAATGTATTGGATGCAAACTGTGTTACTCTGTATGTCCGCAAAAATGCATTGATATATCTTCAGTTCCGGTTACTATCAACCAGAATCATTGTCTGCATTGCGGAAGATGTGCAGAAATTTGTCCGAAGCAGTGTATTGAGAAAAGAGGTTCATTATGATTTTTAAGAAAATCAGAAAAGGGTATGCTGACTGGAGAAACTTTTTATGTAGTACTCCGGCAAGGGATTATGTATTCCAAAAGGATGCATATGAAGACCAGATTGACAGGGCAAAGAAAGAATATAAGAAATACAGACTGTGTTATAATCGGGGCAGGAGCCGGGGCATCGACAGCTGCGGGAATCCAATATGGTGGTAAAAGGTTTACAGACAATTTTGCAGAATTTATAAAAAAATACGGTGAGTACTACATGACAGATATGTATGCAGCCGGATTTTATCCATATCCGTCTGAGGAGGCAAAGTGGGGATACTGGTCAAAACATGCATTGATGAACCGCTTTGATCCTCCGGCATTGCCGCTTTATACAGAGCTTTATGATCTTGTAAAGAATAAAGAATATTTTGTACTTACAACCAATGTGGATCATCAGTTTTATAAAGCGGGATTCGATGAAAAAAGAATATTTGCAACACAGGGAGATTATGGGAAAATCCAGTGCCAGAAAGCCTGTCATTCAAAGACTTACGATGCAAAAGACCTGTTTCGTAAAATGGATAAAGCAAGAAGAGACTGCCTGATTCCATCAGAACTTGTACCAAAATGTCCGGTGTGTGGCGGCAATATGGCTATGAATCTCCGTTGTGATAATTATTTTGTGGAAGATGAAGCGTGGCATGAGGCAGCCGACAGGTATGCGGGGTTTCTGGAACAGCATAAAGATAAAAAGGTTGTTCTTTTGGAACTTGGAGTTGGATTTAATACGCCGATTATTATACGTTTCCCTTTTGAAAAGATGGTGAGGGAGAACTCGTCTTATAGTTTGATACGCCTGAATATGGATGAAGCGGTAGTTCCGGAAAGCTTCGGGGAACGTGCAATCGGTATTGGCGGTGATATGGCAAAGGCAATTACTGATATAAGGGGGCTGGTATTATGACACAGGATGAGCAAAGAGAATATCTGATTCAGTATCTTTTAAAAGAAGAAATACCGTTTGGCAGACAGAACATTCCTACGGATAAGCAGGGGCAGGAAAATCTGCTCCGCTCACTTATGAATGTCAGACCGCCAAGACCAATCAGTAATGATTTTTTGAAAATACAGGATGAGTATCTTACAGAAAGAAATATAGAGCGTGGAATCACAGATGTTGACACGCTTGCACCTGTAAAATCCGATTCGAGATTATATATCTGGCAAGGGAATATTACCACTTTGAAATGTGATGCGATCGTGAATGCGTGTAACTCACAGATGCTTGGTTGTTTTTCACCGATGCATGCCTGTATTGATAACTTTATTCATACTTATGCTGGAATGGAACTTCGTCTGAAAATGCATGAAATTATGGCAAAGCAGGGGCATGAAGAAGAGACCGGCAAAGCAAAGATAACATCGGGATACAATCTTCCGACAAAATATATTCTTCATACGGTAGGACCTATTATACAATGGAAAGTCACAAAAGAAGATGAAGACCTGTTGGCAAGCTGCTACACAGAGTGCCTAAAGCTTGCAGCGGATACTGGTGTGGAATCTATTGCATTCTGTTGTTTGTCTACAGGTGTATTCCGTTTTCCACAGCAACGAGCTGCCGAGATTGCAACGAGCACTGTAAAGCAGTATCTTAACAAAGACAGCAGAATAAAAAAGGTAATCTTTAATGTGTTTAAGGATGAAGATTTAAAAATATACAGTGGATTGTTATAAACGTCTGTTGAAATATCCGATAAATCTTATTGTACTGTTACTGCCTGAGAATGTGATTTATATTGGAATCCGATGTTAAGTGAAAGAATGGTGGGAAGAACGAGAATATTATTAAAAAAGTGGACAGTTCACCAATTGGGGGCTGTCCACTGAGAGGACGGCGGTTAGTCACCGCCTCCTACTCAATTTTTAACAGGAAATATTAAAGTTCAAGTGAATCTTCTGCATCAACCCACATCTGTAAATTTCCATCAAGATATAATCTTGCATATTCCAGTGGTTCGTCAATAGCAAGTGTATTTAATGCACAGTCTGATCCAGGCGTGGTTTTTAAGTCCTTCTCAGTTTCCCAGCAGTCAATGCGAAGCATATAGCCGGCACTGGTATAAACATCAATACTGTTGCATTGTGGATTATATTCTGCAAATATTGTTCTCATCGTATCTTATCTCCTTATCGATCAATAAATCATCAGTTACAAAAATCAGAAGCATTTCAATCAGTTCACCATGTCACTTTTATTTTGTGTTATACTGTTTTATATGATTTTCTTGCCCTTGTATTTTCCCTTATCAGAGTTTGTAAACACTGGCGGGACGATATAACACAAGGGAAACAATAAGGGAAAGCTCACCTGCGACAAATCCAGTGTTTTCAAGGGTTTACAGAGAATTTAATAACAAAATATAACAGTTATTAAATCTCTTAAAACAGGTGAAATCTCAATCGGAATTTAAGGAGGTGCTTATAAATGAAATTAGTAGATTTAGCAACAGGTCCTGATTGGATAGTGTGGATTGTCTTTGTGATATTTGCTGTATTTTCTATTATTTTACTTTCTGGACACGGGAGTTGGTTTATTTCCGGATATAATACGGCTTCAAAAGAAGAAAAGGAAAAATATGATGAAAAGAAGTTATGCAGAACAATAGAATTGGAATGTCTATTATAGCAATTCTTGCATTGACAATGGGCTTGCTTGAAAATATTTTGCCTGCATTTTTTGTATATATTGCATTGGGGATTATTTTGGTTGATGTCGTAGTAATTATCATTTTAGGAAATACACTATGCAGAAAGTAACAACTTTTTAGTTTGTATGCGACAAACGTTTGAACACTTTTTGAACACCGCAACCGTGATGAAGTCCTCAAAGCCCCTTTCTATCAGTATTTGTGATTGCTTAAAACGGTTCGATTCCGGTCTGCGGCATTGATTAAAAGCAGGAGGAACGCTGAATTTACAGCGTTTCTCTTATTTTTTTACTTCAAAAAGTTTGAAACACCTTTGAACACTTTTTCTTGTGTCTTAAATTTATTTAAACTATACGGGATAGGAGTTAAGTTAATTGAATATATATAACGGAATTTTGTATTAAGAGCAGACAACACAAAATATTTCGTATAAGTATTTAATCTAGAATATGAGCAATGGAGGAACCTATAGTATCTATGTTGATCCGAATCCCACAATTTAACCTTTCAATAAGATTGACAATATAGAACAGAAAATCATTACCGGTAAAATGGAAATATCTAAAGCAGATTTTCCTTGCCTGCAGAGGATAGAAAACATAAATACAGTATGCTAAAATGAAAGTAACAAACCAGAAACTGAGGAGATAAAGAATGTTTGTCAGAGGATATCAGATGTCGGACTGTAAAGAAATTACAGAGCTGTTTTATAATACGGTTCATACAATAAATGCGAAAGATTATACAAAAGAACAATTAGATGTGTGGGCAACAGGTCAAGCGGATTTAGAAAAATGGAATCAGTCACTTCAAGAGCACTATAGTATAGTTGCTATAGATAACAAAATCATCGTAGGCTTTGGCGACATAGATAAAGACGGTTATCTTGACCGCTTGTTTGTTCATTCTAATTATCAAGGAAAAGGGGTTGCAACAGCTATTTGTAACCAACTGGAACAAGCGGTTGATGGAAAAATTACAACTTATGCTTCTATTACAGCAAAACCATTTTTTGAAAAACGAGGGTATAAAGTTGTAAAGGAACGACAGGTAGAACGACAAGGAATTTTTCTTACAAATTATGTGATGATAAAGGAACAATAAATCTTGAATTTATAAATCGAAAAGGGAATTTATGAAAAAAATTAGTTTATTTATTGCAATGAGCCTTGACGGATATATTGCAGACAGCAAAGGCAGTGTTGAGTGGCTGACTGGACAGGGCAATGATGAGGATAATATTGATTCATATTCTGAATTTGTGAAAGACATAGATACCGTTGTAATGGGTTGGAATACTTATCATCAAATTGTTACAGAGCTTTCACCAGAAGATTGGGTTTATGACGATTTTACAACCTATGTTGTGACACACAAGCAAAAAAGTCTTCCGACAAAATCCATTTTGTCAACAAAAACCCAGTTGAACTGATAAAAGAGCTACGAAAAGAAAAACGGAAACGGAATTTGGATATGTGGCGGTGCAAACTTAATCCAACAGTTGGTTAGAGCAGATATAATAGATTGTTATTATATAACCGTCATTCCAACAATTTTAGGATCAGGTATTCGACTTTTTGAAAAAGCTGACCATGAAATTAAGTTGAGGCTGCTAAAAACACAGTCATATAATGGCATGATGGATTTAATCTATGCAAAAAGATAAATCCCAGTTTGCGAGGTAAAGCGTATGGAAAAATTGATAGCAATGGTGATCTGTACAATTCTTGTAGTTGCATTGGTTGGCTGTAGTACTTCAAAGGATGGGAATTATCCTGCAACAATAATGGTAAATGGAACAAATTTCTATTCAACCAACAATGCGGTTGCTGTTGAAGTGGATGATAGTGTTATTCAATACACAACTTCCTATGCGGAGAATGGTGTTCCTAAAAAGGATGGAGAAGCAAATTTTAATAAAGATACCGGAACGCCATACGCAATTCTTGAAGATGGTATGGTAGTAGTGCTTATTGATAATGAATGGATAGAGTTCAAAACAAAGTAAGCAGAAAAGTTCTAGTTTAATTGAAAAAATTTGAATGTGAGAGGTGCATATAAGTGAAACCGAAGAAAGCCAGAAAACTCATTTATTTTCTGTACATTATTGGATTTATTTTAATACTACTTAGCTACAAGCGTATAATGTTTTTGCCAATTGGTGTGATTGTAGCAGGTTCGTCTGTTGTGCCTAATTTACTTTTTTACAAGTGTCCGCATTGCGGAAAACATCTTGGAAGTAATGGTGGTGATTTTTGTCAATACTGCGGAAAGAGTATTGATAATTAAAGTCCAGTTAGTGTTGAGATGAAAAGAGCTATCTAAATAGGTTTGGAGTTAGGAGATGATGTCAAGCAATTCCCTATATTACTTCCGGGGCAAGTGAAACTATTAAGCTTGAAAAGGGTAAGTGGTATCGTGTTGAAACAGGAAAAGATCTTACAATGAGTATAGTAAATGTTCGTATAGAATAATAAATGTCAATAGAAATTCGTTCTTCGGTTTTTTATATTGTATATTATATAAAATTGCATTATATTACTATAGTAATCAAGTAAATTAGATTTTAAGGAGCGATAACTTTTTATAACAGGTAGGTTGTGAATGGAGGAAATCTGTATGATTATCGAAGGTAATGAAAAAGAAATAGAGGCAATGGAACAATTTCACAAAGGAAACCGACAGGAAGGACTGCGGTTACAAGAAGAATTCGCAGCTGCATTCAGAGAGGAATATAAAGATAAAGATCATTGTCCTTGCAAGAAAGCCTGCCGCTATCATGGAAATTGTAAAGAGTGTGTTGCGATACATAGAGCACATCAAGAACATGTACCAAATTGTATGAGACCTATTATTAATGCAAAGATAAAGCTGTTATCTGAATTAACAGAGCATACGATCGCAGAGGAAATCGAAGCTCCGCATGAGATACTTTTTTCAGATTTAGGGTAACAGATTTTATAACAGTAGCGGGTGAAGCAAATCCCCCTGCTTTAGCTGTGGGGAGTGTCAAAACAGCAGTGAGAGAAAATAGAAGTTGCTTTATAATAGCAGCGAGAGAAAACAGAAGTTGCTAGGGGGAAGAATAATGAAGATTGAACATATCGCAATGTATGTAAATGATTTAGAAAGTGTTAGAGATTTTTTCGTTAAATACTTTGGCGCTGTATGTAATGACGGTTATTATAACTCAAAAACAGGTTTTCGATCGTACTTTCTTTTGTTTGATGATGGAGCAAGGCTTGAGATCATGAACAAACCTCAGATGGAGGACGAAGTAAAATCGCCGGTGAGGACAGGATATATTCATATAGCATTTAGTGTTGGAAGTAAAGAGAAAGTGGATTTTCTGACACGGCAAATGCAAGAAGATGGATATGAGGTTGTGAGTGGTCCAAGAACAACAGGAGATGGGTATTACGAAAGCTGTATTATAGGGATAGAAGGGAATCAAATTGAAATTACAGTTTGACAAAATATTTTTAAAGCGTTGAAAAAAATTATTGAGGTAAATTTTTATTTATCTCAAATACTATATAAAATTATAGAAAGGGAAACTGCTATGATATTAGAAAATAAACTCGGCATTACCGATTCTGTAGAATTAGCCAAAGCTGAAGAAAAAATCAGCAAAAAAAGAGCAATAGAACTTTTTGAAAGCGGCTATTTGAATTATCTTAAGCCGGGAACTTTTAAATCACTTGCTGAAATACACAAATATTTATTTGGTCCGATTTATGGTTTTGCCGGACAGATAAGAACTGTTAATATTTCAAAAGGTAATTTTCGTTTTGCTCCGATTATGTATTTAGAAGCAGCTCTTGAAAATATCGAAAAAATGCCTCAATCAACATATGATGAAATTATAGAAAAATATGTGGAAATGAATATTGCACATCCTTTTCGTGAGGGAAACGGCAGAAGTACAAGAATTTGGCTTGATTTGATTTTAAAAAGAATTAGGTCAGGTAATCGATTGGAGCCGTGTAGATAAAGAGGACTATCTTTCTGCCATGGAACGCAGTCCTGTTAAAGATATTGAAATCAAACATATATTAAAGCAGGCGCTGACGAACAGAATCAATGACCGTGAGGTTTATATGAAAGGTATCGATCACAGTTATTATTACGAAGGCTATTCCACATTTAAGATAAGTGATTTGTAATTAAAATATTTCTATCAATGGCAGAAGTTAATATAAAGAACTGCCGTTGCAAGTCGTTCTCTAAGTAAAATTCAAAGGAGAATCGATTGTGAAGAGAGTGGCAAGCGAAAGAAACCTATTTGCAAAGATAGCCTGAGCTTGCTGCTCTAAATTATTGTTTACGGATTGAACGGAAAGATTATGAAAAAAAACAGTTGACAAATTATTTTTTAGTGTTATACTTTGAAAGTCAAAATATTTAAGAATCAAATAAAATATGACGGAGAAGAAAAATGATAGGAAGAGTTTGTGGAACGGGATCGTATTTACCGATTCGGACAGTAAGCAATGATGAACTATCGCATGTCATGGAGACGTCGGATGAATGGATACGAGAACGAACCGGAATCAGATTCCGGCATGTGGCATTAGAAGAGACAACATCAGACATGGCGGCGGAGGCTGCGGCCCGGGCGTTGAAAAACGGAGAAGTAAATGCGGATGAGATCGAATTGATCTTAACTGCGACATCTTCTTCGGATGTGATTTATCCATCGGCTGCGTGTATTGTTCAAAAGAGAATCGGCGCCCAGAACGCGTTGGCATTTGATCTGAACGGAGCTTGTTCGGGATTTGTGATTGCTTTCAATACAGCGCAGGCATATATTCGCGCAGGAATCTATAAAACGATTCTTGTAGTCGGCGCAGAAAGCATGAGTCGCCTTGTGGATTGGAGTGACAGGAGCACATCTGTATTATTCGGCGACGGCGCAGGCGCGCTGATACTGAAAGCGGAAGAAGGTGATCATTATTGGCAGACAGGTCATTCTGACGGCACGAAAGATTTTGTGCTGACATTAAGATCAAAAGTCTGTTTGAAGAACAGGATGATAATCCAAAAGATGTCTTATCAAAAAGTGATGAAGGATCGTCAGTGGAAGAACACGATGACGTAAGTAAAAATGCAGAAGATATCAGCCGGAAAAAGAAAAGTCATAAAACAGGAATTTGCATGGATGGGCAGGAAGTATTTAAATTTGCGGTCAGAAAAGTACCGGAGCTGACAGAAGAGCTTTTAGAAAAGTCGGGACTGAAAATTGCAGATATTGATTTTTTTATTTTGCATCAGGCGAATGAAAGGATTGTGAAAGCGGCGGCAAAGAAATTAAAAGTCGATATGAGCCGTTTTCCGATAAATATGGAAAATTATGCAAATACATCTGCCGCATCGATTCCGATCCTTTTGGATGAACTTGTTCAAACGGGAAGATTGAGAAAAGGTCAAAAAATATTGCTTGCCGGATTTGGTGCAGGGCTGACATGGGCTGGAAGTATTTTAGAATGGTAAATCTCTTTGAGAGATCAAACGAAAACAAATTGTGGATAAAAAATAAAGTAAAAGAGAAAAGAAAGGAAGAAATTATCATGACAGAGAGAATGAAAGAAATCGTAGCAGAGGCATTGAATGTAGAAATCGAAACTTTAAAAGAGGACACATCATTTAAAGAAGATTTGGGGGCAGATTCACTTGATCTTTTTGAATTGGTGATGGCGTTTGAGGAAGAATTCGGAGTAGAGATTCCTTCCGAAGATCTGGAAAAGATCACAACGATCAAAGATGCGGCGGCATATATGGAGGCTCACAAAGAGTAAAAAATAAAAAACCGGATATAAAAAATGAAAATAGAAACAAAGAGGCCGATAATAAAAAAGAAAAAAGTATCAGGAGAAAGTATTGTCAAAATGAAAACAGAAATAACGGAACTTTTGGGAATTGAATATCCGATCATTCAGGGCGGGAGGCATGGGTTGCAGAATATCATCTGGCAGCGGCAGTATCCGAGGCAGGCGGTCTGGGAATTATCGGAGCGGCAAGCGCTCCTCCTGAATGGGTGAGAGATCAGATACAAAAGGCAAAGAAGATGACAGATAAACCTTTCGGAGTCAACATTATGCTTATGAGTCCGTATGCAGATGAAATTGCAAAGGTAATTGTGGAAGAAAAGGTAAAAGTTGTTACAACACGAGCCGGTTCTCGGAAAAATATATGCAGATGTGGAAAGAAGCGGATGTAAAAGTGATTCCGGTTGTTGCGTCTGTTGCACTTGCAAAGAGAATGGAACGCTGTCATGCCGATGCGGTTGTCGCAGAAGGAACGGAAGCAGGAGGGCATATCGGAGAGGCATCAACAATGACTCTTGTACCGCAAGTTGTAGATGCGGTAAAGATTCCTGTCATTGCGGCAGGAGGAATTGCAGACGGAAGAGGGATTGCGGCTGCATTTATGCTCGGAGCAAAAGGAGTTCAGATGGGAACGGCATTTATCGTAACAGAGGAATGTCAGGTTCATGAGAATTATAAAAATGAAATTATAAGGGCAAGAGATATCGATTCAAAAGTTACCGGAAGATCATGCGGACATCCGGTGCGGACGCTTAGAAATCAGATGACGAAACTGTATCTGCAAAAAGAAAAAGAGGGCGCGTCTTTTGAAGAGCTGGAAGCATTGACACTTGGCGGTTTAAAAAAAGCAGTCGTTGAAGGTGACGTAAAAAACGGAAGCCTGATGGCAGGACAGTCGGCAGGACTTGTCACAGAGAAGATGACATGTGAAATGCTGATCCGAAAGTTAGTAAAAGGAACAGAAAAACAAATCAGAGGAAGTGTATTTTATGAGTAAGACTGCATTTATTTTTCCGGGTCAGGGCGCACAGACAGCCGGAATGGGAAAAGATTTCTATGAGAACAGCAGGACGGCAAAAGACATATTTGATATGGCGTCTGAATTATTGTCGCTTGATATGCGGAAGTTGTGTTTTGAGAAAAATGATCTTCTTGATAAGACAGAATATACACAGGCGGCTTTGGTAACTGTCAGTATGGCAGCAGAGCATGTATTAAGAGAATGGGGGATGACTGCGGACGTTACAGCGGGATTGAGCTTAGGCGAATATTGCGCGGCAGCATCGGCAGGAGCATTTTCTACAGAAGACGCAGTTCTGATGGTGAGAAAACGCGGGATTTTTATGGAAGAAGCCGTTCCCGCAAACAAAGGGGCGATGGCGGCTGTAATCGGACTTACAGGCGCTCGGACAGAAGAAGTATTGGAAAAGATTCCGAATGTATGGATCGCAAATTATAACTGTCCCGGTCAGTTGGTGATCACAGGAGAAAAAAGCGCAGTGGAAACAGCGGGAAGTAGCCTGAAAGAAGCAGGAGCAAAGAGAGTTATTTTATTGAATGTGAGCGGTCCGTTTCATTCTCCGATGATGGAAACTGCAGGACAACAGCTTGCGCGTGTTTTGGAGAATGTCAGGCTGAATCAACCGGTCATTCCTTATGTATCGAATGTGACTGCGGATTTTGTGGGAGAAACAGGAGAGATTAAGGATCTTTTGATACGGCAGGTATCATCTCCTGTGAGATGGCAGCAAAGTGTGGAAAAACTGATCGCCGCAGGGGTAGATACATTTGTGGAGATCGGACCGGGAAAGACATTGTCTGGATTTATACGGCGGATTGACAGAAATGTAAAATGTTTCAATGTCGGTACATGGGAAGAAGCAGAAAAAGCGGCAGAACAGTTATGTTAAAGCGACAGAAAGTGGAAGGAAAATGATGTTAAAAGGGAAAATTGCAGTTGTAACCGGGGCATCCCGGGGGATCGGCAGAGCGATCGCGGTGAAACTTGCGGCAGAAGGCGCAGTCGTGATCATTAATTATAACAGGTCGAAAGACGAAGCTGAAAAAGTAAAAGAGCAGATTGAAGCGTCGGGAGGACAGGTAAAACTGATTCAGTGTAACGTAGCTTCTTTTGAATCATGCGAAAAGATGTTTGAAGAGGTTATGAAAGAGTTTGGAAGAATTGATATTCTTGTCAACAATGCGGGAATTACAAAAGACGGTTTGCTTATGAAGATGTCGGAAGATGATTTTGATGCGGTCGTAGATACAAACTTAAAGGGGGCGTTTCACTGTATACGCTTTGTTTCAAGAGCAATGATACGTCAAAGAAGCGGAAGGATCATTAATATCTCTTCGGTGTCCGGGGTACTTGGAAATGCAGGTCAGGCAAATTATGCCGCATCTAAGGCAGGGGTGATCGGTCTGACAAAATCAGCGGCGAGAGAACTTGCAGGAAGGAAAATTACAGTAAATGCAGTCGCGCCCGGATTTATCCGGACGGAAATGACAGCGGTTCTTTCGGAAAAAGTGAAAGAAAAGGCAGTTCTGCAAATTCCGATGGAGCGATTCGGAGAGGCGGAAGATGTGGCGCAGGCTGTTGCGTTTCTTGCATCAGAGCAGGCCGGATACATTACCGGGCAGGTGCTTTGCGTAGACGGAGGCATGGCGATGTAATTATAATCGCTCCGCTTGAAAAGGAGGAAGTATGAAGAGAAGAGTTGTTGTAACCGGTCTTGGAGCTGTTACTCCGATCGGAGATACAGTGGATGTTTTTTGGGATGAGATTAAAAAGGAACTGTCGGAATCGGACCGATCACTCAATTTGACGTTTCTGATTATAAAGTGAAGATCGCAGCGCAGGTAAAAGGATTTGATGCAAGAGAACGGCTTGATTTTAAATCTGCAAAACGAATGGAATTGTTTACACAATACGCGGCGGCAGCAGCGAAAGAGGCGTTTGAAGATGCCGGAATCGACATGGAAAAGGAAGATCCTTACAGGGCAGGCGTGATCGTCGGATCCGGTGTGGGAAGCTTAAAATGTGTGGAAGATAATTATGAGACGATCCTAAAGAAAGGGCCGAACAGAGTTCATCCGCTGATGGTTCCGCTGATGATTTCAAATATGGCGGCGGGAAATATTTCGATCCGGCTTGGACTTCGGGGAAAATGCACAAATGTCGCGACGGCATGCGCCTCCGGTTCACATTGTATCGGAGATGCTTTTCGGGCAATTCAGTATGGTGATGCAGATATCATGGTTGCAGGAGGAGCGGAGAGCGCGATCTCTCCGACAGGTCTGGCAGGATTCACGGCGCTTACGGCGCTTTCTACATCAGAAGATCCGACTTGTGCATCAAGACCGTTTGACAAAGACAGAGATGGATTTGTCTTGGGAGAAGGAGCAGGCATTATTGTTTTGGAAGAACTGGAACATGCGAAGGCAAGGGGCGCAAAAATATACGCAGAGCTTGCAGGGTACGGAGCAACGGCGGACGCATGGCACATCACATCACCGGCAGAAGACGGAGAGGGCGCCGCAATGGCGATGAAGCTTGCAATGCGGGAAGCAGGCGTACGGGCAGAGCAGATCGACTATATTAATGCACATGGAACAAGCACGCATCACAACGATCTGTTTGAGACAAGAGCAATACGCAGCGCACTTGGAAGCGCGGCAGATCAGGTTGTCGTTAACTCAACGAAATCGATGATCGGTCATCTTCTCGGAGCGGCAGGCGGAGTTGAGTTTATCGTATGTGTAAAAAGCATTCAGGACGGATACATTCATCAGACAATGGGAACAAAAAATGTCGATCCCGAATGTGATCTAAATTATGCGGTAGGCTCACCGGTCAAGAAGGATGTAAACTATGTATTGACAAACTCACTGGGATTCGGAGGTCATAACGCTTCTCTTCTCGTGAAAAAATATGAAGATTAAGGCGGGGTGCAAAAATGAAGACAGAACAGATCCTTCAGTTGGTAGAAGCTGTGTCGGGATTCGGATTGGACGAATTTGAATACGAAGAAGACGGAGTAAAGCTGAAGTTGAAAAAAGGCGGAAACGTCTGCACATCAGTATCGGCAGAAACGGCAGGAAGAACAAAGACAGAAGCGGAGATTGCAAGAACAGAAGAAAATGCGGAAGTCTTATTAGAAGGCAAAATAGTGAAAGCTCCGCTTGTCGGAATTTTCTATGCGTCGCCGGAAGAAGGAGGAACTCCTTTCGTGCAGGCAGGAGACAAAGTAGAAAAGGGAACGGTTCTCGGGATCGTGGAAGCGATGAAGCTTATGAATGAGATCGAAAGTGATTTTGAGGGAACGATAGAAGAGGTTCTTGTCGAAAACGGAGCGGCGGTAGAATACGGACAGCCTCTTTTTGTCATCAAATAAAGAACGATACAAAAACGGCATAGTAAAAATATCAGGGAGGCAGAGTACGGAGATGGAAAGAGAGACAAAGAAAAGCTTAAATATAGAACAGATCCAGCAGATCATCCCGCACAGGCATCCGTTTTGCCTGATCGACAGGATCGAAGATTATGAACCGGGGGAATTTGCCATAGGCTATAAAGCGGTAACATATACGGAAGAATTTTTTAAAGGCCATTTCCCGAATAAACCGGTTATGCCGGGGGTACTTATTGTAGAAGCGCTTGCACAAACAGGAGCAGTGGCGATTTTAAGTACGCCGGAAAATAAAGGAAAGATTGCATTTTTCGGAGGAATACAAAACTGCCGGTTTAAAGGAATGGTATTTCCTGGCGACGTGTTGAGATTAGAGACAAAGATTATTCGTCAAAAAGGTCCGGTAGGAATCGGAAAAGCGGTTGCAAGTGTGGACGGTAAAGTAGTAGTAAGCGCAGAATTGACGTTTATGGCAGGAGAATAGATTTATGATCGAAAAAATATTGATCGCAAACCGTGGCGAGATTGCGGTTCGGATTATTCGGGCATGCAGAGAAATGGGAATTGAAACTGTGGCAGTCTATTCGGAGGCTGACAAGGAGGCTCTTCATACCCAGCTTGCGGATGAAGCAGTCTGTATCGGTCCGGCGCAGGCATCGGAAAGTTATCTGAATATGCAGAATTTGATCAGCGCAGCGCTCGTTTCGGGAGCAGATGCGATTCATCCCGGATTCGGATTTTTATCGGAAAATGCAAAATTTGCAGAACTTTGCGAACAGTGCGAGATTACCTTTATCGGTCCTGATTCTAAAGTGATCGGTAAGATGGGAAATAAAACAGAAGCAAGAGCAACAATGATCGCGGCAGGGATTCCGGTTATCCGGGGGACAAACGGAGCGGTTTTAGATCTGGAAGAAGGGAAAAAAGAAGCGGCGCGCATCGGATATCCTGTGATCATTAAAGCCGCCTTGGGAGGCGGAGGAAAAGGGATGCGGACAGCGCAAAGTGAAGAAGAGTTTGAAAGTTGTTTTGTGACGGCGCGCAAAGAGGCGGAAAAGGCATTCGGAGACGGAACAATGTATATCGAGCATTTTGTGGAGCATCCTCGTCATATTGAATTTCAAATCCTTGCAGATTCATATGGAAATATAGTTCATCTCGGAGAACGGGATTGTTCGATACAGAGAAATCATCAGAAGATGATCGAAGAGTGTCCATGCGCCGCGTTGTCAGATGAACTTCGTAAAAAAATGGGCGAAACGGCGGTAAAGGCCGCAAGGGCCGCAGGCTATACAAACGCCGGAACAGTAGAGTTTCTGTTGGAAAAAGACGGTACATTTTATTTTATGGAAATGAACACAAGGATACAGGTGGAACATCCGGTAACGGAGTGCGTAACCGGGATCGATCTGATCAAAGAGCAGATACGGATCGCAAACGGCGGGGAACTTACTTTCAGGCAGGAAGATATCAGGATGACAGGTCATGCGATCGAATGTCGGATCAATGCGGAGATACCGGAGCGCAATTTTATGCCGTCAGCCGGAAGAATCACAGATCTGCATCTTCCGGGAGGAAACGGGATCCGTGTAGATACGGCTGTTTACAGCGGATGCGAGGTGCTGCCTTATTATGATTCCATGTTGGCGAAACTGATCGTTCACGGGAAAGACCGTCGAGAGGCGGTAGATAAGATGAGGAGCGCTCTGGGAGAAATTATTATAGAAGGAATCGGAACGAATGTCGATTACCAGTATGAGATTTCGGAAAACGAGGATTTTATATCAGGAAAGACAGATGTGGATTTTATTCGGAGGCTGAGTAGTGAAACTGCATAATATGTTTAAAAAGACCGTAGGGAAAGAACATGGAACATCGAAAAATACAAAAGTAAGAAATGTTCCCGAAGGATTGCTGAAAAAGTGCAATAAGTGCGGCGCGGCTATTTTGGCAGAGGATGCCGTAAATAACAATTATATTTGTCCGAAGTGTCACGGATATTTCAGGATGCATGCAGGACGGCGGATCGAGATGATCGCAGATCCCGGAACTTTTGAAGAATGGGATGCAAAGATGAAGTTTGAAAATCCTCTGGAATTTAGCGGTTATGAGGAAAAAGTACGAAGATTAAGGGAACAGACCGGACTTGACGAAGCGGTCGTTACAGGGAAAGTTATGGTCGCGGGCCATCCGGCGGTGATCGGAGTATGTGACGGACGTTTTATGATGGCGAGCATGGGCGAAGTGGTCGGTGAGAAGATCACAAGAGCGATAGAACGGGCTACGAAAGAAAATCTTCCGGTTATTTTGTTCGCATGTTCTGGAGGCGCAAGGATGCAGGAAGGGATCGTTTCTCTTATGCAGATGGCGAAAACGGCGGCTGCGCTGAAACGGCACAGTGAAAAAGGGCTTCTGTATGTGAGCGTTTTAACAGACCCGACGACAGGAGGAGTAACGGCAAGCTTTGCCATGCTTGGAGATATTATTCTGGCAGAGCCGAATGCGCTGATCGGGTTTGCAGGACCGAGGGTGATCGAGCAGACGATCGGAAAGAAGCTGCCGAAAGGATTTCAGAGGTCGGAGTTTTTGCTCGAACATGGATTTGTAGATCGGATCGTAGAGCGGTCGGAAATGAAAAGCGTTCTTGCGCGTATTTTGCATATGCATGACCGTACAAAAGAAAAAACAGAAGAAAGTACCGGGGAAACCGAAAAGATTGAAAGCACTACACAAGAAGATACTATGCCAAAACAGGTGCGGTCAAAAGGCGGAATAAGCGCGTGGGAAAGAGTTCTTCTTTCAAGAAAAACAGACCGTCCGGTCGGAACAGACTATGTGAATATGCTGTTTTCTGATTTTATGGAATTTCATGGCGACAGGCTTTTTAGAGACGATCCTGCAGTGGCAGGAGGAATTGCAATGTTCGGGAACATTCCGGTCACGGTGATCGCTCAGGTGAAGGGAAAGACGACGAAAGAAAATGTGACACGCAATTTTGCGATGATGTCTCCGGAAGGATATCGGAAAACATTACGATTGATCCGGCAGGCAGAAAAGTTCGGACGTCCGGTGATCTGTATCGTAGATACTCCGGGAGCATTTTGCGGACAGGAAGCAGAAGAGCACGGACAGGGAGAAGCGATCGCTTCAAACTTATATGAACTGTCCTCGATAAAAGTTCCGATCGTTTCGGTACTGATCGGGGAAGGCGGAAGCGGAGGAGCACTGGCTCTGGCTGTGGCAGATGAAGTGTGGATTCTGGAAAACTCTGTCTATTCGGTTCTTTCTCCGGAAGGATTTGCAAGTATACTCTGGAAAGACAGCAAGCGTGCGTCAGAAGCGGCGGAAGTGATGAAACTGACGGCGGATGATCTGAAATGCTTAGGGATAGTGGAACAGGTGATCAGAGAACCGAAGTCGTATACGTCACAGACAATGGCTGGGGTATGTGAAGAATTAAAAAACATGCTCAGCGTTTTTTTGAAAAAATACGGATCTATGGATGAAAGACAACTGCTGAATCATCGATATGACAGATTTCGTAAAATGTAAAAAGTGCTTCTTTTCCGAACAAAGTGTGTGCTATAATATAGGTTACGAAAATGCAGGCGCAAGAAGCGTCGGTTATGGAACACAATATATGGAAAAGGAGGAGGTCCGATGGATGCGTACAGAACAATTAATGATACGCTTGTAAATCTGTTTAATGAAATATGGGAATTAGAAAAAGAAGCGATCATAACCGAAGAATTTAAAGACATTACAAATAATGATATGCATATCATAGAAGCAATCGGATTATCCGGTGAAAATACAATGTCATCCGTAGCTAAGAAGCTGAAGATCACGGCGGGGTCTCTCACAACTGCGGTCAATGCGCTTGTCAGAAAGGCATATGTGAAGAGGGAAAGAAGTGAAGAGGACAGACGGGTCGTATATATAGCGCTTACGGAAAAAGGAGAGAAAGCTTTTTATCATCACGAGCAGTTCCATCGTCAGATGACCAACGCCGTGATAGAAAAGCTGGATGACGAAGAAATTGACGCACTTGTAAAAATGCTTAAAGATATTTCTGCATTTTTCAGAAGTTATCAGTCATAACACAGGAAAACGGAAATCTGATAAGGCGGGATTTGTGGTATGGATGAATTTATTTTTATTTTGGAATTGATCGGAACAGTAGCGTTTGCTTCTTCGGGAGCAATGATCGCCATAGAAAAAAAGATGGATATTTTCGGGGTAAATGTGCTCGGGGCGACAACTGCGGTAGGTGGCGGGATCATGCGGGATATCATACTCGGATTGACGCCGCCGGGGGCGTTTTCGCATCCGGTCTATGTTCTTGTGGCGGCGCTGACATCGACGATTCTTTTTGTGATCGCATATGCGAAACCGACGGCTTTTGAGTCTCGGGTAAAGACAGATTATTATGATAAGCTGATGTTCTGGTGCGATACGGCAGGACTTGGAATATTTACAGTAGTGGGGATACAGGCGGCGGTGCGGGCCGTCGGCGGGGAAAATGTGTTTTTCTTTGTATTTATCGGAACGCTTACAGGAGTAGGAGGAGGGGTGCTTCGTGATATTATGGCAGGCGAGACTCCGTATATTCTTGTAAAGCATATTTACGCATGCGCTGCGATTGCGGGAGGAATCGTCTGTGTAGTCGGAAGAACGGCATTCGGAGAAGCTTACGGTACGATATTAGGACTGGCGGCAACGGTGCTGCTCCGTTTTTTGGCAGCTCATTTCAGGTGGAATCTGATGCGTGTATCATAAGGTTTTTCATCTCGGAAAATAGCCGGATGATAAGAAAATTACAGTGAAGGCGGACTGAAATTACAGCAAGAATGATAAAAATTTGACGTTTTCTGAAAAATGAGGTACAATCCCCTATGAAACTTTTTGATTTGGGTTGAATAAGTGATACTGAACAGGATTAGAGAGCGGTATCGGAAATACTTGGTTGTATTATTTTAGGAGGGAACAAGTATGGCAGTAAAGAAAACAACTTCGACATCAAGGGCAGCGGCTAAAATAGCAAATGCGATCAAAGCGGAGCCTGCAAAGGCGGCTAAAACAGCGGCGAAAGCAGTAAAGGAAGAAGAGAAAACAGCTGTGAAGGCAGAGGAAAAGGCAGAAGTGAAAGCTTCTGAAAAAGCTCCTGTAAAAGCAGAGCCGGAAAAGAAAGAAGCAGCGAAAGCGATTGAGACAAAGAAAGACACAACGAAAAAGCTTGAGACAAAAGCGGCAGTTTTGGTAGATACACCGGAGACAGAAGAGAAGGCAGCTGTAAAAAAATCAGTAAAAGCTCCGGCAAAGGCAGAGAAAAAAGCGCCGGTGAAAAAGGCGGCATCTAAGAAAGCGGAACTGAAAACAGAGATGTTTCTTCAGTTTGCGGGAAAAGAATATACAGACAAAGAGATTTTTGACAAAATAAAATATGTTTGGTCAAAAGTTTTGAAAAATAAAGTCGGCGATATGAAAGATGTTAAGATCTATCTGAAGCCGGAAGAGTCAGCAGCTTATTATGTAATTAACGGCGATACGACAGGTAAAGTCGATCTGTAAAAGTCTGCTATCCTCTCTGTAGCGGGATTGCCCCGGCAGGGAGGTTTTTTATTTATATGAGGAGAAAGGAAGGCGTATGGCATGAGCGAAAATACGAAAAGTAAGATGACGGAGAAGAAAGAAGAAAGGAAACGGCTTGAACAGCAGATCCGTTTTATTATTGAAGCGGACAAAGTGAAAAGCGTTTTTCGGCAGACATATCTTGCCGACGGAAGCCGGAAAGAAAACGATGCGGAACATTCATGGCATCTGGCATTGTCTGCGATACTTTTGAAAGAGCATATGGACGCGCCTGTTGATCTGATGAAAGTGATCGTCATGGTACTGATCCATGATCTTGTCGAGATAGATGCGGGTGATACTTATGCATACGATTCCGAGGGCACCAAGTCAAAAAGAGAGAGGGAGTTAAAAGCGGCAGAGCGTATTTTCGGTATTCTTCCAAAAGATCAGGGAACGTATTTCAGAAGTTTGTGGGATGAATTTGAAGAATATAGTACAGAGGATGCAAAATTCGCTCATTTGCTCGATAATTTCCAGCCGCTTTTATTAAATGACGCATCAGACGGGAAAAGCTGGGCAGAGCATGGCGTGCATAAGGCTCAGGTGTGTAAGCGAAATGAGCGGATTGCGGATACGTCGGATATCGTATGGGAAAAAATGCTTGAAATTATGGATAAACATGTTGAGAAAGGAAATTTGAAAAATGTATGAGCGGGAAACAGAGCGGCTGCAAAAGATGATTGAAGAAAGTGAAAGTATCGTTTTCTTCGGCGGAGCGGGAGTTTCGACAGAAAGCGGAATACCGGATTTTAGAAGTGCGGATGGGATTTATCATCAGAAGTATCGTTTTTCACCTGAACAGGTTGTAAGTCATACGTTTTTTATGAGGTATCCTGAAGCATTTTATGAATTTTATAAAGAAAAAATGATGATTCTTGATGCAAAGCCGAATGCGGCTCACCTGAAATTGGCAGAACTGGAACGGGCGGGAAAACTTACGGCTGTCGTTACGCAGAATATAGACGGTCTGCATCAGTTGGCAGGAAGTAAGCGAGTGTATGAACTGCATGGCAGCATTCACAGAAATTATTGTATGAACTGCGGGAAATTTTATGATGCACAATATGTCAAAAAAAGCGAAGGTGTTCCGAAATGCTCCTGCGGGGGCGTCGTGAAACCAGATGTTGTCCTTTATGAAGAAGGTCTTGATGAGGAGACGATCCGGGGCACTGTGGAGGCGATCGCGTCTGCGGATATGCTGCTTATCGGAGGCACGTCTCTCGTAGTTTATCCGGCAGCAGGATTTATCGATTATTTCAGAGGAAGCCGTCTTGCGGTGATCAATAAATCAGAAACGGCAAAAAATATCCGATCAGAACTGACGATTTCAGCTCCGATCGGAGAAATATTAAGCCGGATAAAAGTGTGATCAGTCAGATTCCCATCGTCCGGATGCGCCGCATGGGAGGACAAGTCCCGAATCAGTGACAGGAAGTCCGATTTCCTGCGACTCTACATGGCCGTTCCATGGCTTTAGTTCTGTCGAGATCATATACGTAAGTACAGCGGGTGCAAGCCCTGTCGTATAGGAATTGACAAGGAAAAAAAGGGCGTCTTTAGACAAGATCTTTGTGCAAAGTTTGATGAGCGGGTGGATCATATCTTCGATCTTCCATATTTCGCCTTTCGGACCGCGGCCATAAGACGGAGGATCCATGATGATCGCGTCATAAGTATTGCCGCGGCGGATCTCCCGTTCGACAAATTTTACACAATCATCGACAAGCCAGCGGATCGGAGCGTCTTTCAGCCCGGAAGACACTGCGTTTTCTTTCGCCCAGCCGACCATGCCTTTTGAGGCGTCCACATGGGTGACATGCGCTCCGGCGGCCGCTGCCGCAAGAGTTGCGCCGCCTGTATAGGCAAAAAGATTCAAAACTTTTACCGGGCGTCCCGCGTTTCGGATCTTTTCCGAAAACCAATCCCAGTTTGTCGCCTGTTCGGGAAAGAGTCCGGTATGTTTAAAACTAAATGGTTTCAAATTAAATGTAAGAGATCCATAGTGAATCTGCCACTGCTGAGGCAGACTGAAAAATTCCCATTCCCCGCCGCCTTTTTTACTGCGGTGGTAATGGCCGTTCATCTGTTTCCATCCTTTATGATTCTTTTTCGTGTTCCAGATTACCTGAGGATCGGGGCGAACAAGAAGATAATCTCCCCATCGTTCCAGTTTTTCTCCGTTAGAACAATCTATAACTTCATAATCTTTCCAGTTGTCTGCAATCCACATAATAATATCCTTTCTCCATACAGTGTGTGCGAATATAGCTATAGTTTACCACAAGCATGTACAACAGGAAAGCATAAAACAATCTAAATTGTAACAGTTCAGCCATGCAGCGCGGTTTTACGAATGCACAGGCTGAGCTTTTACTGTCTGTGGATTTCGTCAACTTGAATTTTCAAAGTGAAATACGGCATGATTCATGATACAATATAAAATAAGAAATAAAATTTTGAGGGAGATGTCTTATGGTGAAAATGACAGTAGATGCAATGGGAGAGCACTGTCCGATTCCGGTAGTGAAAACAAAAAAAGCGCTTGGAAAATTACAGGGAGCAGGACAGATAGAAGTGCTTGTAGATAACGAGACGGCAATGAAAAATGTCATGAAGATGGCAAAAAGCAGCGGCGCGTCAGCGGAATCGGAAAAGATCAGCGACCGGGAATACAAAGTGATGATTACGGTAGAAGAGAAGAACGCGGCTGTATCAGAAAGCGATCAAAAAGGACAGACCGCAGGAAAAGAAAGCCGGGCGCAGGCAGAAGGCGGGGGGAAAGAAGCAGGCGAATCGGATCACAATCCGGCAGCAGAAAATGGAAGTAACAGTAGTGCGCAGGGGATGAACAAAGTGCAGTTATCATCTGCGGGATGCGCGACATGTATCGGAACGGTCGTTGCGGTTTCTTCTGATAAAATGGGAAGCGGAAATGATGAGCTGGGCGCAGTTTTAATGAAGAGTTTCTTTTTTGCGGAGACGCAGCTTGATACGCTTCCGGATAAAATCCTTTTTTACAACGGAGGCGCGAAACTTACGGTGGAAGGTTCGGACTGCCTAGAAGATATCAGGATTTTGGAAAAAGAAGGCGTCGAGATACTGACGTGTGGCACATGTCTTGACTTTTACGGATTAAAGGAAAAACTGGCAGTCGGAGCAGTGACAAATATGTATACGATTGCAGAAATTCTTCAAAACGCAGTCAGCGTTGTTTCTCCGTAACGACAGGAGAAGGACATAAGGAAAAATATTTATTATGGGTGAAAAAGAAAGAATGGCAAAAAGTATAAACGGATAGATAAAAGTGTAAGGACAGTATTGCAAAAGTTTGATACAATACGATAACAGCTCATAGGAAAGCGGCATGTTTTGTCCCGAAATGCAGCTTTTGAGTTGAGTAAGTTTACATGGGGAAAAGGAAAACAAAAATACAGATATCCCCTACATAATAAGGAGGTATTAAGACAAATGAAAAAGACCAAAAAACTGGTAATGTCATGGCTGCTTGCCTTTTGCTGTGTCATCACTTTGGTTGCGCCGTCTGTCGTAAATGCGGCAGCAGATGATTTCGAGATCATCGATGATACAGACGCACGTTTTGTATATTCAGACGGTAATGCAAATAACGGCGGATGGGAATCGGCGGGAGCGGGCGACGCTTCCGTTACAGAGCACTGGAGCAACACGGCAGGCGCGACATTGGACATTACATTCAACGGAACAAAACTGGAGCTTTACGGTAAAAAAGCTGCAAATCATGCAATGTTCAGCGTGAGCATTGACGGAAGCGAGGCAGTAGAATGCGACGCCTATGCCGCAGTGACAGAACCGGAGGCAAAATTGTTTGAAAGCAAAACGCTTGCGGCAGGAAATCATACAGCTCATATCACAGTTTTAGAAAAAAGAAATGAAGCTTCTACAGGGACAGGAAGCGTTTATGGCGTACAGTTTGTGTATGCAAAAGCATTTGAGGCAGAGATTGCCGAGCCGGAATTTCCGGGATATACAGAAGTTGACGATGCTGTTTTTACAACAAATCATGAGCCCTTCAAGATCCAGTACGAGCCGGCAGGCGCTTGGACTGCGGGAAGCGGCAACGGAAATTTGTTTTATAACGGAACAGAGCATTACAGCGCAAAAGGCGTTGATGTGTCTTATGAGATGATCTTTACTGGAACCGGAGTAGAGATCCATGCCAGCAAAAATACAGTTCATATGAACTGCGACGTTTATATCGACGATGTGAAAGTCGGAGAACTGGCGGCACAAAATGCCGGAGCAATGCACAAACAGAAATTATTTGAGAAAAAAAGATCTTGCGAATACAAAGCATACGCTTCGTGTCGTTCCGAAAGAGGGAGAAAGCATTGAAGGCAAAGTAATACAGCTTGATAAGATCGTTGTTTTTCACGATGAAATTACTGTGCCTGATTCGATCGTATTGAACCGGACGGAGCTGACGATGACACCCGGCGCTTCATCAGAGCTTACGGCGTCTGTCATTCCGTGGAATGCAAATGCGAAGCTTGTGTGGACAAGCAGCGACAGCAGTGTTGTAGAAGTAAACGATGGAAAACTGACTGCAAAAGAGATCGATGTGAAAAAGACAGTTACTGTCACAGCGGCAAGCGCTGAAGACAACAGTGTTTTAGCAGAAGCTAAGATTACAGTCGATCCGGCTCTGGCATTTATGAACGCATATGTAGGCAATGAAAAACTCTTAGAGACAGAGCTTGATTATGATAAGCTGAAAGCAGGAAACGGAAGCGTTTATAACGGAACAGCCTGGTTGAATGATGAACTGAATTCTAAAATTGTCGTGACGACAGAAAAAGACGTTCACAATGTTCAGGTTACAGCAAGTGATTTCAAGAATGAAAAGGGACAGGTTTTGTCAAAAGACAATATTGATATTAAATGGCTCAAAGAAATTGCGGCAAAAAAAAGAAGGACGTAACGCACAGGGGCAGACAAAAAATTATCCGGATGTGATCTACAAAGGCGGGAAGAAAGATATCGATGCACAAGATGTACAGTTTGCATGGGTAAATATCGCGATTCCGAAAGATACAGCGGCAGGAAATTATACAGGTACGATTACGGTTTCGGCGGACGAATTAGACAAGCCGTTCGAGCTTACGTACAACATCGAAGTGCTGAACCTTGTACAGCCGGCGCCGGAGGCAACAGAACTGCAAGTTTGGCAGCATCCGTTTTCAGTTGCGAATTATTATTTAGGTTTAGGTGAAAATCCGTCGGGCGGCATCACAAACGAGGTGCGGGAAGATTTCTATTTTACAGAAAAACATTTTAATTTGATGAGAGACTCGATCAAAGAGTATGTTTCGATCGGAGGTCATGACGTAGTTGCCAATGTCGTAGAAGAGGCATGGAATCATCAGTCATATTATAACGATCTTTCGATGGTAAAATGGACGAAGAAAGCGGACGGAACATGGGAATTTGATTATGATTGGTATGATGCATGGATCAATTTCATGATCGAGTGCAAAGTTTTAGATCCTGCAAACGGAATCGGACAGATCAAGTGTTACAGTATCGTTCCGTGGAACAATCAGATCGCTTACTATGATGAAGCGCAGGGTAAAGTAGTGAAAGAATCACACAATCCGGGAACTGCAAAGTGGAAAGAGATGTGGGAACCGTTCTTAAAAGATTTTATGGAACATTCCAAAAAAATGGGATGGTTTGACATCACTTATATTTCAATGGACGAAAGAGGGCTCGATCAGCTTGAACCAGCGGTTGAGATGATCGAATCAGTGAAAGACGAAGATGGAAACCACTTTAAGATCTCTTCGGCGCTGAACTATGCAGCTCCGGAATATTATGAGTTTACAGACCGTATCGATGATATTTCGATCAATCTCGGAAACACAGGAAACGTACAGCAGATGAACGATCTGTCAGATCACCGCAGAGACTTAGGTCTGACGACAACGATGTACACATGTACGGGAGATTATCCGAGTAACTTTATGATCAGTGATCCGGGCGACAACTATTGGGATATCTGGTACACGATGACATTAGGAACAGACGGCTATATGCGTTGGGCATGGGATAACTATGTATACGATATGCACGGCGATGCAACTTACCGTTACTGGGAGCCGGGCGACGGATGGTTCATTTATCCGATGGAAAGAGAAGCGGTAGGAGAGGACTTTAACGCTTCCTTCTACAGCACACCGCGTTATGAATTGTTCAAACAAGGTATCCGTGATGTGGCAAAAGCAAAATATCTGTTGAACAGTGAAAGCGCGACAGCAGAAGAAAAAACAGAATTGACAGATGTTGTAGAGCATTTGGCAAAACCGCAGAAAGGAACATATCAAGGTTCTGCGGTGGCGGCATCCGAAAAAGACCGTATGCTCGTTCATTCTGAAACAGAGCGCGCTTTAGATGCGACAAACGCGCTGGCAAGAAACGTTGCGGAGAGGGAGAACCCGAATCCGAAGCCGGAAAGCGCAGATAAAACAGCGCTTAATGCGGCGATTAAAGATGCAGAAGCTTTGAAAAAAGAAGATTACACAGCAGAAAGTTGGAAAGCGTTTGAGACGGCGTTGAATGCGGCAAAAGAAACAGCGGCTGATAAAGATGCAGCTCAGACAGAAGTAGACAACGCATTAAACGTATTGAATGCGGCAGTTGCTAAACTTGAGAAGGTGAAAGATCCGAATCAGCAGCAGCCGGTTCAACCACAGCCGGAGCAGACAAAACCGGATAAGACGACTCCTCAGACAGGAGATCGGACAAACGCAGCGCTTCTGTTTGGATGCGCAGTTCTTTCGGGAGCAGGTGTGTTCTTTGCATATCGCAGACGCAGAACAATAAAATAATCGTTTTCTAAAGTAGATTTCGGAAAACAGAGGAAAAGAACGAAAGAGTCGGAGACGGATCTTTCGTTCTTTTTGTAACGGTGGAGGGATGAAGTCCGAAAGATTCTTTTTTGGTCTGCTTTAGAAATCTACAAAACAGTTGTTAAACAGGTAGATTTGAGTCATAATAAAAACGACTATTATGGATTTTTTCGGAGGAAGAAGAGATGAGGAAGATGGAGAAGATTCATTTAACACAATTTGCAAAACACGGCGGCTGTGCTGCAAAAATCGGTCCTGATACGCTTGGGAAAGTGCTTGGGAGGCTTCCGAAGTTTCATGAGGACAACCTGCTTGTCGGTTTTGAAACTTCGGATGACGCGGCCGTATATAAGCTTTCGGACGATACGGCAGTGATACAGACACTGGATTTTTTTACGCCTGTAGTAGACGATCCCTATACGTTCGGACAGATTGCGGCTGCGAATGCGCTAAGCGACGTATATGCGATGGGAGGAGAACCGAAGATCGCGTTGAATATCGTCTGTTTTCCCGGGGAACTGGATCCGGATTATTTAGGGGAAATTCTGCAAGGAGGCGCGGAAAAGGTTCTTGAATCGGGAGCTGTCCTTGTTGGAGGACATTCGATACAAGATGACGTTCCGAAATACGGACTGTCGGTTATGGGACTTGTTCATCCGAATCGCATCTATAAAAACTTCGGATGTAAAAAAGGAGATGTTCTGATCCTTACGAAACAACTGGGAAGCGGAATCGTCAATACGGCGGTCAAAGCACAGATGGCTTCGGAAGCTGCCGGGAAAGAAGCGGTTGCCGTGATGACGCAGTTAAACAAAAAGGCAAGGGAAATACTGGACAAGTTTACGATCCATGCATGTACAGACGTTACCGGGTTCGGGCTTCTCGGACATTGCGGGGAAATGGCTTCGGCGAGCAGAGCGAAGATAGAGCTTTGGCCAAAAGATATCGCCTATATTGAAGGGGCAAAGGAATATGCGCAGATGGGACTTATTCCCGGGGGAGCATATCGCAACAGAAATCATGTCGCACAGCTTCTTGAAGCGGGAAATACCGATGAGATGTATGTAGATCTGCTCAGTGACCCGCAGACTTCCGGCGGTTTGCTGGCGGCAGTTCCGGAAGAAGAAAAAGATGCGATTTTGGAAGAATTTGATAAAGCACAGATGGAAACAAAAGTGTCGGTTGTCGGAAAAGTAATAGACTCCGAATGTGAAGAAGCAAAAATATATATCCGTTAATATAGGAGGAGAGACAAAATGATTTATCTGGATAATGCCGCTACGACTTTGCACAAACCAAAGGAAGTACAGGAAGCTGTTATAGCGGCGTTTGGGCAGATGGGAAATTCCGGAAGAGGGGCATCGGAGCCGGCGCTTAAGGCATTGGGAACAGTCTACGATGCAAGAGAAGCGCTGGCACGGCTTTTTCATGCCGAAAATGCGAGTGAGATTGTGTTTACCGCAAATTCTACAGAGGCGCTGAATATTGCAATCAAGGGAATACTTGATCCGGGAGATCATGTCATCACAACGGTGCTGGAACATAATTCCGTGCTGCGCCCGCTGTATGAATGCCGCAGGAAAGGTGTGGAGATGACAATTCTTACATGCGACGAATATGCTAACATTTCATATGAAGAGATGGAAAAGGCAGTCAGAAAAAATACACGGGCGATCATATGTACTCATGCGTCAAATATGACCGGAAATATGATCTCTTTGGAGAGTGTCGGAAAGATTGCGGCAAAGTATGGTATTCTCTTTATTGTTGACGCTTCCCAAACCGCGGGAGTATGGGAGATCGATGTACAAAAATATGGGATTTCCGTCCTTTGTTTTACCGGACATAAAGGACTGATGGGACCGCAGGGAACAGGTGGTATGTATGTAAAAAGCGGGGTAAAGATCCGTCCGCTTTTGTCAGGCGGCAGCGGGATAGATTCTTATAATATGCATCATCCGTCGCAGATGCCGGAAGCGCTTGAAGCCGGGACGCTGAACGGTCACGGGATCGCGGGACTTCGGGCGGCATTGTCATTTTTGGAAAGAGAAGGGATGGAACGCCTGCGGAAAAGAGAACTGGAGCTGATGCGCCGTTTTTATAACGGAGTCGCTGAAATTCCGAATGTGAAAGTGTACGGAGACTTTCGGACGGACAGAAGGGCAGCCATCGTTTCTTTGAATATCGGCGATTATGATTCGGCAGAGATAAGTGATGAATTAAGCGGCAGATATGGGATCGTTACGCGGCCCGGAGCGCATTGTGCGCCGTTGATGCATGAAGCGCTTGGAACAAAGATACAGGGTGCGGTCAGATTCAGTTTTTCCCATTATAATACGGAAGAGGAAATTGACGAGGCAATCCGCGCCGTAAAAGAGCTTGCTGAGGAATAAGAAGAACAGGCGCGGGGCAAGGTGTTATGGAATCATAAGAAACGGGGGAGAAGATGAAAAAACGAGAGAAAAAAATTGTGATCACTTTTCATACGACAACGGATGCGATGGCAATGGAACGGTACTGTAAAAAGAGAAAAGAACCGGGCAGACTGATTCCTGTTCCGGGTACGATCTCGGCCGGATGCGGACTTGCATGGTGCGTTCTGCCGCAAGAGAGGGAACATCTTTTGAAAGTGATGGAGGAGGGGGATATAACTCCGCAGGCTGTGCATGAATGTATGTTATAAAATATCACAGTTCTACCACAAAAGATTCACATAGGTTTGATATCGTCTTAAACAAATATATTGTATGAAATATGTGGAAATAAGATTAAAGTATATTGAAAAAGTATATGTCACAGATAGAGGGGAGTGCAGAAATCCACAGAAAGAATACAAAGTTAGGAGGATATCATTTTGATAGAAGTAAAAAATTTGGTAAAAAAATATGGAAATCATTTAGCCGTAGATCACCTGGACTTTCAGATTAAGCCGGGAATGGTTTACGGTTTTTTGGGTCCCAACGGTGCATAGATATATAGACAAAAATTGCTAAACAGCTAATGTAGATTTAGATAGTGAGGGTAGTGTATAAACACGTCCCTCTTTTTTAGATGTGTTTTGATTGTTTGAGATAAAGTCTAACAATCTTTTATGCTGGTCTGCAAAATTAAACTTAATTGTAATTTCGTTGTTTTCGTGGATATAGATTGTATCAATCAATTCAGCTAATATTCCACGGTTTAACTCGGTTATGTTCTTATGTTTCAAGAACATTTGTAGGTAAGGGTCATTATTGCCTACGCCTTTTGAGGAAAGCTCAATCTCGGCTTTAAGATTGACAATCGCATTTTTCATGCTGTCTGCCTTTGCTTCAAATTTGGCTTTCATTCTTACATATTCAGCTCTGGTAATCTCGCCACACTTCCAGTCCATATACAAATTGTCTATGACATTAGTAATCTTTTCAAGCTCATGTTCTTTGGTTTGTAATTGCTTTGTCAATCGCAAGGACTGGTTACATACAGCTTCTTGCTTATTGATTTCTGTGATTACCTCTGCCATGTTACAAACAAGAGAAATTTGTACTTGAATTGCATTGAGTACGGCTTCTGTCAAATCTTCTAATGAAATGCTATGACGGCTACACTTATCTTTATTTTTTAAAGCATAAGTAGAACACACATAATAAGTATATTCTTTGGTTTCTCCGTTTGCCATGTTCTTTTTGTTGGTTTTCTTTGTCATGCTCTTATCACAATCTGCACAACGTAGGAAACCAGAAAACAGATAGACATTTCTTTTTGTAGGAGCAGTACGGGTATCACGTTGAGATAAAGACTGTGCCATTTCAAAGGTTACTTTGTCAATAATAGGTTCGTGAGTATTCTCTACGATAAACCATTCACTCTCTGGCGTTGCTATCGCTTTATGAACCTTATAGCTGATTACTCGCTGTTTCCCTTGTACCATATCTCCGATATACATTCGATTACTTAAAATTCTAGCTATCGTTGAAATGCCCCACATACCGTCATTCTTTGCTTGATTAGGTGTTTTGAGGTTCAAGCCTTGACTGTGTTTGTAGTCCATAGGTGTAGGTACGCCTAATTCGTTCAAGTGTCTTACAATACCGATTTTACTCATACCGTCCTCTACATACCAGCGGTAAATATCCCGTACCACTTGTGCAGGGACTTCATCAATGATAAGGCAATTTTTATTTGTTGGGTCTTTCTTATATCCATAAGGAGCGAAAGCCCCGATAAACTCGCCATTACGACGTTTCATATTAAAGGTACGTCGAACATCATTAGAAGTTCTTGCTGAATAACGGTCATTCATCAATCCCGTAATCGGAACGTCCATACCGTCTGTAATCGACTCTGGATTTTTGTAAGTGTCAAATGACGGACTTCCCAGACAGATAAATCTTGTGTTATAAATTGGAAAAAGTTCTTCCAAATAATAACCTTGATCTGCATAATTTCTGAATGTTCGTGCTAATGTCTTGCAAATAATACAATTCACAAGACCAGCTTTCACATCATCAATCATGCGGATAAATTCAGTTCTTGCGTCATCAGTTGTACCGCTGATACCGTCGTCGATATAAATATCCACAAGGATATATTCTTCTTCAAAGAAATTTTCCAAGTATTCACGGATAATCTTTTTCTGGTTCGTAACACTTAAACTTTCGTCGTTGCCGTCGTCCTTTGATAATCGGATATATACGGCAATTCTCCATACCATGTGATTTTTGCTATTTGATTTTTTAACTTTTCTAACTCTCGGCATATTGATTTCTCCTATTAGAAAAGTCATTTATCACTCTTTTATTATACCATATTTCGCCCATTTTTTCAGTAACTTTTTAGGCTCTTGAAGTAATTTATCAAGCAAAAATCAAGCGTTGGAGCATCCTCGTTAAACACGACTTTTACAAGTGTTTTACCACATAAGAAGCAGTAGGGATTGTTTAATTCCTCTATGCAGGCAGATAGACGTTCTGTGTTGGAAAGAGCCTTGTCGGTATTGATTGACTTGACCGCTTCCAAATAATCGGAACATACTGTTGTCTGCTTATTTCCTAAATCATTCAATAGATATACCCCCTTTGCTTTGCTGTTTAGCAGTTTTTACTTATATATAAGCAGGCAGACGGCTTTGGAAAGCTCCGTTAGTATCTCAACTATTCCCATTCTTGTGGGCAGAACCGCACCATGCGGACGTATCATTATTCTGTGAGGATAGGTCATGGCAAAACGACTTTTCCAACAGTCGCTCTCGGATCACTGCGTGGGTCGCTCGCTTTCTTTTGGAAAGGTCGTGGCGTACAGTCCCCGTGGCTCGCTATCTCACAAACGTATCTGTCTGCTTTATTCAGTTGTCAAAGAGCTGTGGCGAAAGCGTGTTGCTTTCATATAAAAGCAGGGCAGAGCAGGAAAGAGGGGGACATTAAACCATGCTCTGCTAAAAACTGCTTATTCTTCTTCGATTTCTAAGGCAATATCAAACCCTAAAATCATTTTGATAAGTGCTTCTCGGATAAGTCCCTTTAACTCCATATCTACAACAATATAGACATTGCCGTATTCATCATAAAGTGGGCGCAAACAGCACTTTGATATGTACGGGTCATAAAATGCCAGTATCTTTTCAATCGCTTTTTCGTCCCCGTCCATTGCTTGCGAAAGCAAATAGTAGGACGGCTTCTTAAATGTTTGCTTCATTTTACTGCTTCTCCTTTAGTATTTTTTTCATAGTTTCCAAAGCATGATGTCGGTTTCTAAATACACCGCTTTGCGTAATCTTTTGTAAGTTGGCAATTTCACTTTCTGTCATTTCCAAGAAGTAATACATTAACAGAGTATTTCTCTTTCTTTCTGGAAGTTTTTTCAAGGCTTCTGCCAGCTCATCATCAAGGACACGAATATCAATGCCACATACTGAAAAGATTGTATAATCTGTTTCGTAGTCATCCCACACAGCAAAATTTTCAACGAAACTTTCTGGAAGTTCACAGAATGGAATTTCTTTATCTTTTCGTCGTTTCAATCCTTGTTGGTAGTCCTTAACAATATGTCGGACAACTTTCTTCAAACAACTTTCAAAACGGCATTGAACTGTTTTCTGGAAGTCAGACGGTTTCATCAATCTCACCCCCTTTCCACTATGATTTGAAAAGCGTTTATCCCTCTTTCCGCACCGAAAGGTGTGATTTAATGACCTCTTTTGAAAAAATTTAATTTTTTCAGGTATGAAAAAAGCCCGTACAAAACATATAGTTCTATACGAGCTTTAAATGTCTTATTAAATTTATTTTTTGATGTACTGTTGTTAGTTGGTGTTTGAGTGTATATGGTTGTACTTAAAGCTATTCATAATCTCTTAATCGTTCTACGATAGAGCGATTTCCTGCAAGTTTTTTATAGGATAGAAGAGGTGTTATCATACATATCAGCATGACAAGAATAATAGCACTGAATAAAGGAAACACTGGTACATTAAATGGAATCTCCATATAATTCATGGATTCAAAGCAAATATAAGTGATAACTGAACCAATCGTCAATGTAATAAATACAGAGAAAAGTGCATATAAAACCCCCTCTCGAATCAAAAGTTGATTTATCTGTTTTCTGGACATTCCAATGCTTTCCATAACAGAAAATGTTAATTTTCGATTCTGAATACTGCTTGCGATTGTATTTGCATAATTTAAAACTCCAACAAATAAAAGCAATAAAGCGATTATTGTACCTATCTCCATCATATTTCCCTGTGCTTCTTGAATTGTTTTCATATTCTCATATTGAGATTCAATGTGTAAGTCATTACTATATGGACTATCCTCTACAAGAGATGTAATCTTTTTTTTCTAACACTTCGTCATATTTTTGATTATAGTAAATATACATATTTAATGTTGTCGGCTTAGAAATCAGGCTATTTAAATAGTCTTGACTTACAATCAACGAAGCACCTATATCTCTTCCGCTGTACTGTGTGTGTCATACGACACAGCTTCAACGGTAATTTCATATTGCTTTCCTTGAAGATTAAAGAAAACTCGCTGATTCAAATATTCTTTTGGTATTTCAGAGCCTTCATATTGCACAATACAACTTTCTCCATTCAGAAAATCTTGTTTATCAATAGGATTATCCAGTGATTGATTTACATAATCAAATTGTTCTTCATCAATACCGATTAGCATACCATAATAGTTTGATGGATTCGCTTTATAATCTGCTTTAACATCTTCAGAAGATAAATAAGGTGTTCTGTCTATATAATTCGTTATCCACATATCAGAAAAACTGTTTAACACATACGGGAAAATAATAGGTGTTCCCTCTACAAGATGGAAGTCTTTAATGCCGTCCAGCTTTCTTATTTCTTCAACAAAAAGAATCCTCTATAGCTGGTTTAAGAGAATTTATATCCTCTGTGGTTTGTGTCTGGTTTTGAACAATAAAATCGGCGTTCCAGTAGTTAGGCAGTACCGTTCTTTCTCCCTGACTACTTATGATCGTTGTAAGGCAATAAAATACAGATAAACTTGTTGCCAGCGATAGTAAGACAACAACTGTTTTCTTTTTATCTTTCTTAAATTGTTCAAATGCCATTCTCCAGAAGAAAGCCCCTTTTTTTTTTTTATACCTTTTACCATTCGATATACATTCTCTATATTTTGTAGCTTCTACCGGTGTAACTTTTGTTGCAATTTGAATCGGCTTTTTCATTCCCAGAATAATAGAAAAAATAGTCACAACAATACTTACAATTAAAATCACTGGATTAAACTGCAATGTCATATTTCCAGTCGATATACCTAATATTCCGAGAATATAAGGAACTAATTTCATACATAAAATAATACCCAACAGATTTCCGATAAATATACCTAATATTCCGACAAGTATCATTTGCTTAATTATGAAACGAACAAGCTGTTTCTTTGTCATACCCAGAGATTGAAGCAATCCATAATATCGTATCTTTCCTGAAACAGACAGATACAAAATATTGTAAATCAGAAGATAGGCACTTAAACATATAACAAGAGCCAGACCGCATATACCAAGCAATAACTTAAATGAATTTTCGATATAACCTGTCGGTGCAAAGATTTGCCTGTCTGAGAAATCTAAAGATTTTTCTATGGACTGTATTGTAGTTGGAAAAACATAGTTACAGTTCAGTTTTATGCAAAGGATTCCATTATTTTTTAAATCATATCCCGTTTCGTCATAAAAGGCTTTTGACACAAATCCAGCAGATGTATCTCCATAACCGTCCCATATACCACTGATAACAAATTCGTCTGTATAAACACCTGTATTATTTTCATAAGTTAAAATAAGACTATCTCCGACAGACAGATTTTCATTTCCACAGGTTTTCAAAATATCTTTTGTAACCATCAATTCATTTTTATTTTGCGGATAGTGTCCATCTAATTTTGTTCTGGCAGGCGACATCAAATTATCCCAGAATACTTCATCACACCATAACAATCCAATTTCAACAGTCTTATCGTACTCTGTACTTTGGATAAATCCAGCATAGGATTCTATACCTACGCTCCGTATATTCTCGTTTTGCTGTAAAGTATTAAGTTGCTCTGATGTAAAACCGTTCATAGTTACAATATCATATTCAGCTCCATTTAAGCGTGTGTTCTGCAATCTACTCGAATTCAGATAAGTCATACCGATTGTAAATACACAGAAAAGCATAAATGCAGATAATATTATTGTGAAAAACAAAATTGCATATTGCTTCTTATTTGTTTTAACGCTGTTTTTTGCAAGTTTATTGATGATTGCCTCATTATTATTCGCTAACATGGAAATCACTTCCTTTAGTTGATATTTTTCCGTCCTCAATCTGAACAATTCTGTCCGCCATTTGTGCAATATCATTATCATGTGTAATTACAATCAATGTTTGTTGATATTGTCTACTTAACATTTTCAATAATCCGATTACATCATGACTGGTAGAAGTATCAAGATTTCCTGTTGGCTCGTCTGCAAGGATAATCGCAGGTTTTGTTGCTAAAGCTCGTATAATCGCTACACGCTGTTGTTCTCCACCAGACAACATTGCAGGGAGCATTTCTTGTTTATCCGAGATATTTAATGTTTCCAATAGTTCCTGAATAAAATCTTTATCAATTTGCGTACCATCTAACTCAAGAGGAAAAGTAATATTATCATACACATTCAAGTCGGGTATTAGATTATACTGCTGAAAAATAAATCCTACTTTTCTTCTTCTGAAAAGAGCAAGTTGTTCCGAATTTAATGTTTCAAGATTTAGTCCATCAACAATAACAGTTCCACTGCTGGGCGTATCTAATCCACCAATCATATGTAGAAGCGTACTTTTTCCACTACCTGATTTTCCGACGATAGAAACAAATTCTCGTTCAGCAACTTCAAAATTCACACCATCTAATGCTCTTACGGTCTGATTCCCTGTTTGGTAATATTTTTTTAAAGCCTGTGTTTTGACAATCACATTTTTCATAATCAAGTCCTCCTTATTTTTCTATCGGATAAAGAATAACGCTATCTATCTTTTCTGGTTCAAAAAAAGTTACTTTAAGTATCATACGATAAGGAAATGTTTGGTCTTTACCATTCAAATAAAACACATTTTCCCCTTTTTTCAAAAAAACACGCCATTTGTCAACCATGTTTCTTTGTAGTTTTCTTCAGAAGTTTGAGACAAGTAGAAAGAAGATAAAGGCTCTAATGTAGTTTTAACACCATTCTTTTCTTTTAATTCGCAACAAAACAATGCCCCCTCTTTTCCATATGTATCATAAGTATATTGCAAAGAAACATCTGTATCTTTCTTTGATGTAATAGAAAGAAAAATAGATTTATTTTCTGGGAGAATATTATCTGGTTCAGTCATACTCTTTATTTCCATTTCAACAGTTCCATCTTCTGAAATTTCTAATTTTTGAGGGTTTTGCAAGTCTTTTTGGTTATAAATAACCTTATCACTTGCTGTGCTCTTCGTTTGTTTATTTTCGTCAGTACTGGAGCTTTCATTCTGGCAACCGGTAAAAGCCAATAATAAAACGAACATTGTCAGAAATACCGTCGATTTTTTGATTCTCATGATTTCACCTCCTGACTTACATGATAAAGCATAAAAATCACAAACCAGTCACAAAAAAAAAATCACAAAACTGTGATTTTTCTTAATCCCGATTTGGAAGATATATTATAAACTTGCTTCCTTGTCCAATTTGTGACTGTACTTCAATATATCCATTTTGTAGCGTGATGATTTCTCTAGCTAAATATAAGCCAATACCGATTCCCTCTTTATCATGTACCTCTGGTTCTCGATAGAACCGAGTAAAAATAGTCGCTTGTCGCTCTGGTGCAATACCTTTTCCTGTATCCTCAATGCTGATTTTTTGTAAAAAGTTCTTGCCTGCACACAACAACATGAATATTTCCGCCAACTTCTGTATATTTTACTGCATTATCTAAAATATTAAAAATTGCTTCTGCTGTCCATTTTTTATCATGTTTTAGCATTAGCTGTTCATCATACTGCACATCAATCTTAATGTTTTTCTTATCTGCCTTTATTACTACGTTACTGATCGCCATAGCGAGAGTATCGGCAAGAAGGACATTTTGTTTTTGGATTTTAATTGTTCCAGTTTCAAGCCGTGACATTTTTACCATGCTTTGCAGAAGAAAATCCAACTTATCTATTTGACCGTTCATTTTTCTCATGTATTCTTGATTTTTCTTAAAATCTGATTCATCCGTCATTATCTCTAAATAGAGTTTTATATTAGCAATCGATGTTTTTGTTTGATGAGAAATATCAGACACTAGCTCTTTCAGTTTATCTTTTTCTTCTGAAATCTCTAAATTTTTATGAGTATACAGATGGGAAAGACGAACCAGCTTCTCATAAATTTTTTCCCACAAATCATCGTTTTCATAGGGAGTTGTTTTTAATTCTCCGTTTTTTAACATATAGTTTATAGTATTATCCAGTTTCTCTGTATATTCATAAACATCATGTTTCAAACGAACATATTTCCAAAGTGCAAAAAAGTAGTGATAAACACTAACGAAAAAATATTATAAAAATCATTACTTCCATATATAACCCATTCCATATACATTTGAAATATAAGAGTGTTCCTCGGTTTCAATCTTTTTACGCAATCTGTTGATATTTACTGCAAGAGTATGCTTGTCTGTAATTTGTACTCCCTCGTCCCATAAAGAATCTAATAAAACGGAATAGGTAAGTAGTTTCCCTTTATTCTCAATCAGTTTTTTTAAAATACGATATTCTGTGGGGAAAGTAAGCATTCATTTACTCCTTGTTGAACGATACCAAGTTCAAAATCTACTTTTAGAAAGCCATCATCATAAATATTCGCTTCTTGTGACTTTCTGGATAAGATTACATACACTTTTTTTCAGCAAAATTCTCATAGAAAAGGGCTTTGTCACATAGTCGTCTGCTCCAAGTTCATATCCATTTAAAATATCAGTTTCCAAATCCTTAGCGGATAAAAATAAAATCAATGTATTACTTCTAGCTTTTAACCATTTGCAAAATTGAAATCCATTACCGTCTGGTAAATTTATATCCAAAATTGCCATGTGAAAGGTATAACTATTTGCGTAGTTTTTTGCTTCTCACAAGTTCTAGCCCCCATAACCCGATAACCATTTTTTTCCAAAGAACAACAAATAGTATTATTTAATTCTATATCATCTTCCAACACAAGAATTGTATGCAAATTTATCACTCCTCGTACATATCATAATTATCTTAATTGTAATAAAAATCATAAACAAAATCCATATATTTTTGTGGGTTAAGCTAAAATAAAGTTACTGTGATCAGCATATCTGAATACAGTAACTTTGTTTTTTAGTAGTTTTGACCTTTTTCAATTAGTTGCTTGAAATGTTCTTTTTTCTTCTTTGGAAGTTGATTTAAAAATTCTTCCAGCCATTTTTTTTCTTCTTCTTCCAAAATCCCCTCGTCCTCATAATACTCTGGATATTCCAAATATATTTCATGTTCTCTTTCTTCTCGTTCTTCATCAGCTTGTGATAAGTCCATATATTTTCCAATAAGGAATTGAAGATATTGACTATACCCAAGAGAACTAACTAAATAAGTAATTCGTTCATAGTCTTTCAATGTCATTTCTCTTTTTCCAGTTAAAAGGTCATGGTCGTAAGAAGAACAAACTTCTAAAAATTCCTGTTCCTGCGTTTCTGATTTTTTCATTGTTCACGCTCCGTATTTACTAAAATTTTAAATTCTTGCTAACTACACAAATAAATTCTTCTGGACTGGGTATCTTATTTCCAAATAAGCGTTGAAATTCCGCTTGCTTGTTTGGGTCATCACTATTTCTAGCTTCATCAATAGCATACTGCATTTCTCTGCGAATTTCAGATACCGAACAGCCATTTGTTTTAGCCATTCTTTTTATAAGCTCTTTACTATCCTTTTTACGAAATCTTAACATATAGACATACCCCCCTTTGCATTTATATTCTTCCATATTTTAAACTTTTTAGCCTGAATATATCCTGAAAGAATTGTTCATTTATACAGAGTATTATATTACACTCTGCGAATGGTTACAATATAAAAAAGCAGGAAAGGAGAGGAAACTGTGGAAGTTGATTACAAAGCAATCGGACAGCGTATTAAAATTGCAAGAATTAAAAAGGGCGTAACACAAGAAACCGTTGCCGACCTTATAGACATTACGCCAGCACACATGAGTAATGTAGAAACAGGAAAAACAAAAGTCAGTTTACCAACCTTGATTGCGATTGCCAATGCACTTTCTGTATCAGTCGATACTCTTTTATGCGATAATGTGATTACTTCTAAAATCGTTTTTGAAAAAGAAGCAAAAGATATTTTGTCAGACTGTGATGAATACGAAGTACGTTTCTTAGTAGATTTAATGAAGTCTGCTAAAATAGCGTTTCGTAAAGACAAGGATATACGCAATCAATTTCAAAAATAACCGTAGCTGTAAGGCACATAAATGTGTGTTACAGACTACGGTCTTTTTATATCATTTATCCTACAATCTTCCAGTTACTATCCTTTTGTAACACAAGCTCGTACTGTGATACCTGCGTCGCTTTTTGTCTGAATATCCCGTTCTTTGTAAAGATAGGGTTTACCAATTCAGAATAAAGGTAGTCCCTGCCGATAGGTTCAATCACATTTCCCAATACATAGTAGGCAAGCTCTTTTTCTGTCGCTGTTGGGTACAGCTTAAAGAATGTTTCCAGAAAAGCGGTAGCGTCATTTACCGTATCAGCGTCCACGCTTGCGTCTGCTTCTGGTGTCTTAGGCTCATAGTCTGATTTTTCGATTGCTGGTGCAAGGGTAGGGTTCTGAACGATTACCATATCCCCGTCAGCGTCTATATGGACTTTTACGGTATAGGTTGCCTTGACATTGCTTGTCTGTTCTCCCTCTTTTATCTGCTGATCTACTTCGTAGGTAGCAGAAAAAGTGTCCGTTCCCGATTGTTCAATATGCCACACAATCACATCTGTAACTGTGGAGCTGGTCGGTATATCCGTTCTAATTGTATCAACATTCAAGTCCTGCAATTCTTTTGTCAGATAACCGCTGATTGCCTGCGTCCTTGCTTCGATAGCTTCTTTGCTGTTATTCCATGTGTAATAGGACTTCGCAAAGTTCTTCACGAAATTTTCTATCCCGTTGGTGTCCTGCAAGCGAAGCTCAATGATTTCTTTTTCATGGGTGGTGTGCTGGTCAATAGCGGTAAAATTCTTATACACTCCAAAGCTCACGCTTGCGATAAGCACCACCCACAACGCAATCACGGTTTTTCTTATGTGTGCCTACCTTAACAGTACGCTACTGTGCTTGTGCTGTTCTCGGTAAGGAGATACCAGCTTTTCCATAACACCATTGCACAAGTCCGCTACAATCAAAGGAAGTGTTCGGGTTACTGCCACCATATACATATTTCCAGCCTTGATATTTCAATGCTTCATTCATAATCGCTTGTGCCGTCGCATTATCAAAATGTGCTACGGTCAGATATTGATTGACTAATTCCACATAGAACATATTTCCATAGCCATACCGCCAGCCCCCATTCTTCGCAACGGCTATCGGGTTGGTGTAGGTTACTTTCTTTCCACCCGATTTCTCACGGGCGAAGCTCTCTGCAAGGTTAAAGGTATGTTTCTTTCCCTTTTCCTGCCACATATCCCACATAGCCACCGCCATAGTTATAAGACTGTATCGCTACATTCAAGTCGTCGATACCTTGATTTTTGCAGGAAGAAAGCAGAGACGCAAAATACTTACACCCCTGCTTGATTGAGCTTTCCGTATCTAAAGAGTTGGGCGGTAGACCAAGACTTTCTGAACTCTGCATAACATCTTCTGCCGTACCGCCACTTTCTACTTGAATGATAGCCAATAGCACATTGACATACTCGGATATACCGTATTCTCTGGCATATTTTTCTACCATAGGCTGATGTTTCAAGACTTCTGCGGATAAGTTCATACCCGTAATGCCAGAAGAAAAGTTGCTGTTCTCGTCGTCGCTGTCCGCACTAATGAACACCCCAAAGAAAAGCACCAGAGAAAAGAGGATAGGAAACAGACTGCCAATGAGAGCGATATGTTTCAGTTTCATTTTTTCTTCTGTCCTTTCTTCGTTACAAGGTTACGGGTTTTTTTTCTCTGTGGTCTGCTGGTTCTTCTGGACGTTCTGCGTCTGCTGAACCTTTATCCTGCGGTCTTTGGTGTAATTCTGGCGTGTTTCCTGCGATACCACTTTTTCTACATTCTGCCTATGTACTGGCTGTGCCGGTTGGGTCGCTTCTTATCAGAAGCACCAGAAGATAGCGGACGCTCTTTGATAACATTTGTCTTGACTGGCTCACTTGCTTTTGAAGTGGTCGCTGTGGCAGGACGTTTGACTTCCTGCATTTTTTTTTTCCGCACTCGGCTTTGAAGCTGTGGCTGGTCGCTCATGGGGACGGGTAGCTCCCGCTGTCGCTGATCCGTCAGACTTTCGCTGTGCCTGCCTTGCTTCTTGTGCCTTTTGAAGCTCCATACGTTTGTCAGCGATATTCTGCCTATGCTGTTCCTGCTTTTCCAAGCGTCCCGTCTGTCTGGACTGCTGTTCCTGCACCATGCCACGCTTAAAGTCAGACACGCTGGACTTTGCCTTTTCCTTTACGGAATATACCGCATAAGCGGTCTGTGTCGGCATATCCTTGATATTTTCTTTGACAGCGTTTGCCTTGTCTTTCACTTTATTTTTCGTATCTAAGACAGCACCTACCTTTGAGCCTGCACGCTGTCCCATACTGGAAGTTGTATTGCCCCGACTGCTTTTGTGGCTGTGTTCCTTGTCGTTTTCTGTTTGAAATCGTGCTACCTGCCACCGCACCAGCGACACCGCCAGCCGTAACCGCACCAGCAAGCCGTCTTTCCATACGCCTAGCCCTATGTGCCAAGTATAGATACGGTCTGCGGAAAATTCTTCGTCCCATGCTTTGACTGTCGTTAGCGTTCAAAGAGAACATACTCATTAAGTCGCCCAGCTTCATATAGATACCAGCGAAACATACTATCTGCAAGAACGCCACCATGAAAAACGGGTAATCTGTGGAAATGTTATAAAACATACTGGAAATACTGAACGCCACTGTTACAATGAGCGTTATTCCTGCCCGTGTCATTATGGTATTAAATACCCTTACGATTGCCTGCTTCGCCATGACTTTCATAGCTCGGTATCATGGAAAGTAAAAAGCTGATAGGCAAAAACATTGCAAAAATAATAAAAAGTATCTGGCTGAACAACATCATGCCCGTAAGCAAGAATACAAATATCGTTATCCCCAAATTGAAGAACAAGAGGAAAAACACCATTCCTAAACGGTTGACCACCTGCGGTATCGTCAGATTGTTGTTGTCGTTATCCTCGATTTCTGTTTTCACGACTTCCTCTCTCGTCTTGCCGTCCTCGTCCTCTGGGCTTGTCGATACAAGAGCTTCGACACGGTCTGCCCCGATTTCCTCTGCGTTGCTGTTACCGAATTGCAGAAGTAGCCACGGCTGTTGTACTTGAATAGAAAATAAGCTGTCCCGTATCAAGTCCACGCTGTCTTTGCCCTCGCTGTCAGAATTAGGGAGCATGATTTTTGTTCCCAAGTCCAAAGAAGCGGTACTGATGTCTGATGAAAATTCATTTATCTTCTTGATGTAGTCGGGAGCGTAGGCAATAAAGGAAGCGGACAACACGAACACCACCACAAAGTTAATAACAGCGTGAAGAGCCTTGCTGGTTTCGCGTTTTATCAGTCCCGTATAGGCAACATAAAGTCCCACCACTAAGATAATGAGAAGCAGGAAACCGACATAGAAGCCAGAGGAAAAACCGTTCTGTGTTACGCCTGCAAGGGTCTGTATGCTTTTTCCGATACTGTCTGCCATATCGTTAATGAAGTCCAGCTTATAGGCTTCCTGCACCACATAGCCCGTAGCATTGCTTAAATAAAGACTGATAGTCCAGACAAAGTTGGTAATGCAGTACAGCCCGTATTGTACAGATTTTCCAATCCCGTCCAGCCAGTTCCACGGAAGCCACGACCAGCTATTATCGACGAAAAAATCAAGCTGGTAGTTGGAAAGGGGATATTTTGAGTAAAGATTTTCTGCGTTTATGGTATCGTCCACAAGCCCCGTCGCATGAGCCACCGTCCCCAGAAGTGAAAGCAGGATAAGGGAAAGTGCCACGACAAACAGAACCGTTTTGAGAAATTGGAAAATCTTCTTTTTTGTGAACGCACCTATTATCCTTTCTTTCATCACTCCACCTCATTTCTCTGTACGGGCGGTCTGGTATCAAAGGCGTGTAGCAGTTCTTCAAAGACGGGGTGTATCTGCACCACACCGACACGCCCGTATAAGTCCTGCAATAAGCATTGTCCGTTCTCCAAATCACGAAGCCGTTTCTGGTTGTTTTCATCGTCCTTGTCGATACCGAAAAATTCTAAGGTCTGTTTTATCTCGTTGATGTCAGTAGAACGGAAAGCGAATTTTAAGCCGATATTGTTTTTCAGACTTTCCTTTGCCACGTCACCAGAAGATTGTGTAACGAAATAAACGCCTGCCTGCATAGCTCGTCCAGCACGAACCAGCTTGTTAGAGAGCGTTTCTCCTTGTGCCACATTTAAGAACGCCCACGCTTCGTCCAAATCGACAATCTTAAAAATGCTTCTGTCTGAATGGATAAAATCAAGGGCAAAGGTACTAATCACAATTAGCATAGACACCGACAATAATTCAATGGTCGTGTATTCCTCAAAGGTCGTGTCCTTATCTGGCAACACAAGGTCGGCTACTTGAATGATATTGAGCTGGTTATCAAGACTGATAGCATTTTCCACCGTACCGTCTGAAAACAGCAGATGTGCAAAGTCGTAGTCCGTGAAGCTGTCGATATGGTCTGCGATATTTCTTGATATGGGCGTATCTTCACGGCGTAGCTCGTCTATCACATGGAGCAAGCCCCGACTGTCGCTCTGGGTAACGGAACGTACCGCTTTTCGAAGTACGGGAAATTTTTCGCCGTCCCTAGAGGAAATACCCGTAAGGAATGTTAAGATGTCGATTGCCAGACTTTCAGCGTCTTTTACATTCTTCATAATCACGAACGGGTCAAGAAGTCCTGCATTGTCCTTATCGCTGGTTAGGTTTACGATATTGATTTCATGGGCGATTTCTGGGAGCGTTTCTTTCCAGTTGCCACGCTCACTTTTAGGGTCTAACAGAAGTGCTTGTCCGCCAAAGAGAACCGCATAATATACCAGAAGATTATTACAGAACGACTTTCCACCGCCAAGCGAACCGACAAAAGCAGAAGCAAGGGCATTTGTAACGGTACCTTTTACACCTTGACTGGCAAGGGAAGGTTGCAGATATACATTTCTTCCAGTATCAACGGAATAGCCCATATAGATACCCGTAGTTTCCCCTAACTGCTGGGTTGCTCCGAAGCCAAGCCCAGCTAAAAAATCAGATTTTACATACTGCACATAGTCGTTGATATATCGCTTGCTGGCAGGAAGAAATTCAGAATGAAGCCCCAGCATATCTCCAGCAGGACGCACCAGCTTTACATTGAGGTCGTCGTAAAAGTCCTTGACTTCATCACAACGGCGTTTCAGCTCGTCAAGATCGGGTGCAGACACCCGTATCACGTAGCTTAACTTATACATACTTTCTTTGCTCTGGTCTAAGTCTGTTTCCAGCTCGTCCACGCTGTCTAAGGCGTCCACCACATTTGAGCTGGTTTCACTTCCGGCTTGATAAGCGTGATTGTCAAGGTCTTTCAATTCCTTTTTCTTATTTCTTACTGTGGTAAGTGCTTTTCGGTTCTCCACGATTTCTACATTCATAGAAGTATCAACGGGGAATGTAAATTGCTGTTGCTGGAAATAGAAGATTTCACTTGACGGAAAATCAAGCTCACCTACAATCGCATTGACAGTAAAGTAGGATGCATAGCTTTCGCTGTTCTCATGTTCCAGACGCAAATATCGCTGGCTTTCTTCAATCACACATCTTGTCGGACGGATAAGGTCGTAGTATTTTATCAGCGTTTCTTTCTTCAATTTTTTCTTTGGTAGCTGGTACTCATAATCTTCATAAGCGATACCGTCCCTGCCGTAAAGATGTTCCATGAGATATCCAAAATCATTGATTTCAAGCGACGCACCTTAAAGCGACGGGAGATTTTGTTTTCCAGCAGTTTTTCCATCTTCACATAACGGTTGATTTCATCATTCGGCATGGAAACAAAGTCATTCATCAGCGTATGGTTCACTTCATGGAGAAATTCTGTGAACGTCAGCCACGCCGATTTTTTGATGTTCTTCAGATTGAGCTGTTCTTCCGTAACCATGAGCTTAAAACCAAGAAAAAAGCGGTAGTCAACTTGATTGTCGCCTATCATGGATACAAGCGCTTCGGTCTGGTCGTCTATTTTCTGGTAGGCGATTTCCTTTAATTTTCCCGTTACCAGCTTCTTTGACTGTTCCTGTATGCTTCGGATTGAGCTTTCGGTTGCAATCTGCAACGCATGAATCTTTCCTTCACGGGACTGTGCGATAAACTGACGGAAGCTGTCATGCACAAGGTATTTCTGTTCTGGGGATAAGAACGAATAGTTGTAAGGTATCAGCTCATAATAGGCAAACACCTCATTGTCCTTATTCCAGACAAGGTTGTTGTCGATATATTTAATCGGGAACATAGTTCACACTCCTTACTGCCGTGATTGTTTCATTGAGTATCTGCTTATGCAGTTTTACGGCTTTTCCTGCATAAGTGATTTTTCGGTCGCAGGGCATAGGTTATCTGTGATTTCAAAAAGCTGTACGGCTTCTTTCCGTCAAAGGTTTTCTGCGACATAAACCATGTGAGAGCAACGGGAATACCGAAGTATTTAAGAAATGCTCCCTCAATCATGGAAAGTGGGGGAATATCTGCAAACAGAATGATGATAAATTCCGTAATCACAAACCATGTAATCTGTGTAAAGGTAACAGGAAACGGTAGGTTAAAGTCATTGATTGCATACAAGACTTTTTCCACGTTCCAGATACCCGTATAAGATTTAATCTTTTTCAAGTTCTTTCAGCTCCTTTCGTAAGTTTCTAAATAGAAAAGGACAGCCATGTTTCAGACTGTCCCTTAAAGAGAAATACGCTGTCAGTAACAACAATGCTTGTCGCTGATCTTCCAGCGTTAATATGGTATCTCGCACATACCTCGGCTTGTTTCAATAAAGCAACCGCCTCAATGTAGTTCTGTAAGCTGGGTGGAATATCCCCAAGCACCTGCAATTCATCAATATAGTAATAGGCAACATCTGTCATAGTTTCACAGTCGGGATAAAAATAAATCTCGTCCTTATGTTCCACGACTTCTTCCAGCGTCCCGTAGTGGCTGATAAATTCGTCCAGACATTCTACGATATAGTCAGGAAGTTCCTCTATGATTTCATACATATAGTTGAGTTCTTCAATGGAAACATACTCGCCAATCGCAATGGGGAAGTTATCGGTATCATGGATTGCGTATTCCTCATACTGTTCATTCAAGCCGATTTTTTCTTTCACATCTTCCTCGTCAATAGGAAACGTGAACCAAGCACCGACTAAATAGCCCTCGTTGTATTTGCCAAGATTAGCAATGTAAACCGCCATATCATCAATCATAAGCACCACCTCATTTCCTACTCTGGCAGTTCAAAGATACCGTGTTCTGTTACTAAAAATTTCCCGTGTGAGAAGCATAGGCTTCAAAGTCAAAGTAATATTCTTGACAGTCCTCGGATAAATGCTTAAATGTCGGGTCGTTCATCAGCTTTTGCCTTGCAACATCTATCATGCTTTTGCAGTCGGGATAAACCGTAATCACGTTCCTGCAAATATAAAGTGCTTTCTAAATTAACTCTAAAAGGACACCTTTTTCTTCGTCAGCCGACGTATAGATAAAGATGTCCCCCTAAAGAATAATGCTCCGTATAACTGTAATGTCCGTAATCTTCATGGAGCATATAATTGATATTCAGTTTTAATATATCTTTGATGATGTGCTGTATATCCAGCGTGGGGAAAACGAATTTTCACATAATCAAACAGCATGGTAAGCGGTGCTTCTGGATTGAACCTTTATCACAATAGCCACGCCCCTTGATACGCTTCTGAAAAAACTGCTTTTTCACATCTGAACCAAACAGCATACCGTAAAATAAATTCGCTGATACGCCCAATCCACACACGGAAATTGAAGTTATCTCTGATATAGCAACATAACGATTTTCTTTAACTGGCTAAGTAGGCTCACGCTTTCTTTTCGTCCCCAGCATTTCAAAAATGCTACATATTCATCAAAGATAAGAAAGCAGGGTGGAAGTCCCAGATAGGCGTAGTTTTCGCCAGTCTTATAGTTCGGGTGTCGCTTCATTTCCTCACTTCGCTGTACCATGCCCTCATAAAAGGCATTGACGCAATCTATCATTTCTTCTTTGGTGTGATACACATTTCCCATAACTGTTCCCTAAGTCTGCAAGGTCAGCGTTCTTCGGGTCTAAGATATAAAGGACAGCGTTGGTATGCAATAAGGCTTCAATGATGGTCAGCAGAAAATAGTTTTACCGCCACCAGTCCCACCAGCAATCAGAGCATGAGGAAGTGCGTCATATTCCCAGACAAGATTTTTCAT